>Ga0209254_10006049_pt1 | contig 11138 bp, 11 predicted proteins | sample FrelakmetDIP11DI_FD_187148 | JGI IMG/M metagenome (GOLD analysis project Ga0209254, IMG submission 187148) | Freshwater lake sediment microbial communities from the University of Notre Dame, USA, for methane emissions studies - DIP11 DI (SPAdes)... | ecosystem: Environmental > Aquatic >... | reverse complement strand
GGGACGGGGTTGCCGAGCTTCGCGGCGAGCGCGTGAAAGTTGTTCCACAAGGCGACCATCTTCGTCGGCGTGCAGGGCGTCAGTACACGGACGTCGGAACGAGCGACGGCCGCGCCTGTCGGCACCGCGCCCGCGAACATGTCGCCGCGGTGGATGCGGATCGTGTCGTCCTCGAGTGTGCCGAAGCCGGTGCTGCCCGCGCGTTCGAAGCGAATCCACAGTGACATCGATCTTCTCCTCATGCCCCGAGGGGGCGTCGCCAACCATGACTTCGAAACCCACGTCCTGCCAACGAAACAGTCCGCACGCCACGAGGGGGCACACCCCTTGTGCTCCCCCTTTCTTGACGAATCGCTGCGCGGCGCGGCGCTCTTCTCTTCAGGGTTCGCGGGGCAGAGCGGGAACATCGAACAAGACAGTCCACGCGTACGCGTGCAAGTTTACGGGACCCGGTCCCGGCGAGTCTTGCGCCGCATCGCGTTCATTTACAGTGCGAAGAGCGTTCGGTATGCTCGCCGACGCGTGTCTCCTTCCACAACAACACCCGGGCGTTCGCACCAGCGCCCACGAGATTCCGCTCCGCCGTGATACCGGACGCAGCCCGCTCAAGATCGAGCCTCGCACGACGCCGCGCCGTCCTCGCGACACTTGCAATTGTTACGACGCTGGGCGCGTGCTCGTCCTGGTTCGGCAAGCCGTCGCCGGAACATGGCCCGGTCGCGCTGATGCTCGCAGGCGCGACCGACGAAAGTGGCTACGGCGAGGCAGTTCATCGCGGCCTTCTGCGCGCTCGCGACGAACTCCGCGTCGAGGTGGATTACCGCGGCGGCGTGCCGGCGGAGCCTGAGGCGATCATGCAGGCACTGCGCGAGCTCGCTCGCGGCGATGCCCCCTTGATCATCGTTGCGGGCGCAGGGACCAGCGAGGCTGCGCAGCGCGTCGCCTGGGAGTTCCCGGACACGCGCTTTGCCGTCATCGACGGTTCTTTGCTGCGCCCGAATCTCGCGGTCTACGAGGTCGAGCAGGCGGAATCTGCCTGGCTGGGTGGAGCGGCTGCCGCGTTACTGACCAAGACCGGAACAGTCGCCCATGTCGGCGGAGACCGAGACCCCACAGCGCTGAAGGCCCGCGCCGCGTTCGCGGCAGGCGCGCAAGCGGCGAACCCGAAGGTCCGCGTTCTCACGGGGTTCGCCGGCCCGGAGCCGACCGCGGCGCAACGGCTCGCGGCGCGCGCGATCGACGACGGGGCGGACATTATCTTCTCGACGGCTACAGGCCCGGCCGCGAGCGCCGTGATCGACGCAGGCCGGGCGCGTGGCGTGCGCATGATTGGCGCAGGCGACGACTGGGTGGCGCGCAACGCCGACGTCTTCGTGGCCTCCGCGGTCGCGGACCCGGGTGTCGCGGTGTTTGCCGCTGCGCGCGATCTGCGCGACAACGTGTTCGTCGGCGACATTGTGCGGCGCTTCGGGCTGCGCCGCCCCGACGCGGTGCGGCTCTCCCTGCGAGCGGGCGTTCCCGCCGCTGTTCGCGAGCGTCTCGACGAGTACCGGGCGCAGGTTGCCTCCGGGGGGATCAAGATCCCCGCGGGCTACACCGGCCCCGAGCTCGGTGCCTGACGTCGGCCGCAGTTGTTCCCAAAGTCATAGGCCGTCGTCGCACCGATATAATCCCAGCACCAAGGCCCGTATCCTGGAACCGCGTATGCCCTCCTTCGACATCACTTCGGAAACGAACAAGGTCGAGCTGCGCAACGCCGTCGACCAGGCCAACAAGGAGATCGCGAACCGCTTTGACTTCAAGGGCTCGGACGCGCGCATCGACCTCACGGAACTCACACTCAGCCTGTATGCCGACGATGAGTTCAAGCTCAGGCAGGTCACCGACGTCTTTCACAGCAAGTGCGCCAAACGCGGCGTCGACATCCGCGCGCTCGATCCGAAAGATGTCGAAAAGGTGAGCGGCAACAAAGTGAAGCAGAACGTCGTGGCGCGTAACGGCATCGAGTCGGAGATGGCCAAGCGCATCGTCAAGCTGCTCAAGGACGCGAAGCTCAAGGTGCAGGCCTCGATCCAAGGCGAAGCGGTCCGGGTCACGGGCGCGAAGAAGGACGACCTCCAGAGCGCCATTGCGCTCGTGCGCCAGTCAATCACCGAAATTCCGCTCCAGTTCGGCAATTTCCGCGACTGAGCCCGCGGGCGCGCGGATGACGCACGCCCCGCGCGACGACGACGCGCTCCAGCCGGGTGCGGGGCGCGATTTGCCCGCTGCCACCGCGCCGGTCACGAGCGCAATGGTGGCCGCGAACCTCGCCGTGTTCGTCTTCATCGCCCTGCATGGCGGCGGCTGGGGGGTCGCTCGCCCGGAGGCGTTCCCGGGTCTCGGCTCGAACTTCGGCCCTTTGACCACCGACGGGCATTGGTGGCGACTCGCGTCGAGCGTGTTCGTCCACTTCGGCCTCCTTCATCTCGCGGTCAACCTGTACGCGCTCTGGGATGTGGGGCGCCTGGTCGAGCGCCTGTACGGCAGCGTCCCGTATGCATTCCTCTACGCCGCGAGCGGCGTCGCCGGGAGCCTCGCGAGCGTCGCATGGAATCCCTGGGTGCACAGCGCCGGCGCGTCGGGCGCAATCTTTGGCGTGCTCGGCGCGCTGCTCGCTTATGCGCTGAAGCCCGGCATGGGCCTGGCGCCCGAGATCGTGCGCGCGCACCGCGCCGCCGCCCTCGTGTTCATCGGCTATTCGCTCGCCATCGGGCTAGTCGGCAGCGGTATCGATAACGCGGCCCACCTCGGCGGCCTCGTAACGGGGTCTGCCCTCGGCTACGTCCTGGCCCGGCCGGTCGCGGCGGGGCCCCGCTCAATCAGCGCGCCGCAGGCGCTCGCGGCCGTCGCCATCCTCGCGGTCACGCTCGGCGCTGCTGCGTCGCACATGCGCAACACCGGCCCGGCGTACCGGGAGGAGGAGGCCTTCCGTACCGCGCTCGAAGGGTTCATCGAGGAGGGACGTCCTCTCGAGGAGGCCGTGCGACAGGGCTTCGCGCTGTGGCGCAAGCGGGCGCTGCGAGACGAGGAGCTCATACGCCTTCTCGAGACCGAAGCCGCGCATGCGGAGCGCGGCATCGCGCGCCTTACCGCTTTTCGTCTCGATCCCACCTCGCCGTCCCGCTGGCGCGAGGTGCAGGCGACCCTCCTGCGCGCGCTGCCGCTTCAGCGCGACGCCTATCGCCTGCTCGTGCACGGCATCCGCGACCGGGACGCGGCAGCGTTCAGCGAAGCCGAGGCGAAGCGGAACGAAGCGAGCGCGCTGATGAGCAGCTTGCGCGAGAAGCCGCGGCGTTGACCGAAACCGGCAACCCGCGCGGCGAGCAATGCTCGGCGGCTCGTTATCGCTTCAGCCCCTCGATCCATCGATCGTAGAGCCGGTCGGCGACGGCGTTGAGTGCACGCGCGCGCGCATCGAGGTCGACCTCCATCTCTTCGGGCGTCTGCACCGCGGGGCTCGATCGGCTGGCGGCGATCTCGCCGACGCCGCTGTCGCACCACGAGCGCACCATCGCCGGCGTCATCTCGACGTGAAACTGCATGGCGAGATGTTTCCCCAGGGCGAACGCCTGGTTCTCGCAATGCGCGCTAGAGGCGAGGTGCGCGGCGCCCTCGGGCACCGTGAACGTCTCCCCGTGCCAGTGAAAAGACAGGAAGTCGGTGGTCGCACCGAACCATCTTCGCGCCTCCATCGAGGCTTCGACGCGCACGGGTCGCCAGCCGATTTCCTTCACGGCGTTGCTGCTGACCCGCCCGCCGAGCGCCTTCGACATGAGCTGGCCGCCGAGACAGTGACCGAGCACCGGAACGTCGGCGGCGACCGCGCTGCGGATGAGTTCGAGGGTGCGCGAGATCCAGGGCAGGTCATCGTTCACGCTCATGGGCCCTCCCATGAAGACCAGCCCGGCGAACTCGTGGGGATCCCCGGGCACCGGTTCACCCTCATCGACGCGCACAAGCCGCCACGGCAGGCGCTTCGCTTCGACATAGTGGGCAAAATATCCTGGCCCCTCGGGGCGGCTGTGACGGAAGATCGCGATCGGTTTCATGACATGGACCAGCATGGAGACACCAGCGGATTGTAGGGATAGCGCGGCGCGGGAAGGTGGTGGCGAGCGCGATTCAGCGTTGCAGCCGACGTGCCTGGCGCCACGTGCGCCAAGACGGGGCGCGAGACGCCCCTTGACTGGCGCATCCTTGGCCCTGCTTGCGGCCCTCGCTGCCTCGCCGGCGCAACCGGCCGACCTCCGCGTCGTCGGCGTCTTCACCGGCAAGGCGCTGGTCTCGATCGACGGCGCCGCCCCGCGGACGCTCTCCATCGGTCAGAGCACGGCGGAGGGGGTGAGACTGCTTTCAGTCGACGGTCAGCAGGCAACCTTCGACGTGAGCGGTACGCGGCGCACGCTCGCCGTTGGCCAGGGCTACTCGTCGGGCATAGCGGAAAACGGGGGTGCGCGCACCGTGCTTACGGCCGACACGCAGGGTCATTTCTGGGCGACCGGAACCGTGAACGGCGGCGCCATGCGTTTCCTCGTCGACACCGGCGCCACCCTGATCGCGCTGCCGGCCGCCGACGCGCGCCGTATCGGCCTCAATTTCCTCAACGCGCCGCGTGCGGGCGTGAAGACCGCGAACGGCGTGGCCGCAGCGTACGTGGTCAAGCTCGATGCCGTGAAGATCGGCGACATCACGCTCACGAACGTCGATGCCGTCGTGCTCGAGACCGGGCTCGAAACGCCGCTCCTCGGCATGAGCTTCCTGGACCGCACCGCGATGCGGCGCGAAGGCGCGATGATGACGCTCGTGCGGCGGTTCTGAGGTCGCAAGCAGCCGCGGCTTACGCGGTGTCGAGTCGCCCTCTGGGGAAGAGCGTCAGCGGCGCCGCGTAAGGGTCAGCGTGTCACCGACCCGCTGCATCTCGACCGAGTTCAGGTAGGTCATCCCGACGAGAACGATCGGGAGATCGACCGCCGTCGCATCGACCACGGTCGTGTCGACGTTGGCGAGCACGATATCGCCCACCTGCACCCGTGCCAGGGTCACCCGCCAGCCGGACTTCGCACCGCCGGCCGTGCCGATGGTCACTGGCGCGCCGCGCGAGAAGTCGATCCCAAGACGGCGCGCGAGTTCGGCCGAAAACGCCACGGCAGTCGCTCCCGTGTCGATCATCGCCGGGACCGGCACACCGTTGAGGTAGGCCGTGGTAGTGAAGTGGCCCGAGCGGTCCGCCTTCAACACCGCCGAGGTAGCGGTCGTTTCGCCAAGCCCGAGCGAATGGCGCGTCCCGTCGACCTCGATCAGCGCGGACGAGCGCGTCGCAGCGATCAGGGCAACACCTTCCGGCGAGACCTGCCCGTCGCGAAGTGAGCGCACGGTCCTGCCGTCGATCACGAGTTCCGCGCGCCCCTGCGCGAGCGATATCGCGAGCACCTGCGGCGCGGCGACGAGCGTGCCCGGCAGGGTGAGGACAAGAGCGGCGATCAGGCGGCGCATGGTGGCGAATGGTGGCACGATGCCTGCAGCCGGTGAAGTCGGCGCAGAGGTCCCGACGTGAAGCAGTGCTTCAGGGAGGGCGTCGCGGCGCCGGCTGCAGGCCGCCGTGATCTTCTCAGGACCGATCGGCAGTCGCCGATCCCTCGCCGTCAGCGCCGTGCCGCCGCCCGTTCAGCCGTCTTGTCGCGCTCGATCAGCGCATAGGCGGAGTGATTGTGGATCGACTCGAAGTTCTCGCTTTCGACCGAGTACCACTCGATGCGCTCGTCGCGGTTCAGCGCCGCGGCGACGTCGCGCACCATGTCCTCGACGAACTTCGGGTTGTCGTAGGCGCGCTCCGTAACGTACTTCTCGTCGGGACGCTTGAGCAGCCCGAAGAGCTCCGATGAGGCGTTCCTCTCGGCGTAGTCGACGATCTCCTCGATCCACACGAAGCCGCACGTGCGTGCAGCGATGGTGACGTGCGAGCGCTGGTTGTGCGCGCCGTAGTCGGAGATCTTCTTCGAGCACGGGCACAGGCTCGTGACCGGCACCACGACCCTCATCGTGAACGTCTGCCGAGCACGCGCGATCTCGCCGACGAACGTGACCTCGTAGTCCATCAGGCTCTGAACGCCGGAGACTGGCGCGGTCTTGTTGACGAAGTACGGAAACGTCAATTCGATCGTGCCGGTTTCCGCTTCGAGCCGCGCGACCATCTCGGCCAGCATCCTCCGGAAGGTGTCGACCGAGATCTCGCGCTCGTGCGCATTGAGGATCTCGACGAAGCGCGACATGTGGGTGCCCTTGAAGTGGTGCGGCAGCCCGACGTACATGTTGAAGGTCGCGATCGTGTGTTGCACGCCGCCCCCGCGCTCGGCGATGCGCACCGGGTGCCGGATCGCCTTGATGCCGACCTTGTCGATCGCCAGGTGCCGGGTGTCGGCGGCGCCCTGGACATCGGGCATGGACGGGCTGAAATCGCGCTTGTTCATGGAGAGGCTGAAGGGCCGACGGCCCCACGTGCGGGGAGCGAGAATTCTAACACGCGCGTTTCCGCTTCCCCCCGCGGCCCATCCCCGCGCAGGCCCGTCAGGCCGCCGCGGCAGTCCGGCCGACAGCGGCTTGCCGCGCGCGGATCGCCGCCATGACACCGGCCTTGTCGAGCCCCACCGAGGCGAGCAGCTGCGCCTGATCGCCGTGGTCGAGGAAGTGGTCGGGAAGACCCAGGTGCAGGACGGGCGCGCCCAGTCCCGCGGCGGCGAGCGCCTCCGCCACCGCACCGCCGGCCCCACCCATCACGGCGTTCTCCTCGAGCGTGACGACAAGCTCGTGGGTGCGCGCCATCTCGATCGCGAGCGACTCATCGAGCGGCTTGACGAAGCGCATGTTGACGACGGTCGCGTCGGTCTCCTCTGCCACCTCGAGCGCCGTCTTCACGAGCGAACCGAAAGCGAGGATGGCCACACGCCGACCGCGGCGCCGCACCTCGCCCTTCCCGACCGGTAGCGCCGACATCTCCTTCTGCACCTCGACACCCATGCCGCTGCCGCGCGGGTAGCGGACCGCACTCGGCGTGTCGAGCATGAACCCGGTGTAGAGCATCTGCCGGCACTCGTTTTCGTCCGCTGGCGCCATCACGGTCATGTTGGGCAGACAGCGCAGATACGAGAGGTCGAACGCCCCGTGATGCGTGGCGCCGTCGGCCCCGACGAGTCCGGCCCGGTCGAGCGCAAGCACCACCGGCAGGTTCTGGATGCACACGTCGTGGATCAGCTGGTCGTAAGCGCGCTGCAGGAAAGTCGAGTAGATCGCGACCACCGGCTTGAGCCCCTCGCAGGCGATCCCGGCGGCGAACGTCACCGCGTGCTGTTCCGCGATACCGACGTCGAAGTATCGATCTGGATACTGCTCAGAGAACCTGACCAACCCCGAGCCCTCGCGCATCGCGGGCGTGATGCCGACGAGGCGCGGATCTCTCGCGGCCATGTCGCAAAGCCAGTCGCCGAACACCTCCGTGTAGCTCACCTTGGTGGACTTCCCGCCGACGATCCCCGCCTCCGGATGGAACTTCGAGACGCCGTGGTACAGCACCGGGTCGACCTCGGCGAGCTTGTATCCCTGACCCTTCCTGGTGATGATGTGCAGGAACTGCGGCCCCTTGAGCTCCTTGATGTTCTTGAGCGTGGGGATGAGCGAGTCGAGATCGTGGCCGTCGATCGGGCCCGTGTAGTTGAAGCCGAACTCCTCGAACATCGTCGAGGGCACGACCATGCCTTTCGCGTGCTCCTCGATCTTGCGCGCGAGCTCGAGCAACGGCGGTACGCCGGCGAGGACCTTCTCGCCCACCTTGCGCGCGACATTGAAGCTGCGCCCGGAGAGCAGGCGCGCAAGATGGCGATTGAGCGCGCCGACCGCGGGCGAGATCGACATATCGTTGTCATTGAGGATTACGAGCAGGTCGACATCGGCGATGCCCGCGTTGTTCATGGCCTCGAACGCCATGCCCGCGGACATTGCGCCGTCGCCGATCACCGCAATCGCGTGACGGCGCTCGCCCTTCGCCTTGGCCGCAACCGCCATGCCGAGGGCGGCTGAAATGGAGGTCGAGGAGTGCGCGGTACCGAAAGCGTCATACTCGGACTCCGTTCGCCGCGGGAATCCCGATATGCCGCCGAACATCCGCAGCCGTGCCATTGCGTCGCGCCGGCCGGTGAGGATCTTGTGCGGATAGCTCTGGTGGCCGACGTCCCAGACGATTCGATCCTCCGGCGTATTGAAGACATAGTGGAGCGCGATGGTGAGTTCCACCGTGCCGAGGTTCGACGACAGGTGACCACCCGTTTTGGACACGGATTCGAGGACGAACGCCCGCAGTTCGTCGGCAAGCTGGCCAAGCTGGCGCCGGTCGAGCTTGCGCAGTGCCGGCGGGTCGTCGATGGTCTTGAGCAAGTCGTGCATCATTCGTCGCTAAGCGCGCGGCGCCCAGCGCCGAATGCCGAAATGACCGGGCGCTGGAAAATGACCGCCGGGAGTGAAGAAGCGAGAGCCCGCCGCCGCGGCGCAAGAGAACCCAGGATTCGCGCCGCCGCGACCTCTAAATGCTTGCATTATAAGGGTCTTCTGCACTTGCGTCGCCCGGGGGTCGATCGCCGCCGCTTCGCGCCTCGCCTTGCCGGCCTGGATTCTGCGGCGCGCAACGCCTCGCGCCCCTCAGAATTCTCGCAGCACGATGAAATCGGCGAGTGAACGCAGCCGGGCCGCGCCCTCGCCGAACCCCGCAAGCGCGGCGTGTGCCTCCTTGCGAAGCGACTCGGCGAGTTCGCGCGCACCCGCCACCCCGAGCGCTGAGACATACGTCGGCTTGTTCTGGGCGGCGTCCTTCCCGGCGGTCTTGCCGAGGGTCGCCGTGCTCGCTGCAGCGTCGAGCACGTCATCGACGACCTGGAATGCGAGCCCCACGCATTTCGCGTAGTGGTCGAGCCGCTCGAAGCGCTCTGGCGTCAGCGCCGCGCCGCAGCGCGCGCCCAGCCCGACCGACGCGCGGATCAACGCACCGGTCTTGTGGATGTGCATGAGCTCGAGTTCCGGGAGCGCCAGCGGCTTGCCGACGCTTTCGAGATCGATCGCCTGTCCTCCAGCCATGCCGCGCGAACCGGCGGCCAACGAGAGGGTTCGCACCATTTCGAGCTGGATGGACGGCTCGTCGGCGATCTCGTGCTCGGCGAGAAGCTGGAACGCTAGCGACTGCAGCGCGTCGCCGACGAGGAGCGCGGTCGCCTCGTCGTACTCGACATGCACCGTCGGCTTGCCGCGCCGGAGAACATCGTCGTCCATGCAGGGCAGATCGTCGTGCACCAGCGAGTAGCTGTGGATGAGCTCCACTGCGCACGCGGCGACATCGAGTCGAGCCGGCGCCGCCCCGGCAGCCTCCCCGGACGCGAATACGAGCAGCGGCCGAACGCGCTTGCCCCCGCCGAGCGCTGCGTAACGCATCGCCTGGTGCAGGCGCGCCGGGCGCTGCTCGGCAGGCGGCAGCGAGCGCGCGAGCGCCGATTCGACACGCGCCTGCACCGCGCCCATCCAACGGGCAAAATCAGCCGTTGCGCTCGGCACCGGGGAGCGCTTTCAACGTTTCCTCCTCGAGGAGGCGCACCTGCTGCTGCGCCTGCGCGAGCACGCCCTGGCAGTGCCGCGCGAGCTCCAGTCCGCGCTTGTGCGCGGCCAGAGACTGCTCGAGCGTCAGCTCCCCGGACTCCATCCGCGCGACGATGGCTTCGAGTTCGGCGAGCGCGGCCTCGAACGGGAGCGGTGTCTCCTGGGTGGGAGCGGACATCGTCAGGCAAGGGCGTGAAGCATCGAACATAGCCGAACGCGGAAGCGCGGGTCAAATCGGGATCAGGACTCGGCGAATCGGGGATCGGGCTCAGGCGCGATAATCGTGGCTGCGCTCCCTCCGTCTAGCACGCAGACATGATCTTCTCCACGCTCGTCAGCACGGACGAACTCGCTCGCCATCTCGACGATCCGAACTGGATCGCGTTCGACTGCCGGCACGACCTCGCCGAGCCGGGCGCGGGCGAGCGCGACTACGCGCGTTCGCACGTTCCCGGCGCCCGCTTCATGCACGTCGACCGCGATCTCGCCGGCCCGCGTAGCGGAAAGAACGGCCGGCACCCGTTGCCCGACCCCGAGGTCTTCATCGCGAAACTCGGCGCCGCGGGTGTCGATAACGGAAAGCAGGTGATTGTGTACGATGCCCAGGGCGGCGCGATGTGCGCGCGGCTCTGGTGGATGCTGCGGTTCTGGCTCGGCCACGACGCCTGCGCGGTGCTGGATGGCGGATGGGGGAAATGGCTTCGCGAAGGTCATCCCATGACGAGCGAGATCCCGGTGATTCGGGTCGCGACCCTGCACGCCACGGCGCGCGATGGCGCCGTCGATGCCCGGTTCGTGCTGGCGGCAATGGGCAGCAGCCGATGCCTGCTCCTCGACGCGCGAGCACCTGAGCGGTACCGCGGCGATGCGGAGACGATCGACCCCGTGGCCGGGCATGTTCCCGGCGCGCGCAACCGGTTCTTCCGGGACAATCTCGCGCCCGACGGCACGTTAAAGCCCGCCGCAGCCCTGGGCAAGGAGTATGAATCACTCTTGAACGGCGTCGCGCCCGGCAACGTGGTGCATCACTGCGGCTCGGGCGTTTCAGCCTGCCACAACGTGCTTGCGATGGCTCATGCTGGCTTCGCGCCGGGGCGGCTCTATGTCGGCTCGTGGAGCGAGTGGTGCGCCGACCCGTCGCGCCCGGTCGCGCGCGGCGCGAATGCCTGACCGGTCTGCCGATCCCCGCAGCGGGGCGCTGTGAGCCCGAGCTTCATCGCCGATATCGTCCTCGTTGTCCACTTCGGCTTCGTGCTGTTCGTCGTCGCGGGTTTCGCAATGGTGGTCCTCGGGGGCATCTTGCGGTGGGGTTGGGTGCGCAATCGTTCCTTCCGGACCCTGCACCTCGCCGCGATACTGTTCGTCGCGGCGGAGTCCCTCGCCAGCATCGCCTGCCCGCTCACCGTTTGGGAGCGGGCGCTGCGTGGGTGGGACGGGGAGGAGAGCTTCGTCGGGCGCTGGGTCGC
>Ga0209254_10006048_pt1 | contig 11138 bp, 10 predicted proteins | sample FrelakmetDIP11DI_FD_187148 | JGI IMG/M metagenome (GOLD analysis project Ga0209254, IMG submission 187148) | Freshwater lake sediment microbial communities from the University of Notre Dame, USA, for methane emissions studies - DIP11 DI (SPAdes)... | ecosystem: Environmental > Aquatic >... | reverse complement strand
GGTCTTTCTTTCGTCCCGTCATCGCCTCGTTCCTGCCTTTTTTGAGTGGTTTCCTTTCCACTCATCATGGCAAGTTTCATGCCAAGTGACCCACTAGTTCTTAATGATACGGAGCTAACAGTAGATTTGTTCATAGAATAGCCGCGGAGAGGGTGGGAACCCGCTCAGCGGTGGGAAGAAATACCCCAGCTAGCACCAAGTTCATTGCATAAGAGACACGGAGATGGGGAAAGCGTTGCTCTTTGTTGCCCATCTCCGCGTCACCTTGTCACCGAGTCTTACGCCGCCCTGATTATTCTAAATCCACCTGCTTCCAGAATTCCCTGAATTTAACCACTCTCTTTACCTGCTCCGTTGCAATTAGAAATGGGGCTACGTCGTCTGCCAGGGCATCAAAATCAAAAGCCTCAATCCTCAAAAGGAGTTCCTCGCGCAGACCTTCGGGAGAAGCAATGCCCATCTTTTGGTTTATGAATCCAAAATCTGGCCTGGTTTTACTCAATAGAAATGTGATATCGTAAAAATCTCTTCCCTTCGGGCGTTTGCGATTAACAGCTGTAAATAATTTTTGTGACAGCAGAACATTTAACGGCGTTACTCTGATCTCAGTAAAGACATCAAACTTGTTTAATATCCTGACCTCGGGTGAATAGGGATAACCTTGAGCTACCGTGTCCAGTTGAATGAGTATCTTCTCTTGCTGGTGAGGTGACAAACCTTGCTCATAAAGCAGCTCTGGAAACCTCAGGTCGCAGTGAAAAGCGTCCCTGGCAACCATGCTGGTCTCCACCAGGAATCCTTCCAGCTCTAAAAACAACTTCACCTTCTGGATCAGCTCACCAAACGCCTGCCAGCTCAAGCCAAAATTGTCAAGATCGATATCTTCTGAAAAACGGTTATTTCCATGAACGATGCGTAAAGCTGTGCCACCCAGAAAAGACAGCTGGCTGGCTTGTGCGCTTTCAAAAATAGCTTGCAAAATCTTAACCTGCAGGTATTCACGAACAATGGCTCTTTCATACCCCTGCAGCGGTTCCGAATATTCCTTTTTTATTTGCTGCAAATCAAGCATTAAGATACTCCAGGAATTGAGTCGCCCTGTTTTCCAGGGCTCTTTTATCGAATAGATTGACATACCTGTTAAAAATCGAATGATCCAGCAGATCATGCAACTGATCTCGATTCCAGCGAAACCCTTCAAAATCAGCCATAGACTGGATCTTGGAATTTAAATACAAATAGTCCAATAAAGCCTTTTCCAAATATGCAATCTTGAACTTGTTTCCAGGAGCGTTCCCAATCACCTGATAACCAATCATATATTGAGGCTTGACGCTCCGGTAGCTGAATACGCCCCAGGTGCTTTCATACTGCTTGGTCTTGCGTGAGCTGATGCTTGTCACACCCAGCACGGTTTCGGGAATAATCTCGTAATAAGCCAACGCCGACTCCAGGCTAACGTAAGAGGGTTCATAAATCTTATTAGCCACCATGAATAGGATCATCTCGTCCATTACTCGATCCGCCAAAATATAATAGCCTCCAGCCAGTGGCTGGATGTAACCCTGGTTATGCCAGTAATTCAATTGTTGCCGGTGAAAACCGGGATCGAGCTTGCGCACATCATTCAAGTTGAAAGCTGGCAATGCTCTAATCCTGGACTCAAACTCTCGAAACCTCATAATTTATTTCTCTTCGTCAATGAAATTATTTACATTTGGAAATATATTATCCGGATACGGTCTTGGTGTCAAGTGCAACACAACAAATCTTTTCTAGAGCAACAGATCATTATTGCTGCCCCGATTGGATAACGCCGCTCTTCTCAATCCCGGACGGGATGCGCCAGGATCCTGACAGACGGTTTTGGATAGAACGATTGGAAGCGCCTGAGGATAATTGTGACTTAGAGGAAGACATGGGACAAGTGAGTACCGGTGTCAAAATCGTGCTGTAGATGTCGTACGTAAAATGAAGATACTGCACCTTAAGAGGGAGATCGCCCAGCTGTCACTGAGCGATCTCTGTCGGAAACCCTCGGTCGGTTAGGACCATATCACCAAGCGAGTGAGATCGGCGATAATGCACAACTTTCACTTCATTTGAGGATCTTCAGACCTGCAGGAGAGGGTGGGTGTCCTCCCTACGGTGGGTATATCGATGAATATCCTATCTACGTGACAGCGAGCATGCAGAATCGTCACTACGATGCGGATAATAGAATCAAGGCCTTCCTGCAACTTAACGTAACGGTTGTGCAATCAGTGACCGAATCGTGAAAACCGGCCACAAAGTGCAAGATTTTTGAACCTTACCAACTGAATACGGATCCTGTAAGCTCAAAGCCATTCAAGAGGAACGAGGAATGGCGATGAGCGAAAAAGAAGAGGAAATTCAGCAAACCCAGCACGCATTTTTGGTAGCCTGGGGCCAATTTGCCCGGGTAAAAGGGCTGATCCAACGAATTGAGGCGGTTAAGCTGTGGCAGAAAAACTACCATCATCGGCCACAAACGAAAGTATTGGAATTTCTGGTAGCGATTTTGGCTGGTTTGAAGCAGTTGCAGGAAATCAGCCTGGCGGCGCACCCATTGGACAAGGATCAGGCAGTCGCAAAAGCCTGGGCACAGGCGGCATGGGCGGACTATAGCGGGGTCAGCCGGACAATGAGTAGTTTGAGTTGGGAAGAAGCTCAAGCCATTGTGGCTGAACTGGATGCCTTCAGCCAACCGTTCCTGGATGCGGAGTTGGAATTGCTACGCAAACAGAAGAAACGGCTGACGATGGATGGCGACTTGACCGGTATTCCAGTGTCCAACACGAGTACCAGCTATCCCAACGCCGCCTTTGGGCACATGGACGACGACATTCAACTGGGATACCAGGCAGGTGTGGTCAGTATATTCACCGAGACATACGGGCGGCTGTGGCTATCAGGCGCTCACCACCCGGGAGATACGGTATCGAGCACCCAGGCTGAGGCATTAGTGTTGGCAGCAGAAGCCAGAATAGGTTTGCGCCCGTTGCGACGCACGAATTGGCTGGAAAAACGCATCAGCGAGTATGCTCCCACCCTGGAAGCGGTAGAGGAGCGGCTGAAAACGCAGGGGAAAGCAGTGGAAACTGCCCAAGAGCGGCTCAAACAAGCGCAGATACAAGCAGAAGAGATCGGCCAGCAACTGGAGAGCGTCCAACAATCTTACCTGGCCCGCAACAGAACCGAAAGACCCACCAGTCGGTTGGCTTTACTGCGGAAGCGAGCCCAGGCAACCCTGAAACGGCGAGAAGGTCGTAACAAAGCACTCGATGTTGCGCAACGCAAACTGACCAAGACCCAGGCCCGCAGCCAACTGCTCCGGGATGAAATCAACGCCTTGCGGCAGCGCCTCAAACGCTTCAAGTAGGAAAATCTGACCAACCAGCAGCCGATCGAAGCCGAGCTCCGCCTGGATGCTGGTTTTGGCACTTACGATAACATCGCTCTGTTGGTGGAAATGGGCTATGAAGTGTACACCAAACCGCATAACCACAAAGTCACCCAGGCGTTGCGCAGCAAAATTCAGGAAACTACTGCCTGGACAAGGGTCGGCGCCAATGCTGAAATGGTTGCCTGGCCAAATCTCAAGCTGAAGGGGTGCCCCTATCCTCTGGATGTTGCCCTGGAGCGTTTTTACACTGGCAAAACCCTCAAGCATAGCGCCTTATGTCACTTCGGCAGCGATGCAGTCACGCAGAATTTACCAGCCTGGTTCACCCATTACAATGCCAGGCAAACGATCGAGGCGGGTATCAAGGAAAGCAAACAGGTTTTCTATCTCCATCGCATCAAAGTGCGCTGCGAACCCGCCATTTTCCTGCAAGAACGCATGGTGCTTTTCGCCGCCAATTTCATCCGCTGGGCGGCTCACTGGCTGGCTGAGCAACCTCAACCGCAAGAAAATGCGCTCGAAATCCGAAAAATGGGCATTAAACGTCAGGTGCAGGTCGGCGCACACGTTTCCGCACAGGTGATCCGTAATTCAGAAGGTATGTTGTTAAAATTCAGTGAACACAGCGCCTTTGCAGGCAAGGTTCTCAATTTACCAAACGGCGGTCATCCGCCGCACAGCAAACAGAAATTTTGAGGTTTTATGCCACTTTTTACCGAATCACATCTGATTGCACAACCATTACGTTAACTTCAACAGGCTCGGGGCAGTGTGTGTAAATGATGCTGCCAGGTTCAAGGTTCATGTCTCAATCATTTACATCCCAGTTATCCCGGATGGATTAGTACTTTGATTGAACAAGGTCATTACTGCTCCAGTGCCTGAAAATCTCATCCGCCCGGTACAGTCGATTGCGCGCCTGCCCGGTCACTTCTCGCAGAATACCGATCTCTTCCAGTCTTTCAATATACCGCTGCGCTGTCCGATAAGGTACATCCAGGGCTGCCTCGAGCTGGCGGATATTCAAGATCGGGCGCTCGAAGAGCACATCCAGGGTTTGCAGCAAACGCACCGCCGCCCGCTCCGTACGCAAGCGCTCCCGGTAAGCTGAACGCAATTGCCCCAGACACTCGATGCGGGTGATGGCGTCCGACGACTGGCTGCTCACCCCTTTGAAGAAAAAGAGCAACCAGTTCTCCCACTCGCCGCGCTGGCTAACCGCTAGCAAACGATCATAGTAATCCAGCCGGTGGGCTTCGAAAAATGCGCTCAAGTAAAGCAGTGGCTGGGAAATCAACCCCCATTCGATCAATAACAAGATCACCAGCAGGCGTCCCACCCGGCCGTTCCCATCCAAGAAGGGATGAATGGCCTCGAACTGGTAATGGATCAAACCGGCACGGGCTAACATCGGGAGATCCGAGGGAGAATGAATGAACTTCTCCAGGGCATCCAGCGCCTGGTACATCTCGTCAACCGGCGGCGGGACAATAGTGGCGCTCTCGATGGTGCTTCCTGGTGGGCCAATCCAATTCTGGCTGCGGCGAAATTCGCCCGGGGTGAGGTACTCCCCGCGCACACCCTCCATCAAGATCCCGTGCATCTCCCGAATCAGGCGCAGGCTGACCGGCAGGGTCTTCGAACGCTCCAAGCCGTAATCCAGGGCGCGCACGTAGTTGTGCACCTCACGCACGTCAGAAGAATCTTCTAAAAAGGCGAGTTGCGCAGATTCGTAATGATACAGGTCTACCAACGAAGCGCGCGTCCCTTCAATCCGCGATGAGAGCACCGCCTCCCGTCGGATGAACGGACGTACCAGAATGTGTGGTGAAGGCAATGTGTCTGCCAGGCTGGCCAGCCGACCCAGGTTGCGCTCCGCCTCACCCAAGGCAGAGATCAGCGAAGTTGACCATTCGATGGTTGGGGGCAGTGGGTTTGGTATAAATGCCCAATATCCTCTAGGTGTGCGTAAAACTCGGCCGGGGGATGAGCTGGAAAAATCGTTGGGATCCATAAGGGCAAAATCCGCAAATAAGGATATCTTCTGTTGTCATTTTATACCCATAGTGCAAATAAAGCAATCGGTTATTTGCACTTTAATGACCTTGGATCACATCTGGGACAGGGACAGATATACCGTGTATAGGCGGACACATGTCCCGTCTTGCCCAAAACCGCTTGACAAACCGAATTTCGCTGGTAATATTTGAATAACGAAACCCAACGCGCTGCTTTCAGCGCCAAATATAGTGATACAGAAACCATACGTTGGCAGGTCATTTTCCCCCTGGATGTATGGTTTCTTTTTTAACTTTGCCAATAGGCAATTAAATCTCCTTCCTAAACGTTGGTCACGTGTACCAGAATGCACGATCGAAGGAGAACCCGAGACAATCCGCTTCGACAAGTAAAGGAGGTACCCCGCAAAGATATTTCCCCATTCTCCCATCCCCAGCCGCACTTTCGCCGGACGGTTGGGCAGCGCGATAGGGTACGGCTGATTTTTAGCCGCTGGATCGCTCAACCTTATCGTGGGCCTCACTCAAGCGATCAACCTGCGATCTTGGCAGGCTCTCCCTCACAAGGGGAGTTGCAACTCAAGGCGATGAGCCGGCGTTGTCTTACCGAGGTTGGCGAGCAGAAAGCGGTAATAGGAAACTAAGGGAAAAGCATTACCCGGTCGATCATCGGTATTTTTGGGTTTTGAGGAGGTAAATGATGAGCAAAAACAGTACGGGCAGCCTGGGCTACCAAATGATGAAAGCCCTGCAGGGCATCTTTCAACCTGGCGCCAGCCGGCATACAGCCAAGCGGTACCACCGCGATGCAGAGCTGATCACCGGCATCAGCACCATGCGCTGCATGTCGGCGGATGTACACCAGTTTGCCAGGTTCATTCGTAACAAATGGCCGGAGGTGAAACATCTCTCAGAGGTCAGTCAAGAGATGGCGCTGGCTTATATCGAAGAGTTGGAGGAGCGGGAACGGTCTGGTGGAAGGATCGCACGCGTGTGCGCCTCCCTGCGCAAGCTGGACGTGGCCTGCCGCAAGGCCGTCATCTTTCCTCCCGATTCTCCACCGCTGCTCCCTTACAAAGATCAGGGCGGACCAGGCGGCTTCCATTCGAAACCAAAGCCCATCCCCTACACCGAAGAGCAAGCCAAAGCGATCATCGCGCACATCGCTCCGCACGATCCCATTGTGGCCAGGCTGCTTACGCTGATGTGGGCTGGTGGGCTGCGCATCAGCGAAGCTGTCTATCTGCGCGCCCAGGATATCGACTTAGAAATTGGTGCGATCTCCCTGAACCGGGAAGGGAACGCCAACCGTACTAAAGGCGGCAAGCCGCGCGCGTTTCCTTACTCACCCAAGGCTCACGAGCACATGACCGCCATCAAACACTTGCCTGACATCCAGCCAACCGGTCACCTTTTCACTGATCGGCAGGGATTGCCAGACCGGGCGAGAAAGATGGTGCGCAAGGCTTGCCAGGAGTTGGGTATCCAGCCGCTGGCAACTCACGGTTATCGCAAGACTTTCAGCGTAGAGCAATATCACCGGGCAAGAGCTAGAGGTGCAGACGATCGCCAGGCTTTGTTGGAAACATCCCTCAAGCTGGGGCATAACCGGATCGATGTGACTCGCCTGAGCTATGTCTCGCCAGAGGAGCGCGAGAAATGATTGATCCATCAAGCTGTGTTCGATACACCCTGCGTGAAGATGTCAATTCAGCCGGCCAGAAACTTATCACCTGGCTGAGTGACCATTACCCGGATATTTTTCTGATCCACCAAGAATCCTACAATGACCAAATACAGCGTGCTATCAGGCAAACCCTTATCCACCGCCACTGGGGCGCAACGTTCATCATTGAGATTGTTTCTCTGCGCCCGGGGCAAACGCTCATCTTGATCCCTACGCCGCCTGATCCGAGTCTGGAAGATGTAAGCCGTTATGAAGACACAATCCTGGAGCTCTTGCCAGACTCATCCATATCCATCCGCCTGGCGCGTGTGGATGGGAATGTAGAGAAGGCGCTATCGGTGATAAGAACCCTGCTTCGTGAGCAGCGCCACCACGTTTGGATGCAAATACAAGTCGGCTTGATACATTCTTTACAGCTTGAATTCTTTGAAGGCGATTACAAAGAACTCTTGCGGGATATCCCGAAGGACGAAAATACAAAAGATCCCATAGTTATTTCCCCTTCCCAGGAAGATCGCAGTTTGCTGGATTTGTGGGTAAAGGGCCACACCGCCAAGCAAATCGCGCTGCGCATGGGTCGAACCGAAAAAACGATTCTGAACCGATTAACCTTGATGCGCAAAACATACGGCGAGCAGCTTGTACCCCGGCGAAGAATGGCGTAGAGGTTAGTACCAATAATACCTGCCGTCTCATGATCACTGGGATATCCCAAGTCTGGTCGGACAACTGGGTAATTCGCCGTATGGATCTAAACAAACTTTCTCATCAAACACGGCGAATTCCTTAAGGTATCAGCTGATTGTGGTTGTGAAGTTTGTCTAGAGACTTTCAGCCGATCACATAGCGACTTGAAGATTGGGATAAATTGGGATATGGACAGAAGGATATCCTTACGGCTATAAAGGAGCCAACCACCCATCTTATTGCTTGTGAAAAATTATCACGCCAGAGTCATGATGCAAGTGCAAACACCTGATACTACCCAAATACCAGATTACGTCTACCTGATCAGCGAGGCACATGAGCGCAGCGGGATGTCTCTGCGTGAAGTGGCTCAAGCCAGCGATCTGGACCCGACCTACGTACATTACATTCTCAAAGGTGCGCGCCGTCCCCAGCGGGATGTCATCATCGCCCTGGGGATTACTTATCGCCTGGAGCGTATCGAGGTCGATGAGATTTTACTCTTAGCCGGCCTGCCCCCATTGGGGCGCAGCGCGCTAAGACAGTACAGGGATCAAATCAAGGTAAGGAAATGACTAATTTGGCGTTATTTAATGTTTAGGGCGGTTAACCTATGGTTTATCAACCAAAATAATCCCTGACAAAACGAGTTCTCCAAAACAACCTCTTATCGTTATAAATACAATCAGTTACCATGAAATATCATAGCTTGTCTTTGGTTTTTCATGGTATATTATTATAATGATTGAAAGACCATCTTTCTTCACTGAAATCCAGGCCGCCCTGCAGCGCAGCCGGGTCGTCGCCCTGATCGGTGTGCGCCAGAGTGGAAAAACCACACTGGCACAGATGTTTGTGCCCCCCGATTCTGTCAACTATTTTGATCTGGAAGATCCGGTCAGCCTGACCCGTTTGGAAGAGCCGATGACGGCTCTGCGCGATTTGACTGGCTTGGTTGTTATCGACGAAATACAACGCCGCCCAGATCTATTTCCAATATTAAGGGTTCTGGTAGATCGCCGCCCGCTTCAAGCAAAATTTCTGATTTTAGGCAGCGCCTCGCCAGACCTGGTTCGAGAAGCTTCCGAATCCCTGGCTGGTCACCTGGAAACAATTTCTGTCAGTGGATTTAGCCTGGCGGAAGTGGGTGAGGAAAGCTTGAACGGACATTGGCTGCGAGGTGGTTTTCCTCTCTCTTATCTGGCTGCCAGCGGTGCAAATAGCCAGATCTGGCGCAAAAATTTCATCCAAACCTTCTTGGAGCGTGACTTACCCCAGTGGGGTATCCAAATTCCAGCCGCCACGCTGATGCGATTTTTGACCATGCTGGCCCACTATCATGGTCAAACCTGGAATGCTGCAGAAGCGTCTCGATCGTTTGGCGTCAGTGATATGACCGTGCGCCGCTACCTGAACATCCTGGAGGGTGTGTTCATGATCCGCGTGCTGCAGCCCTGGTATGCAAACATCCACAAGCGCCAAGTCAAGTCGCCAAAAATTTTCTTCCGCGACTCTGGTTTGCTCCACACTTTGCTGGGTATCCATTCCGAGCTGGATCTTTACACCCATCCCAAAATTGGAGCTTCCTGGGAGGGGTATGCCATTGAGGAAATTATCAAAGCTGTGCGCCCAGATGAGGCCTATTTCTGGGGTACACACAACGGGGCGGAGCTGGACCTCCTGTTGTTGAAAGATGGCAAACGACTTGGCGTTGAATGCAAGCGCAAAGATGCGCCGCGTCTGACGCCCTCCATGAAGATTGCAATGGAAGATCTTGGATTAGACAGACTGATTGTCTTTTATCCCGGAGAAAAAGCCTACCCTCTCGCTGAATGGATTGAGGTCATGCCGATAACCCGCCTGGCTGATACCGGGAAGTTTTATTAGCTTTTATCTTCGATCACTTCAATTTTGGCCTCCCTCTCCCCTTCACCCTGAATCCCAAATTATCCATCGGACTGAAGCGCCGGTGCTTTTCTTTCACATCCTCAGAGGCCATGTTGACGTACTTGCGCGTCATCTCCAACGAGGTATGCCCTAATATTTTCTGCAAGCTGAAGGCATCCCCGCCATGGATCAAATATCGCACAGCAAAGGTATGCCGGCAGGCGTGTGGATGAAACTTGGCGACCTCGGCTCGCTGTTTCACCCTTTGAAATAACTTTTCGACGGTCGTGTGCGTGATCGGGAAGCCTTCTGAGCTGAGGAACACGCGATCTTCATCTCCAAGTCTTGCCGGCTCCGGCCGCTCCAATGTGATGTAATCCAGCAGCGCTTTCTTGGCCTGCAGCCCGATAGGGACTTTGCGCTCTTTGTTACCTTTTCCAACAATAGTCATTTCGCCAATTTTAAAGTCAACTCGGGAAACCTTTAAATTTACCAGCTCGTCCAGACGAATGCCTGTGTCGAAAAACAACATCATTATGGCGAAATTGCGGAATCGCTCATGGGTTTGATCCAGGCTGACCGCCAGCACACGCTGAATTTCTTCTTCGGTCAGCGGCTCGGGTAGTGTTTTTGGGAGCTGAGGTAGTTTCAGCCGGCGCATAACATTTTCTTCCAAATACCCCTCCTCATGCGCCCAGGTTGAGAATGAGCGCACTGCCCGGCCCAATCCATGAATATATTGGGTTTTGAGTTTGCCCTTTTGTGCCTTGTGCATGGGGTGATACTCGTAACGCGAACTCCTGGCCATGAGCTCTCTAAGATAGGACCGACCAATCTCAACAGACATATCCTGGAGCAGAAAATCATTCCCATAGGTTCTTTTCAGAAAATCCCCAAAATATCGCAGCCGTGTTTTCAGCCAATCGATGTAACGGGGGCTTTTACCTTCGGTAGCCAGTGTCGAAAGATATAACTCGCTTGCTTTGTCATACGCTATCATCATCAATTCCTTTTTCCTGTTTCTTACCATGGTACACCTTCCTTTCATGTCAGTGGTTGACCGCTGTTGACTCTTGTTGACTGGCGAGTGCAAAAATAAAAACGAGTACATTGGAATTAAATTCCGAGCCACTTTTTGGGCATAATCCAGAATTGGGCCAAAGTGGGGGATTAAACACAAAAACCCGCCATCTGGCAGGTCTTGGTGGGAGAATTCACTAAGTTTTACCCTGTATTTAGGGGTAAAAGTGGGGATTGAGTGAGCGCGCTGGGATTCGAACCCAGAACCAATGGCTTAAAAGGCCACTGCTCTACCATTGAGCTACGCGCCCATAGCGGAATGCATTCTATCACGCGAAGCATTCAGCGTCAACTTGCCTGACTCTAAATCTGTGAAGTTCCATCTTGACATAGAACAAATGTTCGTGTATAT
>Ga0209254_10006047_pt1 | contig 11139 bp, 11 predicted proteins | sample FrelakmetDIP11DI_FD_187148 | JGI IMG/M metagenome (GOLD analysis project Ga0209254, IMG submission 187148) | Freshwater lake sediment microbial communities from the University of Notre Dame, USA, for methane emissions studies - DIP11 DI (SPAdes)... | ecosystem: Environmental > Aquatic >... | reverse complement strand
GGCTCGGACCAGCATCGCGGCTGGTTCCACAGCTCGCTGCTGACCTCCGTCGCGCAGAAAGGCCACGCGCCCTACAAGGGCGTGCTCACCCACGGCTTCACCGTGGACGAGAAGGGCCGCAAGATGTCGAAGTCGCTCGGCAACGTCGTGTTGCCGCAGAAGGTGATGAGCACGCTCGGCGCTGACGTGCTGCGCCTGTGGGTCGCGGCCACCGACTACGCCAACGAGATCAGCGTCTCGGACGAAATCCTGAAGCGCACGTCGGATTCGTACCGTCGTGTCCGCAACACGGTGCGCTTCCTGCTCGGTAACCTCGCCGGGTTCGATCCCACGCGCGATGCCGTGCCGGTGGACCAGATGCTTGCGCTCGACCGCTGGGCGCTCGCCCGCACGCGCGAGCTGCAGCACGAAGTCGTCGCGGCCTATCGCAGCTACGACTTCCACGTCATCTACCAGAAGCTGCACAACTTCTGCGTGGTGGACATGGGCGGTTTTTACCTCGACGTGCTGAAGGATCGCCTGTACACGACGCCGGCCGCGGGTCTCCCGCGCCGTTCCGCGCAGACCGCGATGTACTGGATCGCCGAGGCGATGGTGCGCTGGTTGGCGCCGATCATGTCGTTCACGGCCGAAGAGATCTGGCGCTTCATGCCGGGTGCGCGCGCGGAATCGGTGTTCTTCACGACCTGGGCCGACCTCCCCGCGACCGACGGCGTGGTGCAGGCGATCGACTGGCCGAAGGTGCTGGAGGCGCGTGCCACCGTGCTGCGTGAGCTCGAGCGCCTGCGCGTTGCCGAGCAGATCGGCGCGCCGCTCGATGCCGACGTGACGCTCTATGGCACGTCCGCGTGGGCCTCTGCGCTGAAGCCTCTTGGTGATGAACTGCGGTTCGTCCTGATCACGTCGGAGGCGAAAGTGGCGGACGCTGGCACCCGGCCGCCCGCGGCCCTGGCAACGGATGGGGAGGGCAAGAGCGGGCTCTGGCTGCACGTCAGGCGCTCCGAGGCGCCGAAGTGCGCGCGCTGCTGGCACAAGCGGTCCGACGTCGGTACCGTGGCAGCCCACCCGGAGCTGTGCGGGCGTTGCGTGGCCAACCTCGACGGCCCGGGCGAGACTCGCCGGTACGCCTGAAACGGACAATGACGCGATGAACCCTTCGACGACACCCACTCCGCCGCCACCAACGCCCGGGAAGGGCACGCCCGTGGCGATCGGCCTCGCGACGCTGACCGGCCTGCGCATGCAGCGCACGCACCCGGCGGCCTGGTTGTGGGTGTCGTTGTTGGTCATCGCCTTCGACCAGGCGACGAAGTTCCTGGTCACGCGTTTCCTCGAGCTTTACGATCGTGTCGAAGTCCTGCCCGTGCTCGACTTCACGCTGCTGCACAACACCGGTGCTGCGTTCAGCATCCTGGCCGACGCGTCCGGCTGGCAGCGCGGGTTTTTCGTCACGCTCGGATTCGTCGTGAGCGCCGCACTCGTCGTCTGGCTGTGGCGGCTGCCGCGCGGCGAGAAGTTCCTGCCGCTGGCGCTGGCGCTGATCATCGGCGGCGCGCTCGGCAACGTGATCGATCGCATGGCGCACGGGTACGTGATCGATTTCATCCACGCGCACTGGGGCGGCTCGTACTTCCCCGCGTTCAACATCGCCGACAGCGCGATCACGATCGGCGCGGCCCTGCTGATGCTGGATGCATTCCGCGAGCGGCACGCCTAGCCGATGCGCATCCTGCTCGCCAATCCCCGCGGTTTCTGCGCCGGCGTCGACCGGGCGATCGACATCGTCGAGCGCGCGCTGGAGCTCTTCGGCGCACCGATCCACGTGCGGCACGAGGTGGTGCACAACAAGTTCGTCGTCGACCGTCTGCGCGGCCTGGGCGCCGTGTTCGTCGAGGAACTCGACGAGGTGCCCGACGGCGCCACGGTCATCTTCAGTGCCCACGGCGTTTCGAAGGCGGTGCAGGCCGAAGCCAGGCGGCGTGATCTGCGCGTGTTCGACGCCACCTGCCCGCTCGTCACCAAGGTGCACATGGAAGTTTCACGCTACGGCCGCGACGGTCGCGACGTGATCCTGATCGGCCACGAGGGCCACCCGGAAGTCGAAGGCACGATGGGCCAGTTCGACGCGTCGCAGGGCGGGCGCATCTGCCTGGTCGAGGACGTCGACGACGTGCGGGAGCTGAACGTGCGCGATCCTGCGCGGGTAGGCGTGGTGACGCAGACGACGCTCTCCGTGGACGACACGGCCGATGTGCTCGAAGCGCTGCAGGCCAAGTTCCCGACGCTGGCGACGCCGCGCAAGGAAGACATCTGCTACGCGACGCAGAACCGCCAGGACGCCGTGAAGAAGCTGGTCGCGGACTGCGACGTGATGCTCGTGGTCGGATCGGCCACGAGCTCGAATTCCAACCGGCTGCGTGAGATCGCCGAGAAGGCGGGCATGCCGGGCTACCTCGTGGATGGCCCGGAGGACCTGCGTGCGGAGTGGTTCGCGGGCAAGCAGGCCGTGGGTGTCACGGCAGGCGCGTCAGCGCCCGAACTGCTGGTGCAGCGCGTCGTCGCGCGTCTCAAGGAGTGGGGCGGGCAGGGCGCGACCGAGATCGAGGGACGGGCGGAGCACGTCGTGTTTGCGCTGCCGCGTGAACTGCGGGCGGCGGCGACAGGCCGCGACAAGGCGGCCGGCTGAACCTGCGAGACTGTGGCTTGGCGGCCGGCCGTGCTACCAGCAGCTGGCCGAGGTCGCGGTGCGGGCACCTGCCTGGTCGATCGTGAATGTGTCGCAGTCGTCGTCGTCGGCCTGGCCCCCAGCCGTCGTGGCCGTGGCCGTGAAGCTGTCGGTGTCGGCGTCGTCGATCACAATCGTGTAGTAGCCGTTTTCGGTCGTTGCCGTGAGACCGAGCCCGACCGGCGGCGCGTCGGCGAGCGCGTCCGTGTACGTGTTGTTCTGCAGGTAGAACTTCTCCTGGGCGGCTGCCAGGTTGAGCAGGGCCGACTTGGCTTCCGCCCGGTGCGACCGCAACACGAACTGTCGGTAGCTCGGGATCGCGATGGTGGCGAGCAGCGCGACGATCGCCACCACGACGACCAGCTCGATCAGGGTCACGCCTCGCATCTTCTTCAGCATCGGTTCGCTCCTTCAGGGAATCTGGCAGGGACGCCGCACGGGTCCGGCGTCCCTGGCTTTCTCAGTTCGAGCCGCGCTGTTCCCAGTAGGTCCGCACCGGCGGGTTGGTGAGGCCGCTGCCGCAACTCTCCAGGCCGACCAGGCAGATCGGTGGCACTGCGGGCGGATTCGGATTGTTTGCATCGGCATCGGGGGTCGGAAACACGAAGATCGCTTCCGGCGCGATGCTGCCCTGGGCCAGTTCCTTGAACCGGTCGGAGACGTCTGTCGGCGGGGAAGTGGGGTCGCTGAAGTTCACAACCGGCTTCGCGGTCGCCGCGTCCACGATGTAGAGCCGGTTCAGGCCGACGGTCGCAACGCAATACTCCGGATTGTATTCGCGCTCTTCCGGAGAATACGTCGTGAAGTAAATGCGGTTCTGGAACGTGCGCGATTCCGCGAGGACCTTCTCGCCCGCATCCTGCAGGTTCATTCGCCAGCCGACCCCGCCGGCCGGGATCGTCGGGTTCATGTCCGTCGTCACGTCGAGCAGTCGCGTGTCGCCGTCAGTGATGATCTGGTGGCACGGCGAAGTCTCCGATGTGCCGCAGGTGGTCTTGTACTGGCTGTTCTGCACCGGCGAGAACACGTTGAAGTCGCGCAGGCTGTAGAAGCGATTGACCGCCGTGACGTCCGTGATCGGCTTTTCGCGGTGCCCCGAGCCGATGCCGATGTTGATGAAGTTGGTCGTGCCGACCTTCATCAGCGCGACATCAGGGGAATAGAAGAAGCGGCGATTCTTGGTCGCATCGGTCTTGACCGCGAGGTCGCCGTTGCCCAGTGAGGCAAAGACCCCGCCCCAGACCAGGTCGGCTGCTGCCTGGCCATTGCGGATGTCGAAACGCCAGACGCGCCCACCCATGTCCGCGGCATACATGCGGTCGGCGAAACCGTCGCCCGACAAGTCGGTCACGCGCACGTCGCCGGGAATGGAATTCGTCATCTTGGCGAGCGACAGCTGGGCACTGCCATCCGACGTTGGCCCGGCTCGCCAGATCAAGCTGCCGGTGATGGCGTCCACCATGAAGATACGGTTACCGACACCGTCCGCCACGTAGCCGACCGTGTCCTGGGCGACGTCGTAGCCGCCACCGAACACGAGCACCATCTTGTCGGGGTTACTGGTGGTCCAGGTGCGATCGACGTTGACCCGCGCGACCGAGGGTGCGGACCAGGTCTCGCCGACGCCCGGCAGTTCCGATGGCCCGAGGACCCACAACAGCTTTGGCGCGGTTCGTACCGTCACGTCGAGGCCGATGTAACTGGAGCCGCCGCGGCGCATGCCGAAGTACAGGAACACCTTGTCCTTCTCATTCTCTTCGATACCGTCGGTGCCGTCGATGTCCGTGCCATCGGGCTCGATGATACCGTTGCCGTTGCGATCGAGTCGCACCACCTTGACCGCGCCGTCCAGGCCGTACACGCGTGAAGTCACGTCGTCATTGTCGTACAGCTTCTCGATGCGGTTGAGCATGAGGCGCGGCACGAAGGCCCAGAGCTCCGCGCCCGTCTTCGCATTGACGGCCTGGAGGTAGCCGTCGTTCGTCGTCGCGTAGAGGGTGATGTCCGGATCGTCCGCAGGTCCACCGTAAATGACCGTCGACGGACGCGAGTGCAGCGGATCGCCCATGTCCTTACGGGCTTCCGTAAAATCGCTGTTGCCGTTCTCGTCCAGCACGTCATAACCATACGCCCAGTCCACGAGGTTGCCGACCGACGGTCGGCCCGTAACCGCCACGTTGGACGCGACGCCGAGCAGTAACAGGTTGGCGAGCGTCAGGCTGCCCGAAGCCTTCAAGGCGGAGAGGTCTTCGGTCAGCGTCCCCGAGTTGACGGTCAGGTTGCTGTAGATCTTGCGGGTCGCCGGGGTCTTCAGTTCGCCCGCCGCGCCGCCCAATTCGGCGTCCGCGCCGTCTACCGAATCGGACCAGTAGCTCTGCGAGCCGCTCTCGAAGAAGCCGTTGTTCGGATCGACCGCCGCATTGTCGTTCACGTCGCGGATCTCGCCGGCCGGTGAGATGCGGTACTTCTTGATGTTGCCGAGCCAGCGGTAGGAGGTGGCCGGCTTAAAGACCGACATGTACAGGAAGTTCAGGTTCTGGGTGCGGTTGAACGCGTTCACGGCCACTGTCGGCGACGTGAACGTCGTCGTCTGCTCGAGAATCTTGGAGATGATCTCCGAGAAGGCCTCGGTCAGTTCGGCCGAGTCAGCGGCCGAGTAGTACTTGCCGCCGCCGCGCTGCGCAACCTTTTCCAGGAACGCCGTGCCTGACGCCACGTCATCGCCGAAGCCGATCCAGTAGCTCGTGACGTTCTGCACGCCCGGCCGGTCCGCGCGCAGGTCCGCTTCATGCAGCCACTTGGAGAGATCGTCCGTGCACTTGCCGTTGCTCTCGGTACCGTCGCACGTGGCACGGCCGTTGATCGTGGCAAAGTTGGGCAGGCTCTCGATGCGCGCATTCGCCTCGTTGTCCTGCGTCGGCAAGCCGTCCGTCAGGTAGACGAGGTAGTTCTTCTGGCAGTCCTGGTCCGCCGGCGAGTCGTACAGGGTCTTGTCGGACGCATTCCGGGAAGCGGTGACGCTTGGCGTGTCGCCGTTGGGCGTGCTCGTGAACTTGTCCGACTTGCCATAACTGGAGTTCACCAGGTTGTAGGCGCTCGGGAACAACGTCGTGTTCTCGCCGCCGCCGAAGTACACCTTGTCGCCCCTGTAGTACTGCGTGGCTTCGTAGAGTGTCTCGGAGAGCGGCGTCCAGCCAGCCGCGTTCCAGGAGTTGATCTCGGTCTTCATCGCCTCGCGGTTGTCCTCGATCCTGCCCATCTCCTTCACGACCATGCCGCCCTGCGCGGCGGCGTCGTTGTCGTTGCCCGTGTCGTTGCTGTAGCGCATCAGGCCGACGTTGACGTTGTTGTCGAGGTTGGTCAGCAGCGAGGTCAGCACCTCCTGCATGATCTCGAGGCGGGTGCGCGTGATCGTGGGACTCGCCTTCCAGTTGAGGTAGTTGCCGGAATAGAACGTGATCGGCTCGCCACGGTTCCAGTCGATCTTGTTGGCGGCATTGCTGGACCACGGGCCGTTGGTCGAGCCGTCCGCGGCATACTTCTTCGTGGACGCAGCGGTCTGGCCATGGATGCCGGCGTCCGCCTCGCACTCGATCGAGCTGCTGTTGTCGCTGGATGACAGTGTTTCCCAGCGATTTCTGCTGCCCGCCCGCCAGCGCGCGGCCTTCGTGACATACGCGATGCCGGACGAGCTCAGGTTCGGCTGGGCCGCATTGCAGGTAAATGCACTCGCGGCGACGTATTGACCGGTGCTGCAGTTCGGCACCGTGCTGTTGCGCGACCAGTAGACCCGGTCCGCCCGGCACGAGCCGCTGTAGGTATCAGCCGAGTTGAAGGACACCTGGGTCACCACGTTGGTGTCCATGCTGCCCGACGTGTCCATGACGAACAGGATGTTGGGCCGCGACGGAGCCGCGGCGACGGCTGCGCCGACGAACAATTCCGTGTCGTCCGCGCCGGCAGGAGTGTTGGCCAGCATCGCAACGGCCGCGGTAGCGGCCAGCGTGGCCAGCGATCGCTTCCTGAAAGTCGTCATGACTTGGTCCTCGATTCGGTGGCGCCGCCTTGCGGAGCCTTGGGTGACTGTTTCGCGGGCACGTCGGCCGGGTCGAGCTGCGTGCGCAGGATCAGGCGCGTGACATGACGGCTCTTCGTCTCGTAGTAGACGTCGAGGTGACTGGCGCCCCGCGCCGCGTACTTGCGCAAGGTTGCGAGCGGCACCGCTTGTTTGCCGACGAAGTACTGACTCTTGTCGTCGAGCCGCAGGACGACCGATTCGCAACCCGCACAGGGTGCAAAACTCCACGGGCCGTAGGCCGAACCCGGCACGTTGACGAATTCCGTGCTCGCTTCGACGCCGGTCTCATTAGAGATCAGCGTGGCCTGGCTCCAGGCTGCCGGGGTTGCGCCGCACAGAGCGATGGTGGCAATCAGCAGTTTCTTGAACATGTTGTTTCTCTCCGGTGGCGGTGCGGTGTTCAACCGCCGCTCGGTCCGACGATGTAGAAGCTCTGTCGATGTTCCGACTGCGCGCCACGATCCGACGTGCCGAAACTGTCGACGACGAAGTGATAGGCCTCGAAGCCCGTGCCGATGCTGTAGCCGCCGCTGGGGACCGGTGTCTGGCCGGACTGCAGGTCGAAACGCATGAAAAACTCGCACTGCTCTCCGGCGGTCGGGTTGTCGACCTCCGGGCAGTTGACGATCGGCTGTCCCGTCCCGCGAGTCGTCACTGGACGGATCGCCGCCACGTTGTCGTAAGTGCCGATCGGTACGTTGGTGTCGTAGACGCCCCCGGCGAGCGCCTGCTCGATGCCGGCATCGGCAGCCTGGAACGAGCGCTCCTGGTACTGCGCGTTGCCGGCCATCAGCAGCTCGAGCGAGGCGGTGGTCATGCCGGAAATAGCCAGCAGCGTCAGGACGAGCAGCAGGATGAGTCCGACGACGAGAGCCGCGCCCGTTTCGTCTCGCGGGCCAGCCGGACGGAGTGGCGAGCGGTGACAGGTCGTCATGCGCGTGTGTTCCGGATGTGGATGGTCTTGGTGAGGAGGATGCGCCGGTAGTTGTCGTTGGGCGTCACCGCAGCGCCCATGTCGGCGTACTGGTAGGCCGTGTCGTCGACGAAACCGATCTCACGCTCTTCCGCGCGGACGCGCAGCCAGATCGTCGCTGAGACCACGACGCCGTTCGCCGGCACGGCACCCGGGTTCACGTACTGGTCGACGTTGGTGTCGCCGTTAGTGTCGACGCCGAGGCGTACCTGAAAGTCTTCGACACCCGGGACGATCTCCTCGTCGATGAAGGCGTCCGTCGCGGCGCCGTTCGCGTCGGCGAACCGCTTGCGGCGGAGCGACGGCACGTCGTTGCGGTTGGTCGATTGCGACGACACATAGTAAACGTGTGCCTCGACTTCGCGGGACTGCGAGGCGGGGGGCAGGTAGTCGGCCGGAATGCAGGTCTGGTCGGTGGGGTCCGTGCAGCCGGGCATGAACAGGGTGCCGCGTATCCGGCTGGTCTGCAGGTAGATGCGGTCCGTGTTCATGGTCGCTGGCTGCGTGGCATTGGCGCGCCGAATCCACAGCGTGTCGGTGCCGGCCCGGTAATTGCTCGCCGCGCAGGTGAGCGCGTAGGAGTTGTTCGAGCCGCCGACGTACTCGTCCAGGTTGAGCACGAAATAGTTGCTGGGCGCGGTGACCGTGCCACAGACCGCGGCGTTGGACTGTTGCGTGGCCGTGAAGTCGGCGCTCGACGGCGACTGTCCGACTGGGACGCGGTTGACCATGTAGTCCGCGCGATTGCTCATGCCCCAGAAGTTCGCCATGCGGACGTCGGTCTCGACCACGTCCATGGCGAGCCGGCCGATTTCCTGCAGGCGCGCGACGCTCTCCGCGGTGCGATACGTGCTGCGGCTCTGGCTGAACACCGTGACCGCGCCGAGGATCAGGAACAACCCGATCACCATGGCCACCATGAGTTCGATCAGGCTCACGCCGAACTGTCGCATTCGATTTGTGCTTGCGTTCACTGCGGCGTCCTCAGATCTCGATCCGTAGCTGGTAGGTCACCGGATCGACCTGGCCAAGCTCGCTCCAGCTGACGGCGACGACGTATGCGGCGGGCGTCGTCGCCGTCGGCGCGGTATAGGTGACGCCCGCGGCGCCCCCCGGCAGCTGCAGCTCGATCTGGTTCACCCAGTCGGTGAGGTCCGCGATGGCGATGGCATTGGCGCCGGTCGCGGGGTCGCAGGGGCTACCGCAGGCGTAGGCATTCGCGGGATTACGGTTGGACCGCATGCGGTCCCCGATATCCGTGGCCATGTTCACGGCCTGCGTGCGGAAGAGCGAAGTGCGGTTTGCACGCAGGGTTTCGACGTAGAGCGCGGCAATGCCGAGCAGGCCGACGGAGAGAACGATCAGGGCGACCATCGCCTCGACCAGCGTGAAGCCATGATTGCGGCGCCTTGCCGCGGGAGTGGTGCGGTTGCAGATCATGGGCAACCTCCGCCAATGTCTGTCAGGAAGCTAGTGATCGTTGCTTTCGAGCGGAACACCGACGGCCGCCCGGTCGGCAGGACCTCGATCGCTCTCGCAGCTGAGTCGCCGCCGACACTGCTCACGTTGCCGCGCACGTCGCACAGCACGAAGCGGTTAACCCTTTCGTCCTCGATGCGCGGGAAGCCGGTCGGCAGAAAGACCGCCCGGATCTGGTCGTCGTCCGTAACGACCGTGATGCTCTCCGGTAACTCGCGAACCCGCAGGATCACCTCGGCGCCGTCGACCTCGCCGTTGCCGTCCGTGCCCTCGATGATCGCCGGGTCCTCGTCGTCGACGAAGATGATCCAGCGACTGAACGGGTCGGTATCGTCTGCGTCGCACGCTGCCCCGTCCTGCGACTTGCAGAGCGTGATCGGGACCCTGCGCTTGACGGCCTCGGAGCGGGCGAAGTTGAAGTCGGAGATGATGTCGTTCGCGGCCCCGGACATGCGGCTGTTGCGGACGAAATCCTGCAGGTTCGGCAGGCCGATGCCCGCGATCACCGCTAGCAAGGTGATGCTGAACAGCAGTTCGATCAGAGTGAAACCGGTTTGCTTTGCGTGCATCTTGAGCGGAAGCATAGGCCGCTGCTCTCTCCGTGAAGCCGTGCCCCGACGAGCGGTTCGCCGCAAACGACGAGCGGCGAGCTATTTGACTATGCGCAGACCAGGGACCCGCCCGACGCGCTGCGGCTGGAAATCCGTGGCCGTCCGGTCTGGCTGATGATCACCGCGCGCGCGGCGCGTGAGCCGCGGTCGTCGCAGAACGTGACGGTCGCGGTGACCCCCATCTGCCCGAATGGACGGAAGGATAGGGTGCTGCGATTGGACGTAATGTGACCGGTGTCCCACGGTTGGTAGACCCGCAGCAGGGGCTCGCCGGAATCGCGGGCCGCCGGGGAGTCGCGGTCCAGGTTGACGAAGATCAGCCAACCGGTAGTCCAGTGCGGACTCGGTGAGCAAGTGGCGCCGTTGCGGCTGGGGCACAGGCTGACGACCCCGTTGCGTTTGATGGCCTCGCTGCGCGCGACGTAGACCGCCTGCACGAACTGGTTGACCTCCCTGGTGCGGGCGGCGTCACGGGCCAGCGCGCCAAAAGACGGCACCCCCCAGGCGAGGATCGTGGCCACCAGGCCCAGGCCGAAGATCAACTCGATCAACGTGTAACCCTGCCACCGGCGGTCCGGGCGGTGACGGCGTTTGCCTTCCATGGCGACATTTCCCGGCGGAGGTGGGCCCGGCAGCCCGCCGCCGCCAGGCGAGCGCACAGGCTAAGAGCGCGCCGAAATGCGGTCTTGCCGCAAAACGCAGGGGTTTGTGCGGATTCAGGCTGGGCCGGCCTCGGCCCTTATAATCAGTCCACTTTTTCTGACCTTCCGGACCACTCCCGTGAACGAAGTCAGCAGCCTTCTCGAACGAAACGGCATCCGCCCCACCCAGCAACGCGTCAAGGTTGCCGAGGTGCTCCTGACGGCCCCGGTGCACCTCACCGCGGAGCAGTTGCTCACGACCCTGCGGCAGTTCCCCAGCCGGGTGTCCAAGGCCACGGTCTACAACACGCTCAAGTTGTTCGTGGACCACGGGCTGGTGCGCCAGATCCACCTGGATCCGGAGCGCTGCGTCTACGACTCGACGATGACGCCTCACCATCACTTTCAGAACGTCGAGACGGGCGAGATGCGTGACATCCGCCCCGACGAACTGACGTTGGAGCGAATGCCCGCGCTGCCGCCCGGCACCGAGATCGACGGGGTCGAGGTCGTGATCCGGGTCCGTCCACAGCTCAGCTGAGTCCGGCTTCCACCCGCGGGGTCGAATCCTTATAATGCGCGCCCCTCCGAGCCGGAGGGGTCTGCGCAGAGCCGACTTAGCTCAGTTGGTA
>Ga0209254_10006046_pt1 | contig 11139 bp, 7 predicted proteins | sample FrelakmetDIP11DI_FD_187148 | JGI IMG/M metagenome (GOLD analysis project Ga0209254, IMG submission 187148) | Freshwater lake sediment microbial communities from the University of Notre Dame, USA, for methane emissions studies - DIP11 DI (SPAdes)... | ecosystem: Environmental > Aquatic >... | reverse complement strand
AGCGAATTCTTCAAGCAATGCTTTCTCTGCCCCAGGGAATGTGGAGTGGACCGGCTGGAAGGCGGCGAGAAGTCGAGCGGGGGGTTCTGCAGGCAGGACGGCCAACTCAGAGTGGCCCATGTGGGCCCCCACTTTGGCGAGGAACCTCCTCTGACAGGAACTCATGGATCCGGAACCGTGTTCTTCACAGGCTGCTCGCTCCGCTGCTCCTTTTGCCAGAACTTCCAAATCTCAAGGGAGGGTCTCGGCGAGAACCTTGAGTTAGGAGGGCTCCTGGCGAAAATTGAGGAAATGATCATCCAGAAGCATGTTCACAACATTAATTTTGTGACCCCGGATCATTTCTTCCCTCACGTGTTTGAACTCGTCTCTCTCCTGAGGAGCAAGGGATATTCTCTCCCCATGGTCTACAATCTCTCCGGCTACCAGTCCGTGAGTGCCCTCAAGGCTGCAGAAGGTTATGCGGACATCTATCTGCCGGACTTCAAATATGCGGACCGGGGTCTGGCGAAAAGGTTCTCCAAATGCCAGGATTATCCGGATGTCGCCCTTGCCGCCATCTCTGAGATGCTCGCTCAAGAGGGATTTCTGGACAGTTTTGATACCGGCGACTCCTTGGCGAAAAAAGGAGTCCTCGTCCGCCATCTCATCCTTCCCGGACACGTGGAGAACTCAATCAATGCTCTGACTACCCTGTTTGTAGAATTCGGGGCTGAGCTTCCTATAAGCCTTATGTCCCAATACGTTCCGATCACCCCTCAGGACGCAGAGGCCCTCAATCGCCGTCTCACCAAGGAGGAATTCAACCGGGTGTATTCGCACGTCCTGGATCTCGGTTTCGAGCACCTCTTTGTCCAGTTCCCGGAGGAAGAATCCTCTGATAGCAAACCCCCTTTCCTCCCCGATTTCAGGCTCGATAAACCCTTTTCCGTCCCATCCGAGCAGGATTGACGGCCTCGTAACTGGATAACCGTATTCCGTTCATGGTTCGATACCTCACCACGAACGAAGAACCAGAAGTCTAGCGCCTATTTCCTCCGTTCGCCCTGAGGTATCGAAGGGCGAACGGGGCTTGTTGCGAAGCGGGCAGGATTGACTTACGATGAGCAGCTTGCTAAAAAGCAATCCGCGATGCAAGGTGCAGGGTGGAGGAAGGAGCCATTTTATGAAAATCGCTTACCTGGATTGTTTCTCCGGCATCAGCGGGGACATGTTCATCGGAGCCTTGATCGATGCCGGTTTGCCCCTTGAAGAATTGAGAAAGGTTCTCCAGAGCCTGCCTCTTGAAGGCTACAGCCTCGAAGTGACACGGGAGGAAAGGAACCTTCTCTTTGGCACCCGCTTCAAAGTCAAGGTGACCAGGGATCCCCAACCTCACAGGAGATTCTCCGACATTAGAGACCTCATCCGTGCCGGAAATCTCAGCCCCTCTGTAAGGGACAAAAGTATCGCCATCTTTGAAAGCATTGCCGTGGAGGAGGGGAAGATCCACGGCTGCTCTGCGGAAGAGGTGCATTTCCACGAGGTGGGAGCTATCGACTCCATTGTGGATATTGTCGGCAGCGTGCTGGGGATGGAATATCTCGGAATCGGTACGGCCTGTGCGTCATCACTGCCGCTCGGCTCAGGGTTTGTTGAGACGGCCCATGGCCGGATCCCTTTGCCTGCGCCTGCGACAGTGGCTCTTCTCAGGGGCATCCCTGTCCATGACTCAGGCTTGAAAGAAGAGCTTGTCACCCCCACAGGGGCGGCACTTGTGAAAGGCCTCGTCCATTCCTTCGGATCCCTGCCGCCCATGGTCATAGAGAAGGTGGGTTATGGCGTTGGAAGCCGGAACCTGGCAGACAGGCCCAATCTCCTGCGCATCCTCATCGGTCAGGCGCAGGGGGGAGCCCATGAGGAGACGGTCGTGATCCTTGAGGCCAACCTGGATGACACCAACCCCGAGTGGCTGGGGTTCCTCATGGAACGCCTTTTTGAAGCAGGGGCCCTGGATGTGGTTTTCTCCCCGGGTTACATGAAAAAAAACCGGCCGGCTGTTCTCGTTCATGTCATGGGAAAGCCTTACCAGAAGGATCAGCTCATGGATCTTCTCTTCTCAGAGACCACCACCCTGGGAGTACGCTTCCACTGCACTCAGCGAAGGGTTCTGGAGAGATCTTCCGTTGAAATGGATAGCCCCTGGGGCCGAATGAAAGTGAAAAAAATTTTCCGGCCCGATGGGTCTTTCCATCTTTTGCCCGAGTTCGAGGAATGCCGGCGAATTGCCAAAGAAAAAGGCCTTCCTATGAAGGATGTGTATTCCTGGATCATGGCCCAGTGAAGCAGTGCCTAAAGTGAACCCTTCGACAGGCTCCCTTCTAGAACCTCAGGGTCTTCGACAGGGACTTCGTCTAAAATGTCTAAAATTGACGGCTTCGTAAGAAGTCGTCAAAATTTTAAGGGCAGAAAATCGAAAAAATTCAACCACGAAAACACGAAAACTGGAAAGCACGAAAGAAGAAGGGGATGTTTCGTGTTTTCGTCCTTTCGTGCTTTCGTGATTGGTTTTTGGGTCCAAAGCATTTTAGGCACTTTAGTTCACTTTAGACACTTTAGGCACTTTTCATGTCCTATCTCCGCCCTGCAACTCCCAATTTTTTTGAGCTTTTCAAGAAAGCCGGTCCTCTGGACAAGCTCGCCCTGATCCTGTCTTCGTGCTTTGGGTTCGGGCTTATCCCTGTGGCCCAGGGAACCTTTGGAACACTCGCAGGCATCCCTCTTGCCATGGCACTGGCTCACGTTGGCCCCATGGCCGCCGCTTACCTTCTTTTCTTTTTCGTCCTCCTGTCCATATGGACCTCGGGTAGGAGCGCCAGGGCTCTTGAAAAAGATGATCCTGCCGAAGTCGTGATCGATGAAACAGCCGGGCTTTTGTTGACCCTGTTCTTACTGCCGGCAACAGGGTTCAATCTCTGTTTGGGTTTCATCCTGTTCCGGCTTTTTGATATACTGAAACCCTTCCCTATCAGACGATTGGAAAAGGTGGAGGGAGGTGCGGGGATTGTGCTGGATGACCTGCTGGCGGGCACTTATGCCAACCTTTGCATCAGATTCGTGACTCTGGTTTTTTTGTAATAGAGGGGTGCCAACACTGTCGGCTCTTGCCGCAGGAGGAAACTCGAAATCCGAATACCGAAATTCGAAACAAATTCGAATCTCAAATGTTCCAATGACCAAAACAAGACTCTGATGACCGGATGGGATAATCGTTTGAGTCATTTGAATTTGGGACATTTGATATTGTTTCGAGCTTCGTGCTTCGAAATTCGAATTTGAAAAAGCCTTAAGAACAACAGAGTGACGCACCACGTAGCTTTCTGATATCCAGTGAGGCAGAGGATTCAACGTCATGTACGGTGAAATCATCACGATAGGTGACGAACTGATCTCGGGCAGGGTCGTTGATCTCAATGCCTGGTATGCTGCGGGCAGACTCACGGCCACCGGCCTCAGGGTGATCCGCGTCACCACGGTGGGAGATTACCAGGAGAGCATCTCCAAGGCCCTGCAGAAGGCTTTAGGAGAGTCCCAGTTCGTGATCATCACGGGCGGCCTGGGATCCACGAGCGACGACATCACCAATGAGATCGCAGCCTCTGCCCTCAACCGCCCTCTGTGCCTGGATGAGGAGATGTACGAGCAGATCAGGACTTATGTGTCGGCCAGGGGTATGAAGATGTCCCGTGCTTTCGAAAAGATGGCATGGATGCCTGAAGACTCGAAGATTCTGTGCCCCAAGGAGAACGTGTGCGGCTTCTCTCTGGTTGAAAACAAGGTGCGCCTCTACTTCCTTCCCGGGGTCCCGGAGCAGATGCGGTATCTGATGGACGAGGTGGTGATTCCTGACCTGCTGCTCCACTGCACGGCTCTCCCTGCCTTAAAGCATAAGGTGCTCAAACTCTATGGTCTCAATGAACCGAGCATTGCAGAGAGGCTGAGGGATCTTCCGGAAAAGTCGGGAAACGTCATCCTCGGATTCTATCCCAGGTTTCCTGAAAACCACATCACCCTGAGCCTCCGAGGAGAAGATGAGCCAAGCGTCACCGGTGAGATCGACCTCATGGAAAGAGAAATCCGATCTCGCGTTGGATCTTTCATTTTCGCCACCGGGGATCAGATGATGGAAGGGGTTGTGGGAGAGATGTTGTTGCGGAAGAAACTGACCCTTTCCGTTGCAGAATCCTGCACAGGGGGTCTCATAGGAAATCTCCTGACCAACGTTCCGGGCAGCTCCGGCTATTTTTTGGGAGGAATGATTGTTTACGGCAATCAGGCCAAGATGGACCTTCTCCGCGTCTCAAAGGAGACGCTCGACACCCATGGAGCGGTCAGCGACCCGGTCGCAAGAGAGATGGCTACAGGGGTGAGAAGAGAGTTGAAGACGGACTTGGGACTTTCCGTCACCGGCATTGCCGGGCCTGACGGTGGAACCGCGGAAAAACCTGTGGGCACGGTTTACATTGGACTTGCCTCCGGGGATGAAACCTTTTCCGGCAAATACCGTTTCTGGGGCAAGAGAGAACAGAATAAATTAAACAGCGCCATGATGGCGCTGGATTGGGTGAGAAGGGTCCTCCATGGAGATCCGCTCCTTCCTGGCCTTTGAACTGCCGGAAGATATCAAGAAGATTGTGACCCGGGTTTCAGGAGAGATCAGGGAGAGCTCTCTCGATGTTCGCTGGGTCCGGCCCGAGCGCATCCACCTGACGGTGGTTTTCATGGGCGACATCCAATCCGTGCAGATCCCGTCAATGGGAGAGGTGCTCAGCGCCGTGTGTTCGAGTTACGAACACTTCAGGATCTCCCTGAAGCCGCTGGGCTGTTTTCCCAACAGCCGAAGCCCGAGGGTGATATGGTTGGGCATTGACGGGGACCTGGAGAGGATGTCTCGTTTCAGGGATGATCTTCAGCATGCTCTTTCACCTTTTGGAATCAAAGAAGAAGAAAGAGCCTTCAGGCCCCATCTCACTCTTGGAAGATTCAAGAAACCCGGCAAGAGGCAGACGGAACTGGAACAACTCCTTGCGAAGTACGGGGGCGTGGCAAGCCCTGCCTGCGCGCTGGATGAACTGGCGCTGTTCAGGAGCGATCTCAAACCAGGTGGCGCCGTGTATACAAAGATGTTATCATGGCGTCTTTCAGGAGTCAGTAGCCAGTCATCAGTGATCCGTCATCAGTGATCAGCATCCGACTCCGAGGCTTTGCCTTCGGAGTCATTCATGAAAGAAACAAGCAAAGCTCCAATCCGTCATTCCGGTGAAAACCGGAATCCAGATGTCTTGGAGCGGCGATCGTGAAATGCATCTAGACTCCGGCTTCCGCCGGAGTGACGACTTGGTTGACGCATAACCTGGGTCTGGGTCGCCCTCTTCTGAGCTGTTTCTTAGGAGTATGCAGTAGGGCAATCTCCCTTATCAGTATTTGGTTGATTAGTGACCCGCTAATGGGTTAGTGGATACGGTTACGTTCCTGTCTTCAAGCAGTTGTTCAATGGACTGCGAGCGACAGGCAACAGACAACAACCAGCAAGTTTCAATTGTGCGGTGTGCAATGATAAATGATAAATGATCAATGTTCAATGACCAATGATCAATGAGACGGGGGTATCGTCATGGCAGAGCAACAGGACAGACAGAGAGCGGTTGAGCAGGCCATTTCGCAGATAGAAAAGCAATTTGGCCGGGGTTCCATCATGAAAATGGATGTGGACAGGGTCCTGGATATCCCTGTGATCTCGTCCGGTTCCCTGTCCCTGGATCTGGCCCTAGGCATCGGCGGAGTTCCCAGGGGAAGAATCGTGGAAATCTACGGCCCTGAAGCGTCCGGCAAGACCACTCTGGCCCTTCACATCGCTGCCGAGGCCCAGGCCGCAGGAGGCGTGGTCGCTTATGTTGACGCTGAGCATGCTCTGGATGTGGGCTATGCCAGGAGACTGGGAGTGGACGTGGACAGCCTCCTGGTGTCCCAGCCCGACACCGGAGAGCAGGCCCTCGACATTGCCGAGATCCTTGTGCGAAGCGGCGCCATTGATGCCCTTATCATTGACTCGGTCGCCGCCCTGGTCCCGAGAGCCGAGTTGGAGGGCGAGATGGGCGACCAGCACATGGGCTTGCAGGCGAGACTGATGTCTCAGGCCCTGAGAAAGCTCACGGCCGCCATCCACAAATCCATGACCTGTGTCATCTTCATCAACCAGATCCGCATGAAGATCGGCGTCATGTTCGGAAGCCCTGAAACCACCACCGGCGGAAACGCCCTCAAGTTCTACGCTTCTCAGCGGCTGGACATTCGCCGTCTCGGAGCGATCAAAGAGGGGGAGCAGATCATCGGCAACAGAACCAGGGTCAAGGTGGTGAAAAACAAGATCGCCCCTCCCTTCAGAGAGGCCGAATTTGACATCATTTTCGGTACCGGTATTTCCAAGGAAGGCGACGTCCTCGACCTCGGCACCTCCTTTGATATTGTCGAGAAAAGCGGTGCCTGGTATTCCTTCAAGGGGGAGAGGATGGGGCAGGGCAGGGAAAATGCGAAAAAATTCCTGGCTGAAAACCTGGACATCCGAAATCAACTGGTTGAGTTGATCAAAGAAAAAACAGGCCTCAAGAAACCAAAATCGGAACCGGAGAGCAAGTAAGCATCCGACCCCTAAGGGGCTGGCGTTGCAATAACCCTAAAACGGATCATTCGAATTTCCGTCATTGAGTATTGTTTCGTATTTCGGATTTCGTGCTTCGGATTTAAGCCCGCTCGATCCTTAAGGCAGGACCAACGGCCTATGTCCTGGCCCACAGGACCAGGTTTTTCAATAGACAAAAACGGGTAACTCACCATGAACTTCATGACGTGCAGAGAAATCAGAGCAACCTTTTTAGACTTCTTCAAAACCCGCGGCCACGAGCTCATCAGAAGCGCTTCCCTCATCCCAAGGGATGATCCGAGTCTTCTTTTTACCAATGCAGGCATGGTGCAGTTCAAAGGCCTTTATCTCGGTACGGAGACAAGAACCTACACCAGGGCCGCAACCTCACAGAAATGTGTGCGTGCAGGCGGCAAGCACAATGACCTCGAAAACGTGGGTTACACCGGCCGGCACCACACCTTCTTTGAAATGCTGGGCAATTTCTCTTTCGGAGACTACTTCAAGGTGGAGGCCATTCACTGGGCGTGGGAACTTCTCACGAAAGTGTATGGACTTCCTGCGGACAAGCTCTGGGCTTCCGTCTACAAGGATGACGACGAAGCCTACGACATCTGGGAGAAGCAGATCGGCGTCCCTGCAAAGCGGATCGTCCGTCTTGGCGAAAAGGACAATTTCTGGGCCATGGGGGATACAGGGCCTTGCGGTCCCTGCTCGGAAGTGCTCATTGACCAGGGCCCGGGCGTCGGCTGCGGCAGGCCGGAGTGCAGTCCCCACTGTGATTGCGACCGGCACCTGGAAATCTGGAACCTCGTCTTCACACAGTTCGATCGGAGCCCGGACGGGACCCTGACTCCTCTTCCCAAGCCCAACATCGACACCGGCATGGGTCTGGAGAGGATTTCAGCCGTGGTCCAGGGTGTGACCTCCAACTACGACACCGATCTTTTCAAAGACCTTATCCGCGGCATCGAGCACCTTGCCGAAAAGAGATACGGAGACCATGCGAAACAGGATGTCTCCTTCCGGGTCATTTCGGATCATGCCAGGGCCACGGCTTTTCTGATCGGCGACGGAGTGCTTCCGTCCAACGAAGGCCGGGGTTACGTCCTTAGAAGGATCATCCGCAGGGCCATCCGCTTCGGCCAGGTCCTCGGGATCAAGGAGAAGTTCCTTCACCTGGTCGCCGGCCATGTGATCGACCTCATGGGCGAGGATTATCCCGACCTTGCCGCCTCCAGAAGCTTTATTGAAGGCCTTGTACTCAACGAAGAGAAACGTTTCGCCGACACGCTCCACTACGGCATGAAACTCTTGATGGACGGCGTGAACGAGGTGAAGGACAAGAAAGGAGTGATCATTCCCGGAAGCGTCGCCTTCAAACTCTATGACACCTATGGCTTGTCTCTCGACATCGTCCAGGATGTGGCCAGGGAGGAAGGCCTGAGAGTCGACCTCGCCGGCTACGATGAGGCCATGAACAGGCAGAGAACTCTCTCCCAGGAGTCATGGAAAGGGAGCGGAGAAGAAGAAATCCCCGAAGTTTACCAGAAGCTGTCCAACCAGGGCCTGACCAGCGCTTTCCTGGGATATGAGACCCTGGTCTCGGATTCGAAAGTGGTGGCTATTCTGAAGGGGGGAAAGGAAGTCCGTTCAGCCGGAGCAGGCGAAGAGGTCGAGGTGGTTCTCGACCGGACTCCCTTTTACGGCGAGGCAGGAGGTCAGGTAGGGGATAAGGGTTGGCTGATGGGTGATGGGATGCGCATGCAGGTCGCGAACACGGTGAAACTGAGGGAGGCCTTCATCGTTCACCGGGGAGTCGTGGAGCATGGCACGTTTTCAACAGGCGCCAGGGTGGAAGCCAGCGTCAGCGAAGCGGAACGCAGAGCCACGGCGCTCAACCATACGGCGACCCATCTGCTTCACGCAGCCCTGAGAGAGATCCTGGGCCCTCACGTGAAGCAGGCCGGCTCCCTCGTATCGCCTCAAAGATTCCGCTTCGACTTCAGCCACTTTGCCCAGGTGGATCACGAGACGCTCAAGGAAGTGGAGCAACACGTGAACCGGACCATCCGGGAAAATCTATCTCTCACCACCTCGATCTTGCCCCGTGAAGAGGCGATGAAGACAGGCGCCATGGCCATCTTTGAAGAAAGATACGGGGACCATGTCCGTCTCGTTAAAGTGGGAGAGGGGGTGAGCATGGAGCTTTGCGGAGGGACCCACACCCACAGAACAGGAGATGTCGGGCTCTTCAAGATCGTGAGCGAAACCGCGGTTGGTTCCAATGTCCGACGGATCGAGGCCCTGACAGGGAAAGCCGCCCTCGAATACGTCCAGAATCAGGAAGGCGAATTCAAAGACGCTGCAGCCCTTCTCAAAACATCCCCCGAACAGCTGCGCGAGAGGATCGACAAGCTTCTCAAAGAGCAAAGGCAAAAGGACCGGGAGATCGAGACCCTGAAGTCCAGGCTCCTCTCCGCCCAGTCTGAAGATCTCCTGGCCGGTGTCAAAGAGATCAAGGGGGCCAGGGTCCTGGTTCGGGAAGTGCAGGCCGACTCCCCAAAGGCCCTGAGGGACTTTGCAGACCGCATCAAGGAAAAATTTGATTCCGGGATCATCGTCCTGGGAGCCCGCAAGGACGACAAGGCGATGCTCCTCTGCATGGTCACCAAGGATCTTGTGAATCGGTTCAAGGCGGGCGAGATCATCAGCCGCCTTTCAGAGATGCTGGGGGGTAAAGGAGGGGGCCGTCCGGACATGGCCCAGGGTGGCGGGAGCCGACCTGAACTGCTGGGTCAGGCTCTGGAGTCGGTAGGAGAGATTATTTCCAGATAGAGAAGGGCCAATAACTTCTCCAAGCCCCCTCTTGGGCGCTTTCCTGGCCAAGCTTTTCTTTGCACCGGGTGATGCCTTCCATCGCATCCTGATATTGCCCCATGTCCGGATAGTTGTTGATAATATAGGTGTATCTCCCCAGTGCCGCTCTGTAATTACCTCGCCTGTAGTAGAAATTGGCCACAATGAGCTCATGTTCAGCCAGATAGATGAGGCACTCCCGCAAGTTCTTCCTGGCCTTGTTGGCATACTCCTCCCTCGGGAATCTCTTGATCAGTCTCTCAAATTCCTCTTTTGCTTTGAGAGTGTGAACCTGCTCTCTGTCCTTTGATTTGATCTGGCTGAAATTAGACATTCCTTTCTGGTAGATGACGTAAGGCATGTCTTTGTGCTTGGGGTGGAGCTTCTCAAATTCATCGTAGGCGGCATAAGCCATTTCATATTCTTCTTGCCCGTACATAGCGTCGGCCATTCTAAGTTCCGCCAGTAACGCGTATTTGCTGTAGGGAAAACGATCCTTCACTTTCTGAAAGGCATCTACCGCATCTTTATAACGCCCGTTAGCCAGATTCTCCATGCCTTGGGCCATGAGTTCCCCGGCATCCCCCTCTTCTTCCCCACCGCCGCCGAACATTTTCTCGATGGTTGAGCAGCCGCTCAAAAGAAAAGCGAGCATGACCGCTGCAAGGACGATTCTCACAAGCACGGACTTCTTGTTCATGGCATGCTTCTCTCTCTTTCCTGCCTCTTTTCAATCACTCGAGGTTCTCCAAATATCGCTCCACCGCATAGGAAGCTGCAGCCCCCTCACCCACGGCCGTTGATATCTGCCTGAAAAGTTTGGACCGGATGTCTCCTGCAGCGAACACACCGGCAACGGATGTCTGCATGTTGTCATCCGTCACCACGAACCCGTTCTCGTCGAGCCTGATCAACCCCTTGACCATGTCCGTGTTCGGCAGGGTACCGACAAAGACGAAGACCCCTTGCACGCTTTTTCGAAACACGTCCTGAGTTTTCACATTCTTCAGTTCGATTCCCTCAACGCCTTTCTCTCCGAGGATTTTCACCGGAATCGAATCCCAGATGAATTCAATCTTCTCCTGGGACATGGCCCTCTCCTGGAGCACTCTTGTGGCTCTCAGCTTGTCCCTTCGGTGTACGAGATGGATTTTGCTCACAAAGCGGGTCAAGAAAATGGCCTCTTCCACTGCGGTGTCTCCACCGCCGATCACGGCGACCTCCTGATCTCTGTAAAACGGGCCATCACAGGTGGCGCAAAAGGAGACCCCTTTGCCCATCAGTTTGTCTTCTCCTGCAATCCCGAGTTTTTTCCATGTGGCGCCGCAGCAAAGAATGATCGCTTTGGTCTCCAGCGGCCCACCGGCAGTCAACACCACCTTCCGCTCTGGAAAGAGCTCCAGCTTGGTCACCTCGTCGCTCTGGATCTTGAGGCCGAATTTTTCAGCCTGGGTCTTCATCCGGTCCATCAGCTCGAATCCCGATATGCCGTCAGGGAACCCAGGATAGTTTTCAACCCGGTCCGTGGTCAGCACCTGCCCTCCAGGGGCCAGGCGCTCCAGAAGCAGGACGTTCAAGCGGGCTCTGGCATTGTAAAGCCC
>Ga0209254_10006045_pt1 | contig 11140 bp, 7 predicted proteins | sample FrelakmetDIP11DI_FD_187148 | JGI IMG/M metagenome (GOLD analysis project Ga0209254, IMG submission 187148) | Freshwater lake sediment microbial communities from the University of Notre Dame, USA, for methane emissions studies - DIP11 DI (SPAdes)... | ecosystem: Environmental > Aquatic >... | reverse complement strand
TCTTGATCGATTATGTGGCTTACGATGCCCTGCACGACAAGATCGTCACCGCCCTGGCCTCTACCCCACCTGCCTATGATGTCTTCCTGGTGGACGATATCTGGTATGCCGAATTCGCTTCCAAAGGCTATTCCCTGGATGTGACGGATCGTATCACGGATGAAATGAAAGCCGGTATCTTCGAGGCCGCCTGGCAGATCCCGACTGTTGATGGCAAAGCCTATGGCTTGCCCTGGCTGCTCGACCAGAAGTACTTCTTCTATAATGAAAAACTGCTCAAGGAGGCTGGTTTCGATGCTCCTCCAGCTACCTGGGAAGAGCTGCTCGACCAGGCTAAGGTTATCAAGGAAAAAGGGATCGCCGAATATCCGATCGTCTGGTCCTGGGGGCAGTATGAAGCCGCTATCTGCGACTGGGTGACCTTGCTCTACGGCAATGGCGGCATGATGGCGGACAAGGATGGCAAGCCAGCCTTCAACAGCCCGGAAGGCGTCAAGACCCTGGAGTGGATGGTGAAGACCATCGACGATGGCATTTCCAACCCTTCCTCGATTTCCTATGTTGAAGAGGATGTTCGCAACGTCTTCTCACAGGGTAAGGCTGTCTTCGCACTGAACTGGAACTATATGTTCGACCTGGTCAATTTCCAGAAGGATCAGTCCCAGGTCACCGGGCAGATCAAGCCCTCCTTGATGCCTGCGTTCAAAGACTCGGGTGTCAAAAGCGCCACCATCGACGGTTCGATGGGCTTCTCAGTCGCTGCCACCTCCGCCAATCCGGATGCTGCCTGGGCATATGTCGTCTACCTGACCTCTCAGGACGTCCAGGACCGCTTTTCTGCCCACATGCTGCCGATGTGGAAGACCAGCTTCGAAGGCGAGGCAGGCAAGGCACTGCAATCCGCCAGCCCGGTAACTGAGGTGATGGTGCCGATGTTCCAAGAGCAGTTCCCCTACTCGGTCGTTCGCCCGAAGGTGCCCTTCTACCCCGAGGCTTCCAAGGCTCTGCAGCTCGCTTTGCAGGAAGCCCTGACCAAGACGAAGACGCCTCAGCAGGCATTGGATGATGCAGCCGCCAAGTGGCTGGAGTTGATGAAGTAGTCTGATAATCTGGATAATACAGGACCTTTCGGGTTTCTAAAACCCGAAAGGTCCTGGCATGGCTTATCTCGGCGAATTACAGAAACCATGACCCTCAAACGTCGCGACGCGCTGACCGGTCTCTTGCTGGTATTGCCAGCCCTGTTGATCATCCTGGGCGTCACCCTGCAGCCCATCCTGACCACCTTTTTTCTGAGCTTCTTCAACGCCAGCCTGAGCAAACTGACTGCCAATGTCTACCTCGGGTTTGAGAACTACGTCGATCTGCTCAGCGATCCGGTATTTTGGGCCACTATCGTACGCACTTTATATTTCACGGTTGTCTCGGTTGGATTGGAGCTGGTGTTAGGATTGGGGATCGCCCAACTGATCCAATCCAAGCCGCCTGGCTGGAAGTTCCTGCGCGTCAGCCTGATCATCCCGTGGGCGGTGCCGACCATTGTCACTGGCACCTTGTGGCGCTGGATCTATAACGCCGATTACGGCGCGTTGAACGCCTTGCTGGTCCAGTTCGGTTTGATCGAGAAATACCAGCCCTGGCTCACCAAACCCTTTGCCGCTTTGAACCTGGTGATCCTGGCGGATGTCTGGCACAGCATGCCCTTCATCGCTTTGATCCTGCAGGCTGCCCTGGCTACGCTGCCAGTTGACCTGGACGAAGCCGCCGCTGTGGATGGGGCAAATGCCTGGCAGCGCTTTACTAAAATACGTCTACCATTGTTGCGTTCGGCGATCCTGGTGGCGCTGGTCATCCGCACCGTGGAGGCTTTCCGTGTCTTCGACATGATCTATGTGATCACGGCCGGCGGTCCTGCTTATGGCACGGTCACGATCTCGTACCTCACTTACCTGGAGACCTTCAGCTTTGGGCATCTCGGGCGCGGCGCGGCGCTCTCCTTCCTGATCTCGGCCTTCACGCTGGGGATGGCGATTATCTACATCCGCTTTCTCTACCGACCCGAGGACCGTGCGCTATGAAACGGTCCCTGCATCGCCTGCTGCTTTTCCTGATCACCATTCCGGTGCTCTTATTCATTTATTTGCCGGTTTTCTATCTGCTGCTTACATCGATCTCCACCCGGTCTGAAATCCTTTCCACGCCCATCCATTGGATTCCTCAGAATCCGACTCTGAAGAATTATAGAGACATCCTGACCCCCGGCACCACCACCTCTGAGGTTGCCAAGACCTTCAAGATCACGCTGCGCAATTCGCTGGTGGTGGCTAGCTCGGTGACGGTGATCGCGTTGATCGTTGGTTCGCTGGCGGCTTATGCCCTGTCGCGCATACGCATGCCGGGTCGCCAGACACTGTTGATGGGCATCATGGGTACGCGCATGATCCCGGAGGTCTCACTGGTGATCCCGCTCTACATCCTGGCCGCGCGTTTCGGTATGCTGAACAAGCCCCCGGTGCTGATACTGACCTATCTCAGCTTTGCGCTGCCGTTCGCGATCTGGCTGATGGCAGCCTTCTTCGAGACCATCCCGGTCGAGCTGGAAGACGCCGCCTTGATCGATGGTTGTAACCGTGTGCGTACCTTCTTCTCCATCATCCTGCCCATCTCGACTCCGGGCTTAGTCTCTACCGCGCTGTTTATTTTCCTATCCGCCTGGGACGAGTTCTTCTTTGCCCTGATCTTCACCAGCACGGTGGCAGCCAAGACGGTGCCGGTGGCGATCGCCGAGTTCACCGGGCGTTACGTGGTAGACGTGGGCGGTATGATGACCGGTGGTGTGTTGGCGGCTATTCCTCCGGTGCTCCTCTCACTGATCTTCACGCGCTATATTGTCAGCGGCTTGACCGCCGGAGCAGTCAAAGGGTGAAAGAGATTGTTATCGGTGTTGACCTGGGCGCCACGACCGTGCGCGCCGGTGCTTTCACGCCGCAAGGCGAGCTTTTAGTTGTGCAGCAGACCGAGATCAAAGCCCGCTTGGGGCCAGACGCCGGGCTGCAACGCATTATCCGGCTGATCGAGAAAGTGCTACTCGAAGTGAACCAGGCGGATACCGGTCCTGTGCGCTTGCTCGGGATCGGCATGGGTTCCACCGGTCCGGCGGATGCCCGGCGAGGGGTGCTGGTCAACCCGCTCACCCTGCCCGGCTGGATTGAAGTGCCGGTGGTCGCCCGGTTGACTGACCATTTTGACGTCCCGAGCTGTCTGGAGAACGATGCCGACGCCGCTGCATTGGGTGAATATTGGGCTGGCGCAGCAGCAGCTTCTCCAGGCGTTTCGGCAGTGCGCTGCCTGTATGCCATTACGGTTGGAACGGGTATTGGCACAGCCTGCATTATCGACGGGCAGGTTTACCGCGGCGCGAACGGCTTCCACCCGGAGGGCGGTCACCAGATCGTCGATCCTTCCGGCCCGCAATGCTATTGCGGCGGGAAAGGCTGCTGGGAAAGTTGGAGCAGCGGTACCGCTATCGGACGCGCTGCCAGGGAAGCCATTCAAGCCTCAGGCGCTATCGCCGGGCAGGGTAAGCCTGGGGCGTTGCTGCTAGCTTTGGCGGGTGGAGAGATCGAGCGCGTAGAGGCCGGTCTGGTCGCCGAAGCCGCTCGACAGGCTGACCCGCTGGCGCAACAGGTGATCGAGCGCGCTGCGGAAGCCTTCGCGATCGGTGTATTCAACATATTAATGCTCTTCCAGCCGGAGATGATTGTCTTGAGCGGTGGGGTTATCCGCAGCCTTGACTTGTTCATGCCGGCTATCGAGAGAGTCATCCAGGCCGCAGATGTCTACATCCCTGCCCACCAGGTGCGCATCTTGCCGGCTCACCTGGGCTATTATGCGGGTATCTATGGTGCAGCGTATGCAATTTTGAAAGCGAGAAAATAATGGAAGCCTGGGCAAATAGTTTTCCAGCCGAAATCATGGTTTGTGATCCAGAGGGTGTGATCCTGGGCATGAACGAGACCGCGATACAGATTTATGCAGCAGTTGGCGGTGCGGCGCTGATCGGCCGGAATGTTTTCGACCATCACGATGAGCCTTCTCGCAGCCAGGTGCGCGCGCTGGTCGGAGAACGCCGTACCAGGATGTATACCACCCAAAAAGCCGGGCAGAAGAAGCTGGTTATTATCGCCCCCTGGGATGAAACCGGCGCTTATGCCGGATTTATCTTGCAGGTGCTCGATCTGCCAGAAAACCTGCCGAATATTATTAAGGATTGAAAATCCCAGGATTGAAAATCCCAGGATTGAAAATCCCAGGATTGAAAATTGCACGATTGAGAGTTGCCATATGGACGATCTTGATATAAATCCTTACCTGCTGGATATCCTCTCACAGCCGCAGGCAATCCGGCTGGCGCTGGCAAAAACCGATCTTTTCCCATTGAAGGCGCTGTCACAAGAGCTCAAGGCCGGGGGCTTCGACCGCATCCTGTTGACCGGTATGGGCGCTTCATATTATGGTCTATACCCGGCCTGGCTGCATCTGGCTGCCGCCGGTTTGCCAGCTGTCTGGGTCGACGCAGCCGAATTGGTGCACCATGCCCCTGCTTTCGTAACCGGACGGACTTTATTATGGATCGCCTCGCAATCCGGGCACAGCGCCGAAATCGTCAGCCTGCTGCGCCAGATCGAAAACCGTCCGTTAGCGGGTCTGTTAGCAATGACCAATGATCTCTCCAGCCCGCTCGCACAGGCTGTACTTCAGCAGGAGGTTGGAGGTTTAAAGACGCTGCTACCGTTGCGCGCCGAACCGGAGAGTACACCTTCAACGCGCACCTACCTGCACACGCTGGCAATCGGGCAATTAGCCGCGCTTTGCCTGGCCCAGGCTGAGCTGGCTCCACACCTGGCTGCGCTGCAGGTTACCGCAGACGGCATTGCGGCTTATCTGCAGGATTGGCGCGCTCAGATAGAGCAATTAGCCCATTCTATAGGGGATGGAACTCGCTCGATCGTGCTGGTGGGCCGGGGCTTTTCACTTACATCTGCTCTGTCGGGCGCGCTGAACTTGCAAGAGGCCGCCAAGCTGCCCGCCCTCGGTTTGCAGGCGGCTGAGTTCCGCCACGGACCGCTGGAGATGGCTGGACCCGGAATAACGGTGTTCATTTTTGCGGGAGATAATGGCAGCAGTGAACAGGCGAGTGCCAGGAGCTTGAACCTCAAACTATGGCAAGAGCTGCGCTCATTAGGCGTCAACGCCTGGCTGGTGCAGCCACCCTCATCCCCAAGCCTTCTCCCCACAAAGGAGAAAGGTGAAGGAGGGATTCTTTCCATCCCCAATTCTATTGGCATCGGCCTGCCTCTGGCAGAGATTATCCCGATTCAATTGCTGTGTATCCATCTAAGCCAACGAGCGGGGATCATTCCTGGCACGTTCCGGCATATTGGGAAAGTAACAACTGAGGAATGAGAACTCAAATAGATCATTCATATTGAATTGCTTCTAAGATCCGGGTGCGTGCAGCGCGCAAGGCCGGGAAGAAAGCAGCTATTTGCGAGACTATTATCGCTACCGCCAAAGTTAGCACCGTACGTTCAACTGGCAACAAAAACTCCAAGCGGTAACCAGACATGTTTGTCATTGCAACCAGCATAATTCGTGCAATAACTGCTCCAAGAACGATCCCCAAAATTCCGCCTATCATGCCCAGCACTGCTGCCTCCGATAAGATCATGGCTACCACCTGATCGCGGGTCATTCCCATACCGCGCAGCATGCCAATCTCGCGGGTGCGTTCGATAATATTCATTGTCAGGGTGTTGGAGATGCCGAAAAATCCAACAATCAAGGCAATGATAGCCAGCACGTCAAACATGCTAAAAGCCTGATCCATGAGCAGGGAAACGCTCTCCAGCAAGGATTGGTTCGTTCTAATTGTCAGGTGATCACGTTTCCCATACAGCTCATCGATGCTTTGGGCTACCTGTTGTGGGGTGAGGTTGGGTTGAACTTTTACCAGGAAAACATTGGCATCTTCGTGGCGGAAGTAGCGACTCATGTCCAGCCAGCTGCCATGCACCAATAAACCTTGATTATAGTAATCAACAACTACAGCTTGGATCTGAAAAAGATGGTCTCCACTCCGCGTCTTGAGGACTACACTATCTCCCGGTTTCAGCCCATATTTTTCAGCAATCACACTCGAAATGAAGATATTGTCTCCACGATCCAAAGCCTGGATAGCTTCGCTCTCACCGGCAAGTGTCTCGCTAAAGGTAAAGCGAGTAACCTTCGAATAACTGCTCGGATCGATCGCCATGAAGGTGATATTCTCACGCTCCCCAACAGGAGAGAGCCATTCTACCTCGAAATAACGTTGCGGCGCGGCGGCAAAAACCCCGGGCGCGATTGAAAGCCGCCGCCAGATATCCTGACCCATCGGCATATTGGAAGTAATATACAGGTCGCCACCCATATATCCTTGCAACCATTCGTCCAAATCTCCTTTGAAAGAACCTGTAATAGCCCAGACCACAGTGATCATGCTTACGCCAATCATCAACGCGGCGACAGTCAAAGTGGTTCGCAGGTGAGCCCGACGGATATTGCTGCTGCCCAACCGACCAGAGTTCCCATACAGCAGGCGCGCCAGAGGTCGCAATATTCGCTCCCAAAAGCCAACCGTGGGAGCTATCAACAGCGTGACCCCTAGAAACAGCGCAAAAACAACCATACTACCCAAACGAAACTGTACATCATAAGGAAAAGGATCTATGATAAGCAAGATGATTGAAACCAGGATTAAAACAATGCCAAGATAGCCTCCAAAGCGTACAAACCAACCCTGATGAGGGCTAGACCTGATTCGAAATGCTTCCAGTGGGGAAATTCGCCCGGCTTGGATTGCCGGGATAAGCGCTGCCAGGATGGCTATAACGATCCCCACGCCAGCACTGGTCAGGATGAGACTTTGAGACAAGCTCATTTGTGACAAATCCAAAGCCAGCACGACCCCCATCATCTTGCTCAACCCAACAGCCAATGCAAAACCTAATACCAAACCAAACAATGAACTCAAGATTCCCAGAATGGCAGCTTCTAGCATCACCTGACGCACGATCTGAGCTCTGGTCATTCCAATCATTCGCAACATACCAAATTCGCGGGTTCGCTCCAAGATCGTCATGGAGAAAGAGTTGTAAACAAGAAACACGCCAACAAAAAGAGCCATACCGCTTAAGAAGTTCAACCCAATCTGATAATTGCTCAGCATCTGAGTCATTCGACGACCCTGAGAAGCTGGAAAAACAACAGAGTAGTTATTCCCTAAAGCAGACTGAACTTCGGCGCGCAATTGCTCCAACTTATCCGTTGAACTTGCCTCTGCGTCGACGACCAGGTCGATTTGATCAAGCTTACCTTGCCGATAAAAAGCCTTTTGCGCAGTGATTAAGGGCATCAAACCAAAATTGCCATTATTAAACTGACCAGCTCCCTCCTTGGCAATCAGCCCAACTACCTTCAGGTTAAGATCGCCAGAATCTGAGACGATCTGGATGGAATTCCCCAGCTGGATATTCTTATCCTGGGCAAAGGAGTCGACCAGAACGATTTCGTCATCTTCACCGCTCTGCTCAAGTAAGCGTCCCGCCACCAGTTTATATTCGCGCGCCTGGTCCTCCAGCGAGGGATCTATACCATAGATCAATAAACCGGCGGTATCCAGTCCAAACATATTCATGCCAATGGCGGAGGAAGGGACTTCATCGGTCAATATGGTCTGAATTTGAACCAAGGGTATAGCCGCCCTTATCCCCGCGATGCGTCCAGCGCGACTTAAAACGTTTTCTGGAATTCCCTCCCGATCTGCACCAGCAGCCAGGATCACCAGGTTGGATTTACCTGCGGCGTTCTGGAAAACCTGAGTAACCGCATCCAGGGCAGTTTGGTTAGTAATTCCAATCGCCAGAATTGCTGCAACACCCAGCGCTACACCAAAAGCGCTGAGCAAGACGCGTAAAGGACGGGTACGAAAAGATCGGAAGGTCAGCAGGCGGGTAAGCTGCATACAACTAAACCTCGAGCTGCCGAATTTTGTCGATGATTACCGCCACCTTTTGAGCTTGTTCCATATCCTGGGTGAGGTGAAGCTCGCTGATCAGACAGCCATCTTTTAGGAAAATTACCCGTTTTGCATATGTCGCTGCGAATGGATCGTGGGTTACAACAATGACAGTCTGTTTTAATTCGTTATAAGAACGTTGGAGCAATCTCATAATTGCTGCGCCGGTAACCCTGTCCAAATTTCCCGTAGGCTCATCCGCTAGCAGAATGGCCGGTTCTGTAATCAAGGCCCGTGCCAAAGCCACGCGCTGTTGCTCGCCTCCAGATAGCTGCTCTGGTCGATGACCTCGCCGGTCGGTTAAGCCGACCAGATCCAGCAATATCTTTAACCGTTCTTCAAATTTCCGAGGATTCTGTCCATCGATCAAGATAGGCAGAAGAATATTCTCTTCAGCAGTGAGGGTTGGCAACAAGTTGAAGAACTGGAATACGAATCCAACGTTGCGCCTGCGCAATATTGTGAGTTGACGGTCTTTTAGTAACGAAAGTCGCTTACCAGCCAGGATCACTTCACCTTCGGAAGGCTGGTCTAAACCACCGATCAGATGCAAAAGCGTCGATTTTCCGCTACCGGATGGACCCATTATTGCCACAAACTCGCCCTGCTCAACAATAAAATCGATGCCAGAGAGAGCATTTACATCATGAGAGCCGAGATGATACTGTTTGTGAAGCGATCTTGCTTCTAATACCGACTTGCTATTCTCCATGATTTCTCCATTTAAACGATTGCTGACCTGCAAGCCAATCAATCCGATTGGTGGATCAAAACCTCCCCCTTAAAACCATCCACGCTAACCATACAGCTATCGGGAATTCCCATTGCCCCAATTACCGAGACTACCGCCGGAATCCCATATTCCCGAGCGATAATCGAGCTATGGGAAAGCAAGCCACCCGATTCAGATACAACAGCCCCGGCTTTGGCCAAAAGAGGCGCCCATCCGATATCAGAATAAGGGATCACCAAAACATCTCCTGGATCCACACGGCTGAAAGCCTGCAAACCCTCAATGACTTTCGCTCTACCAACATAATACCCTTTGGAGGTGGCTACACCAATCAGCTTAGAGCCAGTTAAGGGCATAACTGGTGGGGGTGTGTCGCCATAGATGATGACCGGAAGTTGGATATCCCGGTTTTTTTCCATCTCTTGCTTGCGCTTCAAGACTTTCGGGGCAAGCCCAGAGGGGTCAGTAGTCTCTAATATTGAGGCGCGTATTTCCTGATCATACAGATAAAAAATATCAAACCTGGAATCCAGCCAACCGCGCAGGGTCATTTCTTCACCAAGAGCCAGGTAATGTGCTCGGAGCAAAGCCAGGCATTGGGTATAAAGCGAGCTTATTGACTCGCGATACAACCGGTAACGACAGGAAGTCTGGTACAAGCGATTGAGCAGCCAACCGCGCAGGAATCCTGGGCTGATTTCCATAAAGGATTTTCGTGCAATCATATCTGCAGGCTGCTTGTACGCTGCGATTAATTGCAAGATTAACTCTGGATTCTCTCGCCAAGTAGGATATGAGAAATCGACTCCACTATCGCTTAAATGACCAAACTGATCCAAGAAAGCATCCAATTTCTGAATGAAAGTACTTTCAACCGGCGGTTTCTTAAGCTCAGCATAGCTCAACTGCAGAACCTTCGCTTGTGTTACTTCATCAAGTTTTAAGTATTCGAGGTGGAGGGCATGCAACTGGCTGTTGGGATCATATTGTTTAATCTCTTCCAGTTCTGCGGTTAGATCATAATCTCGGATGTCCAGCCCGGAGCGTGCCAATGTTTTGCTAAGTAACATGCCAAATATGTGCATAAATACGGGCATAAGAATGTTGTAATAGGTATTCACCTCATACAAGCTCATCAATCGATCCAGATTTGCCAGGATGACAGGTGGCTCTTGTTTCGGAATCTGCTCAATGCTGAAGTCTTGATATGCGTTCCGCAGCTTGATTTCAATTTGTTTAAACGTCACTGCAGTTCTCCATTTCCTATAAATGGCTACCAGCAGGTGTGGCGTTTGAAACAACATCTGCATTCCGGGTGGACGTTGAATCTTTTTTCTTTCATTGGGTGATTCAATCCCCATCATCAGTTCCAAAGATTCGCGTGGCATACCCAATTTTGAAAAAACCTTACCAAAGGCGTTCATCTCGAAATACGCCCGGTAATAAAAAGATTTAACCAGTGTAGATGGATCCAACATTTCCTGACTGGACAATTCTGCCAGGATTCGAGCAACCTGGCTGGCGTTAACTGGGATAGACACCGACCACACTAGAGGCTTTATCATTCCAGGGATCATTTCCTTGGAAATTTTGTTGGAGTATATGCGTGCATCCTTCAGAGTGGTAATCTCGCGAAGTTGGAGCCAATAGATGTGTCGACCGTCATAAGCCCATTCCAGATCGATATCTTTTCTCAGTTTGGAAGATATCTGACGTCCTTGTTTCACAACCTGCTCTATCAAATCCGTGGAGATTTGCTCATGATCCGGCTTATCTTTCCAAATACCCCATTTATATACCCAGCGATGCGGCGTAACCCCATCTTGAACCAATTGAGCTCCGTTGCCCTGAACCGCTTCGACGATAAACTCATCCAGACCGGAGATCGGATTGCGACTAAAAGCCACACCGGAGACTTGAGCATGGACCATTTCCTGGATAATAACTGCCATCTTCAGACACTCATTGGCTGATGTGGTCTTCTCCAGATACACCTTTACTGCATCAGACTGGCATGAAGCCCAAGTTGCCCAAATTGCAGAAAAAATCTGATCGATGCCGCTTTGCCAGAGATAGGTTTTGAACTGCCCGGCAAAAGAATATTGCCGTTCATCTTCCAAGTTAGCGGAAGAACGCACTGCATAAACTTTATTTGGGTCTAGCTTTCGTTCTAACTCTTGGCGCAGTATGGAAACCAAGCGGAGGTCATCACGCTGATAAGCCTCATAGGCGTCCATTGTGCAAATAAAGGTGTTTGGCACCTGGCAGCGTAGTTGCTGCAGCAAACC
>Ga0209254_10006044_pt1 | contig 11141 bp, 11 predicted proteins | sample FrelakmetDIP11DI_FD_187148 | JGI IMG/M metagenome (GOLD analysis project Ga0209254, IMG submission 187148) | Freshwater lake sediment microbial communities from the University of Notre Dame, USA, for methane emissions studies - DIP11 DI (SPAdes)... | ecosystem: Environmental > Aquatic >... | reverse complement strand
CACGGGTACTTGCTGCAAACACGCCGAGAGGACTCGACCATGCAAAGACGCCAGTTCCTGAAGACCGGCGCGGGGCTCGCTGCGACCACCGGCGCGGGCGCGTTCTCCGCGAAGGCCTTTGCCGATCTCCCGGCGCTCAAGTGGCGCATGGCCTCGAGCTTCCCGAAGAGCCTGGACACGATCTACGGTGCGGGCGAGGTGCTCACCAAGCGGCTCGCCGAGATCACGGACGGCAAGTTCGAGATCCGCGTCTTCGCGGGCGGCGAGATCGTGCCCGCGCTCGGCGTGCTCGACGCGGTGCAGCAGAACACCGTCGAGTGCGGCCACACCGCCTCCTACTACTACCACGGTAAGAACAAGGCCCTGTCGCTCGACGCGACGATCCCCTTCGGCCTCAACGCCCGCCAGCTGAACGGCTGGATGCACCACGCCGGTGGCATGAAGCTGCTGCGCGAGATGTTCGCGCAGTACAACGTCGTCAACTTCCCGGGCGGCAACACGGGCGCGCAGATGGGCGGCTGGTACCGGAAGGAGGTCAAGGCCATCGACGACCTCAAGGGTCTCAAGATCCGCATCCCCGGCTTCGGCGCCGAGATCTTCTCGCAGATGGGCGCCGTGCCGCAGCAGTTGCCGGGCGGCGAGATCTACCCGGCGCTCGAGCGCGGCGCGATCGACGCGGCCGAGTGGACGGTGCCCTACGACGACGAGAAGCTCGGGTTCTACAAGGTCGCGCCCTTCTACTACTACCCGGGCTGGTGGGAGCCGGCCCCGCAACTGACCTTCTACGTCAACAAGGAGCAGTGGGAAAAGTTGCCCAGACCCTATCAGGCCGCCTTCGAGGCGGCCGCCCAGGAGGCGAGCCTGCTGATGCTGGCGGCCTACGACGCCAAGAATCCCGCAGCGCTGCAGCGCCTGATCCAGGCCGGCGTGCAGATGCGCCGCTACCCCGACGACGTGCTGCTCAAGGCCTACGAGACCGCCCAGAGGCTGTACGAGGAGGAGTCGGCGAAGAATCCGACGTTCAAGGCGATCTACGAGTCGATGCGCGCCTTCCAGCAGGCGTCGGACGCCTGGTTCAGCGTCAGCGAGCTGCCGATGGCGAACTTCATGCAGGCCGCGCGCCGCAAGAAGTAGCGCGTTCGCGGCCGCATTGCTCGGTAACGGTGGCGGCCCCAGCGGCCGCCATCACCGTTCCGAGCGGTCCTCGCGCGCGCGGCGCAGGAGGGCAGGGGTGAGTCACTCCGCGCCGTCCTTCCGATCCGCCGGCGGCTTCTTGAACAGGTCGCCGTAGTCCTGGCTGTCGAGCAGGCTCGAGCCCTGTGTGGCGGGCAGGCTGAACTCGGTCGGAGTACCGGCGACCGGCGCCTTCGCGTCGAGATCGGAGCGCACGATCCCGGGGAAGGCGATGATCAGGGCAACGGCGACCAGCTGGATGGCGACGAACGGGATCGCACCCCAGTAGATCTGCGTCGTCTTAACCTCGGGAGGTGCCACCGAGCGCAGGTAGAACAGGGCGAAGCCGAAGGGCGGGTGCATGAACGAGGTCTGCATGTTCACGCCGAGCAGCACCCCGAACCACACGAGATCGATGCCGAGCTTCTCCGCCACCGGCGCGAGCAGCGGCAGGATGATGAACGCGATCTCGAAGAAGTCGAGGAAGAAGGCGAGCAGGAAGACCAGCAGGTTCACCACGATCAGGAAGCCGAGCGCGCCGCCGGGCAGGCCGCTGAGGAGGTGCTCCACCCAGAGGTCGCCATTGACGCCGCGGAATGTCAGGCTGAAGACGCTCGAGCCGATGAGAATGAACAGGACGAAGCTGGTGATCTTCGCCGTCTGCTCGAGCGACTCGACCAGTACCCGCCGGTCGAGCCTGCGCTTGGCGGCGGCCAAGGCGAGGGCGCCCACCGCGCCCATGGCGCCGCCTTCGGTGGGCGTCGCCCAGCCGATGAAGATGGTTCCGAGCACCAGGAAGATCAGCACCAGGGGCGGGACCATCGCATAGGCGACCCGCCACGCCAGCGCGAGCCCCCGCAGGGTGCGGGCCTCCGGTGGCAACGCAGGCGCGCATTCCGGTCGGAGCAGGGTGCTGGCCAGCACCCACAGCAGGTACATGCCGGTCAGCATCAGGCCCGGCAGCAGCGCGCCGGCGTACATGTCGCCCACCGACCGCCCCAGGACGTCGGCCATCACGATCAGCACCAGGGACGGCGGGATGATCTGGGCGAGCGTCCCGCTGGCGGCGATCACGCCGGTGGCGAGCGACTGCGAGTAGCCGTAGCGCAGCATGATCGGCAGCGAGATGAGCCCCATCGCGATGACCGAGGCCGCAACCACGCCGGTGGTGGCAGCGAGCAAGGCGCCGACCAGGATGACGGCATAGGCCAGCCCCCCGCGGATGCCGCCGAACAGCTGGCCGATGGTGTCGAGGAGTGCCTCGGCCATCCCGCTGCGCTCGAGGACGAGCCCCATGAACGTGAAGAACGGGATGGCGAGCAGGATCTCGTTCTTCATGATCCCGAAGACCCGGTCCGGCAGGGCCTGAAGCAGGGCCGGCGTGAGCAGGCCCAGCTCGATACCCAGCCAGCCGAACGCCAGGCCGACGGCCGCGAGCGAGAAGGCGACGGGATAGCCGAGCAGCAGGAACACGACGAGCGCGATGAACATCACCGGCGCCATGTTGGCCGCGAGGAATGCCTCCATCTCAGTGGCTTCCGCGCCGCACCGGCATGGGCCGAGCCCCGGTCAGCGCCGCGGCCGCCTTGATGACCTCGGACACGCCCTGCGCCGCGAGCAGGGCAAAGGCGACGGGAATCAGCAGCTTCATCGGCCACCAGGGCAGGCCGCCGGGATTGGGGGATGCCTCGCTCTGGCTGTAGGAGATGAGGAAGTAGCCCCAGGCGTCGCGGGCGATGAGCAGGCACATCGGCAGCAGGAACAGCAGCCCGCCGAGGATGTCGATCCACAGGCGGGCCCGCGGCGGCAGGCGCGACGAGACGATGTCGATACGCACGTGGCCGTGCTCCTGCAGCGTCCAGGCGGCGCAGAGCAGGAACACCAGCCCGAACAGGAACCACTGGATCTCCAGCAGGCCGTTCGAGCCCCAGTCGAACAGGTAACGCACGGTGGCGGTCGCCGCGCTGACCAGGACGCAGGCGAGGATCAGCCAGACGCTGGCGCGACCGATGCCCCGGTTCACGGCATCGATGGCCCCGGCGAGGCGAAGGAGTCGGTTCATCACGGCGGGCGTTTCCTAGTGACCGCAAGGGCTAGGTGGCTGGGCCGCAGTATGGCGGCCCGTCGCGCCGGCGCAAGCGGCGCCCAGGCCTCCCGCTGCCTCGGGTCGAGTCACCGCCGGCTCGGCGAGCTCCTTGCGCCAACCGGCGACGAACCAGCCATAGGCCTCCTGCGCGAGGACGGGCCCGGCGACCGCGTTGACCGTGCGGTACAGGTAGGAAAGCAGATAGCCGCCGGCAAACGGCAGGACCACCCGCAGCCAGATCCCCTCCATGGGCGGCATTGTGCAGCCGAGCCGCGCGGTTCGACAGGCCGTGTGGCCGCGGCTACCATCGAGCGCCCAGACCGGGACCACCCGGCTTCACACCACCACCCGAGGGAGATGCACCACGATGAAGATCGAGACCCTGGCGATCCACGCCGGATTCGCGCCCGATCCCACGACCAAGGCCGTCGCGACGCCGATCTACCAGACGACGTCCTACGCCTTCGACGACACCCAGCACGGCGCCGACCTGTTCGACCTCAAGGTGGCCGGCAACATCTACACCCGCATCATGAATCCGACGAGCGACGTCCTCGAGAAGCGCGTCGCGGCGATGGAGGGCGGTGTCGGCGGCCTGGCCCTGGCCTCTGGCATGGCGGCAGTCACCTACTCGCTCTTCACCATCTGTGAGTCGGGGGACAACATCGTCGCGACCGCGACGCTTTACGGTGGCACCTACAACCTGTTCGCGCACACCCTGCCGCAGCTCGGGATCAACGTGCGCTTCGTCGCGCCCAACGACATCGAGGGCATGGCCCGCAGCATCGACGCTCGCACGAAAGCGGTGTTCTGCGAGTCGATCGGCAACCCCGCGGGGAACGTCGCCGACCTGTCGGCGATCGCGGACATGGCGCACGCCCATGGGGTGCCGGTCATCGTCGACAACACGGTGCCGACGCCCTACCTCTGCCGTCCCTTCGAGTGGGGCTGCGACATCGTCGTCCATGCCCTCACCAAGTACATGGGCGGGCACGGCACCACGATCGGCGGCGTGCTCGTCGATTCAGGCAAGTTCCCGTGGGCGGAGCACAAGGCGCGTTTCCGCCGCCTCAACGAGCCCGACGTGTCCTACCACGGCGTGGTCTACACCGAGGCGCTCGGCCCGGCCGCGTACATCGGCCGGGCCCGGGTCGTGCCGCTGCGCAACATGGGCGCGGCGATCTCGCCGTTCAACAGCTTCCTGGTGCTGCAAGGCATAGAGACTCTGCACGTGCGCATGGACCGGCACTGCGACAACGCGCTGGCGGTGGCGAAGTTCCTGCGCGGGCAGCCGCAGGTCGAGTGGGTGCGCTATGCCGGCCTCGACGACCACCCCGACAAGCCGCTCGTCGACAAGTACATGCGCGGCCGGGCGTCGAGCATCCTGTCGTTCGGCATCAAGGGCGGGCGCGCGGCGGGCGCGAAGTTCATCGACGCGCTCAAGCTCGCGGTGCGGCTGGTGAACATCGGCGACGCCAAGACGCTGGCCTGCCATCCGGCGACCACGACCCACCGCCAGCTCTCGCCGGACGAGCTGAAGCGGGCCGGGGTCTCGGAGGACATGGTGCGGCTGTCGATCGGCATCGAGCACATCGACGACATCGTCGCCGACCTGGAGCAGGCGCTGGCGGCGGCGAGGGGTTGAGAAACCGCTGTGGGCGCGGCGCCCCCGCCGCGATCCCATCGGCCCGAGGGCGGGCCTCCCACAGAGACAGCGGCCAGAGGGCGGGCTCCCACCCAGTCAGAAGACGGCGGGTGGGAGCGGCGCCCTCGCCGCGATAGACCCGGCGTGATCAGCTCCGCTCGTTGAGCCACTTGCCGATCGCCGGCGTGACCTCCTTCTGTGCCTTGCCCGACACGTAGATGCCGATGTGGCCGCCCGGGAAGGCGAGCTCGGTGTAGTCCTTCGTGCCGGTCCGGCCCTTGAGGGCCTTCGAGGCGTTGGGCGGCACCAGGTGGTCCTGCAGGGCGAAGATGTTCAGCACGGGGCAGACCACGTTCTTGAGGTCGACGCGGTGCTCGCCGATTCGCACGGTGCCCTCGATCAGCCCGTTCATCTGGTAGAAGTCCTTGATGAACTGACGGAAGGTCTCGCCCGCCTGGTCGGGGCTGTCGAAGATCCACTTCTCCATCCGCAGGAAGTTCTTGACCTTCTCGGGGTCGTCCAGCAGATCGACCATGTTGACGTACTTCTGGCCGGTGAGGCTGAACGGCTTGAGCGACAGGAAGGTCCAGTTGAGCAGCTCGCCCGGGATGTTGCCCATGGTGTCGACCAGCAGATCGACGTCGAGGTGCTGCACCCAGCCCGATAGCATGTTGTCCGCGGTCTTGAAGTCGACCGGCGTGACCATGGTGACCAGGTTCTTCACCTTGTCGGGGTGCATCGCCGAATAGCACAGGCTGAAGGCGCCCCCCTGGCAGATGCCGAGCAGGTTGACGCGGTCGACGCCGTGCGCATCGCGGACGTGATCGACGCAGCGGTCGAGGTAGCCGTTCAGGTAGTCGTCGATCGTCAGCGACCGGTCTGCCTGGTCCGGGTAGCCCCAGTCGACCAGGTAGACGTCCTGGCCCGTGGCCAGCAGGCCCTTGATGGTCGAGCGGTCCTCCTGGATGTCGGTCATGTACGGCCGGTTCACCAGCGCGTAGACGATCACCAGCGGCACCTTGCTGCGCTTTGTCCCCTCGGGGGCGTCGTAACGGTACAGCGTGAGCTTGTCCTCGCGGTACACGGCGGTCTTCGGGCTGACGCCCGTGTCGATCTCGCTCGCGTTCAGCAGGTTCTCGATGCCCTTGCCGAGCTTCTGGCTGTACTGCAGCATCTCGTCGGCGAGCTGGTCGGGACGAATCTCGATCGGCAACACGGTCTATCTCCTTCGGCAGTGTTCGGTGGGGAAGGGCGCGGCGGCGTTCAGCGCGCGCGGGACTTCGCGGCGGCCTTCTTGCGCGGCGCGGCCGCCTTGACGGGCGCCGGCGCTGCGGCAGGCGCGGCCGCCTTGCCGCCGAGCTGCTTCTTGAGCGCGTCGAGCTCGCTGCGCAGCCGCTTGGTCTCGCGGCGCGCCTCCTGCACGCGGTCCTGCAGCGTACGCAGCTCGCGGCGCGTCGGCATGTTCATGGCGCCCAGGTATTCGTCGACGATGACCGACATGCGCTGCTTCACGCGCATCAGGGCGTTCACCAGGCGACCGTGCAGCTCGGTGTACTCGTCGGTCATCACCCGGTCGGCGTATTCGGCCTCGCAGCAGTGCACCCAGAGGTCGTAGAGATCGCGTGCCGAGCCGATGGGCTTCTTCTTCTGCTCGGCCTCCTTGATCTGCCACTGCAGCCGCTCGACCGAGCCGACGCCCATCTTCGAGAAGAACCCGAGGTACTCGGCGAGCGTCTCCTGGTACTCGAGCACCGCGCGGGTCAGCTCCTGGTACTGCCCCTGCTCCTCGCGCGTATAGCCGAGGCCGGGCGTCCCCAGGACGCGGTCCAGCTTGGAGCGCATGCCCTCGGTTGGCATGTTGCGCAGCACGTCGCCGGGCACCGGCGACAGTGAGGAGGCCATGCGCTGCCAGTTGTCGAACGGCAGCTCCCAGAACGCGAACATCTTGTGCACGCTGGAGTCGCCGGCGCCCAGTCGCGAGAAGGCGTCCTTCAGCGAGCCGGTCACGTTGTCGAGCGCGCCGGACCAGTCGGCCTTGGCCCCGGCACCGGCGAGCTTGCCGGCGAACTCCTCGGCCATCTGGAAGAAGAACCTGCCCTGCTCGACCATCTTGTCCATGAAGTCGCGCGCCATGTCGGAGCCGGCAGCCGGCGCGAGCGCCTTCCACCAGTGGTCCATCCCGTTGCCCCAGGCCGTGGCCGGCGTGGTCTCCTGGCCGAACAGCCGCTGCGAGGCGTCGGCCCAGTTCTGCCAATACTTCTGCTGCATCTCCATCCACTCGTTCGTCCAGGACGCGCTGCTGGTCATGACGCGGGTTTCCTCTGGTGGTCGGTTCGGCGAAAAGTGTTCAAGGCCGTCGCCTCGGGCGACGGCGGTGTTCGGGACGCGCGATTTCGGTGCCCGTCCGTGAAGGCGCGGGGAACATAGCACGCGTTATTGTGCGCTGCAACAAAACGCATTAATCTTCGATTCGTTGTCTCCCGGGCAGGGCCGAACGAGGGGCGGGAGACACCCAGCAACCACCCGAGGGGTTTCCGGCGGCGGCCGCTGCGGCCCGTGGCGTTTCCCTCGACGCGCCGCCGCTGGAATGCACACAGGCGAGAACGACAGATGAGCGACAACATCGTAATCGTGGCGGCGCTGCGCACTGCCGTCGGGACCTTTGGCGGCAGCCTGGCGGGGATCGCCGCGAAGGACCTGGGCGCGACAGTGATCAAGGCGCTGCTCGAGAAGACGGGCATCAAGCCCGAGCAGGTGGACGAAGTGATCCTCGGCCAGGTGCTGACGGCGGGCACCGGGCAGAATCCGGCGCGTCAGGCGGTCATCGCGGCCGGGCTGCCGCACGCGGTGCCGGCGCTGACCATCAACAAGGTCTGCGGTTCCGGCCTCAAGGCCGTGCATCTCGCCTACCAGGCGGTGGCCTGCGGCGATGCCGAGATCGTCATCGCGGGTGGCCAGGAGAGCATGAGCCAGTCCCCGCACGTGCTGCCCAAGTCCCGCGACGGCCAGAAGATGGGCGACTGGCAGCTGAAGGACAGCATGATCGTCGACGGCCTGTGGGATGCATTCAACCAGATCCACATGGGCAACACGGCCGAGAACATCGCGAAGAAGTACGGCTTCAGCCGCGAGGCGCAGGACGCGTTCGCCGCGGACTCGCAACGCAAGGCCGGCGCGGCGCTCACCGAGAACCGTTTCGCCGGCGAGACCGTTCCCGTGCTGGTCCCGCAACGGAAGGGCGACCCGGTCGCCTTCGACCGCGACGAGTTCCCGAAGCCGAGCACGACGGCCGACGGCCTGGGCAAGCTGCGGCCGGCCTTCGACAAGGCAGGCACCGTGACGGCGGGCAATGCGTCGGGCCTCAACGACGGCGCGGCTGCGGTCGTCGTGATGAAGGAGTCGAAGGCCAAGGCCCTGGGGCTCGCCCCGATCGCGCGCATCGTGGCGTTCGCGAGCGCGGGCGTGGATCCGGCGATCATGGGCACCGGCCCGATCCCGGCGTCGACCAAGTGCCTGCAGAAGGCGGGCTGGAAGGTGGCGGACCTGGACCGCGTCGAGGCCAACGAGGCATTTGCCGCCCAGGCGATGTCCGTCAACCGGGACATGGGCTGGGACCTTTCCAAGGTGAACGTGAACGGCGGTGCGATCGCCATCGGCCACCCGATCGGCGCGTCCGGTGCCCGCGTGCTGGTGTCCCTGTTGCACGAGCTCAAGCGCAGCGGCGGCAAGCGCGGCCTGGCGACGCTGTGCATCGGCGGCGGCATGGGGGTGGCGCTGGCGGTCGAGGCGATGTAGTCCGCAAGGCCGGCCAATGCAGCCGACGCAAGGCCGCGCAGCGCCCAGAGTGCTGCGCGGCTTTTTTCTCTGGGCACCATCGCGGCCGGCCGCACGACCCGATCCGTCGGCCCCGCCGCGCACGGGGGGTGTCGGATCGAGCGGGTTCGGTCGTATGATGCAGTACAGCAAAAGAGGCGACGGACCCGGCGGGCTCGCGGGTGCCGCATCGTCGTTGCGCCATGGGGTCGCGGCGCGCAAGCGGCCGCCAGGGCAGTAAATCGGTGGAGGTTCGGCACATGACGGCCCCGAGGCTCATCAAGAAGTATCCGAACCGCCGGCTCTACGACACGGAGCTGAGCCGCTACATCACCCTGGTCGATATCCGCGATCTCGTGCTGCGCGGTGTCGAGTTCCACGTCGTCGACACCAACAGCAGCGAAGACATCACGCGGCAGATCCTGATGCAGATCATCATGGAGGAGGAGTCCGGCGGCCGGCCGCTGTTCTCCGCCAACATGCTCGCGCAGATCATCCGCTTCTACGGCGGGACGGTGCAGGGCCTGTTCGCCCGCTTCCTCGAAGAAAGCATGTCGCTGTTCGCCCGCAACCAGGAGCAGATGCGCCACACGCTGGGTCCGGACCCGCTCGAGGCGATGGGCAGGCTCGCCCAGCGCAATCTCGAGCTCTGGACTTCGATCCAGGACTCGTTCTTCAAGGCCGCCGGCTTCGGCCCCGCGGCCGGCCCCAAGGCATCGGGCGAGCCGCCGGACCCGAAGCCGGGCTGAGCCCGCGCGGCCGGCCGAGGCCGGCGCCAAAAAAATTCCTCGAGGGACCCTTGACAGGGGTTTGCGCCCCCACTATTGTGCACTGCAACAAATGCTGCAGCGCAGCATTCGGGTTCCCAAACCACTCAGTCACTCGACATTCAGGAGCAATACAGCCATGAAGACCAAAGAGACGATCGAGACCGTGAACGAGCTGGCCGGCAACGGCTTCCATGCCCTGCGCGAGCTGGGCGAGATCAACCAGCGGGCCTTCGATCGCATGCTGGACAAGCAGGTCACCCTGATGAACATTTGGATGGACGCCGGCATGCAGCAGATCAAGCTCGCCACCCAGGCGAAGGGCCTGCAGGAGCTGATGACCGGCAACCTCACGATCGGCAAGGCCGTGGCCGAGAAGCTGATGGCCGAGAGCCGCGACGGCCTGGAGATGGCCGCCGAGACGCGTGACGAGCTGCGCGCCTGGTGGGAGAGCGGCGTCGCCGAGGCCACCGACCGGCTCGGCAAGGTCGCCCAGAAGGCAGCGGCCTGACCGATCGAAGTCAGTCTGACCACTCGATAACACAACGGAGGGCGGGACCCATGACGACTCGAGTTGCACTGGTTACTGGCGGCATCGGCGGCATCGGCACGGCGATCTGTCAGCGGCTGGCCAGGGATGGCTACAAGGTGGTGGCGTCCCATCACCCGGCAGAGCAGGACAAGATCGCGTCGTGGGTCGCTGCCCGCAAGTCCGAAGGGCTGGATGTCGGGACCGTCGCGGGCGACGTTTCCTCTGCGGAGGACAGCGCCCGGATGGTCGCTGCCATTCAGCAGCAGTTCGGGCCGGTCGACGTGATCGTGAACTGCGCCGGCATCACGAAGGACAGGACCTTCCGCAAGATGGACGCGGACAGCTGGGGCGCGGTGATCAACGTCAACCTCAACAGCGTCTACAACGTGACCAAGCCCTGCTGGGACGGGATGCTCGACCGCGGCTTCGGCCGGGTGATCAACATCTCGTCGGTGAACGGTCAGCGTGGCCAGTTCGGTCAGACCAACTACTCGGCGGCGAAGGCCGGAATGCACGGCTTCACCATGGCCCTGGCCCAGGAAGGGGCCGCCAAGGGCGTGACGGTGAACACGATTTCCCCCGGCTACATCGAGACGGCGATGACGGCGGCGATTCGCGAGGACGTGCTGAAGGCCATCATCGACAGCGTGCCGATGAAGCGCATGGGCAAGCCCGAAGAGATCGCGGCGACGGTCGCGTTCCTCGCGTCGGACGAGGCGGCCTACATCACCGGCGCCAACCTCCAGATCAACGGCGGACTGTTCATGCACTGAGCGACGATCCCCTCCGGCCTCCACCAATTTTCGAATTGGCTGGAGACGTTCGCGGCCCGGTCTTCCGGGCCGTATTTTTTTGCGGGGAGCGGTGCGCTAAGGTGTCGGTGACCGCGGCAATGGACCCTCCGCCGTGAAGAAGCAGATCGAGATTCTCGCCCGCGACACCGCGTACGACGGCTTCCTGCGCGTCGACCGCTACCGGCTGCGCCACGGCCTCTACGCCGGCGGTATGAGCCGCGAGCTGATCCGCGAGCGGGTGGAGCGGCTGCGGGCCGCGGCGATCCTGCTCTACGACCCCGGCACGGACCAGGTGGTCATGGTCGAGCAGTTCCGCATCGGGGCGCACGAG
>Ga0209254_10006043_pt1 | contig 11142 bp, 6 predicted proteins | sample FrelakmetDIP11DI_FD_187148 | JGI IMG/M metagenome (GOLD analysis project Ga0209254, IMG submission 187148) | Freshwater lake sediment microbial communities from the University of Notre Dame, USA, for methane emissions studies - DIP11 DI (SPAdes)... | ecosystem: Environmental > Aquatic >... | reverse complement strand
CCCGACGGCAAGCGTCTCGTCCTCACCGCCGAGGTGTGGCCCGAGTGCGGCGCCGACGCGGCCTGCAACCGCAAGAAGGACGAGGCCATGGAGAAGGGGAAGATGAAGGCGTACGTCGCCGATCGCCTCTTCGTCCGCCGCTGGGATGCATGGGAGGACGGCAAGCGCACGCACGTGCTCGTCGTCGACCTCGCCGACGCGAAGGCACCGCTGCGCGACCTGACCCCGGGCGACTTCGACTCCCCCGCCTTCACGGTGGGCGGTGGAGCGGACTTCGCCGTCTCGCCCGACGGCAAGGAGCTCGTCTTCACGTCGAATCGCGACGCGCAGCCGGCGACCTCGACGAACTCCGACTTGTGGGTCGTCCCGATCGACGGGAGCCCCGAGGCGCTCGCGGCGCCGAAGAACATCACCGCGCCCAACCGCGCTTTCGACGGCTCGCCGCTCTACTCCCCGGACGGCCGCAAGGTCGCCTACAAGACGCAGCGCGTGCCCGGCTACGAGTCGGACCGCTCCGTGCTGGCGATCTACGACCGCGTCGCCGGGACGAGCCGCGTCGCCACCGAGACGCTCGACGCCTGGGTGAACGCCTTCCGGTTCGCTCCCGACGGAAAGCGAATCCTCTTCACGGCGGACGTGAAGGGCCGGACGCCGCTCCATTCCCTGGACCTCGCGACGGGAAAGATCTCGGTCGTCTCGAACGTCGGCCTCGTCGACGCCTTCGAGGTCTCGCCCGACGGGGCGTGGGCCGTCGTCGCGCGGCGCCAGATGCACCGGCCGACCGAGCTTCACCGCGTCGCTCTTTCCGGGCCCGGTATCGGGGCGGAGAGCCCGCTCACCCGTCAGAACCAGGCTCTCCTCGACGAGGTGGACTTCCGCCCCATGGAGGAGGTCTTCGTCGACAGCCCGAGCGGGAAGAAGATCCAGGTTCTGCTGGTCAAGCCGCACGGCTTCGACCCCGCGAAGAAGTACCCGGCCATCGTCAACGTCCACGGGGGCCCGCAGTCGCAGTGGGCCGACGCGTTCCGCGGCGACGCGCAGGTCTATCCCGGCGCCGGCTACGTCGTCGCCTTCCCCAACCCGCACGGCTCCACCGGCTGGGGGCAGGAGTTCACCGCCGCGATCTCGAAGGACTGGAACGGCAAGGTGATGCAGGACGTGACGGCCGTGAGCGACTGGCTCGCCGCGCAGCCCTGGGTCGACAAGGACCGCATGGGGGCGATGGGCTGGTCGTGGGGCGGCTACGCCATGATGTGGCTCGCGGGCCATACCGACCGCTACAAGGCGATCGCCTCGATGATGGGCGTCTACGACCTGCGTTCGATGTACTCCTCGACGGAGGAGCTCTGGTTCCCCGAGTGGGACCTCGGGGGAGCCCCGTGGCAGAACCCGGAGGGCTACCGCAAGCAGAGCCCGTCGTCCTACGTCACGCAGTTCAAGACGCCGACGCTGGTCGTCACGGGCCAGAAGGACTTCCGCGTGCCCTACACCCAGTCGCTCTCGTTCTTCACCGACCTCCAGAAGATGGGCGTCCCATCGCGCCTCGTGGTCTTCGAGGGCTCCGGGCACTGGCCGGGGTGGTACGACATGGCCCTTTACTACGCTGCCCACCTCGACTGGTTCCACCAGTACCTCGGGGGGGAGCCCTCACCCTGGGACCCGAAGGCGCTGGCGGGCAACGCCGTCTTCGGCGCGAAGGACGAGAAGGCGAAGCCGTAGCCTCAGCGTCCACTCGTGGTCGATGAGGAACCAGGCGCCGTCGTCCCGCGTCGGGTGGAAGGCGATCCAGACCGTGCCTTCCCCTCCCAAGCGGTCGGCCGCGGCCGGTCGCCGATCCGCTACGATAGGCCGTGGCTCGCCGACTCGACTACAGGGACCATCGCCGCGAGCTGAACGCAAACCGCTACGTCTACGCGGTCGTCTCGCGGCGGGCGCGGGGTCTGTCGATCGGGGTCAACCTGAACCCCGACAAGGCCTGCAACTTCGACTGCCCCTACTGCCAGGTGGACCGGACGACCCCGGGCGGCCCGTCGCGGGTCGATGTGCCCGACCTCGCCGAGGAGCTCGAGGACCTGCTGCGCCGCGCGAGCGGCGACCTCTGGGCGACCCCGCCCTTCGACACGGTCGTCCCGGAGCTACGGCGCGTGGCCGACGTCGCCTTTGCTGGCGATGGCGAGCCGACGACCCCGCCCGAGTTCCCCGCCGCCGCCCGCGCCGCGCGCGAGGCCCGCGACCGCCTCGCCCCCGGCGTGCCGCTGCGGCTCCTGACGAACGCGACGCTCCTCCACAAGGACCGCGTGCGGGCGGCGCTCGCCGAGTTCGACGAGCTCTGGTGCAAGCTCGACGCGGGCACCGAGGCGTACTTCCACCTCGTGGACGGGACGCGGCTCCCCTTCCAGCGCATCCTCGACAACCTGCTCCTCGTCGCGCGCGAGCGGCCGATCGTCGTCCAGGGCCTCTTCCTGACGCTCGACGGCGTCCGGCCGGACGAAGCCGAGATCGCGGCGTGGGCGGACCGCCTGCGCGGGATCACGACGCAGGGCGGCCGCATCGACCACGTGCAGGTCTACACCGTGGCCCGGGCTCCGTCGGACCCGCGCTGCGGGCCGCTCGACGCCTCCCGGCTCGAGGCGATCGCCGCCGCCGCCCGGGCCGCCGGCCTCGCCGCCGCCGTCTACGCCTGATCGGAGATCCCTGTGGCTACGATGAGCAAGGTCACCCAGGGCGGCGGGGGGACGGTACGCCCGGTCGCGCCCTGACCCTCAGGCCAGCAGCTTCGTCACCACGTTGCCGGCCACGTCGGTGAGCCGGAAGTCGCGCCCCTGGTAGCGGTAGGTGAGCTTCGTGTGGTCGAGACCCAGGAGGTGGAGGATCGTGGCGTGGAGGTCGTTCACGTCCACCGGGTCCTCGATCGGGTTGTAGCCGAGCTCGTCCGTCGCGCCGACCAGCGTCCCCGGCCGCACCCCGCCACCCGCCATCCAGATCGTGAAGCAGCGGGGGTGGTGGTCGCGCCCCAGGAACTTCGAGTTGTTGCGGCCCTCGTTCATCGGGGTGCGCCCGAACTCGCCGCCCCAGACGACGAGGGTCTCGTCGAGGAGGCCACGCTCGTCGAGGTCCTTCACCAGCGCGGCCGCCGCCTGGTCCACCTCGAGGCAGAGCTTCGGCAGGCGGTTCACGATGTCGTCGCCCTTGCTCGTGCCGTGGTGGTCCCAGCCGCGATGGTAGAGCTGCACGAAGCGGACGCCGCGCTCCACGAGGCGGCGCGCCAGCAGGCAGTTGTTGGCGAAGGAGACCTTGCCGGGCTCGGTGCCGTAGGCCGCGTGGACGGACGCGGGCTCTCGCGCGAGGTCCGCGAGCTCGGGCACGCTCGACTGCATGCGGTAGGCGAGCTCGTAGGCGCCGATGCGGGTCTCGATCTCGGGGTCGCCCGTCTCCTCGAGGCGCCGTTCGTTGAGAGCGCGCAGGGCGTCGAGAGAGTCGCGGCGGGCCTCCTTCGAGACGCCCGGCGGGTCGGTCAGGAAGAGGACGGGGTCGCCTGCGTTCCGCAGCTCGACCCCCTGGTAGGCGGTGGGCAGGAAGCCGCTGCCCCAGCAGCTCTTGCCCCCGTCCGGGTTGTTCTCGCCGGAGATGAGGACCACGAAGCCCGGCAGGTCCCGGTTCTCGCTGCCGAGCCCGTAGGTGAGCCAGGCGCCCATCGACGGGCGGCCCACGATCTGGTGGCCCGTGTTCATGAAGATCTGGGCCGGGGCGTGGTTGAACTGCGTGGTGTGGACGGTGCGCACGACGGCGGCCTTGTCCGCGATCGTTTTGAAGTGCGGGAGGAGCTCCGACACTTCCACTCCCGCCGGCCCCACCTTCTCGAACGAGTAGGGCGAGCCGAGGAGGCGTGGCGTGCCCTTGATGAAGGCGAAGCGCTCCCCCTTCACGAGCTCCTCGGGGATCGGCTGCCCGTCGTGCTTCTGCAGCATCGGCTTCGGGTCGAGGAGGTCCACCTGCGAGGGCGCGCCTGCCATGAAGAGGTAGACGACGCTCTTCGCCTTCGGCGCGAAGTGCGGCGGCCGCACCGCCAGCGGGTCCCGGGCCCCGTCGGCGGCAGCGGCGAACGCCCGCTCGTCGAGGAGGTGGAGGAGCGCCAGCGAGCCGATGCCGAAGCCCGACTGCCGGAAGAAATGGCGGCGGGTGAGGGCCTGTAGACCGGCGCGGGCGAGCTGGCGTTCCCGAGTGTTCATGGTCCTACTCCCGCGTCAGCGTGGCATCCAGGCTCAGGAGCACGTTCGCCACCATCGTGAGCGAGGCACGTTCGACGGCCCCTGGCTTCCCCGCGTCCCCGGCCAGGAGTGCCTTGGCCGACTCCGGCTCCCGCGCGAAGCGCGTCCGCTCGCGCTCGTAGAACTCTCTCAAGTCCGCGAGGTCGGCCTCCCCTGGGCGCCGGGCCGTGCAGAGCCGGTACCCGTAGGCGACGCGAGAGGCCGCGTCGCCTACGCCCTCCTCCATCATGCGGTCGGCCAGCGCGCGTGCCGCCTCGACGAAGACGGGGTCGTTGAGAGTGGTGAGGGCCTGCAGGGGCGTGTTGGTGCGCACGCGGCGCGCGGTGCACTGCTCGCGGCTGGGGGCGTCGAAGGTCCGGAGGCCCGGATAGGGGGAGCTGCGGCGCAGGAACGTGTAGAGGCTCCGGCGGTGGAGGTCCTCCCCGCGGCTCGTCTCCCACTGCATGCTGCTGTACGGGACGTTCCAGATCCCCTCGGGCTGCAGCGGGTAGACGCTCGGGCCGCCGACCTTGGGGGAGAGCAGGCCCGAGGCGGCGAGCGCCACGTCGCGCACCATCTCCGCCTCGACCCGGAAGCGCGCGCCGCGCGCCAGCAGGCGGTTCTCGGGGTCGCGCTCGCGGAGGGCGGGCGTGGCCGTCGAGGACTGGCGATAGGTGGCAGACGCGACGATCTCGCGCAGGAGCGTCTTCTGGCTCCAGCCCTTGTCCACGAGCTCTACGGCCAGCCAGTCGAGCAGCTCCGGGTGCGACGGCCGGTCGCCCTGCGTGCCGAAGTCCTCGACCGTGGCGACGAGGCCACGGCCGAAGAGGGTCTCCCAGTAGCGGTTGACGGTGACGCGCGCGGTGAGCGGGTTGTCGGGGCTCACCAGCCACCGCGCGAGGCCGAGGCGGTTCGGCGGCTGATCGTCGGGCAGGCTGCCGAGCGCGGCCGGCACCGCCGCGTAGACGCGCTCCCCCGGGCTCATGAAGCTGCCACGGTTCCGGAGCAGGGTGGACGGCCGCTCGAAGCCCGCTCGCTCCCTCAGCACGGGTGTCGTCAGGACCTTCATCTCGTCGAGCTCGGCCTGAGCCGTCCGCAGGCGGTCGCGGGGCGCATCGAGCGACGGCGCGAGGGGCCGGAACCACGCCAGGAGCGCAGCCTCCTGCTCCGTCGTGCGCCGCCCCTTCGGCGTGTCGAGGACCCGGCGGAGCTCGTCCGGCACGGGCAGGCCGCCGAAGGGGTCCTTCGCGGACGTGGCGGAGAGACGGAAGCGGCCGAGACTCGACTGGACGTGCGGCCAGCCCGACTGGAAGTCGAGGGTGAAGGTGAGCGTCCGACCCGGCCCCCCGGCCACGAGCGGGTGCTTCGGTTGCGCGAGGACGAAGTGGGCCCGTCCCGCATCCTCGTCGGTGGTCACGCCCCAGCCGGTGTCGTCGTGGCGGTCGAGAAGGAGCGCGGCCGATCGGCGCTTCTCGTTCACGTCGGCGGCCGCCCGGACGAGCGGTATCGCCCGCGACCCCTCGCGGACCGCGAGCCCGGTCACCACGAACGCGCCCGAGCTGGCGCGGCCCGGCCCCTGCCGGGGCAGGGACGGGTCGGGGAGGGCCTCCAGTCGGAACGCCGTGATCCCCGCGGAGCCCGTCCGGACGGTGACGGTGTAGGTGTCCTTGTCCTTCACCTCGCCCGAGACGAGCAGCGAGCCGTCGGACAGCTTCCGGAAGGAAGCTCCACTCTTCGCCTCGAAGCGCACCGGCGGGAGCGGCGTGAACACCGGCGCGGGGCCCGCGATCCCCCGCTCGAAGGCGGCGAGGTCGGCCCCGAGGTCGCGGCCCTCGACCTCGAGCCGCAGCCCCTCCGCCTCCCGGCGCAGCGCCTCGCGCCGCTTCGCCTGGTCGGGCGTCGGCAGCTCGAGGTCGGGCTCGACGATCCAGCGGTCCACGATCTCCTCGCCCTGACCGTACACGGAGTACTCGGCGTTGTCGTAGAAGGCGAGCATCCGGTAGTAGTCCTTCTGCGACACGGGATCGAACTTGTGGTTGTGGCACTGGGCGCAGCCGACGGTCGTGCCCAGCCACACCGTGCCCGTCGTGTTGACCCGGTCCACGAGCGTCTCGAAGCGGGCCTCCTCCACGTCGATCCCGCCCTCCTGGTTGAGCTGCGTGTTGCGGTGGAAGCCGGTCGCGGTCCTCTGCTCCACCGTCGCCCCGGGCAGCATGTCGCCCGCGAGCTGCTCGATCGTGAAGTCGCGGAAGGAGAGGTCGCGGTCGAGCGCGTCGATGACCCAGTCGCGGTACTTCCAGGCGGTGCGGCGCTGGTCCTTCTCGTAGCCGTTCGTGTCCGCGTAGCGCGCGAGGTCCAGCCAGGGCCGAGCCCAGCGCTCGCCGTAGTGGGGCGAGGCGAGGAGGCGGTCCACCACCTTCTCGTAGGCATCCGGGCTGCGGTCGGCGAGGAACGCGTCGATCTCCCCGGGCGTCGGGGGAAGGCCGACCAGGTCGAGGCTGAGCCGGCGCACGAGCGCCTCGCGCGAGGCCTCGGGCGCAGGCGAGAGGCCTTCCTTCTCGAGCCGGGCGAGGACGAACGCGTCGATGGGGTTCCTGACCCACTCCTCCCGCACGACCGCGGGAACCGCCGGCCGCGCCGGCCTCACGTAGGCCCAGTGGAGCGCCGGTCTCGGCGCCACGGCCGCCGCGGCGGGCGCCTCGTCTCTGCCCGGCGCGCCCGCGTCGATCCAGGCTGCGAGCCGCGCGATCTGATCGGCCGGGAGGGGCGGCTTCCGGTGCGGCATGCGGGGCGACGCGCGGCCGTCGAGGTGCCGGACGAGCAGGCTCTCCGCGCTGCGGCCCGCGACGAGCACGGGGCCCGACATCCCGCCCTCGAGGAGCGCGGCGCGGCTGTCGAGGCGGAGGTCGCTCTCCGGCTCCTTCGCCCCGTGGCAGGAGACGCAGTGCTCGCGGAGGATCGGCGCCACGTCGCGCTCGTAGTCGGGGGCGGGCCCGGCCGGGACGCCGGCGCGGGCGCCCGACCCGAGCAACGCGAATGCCACGATCGCCACCGCCGCGGCCAAGAGAGCCGCGCGCACGCCCCTTCTCATCACCAGGACCCCCGGGGAGATTCCGGGGATTCTAGATCAATCCCGCCACCACGCGACGAGGCCTACGCCCATGAGCTCGCAGGCTTCCGGGTGGGACGGGCGGACGCGGACAGTGAAGCCCTGCATGCCGGAACGCTGGCAGGGAATCGAGCCCGAGTACCGGTGCCGGCCGTCCCCGAGCGAGCGCTCGAGGGCGAGGGCGACGGGTCTCCCCCGCTGGATCTCGCGGGCGGCGCTGAGAGGGCCGAAGCAGGCCTCCACGGCGACGTCCTTCGGCTCTATCGAGCCGAGGCGGACGACGACTCCGACCGCGAAGCCCTCGCCCACGCGGCGGGTCCGGGGGCCGGAGTCCTCGACCGACTCGACCTGCACCCCGCCCCAGCCCTGCCGCATCGCCGCCTTCCACCCGGCGAACTGCCGCGCCCCCGCCATCCCGTCCGCGCACAGCCGTCCGTAGCACCGCGCGGCCGGCACGTAGTAGCGCTCGGCGTACTCCCAGAGCATCCGGTTCGTGCTGAACGCCGGGGTGAGGATCCGCATCGAGCGCTTCATGCGCGCGATCCACGCGCGCGGCAGGCCGTCCGCCGCGCGCCCGTAGAAGAGCGGCACCACGTCGTTCTCCAGGAGGTCGTAGAGGGCGCTCGACTCGACGGTGTCCTGGTAGGCGTGGTCGGCGTAGTCTTCGCCCTTGCCGATGGCCCAGCCCGCCTCGGGCCTGTAGCCCTCGCACCACCAGCCGTCGAGGATGCTGAGGTTGAGGCCGCCGTTGGGGACGACCTTCATGCCCGACGTGCCGCTCGCCTCCATGCCCCGCCGCGGCGTGTTGAGCCACAGGTCGACGCCCTGCAGCAGGTAGCGGGCGACCACCAGGTCGTAGTCGTCGATGAAGACGAGGTGCCGGCGGAGCTCGTCGCGCTGGCAGGCGCTCACCACCGCCTTCAGCACCTCCTTGCCCTCGCGGTCCTTGGGGTGGGCCTTGCCGGCGAAGATCACCTGGACGGGCCGCTCGGCGGAGAGGAGGATGGCCTTGAGCCGCTCCAGGTCCTTCAGGATGAGATCGGCGCGCTTGTAGGTGGCGAAACGGCGCGCGAAGCCGATGGTGAGGGCGCGCGTGTTGAGGACGCCTCGGGCCCGGTCGATGTCGTGGGCGGAGGCTCCGCGCTGCTCGAACTGGCGGACGAGGCGACGCCGGGCGAAGACGACGAGCCGCTCGCGCCGCCGCTCGTGGGTGGCCCAGAGCTCCTCGTCGGGGACAGTGTCGATCCCCTCCCATGTCTCGGCGACGCCCGGGCGGCGCGACCAGTCCGACACCAGGTAGCGGTCGAAGAGCCCCGCCATGTCCCGCGAGACGCAGCTGCGGGTGTGAGCGCCGTTCGTCACGTGACCGACCGGCACCTCGTGCTCGGGCAGCCCGGGGAAGTAGGGGCCGAGCAGCCGGCGGGAGACCTCCCCGTGGAGCTCGCTCACCCCGTTGGCGAAGGCGGAGGTCCGCAGTGCCAACGCGGCCATGTTGAAGCCGGACTTGTCGTCCGTGCCGTCGGGCCGGCCCAGGGACAGGAGCTCGGCGCGAGAGGCCCCGACCTCGCGAAGCCAGGCGCCGAAGTACTTGTCGAGGAGCTCGGGCGGGAACACGTCGAAGCCGGCGGGCACCGGGGTGTGGGTGGTGAAGACGCCGCCGGCGCGCGTGGCCTCGAGCGCCTCCGCGAAGGACAGGCCCTTCTCCTTCACCAGGACGCGGATCCTCTCGAGGCCGAGGAACGCCGAGTGGCCCTCGTTCATGTGGCAGACGACCGGGTCGAGGCCGAGCGCCCGCAGCGCGCGCAGGCCGCCGATGCCCAGGACGATCTCCTGCCGGATGCGGTTCTCCTGGTCGCCGCCGTAGAGCTGGTCCGTGATGTCCTGCAGATCGGGCGGGTTCTCCGGGAGGTTCGTGTCGAGGAGGAAGAGGGGCACGCGGCCCACCTCGACCCGCCAGACCTGGAGGAGAAGGCGCCGGCCGGCCAGGTCGATATCGACCTTCACGGGGGCGCCGTCGGGTCCGGTCGCGGCCTGCACGGGCAGGTTGTAGAAGTCGTTGACCGGGTAGCTCTCCTGCTGCCAGCCGTCGGACGTGAGGTACTGGCGGAAGTAGCCCTGCTGGTAGAGAAGCCCCACTCCCACGAGGGGGACGCCGAGGTCGCTCGCGCTCTTCAGGTGGTGGGCGGAGAGGACGCCGAGGCCGCCCGAGTAGATCGGCAGGCACTCGGCGAGGCCGTACTCGGTCGAGAAGTAGGCGACGAGGGGGCGCTCCCCGAGGCGCCGGTCCCACCACGTCGGCTCGCGGAGGTAGGCGTGCAGGCGCTCGAGAGCGCGGTCGTAGTACGAGAGGAAGCTCTCGTCGCGGGCGAGGGCCTCCAGGCGCTCCTGCGCGATCGTGCCGAGCATCAGCACCGGATTCTGGTAGGTGCTGTCCCAGAGGTCCCGGTCCAGCCGGCTGAACACCACCCGCAGATCGTCGTCCCAGGACCAGAGCAGGTTGTAGGCGATGTCGCGCAGCCCCTGCAAGCGTTCCGGCAGCGCGGGCACGACACGGAAGGAGTGGATCCTCATGGGAATGCCCTCCGCTCGAGAACGGCTCCTGCGGCTACTTCTTCTTCTGGTAGGTCCCCATCAGCTCGGCCTGCGCGATCACGTGCCCCTTCATGGCCGCCTCGACCTGCGGCTTCGTCGCCGCGCCGAGGTCGGGCAGGGCGGTGTCGAGGGCGTAGAGCTTGTGGAAGTAGCGGTGCCGGCCGATGGGCGGGCAGGGCCCGCCGTAGCCGGTGCGCTTCCAGTCGTTCGTGCCCTCCTTCGTGCCCGCGGGCAGACTGCTGACCGCCTCGGGCAGGCCGCGTGTCGCCGGGGGCAGGTTGTAGAGAACCCAGTGGACCCAGGTCATCTTCGGCGCCTTCGGGTCCGGAGCGTCGGGGTCGTCCACGATCAGCACGAGGCTCTGTGCCGCCTCGGGAACGCCCGTCCAGTCGAGGGCGGGAGACAGGTCACGGCCTTCGCAGGTGAACAAGGCGGGGATCTCCGCGCCCGGCGCGAAGGCCGGTGAGCTCAAGGCAAGTCCCATTTGGACCTCAGCGCTTATAGCCGAACTTCTGCAGCAGCTCCTGCCTCCAAGCAACGCCCGCCGCGTCCTCGACGCCCTTCGGCGAGGAGCCGTCGACGACGCCCAGGATGCCGCGGCCCTCGTCCGTCTCGGCCACGACCACCTGCAGCGGGTTCGCGGTGGCGCAGTAGACCCGGCACACCTCCGGGCAGGCCTTCACGGCGTTCAGCACGTTGACCGGGAAGGCGTCTCTCAGGACGATCACGAAGCTGTGGCCGGCCCCGATGGCCTGCGCGGCGGCGACCGCCACCGCCTTCATGGCCTCGTCGGTGCCCTCCGTCCGGATGAGGCACGCGCCCGAGGCCTCGCAGAAGGCGAGGCCGAACTTGATCCCGGGGACGGAGGAGACGAGCGCCTCGTAGAGATCCTCGACCGTCTTGATGAAGTGCGACTGGCCGAGGATGAGATTCACGTCGGCCGGCTTGTCGATCGCGACCAGCTTCAGCTCGAGGCCCATGTCGTCCCTCCGGGATCCCGGGCCGAGTCTCCCTCTCCGCGGCCGGCGTGGCAAGAGTCAGTCGCACCACCGGCCCCTGCCGCTGGTGGACGGGGGCGGACGGCCCCGGTAGACTGTCCGGAATCATGCCCCTCGAGTGCTCCTTCAAGCAGCGGCACGGCCGGCAGTTCTGCGTCACCGACTGCCCGGCGAGCGCGCCCTGCGGGACCTTCGA
>Ga0209254_10006042_pt1 | contig 11142 bp, 9 predicted proteins | sample FrelakmetDIP11DI_FD_187148 | JGI IMG/M metagenome (GOLD analysis project Ga0209254, IMG submission 187148) | Freshwater lake sediment microbial communities from the University of Notre Dame, USA, for methane emissions studies - DIP11 DI (SPAdes)... | ecosystem: Environmental > Aquatic >... | reverse complement strand
GATGACCGTGGATGTATTCGGCTTCAGCCACGATGAATTCATCGGCGGCGTGGACTACGTCGGTGCCACCTACTTCTTGCCGATCGGTAAGGATGCGGACGTGTGTCTGTTTATCTGAGATAACCCAATCGCAATCCGGCCCGTATTCATGGCTGAATACGGGCTTTTTTATGGGAAATATGCGAGGTGCGGCCTGAGCACGCATGTGGGAGAATACGCAGCCTTACAGCCGCAAACGACTCGCCTCTTCGATCCCACGCCCAATGTCCAAGGTAAAATCTCAAACCGCTCTAAGCGAGGTGCAATCACTCGCGGCTGAATCACCGCCACTGCCGGAATCGAGCGTCCAGGCACGGTGGGGCGGTCTGCACGGCGACAGTCTGGCCATGGCACTGGCCAGTGCAACGAACAGCGATCGTCCGCTGATCATCGTTACACCCGACACCCAGACCGCCGAACGCCTGCAACAGGATCTGGACTACTTCGCCGGCACCACAGACCAAGCGCGATTGAATTTCCCCGACTGGGAAACCCTGCCCTACGACGCCTTCTCGCCGCATCAGGATATCGTCTCGCAGCGCGTCGCCTGTCTGTATCGCTTACCGGATCTGCAACAGGGAACGTTGATACTGCCGATTGCGACGCTGCTGCAGCGCGTGGCACCCCGCGATTATCTTACCCAGAGCAGTCTGCTGCTGGATGTCGGCGAACAGCTGGACCTGGATAAACTGCGCGGCCAGCTCGATCAGGCCGGTTATCGCTATGTTTCGCAGGTGATGGAACGCGGCGAGTTCACGATACGCGGTTCATTGCTTGATTTATATCCGATGGGTGCCGACCTTCCCTATCGTATCGACCTGCTCGATAACGAGGTTGAAAGCATTCGTACCTTCGATCCGGAAACACAGCGCTCCATCGCCAAGGTTGAGCGTATCCGCTTGTTGCCGGCGCGCGAATTTCCACTCAATGAATCGGCCATCACCCGCTTTCGCCAGACCTACCGCGCCCGCTTCGAGGGCGATCCACAGCGCAGCGTTGTCTACCGCGACGTCAGCCAGGGACTCGCACCCAGCGGTATCGAATATTACTTACCGTTGTTCTTCGCGAGCACGGCAACCCTGTTCGAATATCTGCCCAGCAATGCTGTGATCATGACACTGCCCGGCTGCGAAGCCGCCGCTCAGGCATTCTGGACACAACTCGAAGACCGCTACGAACAACGTCGCCACGATATCGAACGGCCGTTGTTGCGTCCTGATGAGTTGTACCTTACGCGCATTGAACTAGAGACGCTGAGCGAGCGTTACGCGCGTGTGGAACTCGATCGCTTCGAATTGGAACATCCGACAAAGTTTGACCGCAATTTCACCGCCCGCGCCTTGCCCGATGTCAGTTTCAAACCGCGCAATCCGGAGCCGGCCGCGCAGCTCAAACAATTTATCGCCGAGTTCGGCGAAGGCAACGGACGCATACTGATCGTCGCCGAGTCCGCCGGTCGTCGCGAAAGCCTCCGCGATCTGCTGCGCGATCAAAGTATTCATCCGAGCACTTGTGAGAGCTGGGCCGAATTCATCAGCAGCAACACGCCGCTGGCATTGGGTGTCGCGCCGCTGGAACAAGGTCTGCTGCTACGCGATCGCGGCCTGGCGATCATTACCGAAACCCAGTTACTTGGACTGCGCACGCATCAACGTGCAAGACGCAAAGCCGTCCGCGATCCTGAGACACTGATCCGTGACCTCACCGATCTCGCGCCCGGCGCGCCGGTTGTGCATGAAGATCATGGCGTCGGTCGCTACCTCGGCCTGCAGAAATTACGCGTCGCCGATATGGAAACGGAATTCCTCACGCTCGAATATGCCGGTGGCGACAAACTCTATGTGCCGGTCGCGTCGTTGCATCTGATCAGTCGCTATACGGGCACCGCGCCGGAACAGGCGCCGCTGCATAAATTGGGCTCGGACCAATGGCAGAAGGCGCGTCGCAGGGCCGCTGAGCGCGTGCGCGATGTCGCCGCCGAGTTGTTGGAAATCCAGGCGCAACGTCAGGCGCGCGGTGGCCATGCCTTCGATATCCACACCGAGGAATACCGGCAGTTCGCCAGCACCTTCCCGTTCGAGGAAACCCCGGACCAGCAAAGCGCCATCGACGCCGTACTGGAAGATCTGGCCTCGCCACGCCCGATGGACCGCGTGGTCTGCGGCGATGTCGGCTTTGGCAAAACCGAAGTCGCGATGCGCGCCGCGTTCGTCGCGGCGCAGGCCGGACGCCAAGTCGCCGTCCTGGTACCGACCACCCTGCTCGCGCAACAGCACTTCCAGAATTTCCGTGACCGCATGGCTGATTGGCCGCTACGTATCGAAGCGCTGTCGCGGTTTCGCACCGCCAAGCAACAAAAAGAAATTCTCGATGCGCTGGAAGATGGCAAAGTCGACATCGTCATCGGCACGCACAAGATTCTGCAGGACGATGTGCGTTTCAAGAATCTCGGTCTGGCCATCATCGACGAGGAGCACCGCTTCGGCGTGCGCCACAAAGAGCGCCTCAAGGCGCTGCGCGCCGAGGTCGACCTGCTGACGCTCACTGCGACACCGATCCCGCGCACGCTGAATATGTCGCTATCAGGCTTGCGTGATCTGTCGATCATCGCGACACCGCCGGTGCAGCGCATGGCCATCAAGACCTTTGTCTGCGAGTGGGACAAACAGACCTTGCGCGAGGCCTGTCTGCGCGAAATCAAACGCGGCGGTCAGGTGTATTTCCTGCACAACGAGGTCGAGAGCATCGAGCGGATCGCCCGCGAACTCGGCGAGTTGGTCCCCGAGGCGAGCATTCAGATCGGTCATGGCCAGATGCGCGAACGCGAACTGGAACAGGTGATGCTGGATTTCTATCACCGGCGCTGCAACCTGCTGGTGTGCACCACCATCATCGAAAGCGGCATCGACGTGCCCACGGCCAATACCATCATCATCAACCGCGCCGATAAACTCGGCCTGGCGCAATTGCACCAACTGCGCGGCCGCGTCGGCCGTTCGCATCACCGCGCCTATGCGTATTTGGTAACACCTCCACGCGGCGCAATGACCGCGGATGCCGTCAAACGTCTCGAAGCGATTGCCTCACTCGAAGATCTGGGTGCCGGTTTTACCCTGGCCACGCACGACTTGGAGATTCGTGGCGCCGGCGAGCTGCTCGGTGACGAACAGAGCGGTCAGATCCAGGAAGTCGGCTTCACGCTGTACTCAGAATTATTGGAACGTGCCGTGAAGGCACTCAAGCAGGGCAAAGATCCGCAGCTCGATCGGCCGCTGGATCATGGTGCCGAGATCGATTTGCATATCCCGACATTGATCCCGGACGACTACCTGCCCGACGTGCATGCACGTCTGATCCTTTATAAACGTATAGCCAGTGCCGCCGACACTGAAGCCTTGCGCGAATTGCAGGTGGAGATGATCGACCGCTTCGGTCTGTTACCGCAACCAGTCAAGGATCTGTTCGCCGTCACCGAACTCAAATTGCTGGCCCTACCGCTGGGCATCAAGAAGATCAATGCAGGCGAAACCGCCGGGCGTATCCTGTTCAATCCGGATCCCAGCGTTGATTCGTTGCAGGTGATCCGCCTGATACAGACGCAGCCGAGACGTTACAAACTCGATGGCGCTGATAAACTACGTTTCTTTGCCGACATGATAGATGCCCCCACACGTATCGACGCGGTCGGCGGCGTATTGCGTGAACTGAGTGGAAAGGACTAAGACCATGCGCGAGCCAGTCAAATCATTATTGAACCGATGGGCGCTGTATCTTGTACCGATAAGCCTCGGCCTGATGACGATCAGCGCCAACGCGGTCGCGGTGGATTACACAGTAGAACTGGTGGTGTATTCCCTCTTGCAGCGCGATACCGGTGCCGAACAATGGTCTGCGCCACGATCACTACCGGACACCGAGCGCAGCCTGATGCTGGGCGAAAATTCCACAAACATGCTGGAAGGTCCACGCAATCTACAGGCGATCGCCGATACGCTGCGTCGTTCCGATCGCCATCGCCTGTTGTTGCATTGGCATTGGCAGCAGCCTGGCTGGCCGGTGACGCAAGCGCGGCCGGTGCTGGTGCAGATTCCCGCGGGTGTCGCCTTGCCAGTAACGGACCTACCGTCGGGCCTTTCAAAGTTCAGCATTGATGATGCAGGTGACGGCCAGCTTTCTGCAGCATCTACAAGCCAAGCGGCAACGCCGCTACTCGATGGGACTGTAAATCTAATCGCCGGCGAAATTCTGCAAGTGGATGTCGATCTGCTCTACCGGGATTCGACGTTGGGAGTGCCTGTGCGTCTGCAAGAGTCGCGGCGTCTGCGCAGCGGAGAACTGAATTATCTGGATCACCCGCGTTTTGGCGTGCTGGTGCGAGTTACGCCCGTCTCTGCATCCAACACTGCGCCTGGACAAGCATCACCGCGTTAATCTAAATCAAACCGTCATTCCGGCGAAGGCAGAATAAGACTTCAGAGATGAATGGCACATACTTAAGCGGCTGCCTATCCGATGTAGGGAGGGTTTACCCTAAAGGGCACAAGAGGCACGCAGTTTGTGCCGTAACCCACCAAGCGTGCCGTCAGGCACACCTTGAAGAAACGGGCTGTGTTGCTGCGCAACGCTGGGTGGGTTACGCAAACTACGCTAACCCACCCTACATTTGAGCTTAAGTCAGTGCCATTTACTTCAAAGCTCAATCAGGACTTTCTTACAGGGCTGTTGCCGCGGTTTTGACAGCCTCACGCTCCGACAGCCAATCCAGATACAGGTTATAGGCTATTGCCAGCAGCGTTGGGCCGATAAACAGGCCGAGAAAGCCGAAGGCGAGAATGCCGCCGATCACACCGAGAAAAATCAGCGCCAGCGGTGCCTGCACGCCTTTGCCGATCAGCAGCGGACGCAAGATATTGTCGGCGCCGCTGATAACGAAAAAGCCCCAGGCTGCCATGAAGATCGCCCAGCCGGTTTCACCGGTCACATTCAACCAGATCGCGGCCGGCAGCCACAGCACAACCGGACCACCGGGCACCACGGATAAAAAGAACGTCGCCATACCGAGCAGAATGGCACCCGGCACGTCAGCCAGCCAGAAGCCGATCAAACCCAACACGGCCTGCGCGGCCGAGGTGCCGATGACGCCATTGAAGACGCCGCGCACCGTGGAAGCGACTACGCTTACTTGCCGGTGCCCGGTGTCGCCACCGAGATGTGTGGCGATGCGGGTGATGGCATAACGGGCGTTCTCACCCCACATGTACAGCAGGGTAGAGAGCACCAGTGCCAAGGCGAATTCCAACAAACCACCGCCCAAACCGGCCGTGAAGGCCAGGAAGAAATCCTTCACCGGCTTGACCAACGGTTTGAGATCCTGGGAGAGCAAATCCGGATTGGCGGCGACGGACTGCCAATACTGCGTGGCGGTCTCTCCGAGCAAGGGCAGCCCGCTCACCCACGCCGGCGGCGCGCCCAGACCACTGGCCATTAAGGTGCTGACTCGATCCGACAGCAAATGCCAGTTGCTGATCAGTGTCAGCCCAAGAGTCGTGATTGGCACCAGCAACAGCGCCGTGAGCGCCAAGCCCATCACAGCAGCGGCCAGCCCGCGTCGTTGCCCGAGCCATGCCCGGACACGCAGATAGATGCCCCAAGTCGAGACGGTGATAATGCCGGCCCACAAAAATGCCGTGATGAACGGCCGGATTACCAGATAACAACCAAACACCAGCAGCGCCAACGCCGCCGTCACGGCATAGCGTTCGAAGTCACGAGTCCGTTCCGTCGTCATAATCTATGTTTCACCTTTGTATCACCTTACCGGAGGTTATTCGATGATGGGGATAACCTGTTCCAGCAAGGCACGCACCCGGTCCATGCCGGTCTTCAGATTGCGTTCGATATCATCCATGCTGATCTCACCGGGTCCGCGCCCGGCCGCCCAATTGGCCACCACGGCGACCGCGGCGTAAGACAATTCCAGTTCGCGCGCGAGGGCGGCCTCGGGCATGCCGGTCATGCCGACAATATCGCAACCGTCGCGTTCCAGCCGGATGATCTCGGCCGCGGTTTCCAGACGTGGGCCTTGCGTCGCGCCGTAGGTGCCACCGTCGTGCAGTTCGAGGTCCGCCTCCCGCCCCGCCTGCAACAGCATGCCGCGCAGGTCCGCGCTGTAGGGATGGGTGAAATCGATGTGCGTGACCCTGGCGAGATCGCCCTGAAAAAAAGTGTGTTGCCGTGCCCAGGTGTAATCGATGATCTGATCCGGAATCACCAAGGTCTGCGGCGCCATCGCGACAGTAATACCGCCGACGGCGGCTACGGCGATAATCTTGGTGATACCGATATGGTCTAGCGCCCAGAGGTTGGCGCGGTAATTCACCTCATGTGGCGGAATAGTGTGTGCGGTGCCGTGTCGCGGTATGAATACCACTGGGCGACCGCACATCTTGCCATGCACCAACGGACCGGACGGTTCACCATACGGCGTATGCATGACCTCGCGCCGTTCGATTTCCAGATTCTTCAGGCTGGTCAGGCCCGTGCCGCCGATGATTGCCAATCCTGTCATGTTGCACTCACTCTTCGAAGTTGTTTCAGCCTACAGGCCGTGCACGGCATAGATACCGGGCAGGTTGCGGTGATAGCCGTGATAATCCATGCCGCAGCCGAATACATAACGATCCACGACCTCCAGACCGACGTAGTCGGCAGTGATCTGCTCAGGCCGACGATCATGCTGCTTCTGCACCAGCACGGCACTATAGACTGCTGCGGCGCCTTGCGCGCGCAATTCGTCTTGGATAGCCGCGAGGGTCAGACCTTCGTCGAGGATATCGTCGATCACGAGTACAGTGCGGTCGACAAAGGGCAGCAATGGCCGCGTGATCCAGCGCAATTCACCGCCGCGGGTAGCACCGCGGTAGCGCGTAGCATGCAGATAATCGATGTGCAGCGGAAAATCCAAGCGCGTCAGCAGATGGCCAGCCGGAATCAAACCGCCGGTCATGACGCAGATGATAATCGGATCGCGCTCACTCAGATCGGTTGTGATCAAGGCCGCCATGCGGTCCAAGGCCTCATTGACCTGTGCAGGTGTATAGAGCAGATCAGCTTCCGTGTAGATTTGTCGGGCCAGTTCGGCTGTAATACTCATGCGACCTCGTTAATAAGTAAAGGTGACGGTGTCGTCGTTCATGGCCTCACTGATGATGTAGGCCCCACCGACGGTTTCGGCGATCTCCGGGATCAGATCGTCGCCCCATATTTCCAGTGCCGGCATGCACAGCTTGATGACCACGCCGGCTTCATGTGCATCTTTAATAAAATCGTAGACACTTTTGTTGCCGCCTTCCTGCACAGACAATTTCTCAGCGACACCTTTTTTGGCCAATTCGCCCGCGCGTCCACTCAGCACGATCTCGACTTCGTACTCCATGGCTGCGGCGACGGTCGCCTGAAAAAACGGCGGCCCCAACTCGGCGCCGTTGGCTGGATCGGCGTTGACTATGACGATGAACAGTTTGTCAGCCATGTTGGCATCCTATCGTGATTAGCGCCGAGACGGTTGTGTCAGCGCAGTCGTTCCGTGATCGCCGCGCCCATCTCGTCCGCACATCGATAACCAATTTCGATCGCCTCGGCCGCGCGGTGGAATTCCACCAAGCGGATATGTCCGAGCTTCGGCGGGAGCAGAATATCCGGTGGATCTCCGGCCATGCGTGCGCGGGTAATGCGCATTTGCATAATGTAAACGCTTTGTGTCAACACGTCGACCAGTGATGGCAATGCATTACTGTCACGCTTGAAGTCGTTGACCCACTGCTGCGTCTTAGTTTTAAATCCTTCGCCAAGCAAGTCCAGCCAGGGGATCTCCTGCATGCGGCTGAGCGCTTTATCCAGGCGATGGTTGCTGTCGGCTTCTTGCATTTCGGTGGCACGTCGATTGAGTAGATCCGCGTTGAGATCGACTGCGATAATGCGTTCCGCACCCAGCGCGCGGCACAACGAGACCGGCACCGGATTGACCAAGCCACCATCGACCAACCATTGTTCGTCGACTTTGGTTGGCGTCATCAGGCCCGGCAGGGCCATCGAGGCACGCACGGCGCGGTACATGGGGCCTTCGCGAAGCCACACCTCCTGTCCCGACGTGAGTTCCGTTGCCACCGCACCGAAGGGCCGCTGCAAGTCTTCAATATTCCGATCAGGCAGTAGCGACTCGAAATGCTGGAATAGGCGCTTGCCGCTGATCAGACCGCCGCCGAAACTCACATCCAAATAAGACACCACATCCTGCCAGGTGAGTTCGCGCACCCAGTCTTCAAGCGTATCAATGTTACCCGCTGCGGCCGAGGCACCGACCAGCGCACCGATCGAGGTGCCGCAGATGATGTCCGGTTCGAGTTCGTGTTCGCACAGCCAGCGCAGAATGCCGATATGCGCCCAACCACGCGCGGCGCCACCGCCCAAGGCAATGCCAATGCGTGGCCGCTTGTTCGCCGCGGTTGTCATCCTCACATGTCCATATCCAGCAGAGGCGCGTCATCATAACTGTTGATCGCAGCTACGGCGCGTTGCCAGGCATCGCTGCCGCGTAAGCTATTCCAATCCTCGCCATGACGTCCGTGGAGACGCGCCAGGCGCATGTGTGCGGCGGGATCGGCATAGTCACCCAGGCTATCGAGCACCGCATCCGCCGCATCGGAACGGTTGCACACCAGAATCATATCGCAACCGGCGTGCAGTGCAGCGCGCGCGCGGGTCGGATAATCACCGGCAAAATCCGCAGCGGCCATGCTTAAATCGTCACTGAAAATGACGCCTTGAAAACCCAGCTCACCGCGCAATTGCTCGTGTAACCAGAAGCGCGAAAAGCCAGCCGGTTGTGCGTCGGCCGCAGCATAAATCACATGCGCAGCCATCATGCCGGCGAGACCCTGATGCACCAAGCGCGCGAACGGGCGCATGTCCTCCATCTGAATATCGACGAAGCGGCGCGTGTCGGTCGGCAAGGCCAGATGCGAATCCACCGTCACACCGCCATGGCCGGGAAAGTGTTTGCCGACGGCCTGCATGCCCGCCGTGTGCATGCCCTTCTGATAGGCCACGGCGAGATCGGCGACAATCTCGGGATCACGGTGAAAGGCGCGGTCGCCGATGATGGGACAGATTTCGCGATTGAGATCGAGTACCGGCGCAAAACTCAGGTCAACGCCGACAGCGCGCAATTCCGCCGCCATCAGCCAGCCGGTTTGCGTTGCCAGGGTGCGGGCGCGGCGTGGATCCCGGTCATAGACAAGGCCGAGTTCTCCCACCGCTGGCAAACGCGTGAAGCCATCGCGAAAGCGTTGCACGCGCCCGCCTTCCTGGTCGACCGCAATCAACAGGCGCGGCTCGCGCAGCCGATGCAGTTCAGTCACCAACTCAGTGATCTGCGCGGGCGATTCGTAGTTGCGGGAGAACAAAATCACCCCGCCGACCTGTGGGTGACGCAAGCGGCGTCGGTCATCCGCACTGAGCGCGGTGCCGGCGATATCGGTCATAACGTGGCCGAGTGACATAGCTTCTATTTCCAGGTAAATGCTGAATTCACACCAGCGTACGCAAAGATCACAAAACAAAATAGTTAGGGATTGAATGGCACTAAGTTAAGCTCAATGTAGTGTGGGTTAGCGTTTTTCGCGTAACCCACCAAGCGTTGCGCAGCATTACAACGCGTCTGTTTAAGGTGCGCCTGAAGGCACGGTGGGTGGGTTACGGTGCGGATAACGCGCCTAGCCCACCCTACATTGGATAATAATCCAGGTAACTTAGTGCCATTCATTAGGGGTGTTCTCTGTGTACTCTGGTGTGAAGAAAAATCACTCCACTATTCTCCGCCACCGCGCACATCCAAGCGATCACGCAAACGGTCGCCGAGCAGGTTCACGGCCAGCACCACCGCGACCATTGCCAAACCCGGCACCAATACCATATGCGGGGCGACCAGCAGATAGCGGGTGCCGTCGCGGATCATGCTGCCCCAAGACGCCTCGGGCGGCTGCACCCCGAGTCCGAGGAACGATAGCCCCGCCTCGGCGACGACCACGGCGGCGATACCGAAGGTCGCTTCGACGATCAGCGGTGCGCTGATCAGCGGCAGCAGGTGCGTACGCACGATACGCCCATGCGGCACGCCCAAGGCAATGGCGGCCTGCACGTGATCGCGACTCTTCAGCGAGAGCACCTGGGCGCGGGCCAGCCTTGCGTAACCCACCCAACCGACCACGGTCAAGGCGATGACGACGTTCTCGATGCCCGGGCCCAGGATGCCGGCCAGCGCAATCGCCAGCAGGATACCTGGAAACGCCAGGAACAGATCGATGATATGCACCAGCAGACGATCCCAGAAGCCGCCGATATAGGCACTGAAACTGCCGATCAGGGTGCCCGCAAGACTGGCCAGCCCCACCACCCAGAACGCGACCAGGAACGAGGTGGTCGCGCCGTATATCAAACGATCCAGCAACGGCCGCCCGAGGTCGTCGAAGCCCAGTCCGCGGGACTGAATCGGCGATTGCAGGATAAGGTCCAGACTAATCGCGTTGGGTTCGAGGGGCAGCCACGGCGCCACCAGACCGATCAACGCCCACAGAATGATAATACCGGCCGGCCAGATCTCACGCAGTTTCATGGCGCCGCTCCGGTGCGAATACGCGGATCGATCAGCGCGTAGACCAGGTCGGTAAGACTGTTGACGAGGACATAGGTCAGTGAGATCAGCAGCACGCAGGCCTGCACGACCGGATAGTCGCGCGTCTGGATCGCCTCGATCGTCAGCAGGCCGATACCCGGCCAGGAGAACACCGTCTCGGTGATCACCGCGCCGGCCAGCAGGCCACCCAATTGCAGACCGAGGATGGTGATCACCGGTAGCAGCGCATTGGGCAAGGCATGGCGCAGCACCACCTGACGGCGCGACAAGCCCTTGGCATATGCGGTACGGATGTAATCTTCGTTGAGCACTTCCAACACACTGCTGCGAATCATGCGCGCCAGGATCGCCGACATGGCCGTGCCCAGCGTCAGGGCCGGCAAGATGACAGCGCCTGGTCCTTCCCGCCC
>Ga0209254_10006041_pt1 | contig 11142 bp, 7 predicted proteins | sample FrelakmetDIP11DI_FD_187148 | JGI IMG/M metagenome (GOLD analysis project Ga0209254, IMG submission 187148) | Freshwater lake sediment microbial communities from the University of Notre Dame, USA, for methane emissions studies - DIP11 DI (SPAdes)... | ecosystem: Environmental > Aquatic >... | reverse complement strand
GTGATTTCTTAACGGTCGGCCCCCTTCAAAAGGAGGAGAAAATTAAAAGATTGATATTCTGTACTTTCCCCTCCTTTTCAAGGAGGGGTGTCATGCCCGTAGGGTCATGACGGGGTGGTTAAAACAAACTTTTGAGACAGCCTCTACTTATTTTTGTATAATTTTACCTTAAATTCACTTTATTTGGAAACTGGTATTGTGATTAAATCGGTCGGAAGCCGCTACAAGGTTCTTGTCAGTGACGGACGGATTATTGACTGTATCCTGAGAGGAAAATTAAGAGTTAAAGGAGTGCAGACAACAAACCCGGTTGCTGTAGGGGACAATGTCGTTGCAGAACCGGCAAAGGATAATAATACAGGTATAATCTCCGAAGTCCTTGAAAGGAAGAATTATATACTTAGAAAAGCTTCAAACCTTTCAAAACAATCTCAGATTATAGCAGCAAATATTGACCAGCTCCTTTTGATAGCAACAATAATTCTGCCCCGGACACCAGTCGAATTTATTGACCGTTTGCTTATTACTGCAGAGGCTTACCGGATACCTGCAAAAATCATATTCAACAAGACTGATCTTTACGGAGAAGATGAACTTGAACGAATGGAACTTCTTATTTCGGTATATCTAAAAATAGGCTATGAATGTTTTACCCTATCTCTTGACAACGGAGCGGGCATCGAAAGCATCATAAATGTTATGAAAGGCAAAACAAGTCTTATTTCAGGGAATTCCGGCGTTGGAAAAACAACTCTTCTTAATGTTCTGAATCCCTCACTCAATCTTAAAACTGCTGAAATTTCAGACTATCATAAACAGGGTAAACATATTACAACCTTTCCGGAAATGCACACTCTTCCATTTGGCGGATTTGCAATTGATACTCCGGGTATCAGGGGATTTGGTGTTGTTGATATGGAAAGAAACGAGATCTATCATTTTTTCCCGGAAATATTCAGAATATCAAAATATTGCAGATTTTATAACTGCCTGCACTTTGATGAACCAGGCTGTAGTGTACTAGCAGCCGTCGAAAAGGGTGAAGTGAGCTCAATACGGTACAGAAGCTATTTAAGTATTTTAAATGATGAAAATACTAAATACAGGTAAAATCAAGTTAATTAGCTGTACCATAGTTTACTTTGTCTGTCAACAACCTTTATAATGAAGAAAATCTTAATTATTGTCATAACAATCTTCATGATAATAATAGCAGCCATTATCTTTTATTCTGAGGGGTTGTATAACAAGCAGATAAATTACAGGATAAAACTGCTTGACCAGCAGGCCAGAACGGTGGGATTATTTGTCGACAGCACCAATAACCGGTTTACCAGCGACTTTAACCAGATCATTTTCTCTGAAGATCTCTCTCTTTTTTTTTCAGATAATGAAAGCCGGACCAAGATTGTTGAAAGAATGAAGCTCTTCTTTTCAAAATATGGAGATTTAATAACCGGCATTAAACTTTATGATAACAACAGAAATGAATTTACAATAAAAAAGGATGAGAAAGGAATTAACTGGCTGGAACAGAACTTTGTGCTTCATATGCAGGGTGAAATCCTATCGAGGGAACTCCTGTCGCAAGGTGAACGCGGTTATGAATATTTCCTGCCGGTAATAAAATCGGGGATTGCAGTCGGTAACATGGTCGTGAATATTGACTTCAGTAAATATTTCAGGGAGATTTTCAAAGCTTACAATTGTCAGGACTATCAGTGGCAATGGATTGTAAGTGATTCTGGTGAAATTATTTTTGACAACAACGCTTACAAAACTAAATACTCGCAGATTGAAAGAATTTCTGCCGGCCTTAAAAGAGGATCTTCAGGTGGTATAATCCATAAATCAACAGTGAATAATATTTCGCGCGAGATAATCTCATCTTATTATTCCACTCAGCTGCTTAAGAAGGATTTTGGTCTGGTTTTTTCTTCTCCTGCCGACAATATTCAGAAATATATTATCCGCAATTCGGTTTTTCTTGGACTTGGGACCTTGCTTCTGCTATTGATTCTGGTCTATTTTTTCTGGAAGCATCTTCAGTCACTTAAATCGGAGATCGACAGGCTGAGCTCATCTGAGAAAATGCTTATAAGGATAATCGAGGAAATGCCGGCAGGTGTTATTATTCATAATAAGAACCGCGAAATAATCAAAGCCAACAGAACTGCAGCAATGCAATATTCCTTCGCAAGCGAATCGGAAATGACAGGTAAAATCTTTCCTGAACCGGCATTTGCTGATGAAAATAACTGTTTCCTGAAAAATTCCGGGGGTAACTTCGGACCCGATCAGTTTATCATTCTCAAGAAGGAAGTAGGCGAAGTCATTTTATACAGAACATCCATTCCTGTTATATACCTTGGTGAGGATGCCAGGATGGAAATGCTTATTGATGTTTCAATGTTCGGGGCTGAAGGGGAACAGAAAGTTAATACGGATTCTTCTAAGACTGAATTCCTGGCAAGAATGAACTATGAATTGAGGACTCCTCTGAATGGCATTATCGGAATGACAGATATCCTTGAAAAACAGAAACTTCCGGAGGAATCAAAAGCTATTTTGGGATTACTTCGTCGTTCGGCTGAAATCCTGCTCAAGATTATAAATGATATTCTTGATTTTTCAAAAATAGAATCAGGAAATATGATCCTTGATGAAATAGCCTTTAACCTGAGAGAAGAAATTGTCTATTGTTATGATATTGCAAGGACCAGCATCGATGAAAAATTGATTTCTTTTAAGTGCAATGTTGATGACAATGTTCCGGATAAGGTGATTGGAGATCCTTCCAGGCTCAGACAAATTCTTACTAATTTTATCAACCATTCCATTGTTAATACAGGCATCGGGCAGATAAACCTCAGGTGCAACCTTATTGATAAAAAGGATGGGGAGCTAAAACTTGGATTTGAATTATCTGACACTGGTAAAAGCTTCGATAAGGCAAGCCTGAAGAAAATATTTGGCGATTATATCAATATAGAATCAAAAATCCTTCTGGATGATGATGAATCAGGTTTTGGCACCATTCTGGCCCGGCAGCTGATTGAATTAATGGATGGGAAGTTTTCTGCAGAAAGCCCTTCGGGACTTGATGGTGATAAGGGTACTAAAATCGCCTTTTCAATAATGCTTTATTCAAACGAAAATCCTGAGAAAAACCTCAGTTTTGACAATATCATAACTTTCGGACAGGTTAAAACCCTTGTTATAACAGGATGCCAGACACGTGATGAGGAGATCCTTGGATCACTCCACAAGCTGGGACTTTCCATGAATGTGACAACATACCAGAAATCGACTGTCAGTCAGATAAAAACCAGTCTGAATTATCCGGGGAAAAGATATCACCTCATTGTAATCCTTAATGACAGGGATTTCAACGGATTTGAAGCTGCCAGGGAAATATGGGAAAATAACATTTCACAGCAATTCGTGATAATGATTATAAGCTCAGATGATGAAAAGGGTAACCTTATGAAATGCAATATAATGGGTATAGATCATTATATAGTGAAACCTTATGAAATAAGAGAGCTTTTTGATATAGTGAAAGGTAGTTTTCCCTGGATTGCCAACGGTACGCATCCGGGTGAAAAGGAAAAAGTACAGAACGATCTGAGGATCCTTATAGTTGAAGATAATAAAATGAATCAGAAGGTAATAGGAACTATGCTAAAAAGCCTGGGCTATTCTTTTGATTTTGCCGATAATGGTCTGGAAGGCCTGATAATTGCAAAAACCCGCAGATATGACGTCATCTTTATGGATCTGATTATGCCCGAAATGGATGGATTTGAATCGGCACGAAGAATACTGGAATATGATAATACCCTTCTGATAGCAGCATTTACTGCCGACAGTATGCCTGATTCAAGACGTAAGGCTGAGCTTTCCGGAATAAAGGAATTCATTCCAAAACCGGTAAGAATTGACGATCTGAAAAAATTCTTCTCAAGATACTTTACCAGGAACATCAAAAGTTCCGTGGAAAATTGATAAATTATTGCCTGAATTGTTTAACTGACAGTAGCAGATGCTGAACCAGGCAAAATCCAAAACAGACACCGCGACATTTCTCAGACTGGCGGAAAAAATTCCTGTGATAGATGTAAGGTCACCGTCAGAATTCAGCAAGGGACATATACCAGGTTCTCATAATATACCCTTGTTCGATGATTCTGAAAGAGAAAAAGTAGGTATTAAATACAAGAAAGTCGGACGGACAGCTGCTATCCTGGAGGGACTCAGATTGTCGGGACCTTTGGTCTATTCAAAACTTGAACAGGCCATGAAGATCTCATCGGACGGAAGACTTCTTCTCTACTGCTGGAGGGGGGGAATGAGATCAGAAGCTATGGACTGGCTCTTTTCACTGGGCGATATTGATACAGAAATCCTTGATGGGGGATATAAATCTTACAGGCATTTTGTTCTGGATAACCTTTCAGTAAACAGGAAAATGGTCGTTCTGGGTGGACTCACCGGAAGTGGTAAGACACATATCCTGAAATATATCAGGGAATCAGGGCATCAGGTTATTGATCTAGAAGGTCTGGCAAACCACAAAGGTTCAGCTTTCGGTTCAATAGGGCAGCCTCCGCAACCTTCATCCGAGCAATTTGCAAATATGCTGTTTGACGAATGGAAACAGATAGACCCTGGTGAGCCGGTATGGATTGAGGATGAAAGCAGAAATATAGGGAATGTTTTCATGCCTGAACAGTTTTATCTGAATCTGCAGAAAAATCCGGCAATAATCATCAGAATGGATATTAAGACACGTCTTCCCCGCCTGCTTGAAGAATACTCATCCTTTTCCACTGATGAGCTTATGGCTTCTGTCATGAAAATCAGCAAACGCCTTGGAGGAGACAGGACCAGAGAGGCAATTGACGCAATCAGATCAGGTGATTTCCAGAAAGCAATTGAAATAACTCTTCAATACTATGACAAGGCATACTTATTCGGATTGAAAAGAAGAGAAGAGAAAAATACTCTATACCTTGATACTGATACGGATAATATAGAGATAAATGCCGGGCGAATAATTGAAAAAGTAAAGGATCTGACCTATTAATTATAAACTGATTCTGATTTCTATTCCCGGTTGTGATCAATCCACTTGTAAACCTTGTCGGAACGTCTGAGAAATTCAGGTATCTTTATCGAACAGAACTCACCTTTCAGAGCTTTTGATGTTTCTTTAAGATCGACACGGATTTCACCTGCAGTGAATTCAATCACTCCTGTTGTGGGGCCAATAATAAGTATTGCATCACCCTTTTCAAGATCTCCGCTTTCAAGCTTTATTTCAGCAACACCAGGTTTCGTAAAATAGTTTGTGATCTTTCCGATATAAACCTTTCTTTTTGTGGCAGATGAGCCGTAATTGATATTCCATTCGCCAAGCCTCTGGCCAAGATAATATCCGTCCCAGAAACCACGGTTGAAAACTGAAGAAAGCCTCTCCCTCCATTCAGTGATTTTTTCAATGTTGTATGATCCTTCTGCAACTGCTTTTACTGCCTCATCGTAGCAGGAAGTCACAGTTTTAACATATTCTGCCGGGCGTGCCCTGCCTTCAATCTTAAAGACCTTTATTCCGGAATCGATAAGCTTATCGACAAACCCGATTGTACAGAGGTCCTTAGGCGACATAATATGTTCATTGTCAATCTCCAGCTGGTATCCTGATTCTTTTTCTGTAACAATATATGATTTCCTGCATGTCTGATAGCATTTACCACGGTTGGCCGACATATTATTTTCATGGAGACTCAGATAACATTTGCCGGAAATGGCCATGCATAAAGCTCCGTGAACGAACATCTCAATTTTAATAAGCTGACCGCGAGGTCCCCGTATGTCCAACTCCTTTATTCCATTACTGATATGTTTTACCTGATCGAGATTAAGTTCCCTTGCAAGTACAACAACATCGGCCCACCGGGAATGAAATTTAACGGCTTCAATATTTGTTATGTTGAGCTGTGTGGACAGATGAACTTCAATCCCTGATCTGAATGCATAATCAATAACAGAGAGGTCAGATGCTATTATTGCCGAGACTCCGCTACTGACAGCTTCATCGATGATCCTGTGCATCTGCTCAATCTCGTTATCGAAAACGACTACGTTTACGGTGAGATAACTCTTAATATTGTTTTCATTGCAGAGACCTGCAATATTACGAAGGTCTTTCAGAGTGAAATTGACCGAAGAGGCTGCTCTCATATTTAGCTCTTCAGCTCCGAAATAGACAGAATCGGCACCACCCTGTATCGCTGCAATCAGCGACTCAAAAGAGCCTGCAGGGGCCATTACTTCTATTTCTTTCCGGTTCATCCGGATGCAAAGTTAATTCTTTTTCCCTCGAATCAGCCTTTGCCGTTTTTCATCATGATTCTTATGCAGGTTCCTTTACCGATCTCAGAGGACTTTACGAATATTTTGCCATTATGGTACTCCTCAATGATTCTCTTTGCCAGTGACAGACCAAGTCCCCAGCCTCTTTTCTTGGTTGTGAATCCCGGATTAAAGATCTTTTTGTAGGCCGATTTCGGGATTCCTTTTCCGGTGTCGTAGATGTCGATTATTGCATACTTTTCAGCCTCTTCTACCCTTATGGTTATCTCCCCGTCACCTTCCATCGCATCAATGGCGTTCTTGCAAACATTCTCTATCACCCATTCAAACAGGGCCGGATTGACAGGTATGTTGATTTCTTCATCCGGTGAAAATGGCAGGATGAAGAGGACTTTAGATGAGGACCTGGTTTGAAGATAGTTCACGGAATTATGAATAAGACCTTTTACATTCTCTTCCGAAAGGGAAGGCTTTGAACCAATTCTTGAGAAACGTTCAGTAACTTTTTCGAGCCTCTTCACATCAAGAGCAAGCTCTTTAATAACGGGAATGTCGGGATAATTATTCTGAAGTATTTCAATCCAGCCCGACATAGAAGTTGTCGGTGTTCCCAGCTGATGTGCTGTCTCCTTTGACATTCCCACCCATACCCTGTTCTGCTCAGCCTTACGTGATGAGCTTAATGCCAGATAAGAAGCAAGGATAAACAGGATAATAAATCCCAGCTGAACATAGGGATAGTAAATAAGCTGACTGAGGATTATACTGTCTTTGTAATAGATACGATTTGAAAACCCGCCACCCAGGTCTATCATTATCGGATCATTTCCATCTTTCATCCTTTCAAGCCGGGTTCTGATCAGACCACGGTTTTGAATTTTATTCTCATCAATATTCCTTGTGGCGATTATATTATCATGGCTATCGGTCAGGATAACGGGGACAGTATTATTGTTTTCAATTATTGTTAAAAGGAATTCAAGGTTTTGAGTGGAATCGGCTGAATTAATCAGACGGGTTGCTTCAGCCCATATTTCTACTTTCTTCCGTTCCTCAGCTTTAAGGCTGCGAACAAGGAACTGAGTATAAATAAGAGAACCAACACCAATAAGAATGGCGAAAAAGAATAGAAAAACCTGCCAATTGCTTCTGTTTCGAAATATGTTCAATGGTAAATATGTTATGGGTGAAAAGTACTACTTCTTTTTAAAAATCTTCCTAAATACATTCTCTTTTTTCTCAACCGGAGGCTCCCTTTCAACCATCGCAGTGTCTGAACCCTCCCATGCTATTCTGAACTTCCGACGGGAACTCTGTTGTTTTGGAGGTGCGGTATCACTCTTATACAACCCGTACTCCTCATTAATTATTGTTTTAAAAACCTGTTTTTCTTTTTTCATATCCTCCCTGATCTGATTACCTGCAGCTTTCATGTCGTAGCTTACCTTTACCTCCTCGCCTTTGCCATCAATAAGCAGAAATACTGAGGTTCTTCCAAGGCCGTCATCTTCAACCTCACCAAATTCGTCCGAAATGGTTTTGTTATTTCTTGCCTTATTACTGAGAATTTCTGAAAGCAGCATTTTAACATGATACTGGTAATCATTGTCAAAGCTGTGTTTCCCGTTTACAGAAAGATCAACAGCCGACGACTTAATCTCCATTTGCGGTACATAAAAAACATTATTTCTTATAAAGAAATCATTTTCAAGCCTGGCAAATTTTATGTTCTCAAGTTCTGATAGTTTAATAAACCTGGATAATGCCCTGACAGGATCGAAATTAATAAGTGCACCGTTTGTAAGAGTATATTTTCCTTCCGCAATAATGGATTTAATATCCGGATTCAGAAGCGAATCTGCGGGAAGAACCATGGAGATTGAGCCTGACAGCGATCCTGCAATATTTTCTGCCCTGAGAAAATCCTGCCCGAAATTATGGAAAGTAGTAAATGCCTCATTAACATCTACATTGGCAAGAATAAAACTCCCCCTTCCGGTAAATGACCTGTTCCTGTTCTGCACTACAAGACCATTACCTGAAATGGTGCCTTTTTGAGAACTGAGATTGATGCTTCTGAAATTCATAAGTCCGGGTTTAATGCTCAATGTTCCTTTAATATTCCTGGCATTGAAACTTTTATAAACCAGGGTATCAATTTTAAAATCCGTTTCAAGCAGAACATTATCCGGCAGGGTAACAGATGCCTGTTCTGGTTTCTTGTTCTTTTCACCTACAGGTGGCGATAAAGGTTTCATAAAGAACTCAGGCCTTAAAGATGAAGCTGAAAAAGAAGCAGTGCCGGTCAGGTTAACGGGATTGCCTGCCAGCCATCCGGGAAAGTTCAGTAATTTCCCTGATATAATCATTTTCTGCTTATTGACTGTAATCGTAAAATTGTCAGTTACTGTGCTTTCCCTTATTATGATCCTGCCATTTGCATCCCTTATATCTGTCTGCAAATTATCAAATGATATTCCTGCTGAATTAAATTTAACCTCGGATTGAGAATCAAGATCAAAAAGATCAGAAAACTCATACGAATCCTTTTTCCCGGGATAACCTGAGAACCTCAGGTTAAGATCGACCGATCCTGTTGCCCTGCTTACATTCCTGAGATTCATGAAATCCTTAAGTTCTGCAGGGAACACTTTTCCCTTAAAAACCAGTTCGGCTTTCGGATTGGAAAAATTTGACACAGATAATGACCCTGTATAGTCAGCTGAGCCCAGTCTGGCTGTAAAATTGCTGATGCTAAACATGCTGGTTTCAGCTCTTTTTTTATTGCCGTTTGTATAGGAACCATCAAACGATAACCTGTCAATCTTCAATTTTGACCGGCTGCTCTCTATCCGGGCATTTCTGAGAGACAATTTGATATCATAATGCGGATCCATTGATCGGGTGGGTTTACCTTTAATTAACCATTCAAAGTTCATATTTCCAGCCGGATGAAAATCCGATACAATCTTCCTGTACTTTTCGGGGAGAAGATTTATGATTTTTGAAATATCAATATCGGGGGCAGTCACATTGAGGTCCTGATAACCATCAGCTGCAATATATCCGGTGAGTATAAAATCCCAGTTTTCAATTCTGAGAGTGCTTTTTCTGAAAAATATTCCCTTTTCGTTTTGATTCAGGCCTACCTCCAGATCAGCGGGAATGCTCTGTTTTATAGCATTATCTCCGATCTGGAACAAATCAAATACGACAGCTGATTTTCCGTCAAAGTCAATATTTTCGTTTATGACTTTACTTTTAGCCTTGCCATCTTTAAACCTTCCTTTCATAATCAGGCTGACCCTGAGATCATTATATACAAACCTGACATCTGAAAGGTTGATCCTGTCGAAGTTCAGGGTTATATTATCCTGGTTTGAAGTTACATCTGTGCTTTTTGAAACATCATAGTTATAATGCCCCGAAGTATCGGTAAACAGATTGAGATTCCCTGAACTGATGGTTATTCTGGTAAAGGTATAGGCTCCTTTCAGCATATCGGTTGTCTTAAAATCGATAGATGCCGATCTGGCAAACAGGAGGGTATCCGTGTTGATCCCGGCAAATCCCGACCGGTCAAAATCCGGAGAGGAGTAAACAATTACATTTTTAAGTTCTACTGAGGCCCTGGGGAATTTTTTTATAAGCGAAAGTCTGTAAGACCCTGTTACAATTTTTGTGGAAAAGCTGTTGTTCAGTGTTTTCAACACTATTGCTCCCACCTTGTTCTGCATTATCACCGACACTGAAAACAGCAGTATCAAAACAGCTGTAAAAAGTATTGAAACTACCTTCAGGATCTTTGCCACACGTTTCATTCAGATACTTGAAATATCATTTAGCCCGGAAAACAAACGGCAATCAAAGTTATATTATTTGTTTTTAAAATGATTTTTATTTGAGCAGGAAGCTGAAATCGTCATTTTCCCCCAGTTCCAGAGGAACCTGGTTCTTCTTGAAAATCCTTGTTTTTCGGGGACCGAACAGCCCTATTTTCCCATTTTCAATAATGAACATGGTTCCCTCGCGCAGACCGGCCACCCATAATCCGGGATTAATTTCCAGGAACTCTTCGATTCGTTGTTCCCTGGTTTCTCCCGCATGACCTTCAGGATTTGCATCAAGGTAATGAGGATTTATCTGGAAGGGAACAAGGTTAAATGACCTGAATGAGGCCGGCTGTGTAACCGGCATATCGTTCGTTGTCCGGATTGTAGGGCATGCAACATTTGATCCGGCGCTCCACCCGATATAGGGAGTACCAGTCAGTACTTTCTTTCTTACAGGTTCAATGAGCTTATTCTCCCTGAGGAGCTTCAGGAGCATCCATGTATTGCCTCCTCCGACAACTATGGCTGACGCTTTCTGGACAGCCTCAGCCGGATCTGAAAAATGATGGATGGATATTATGTCATGGCCTGTTTCCCTGAACCTTTCCCTGACCTTCAATTCATAATCATCATATGAAAAAGTTACTGCAGCATAAGGTATGAATAATGCTTTCACATGGTTCTTGCCGAGGAACTCTTTAATCCTGTACTTTGGATAATCCAGATATGGTTCTCCTGGGTTGGTGGAATTGCTTATAAGTAAAAGCCTCATACTTTTGAAATTGTTGATTTCGGATTTTTGATTGCGGATTTTATCAATCCGATATCGCCAATCCGCAATCCGAAATTAAATAATCCTGTTTAATAATTTTCATCCAGCTTTGTAATATTGTGATTCTTAGGTATATTCTGAATTTCCATAATACTGAAT
>Ga0209254_10006040_pt1 | contig 11145 bp, 11 predicted proteins | sample FrelakmetDIP11DI_FD_187148 | JGI IMG/M metagenome (GOLD analysis project Ga0209254, IMG submission 187148) | Freshwater lake sediment microbial communities from the University of Notre Dame, USA, for methane emissions studies - DIP11 DI (SPAdes)... | ecosystem: Environmental > Aquatic >... | reverse complement strand
GGCCTTGGGCGTGGGGCCTGCCACGCCCGGCGGCCCGCGCCTAGCCATCGTCCCGGGGAAGCGCGTCGCGCATCCGCGGGTTACGCAGAGCTTCCCTAGGAGTCGGACGGGCGAAAACGCCGACGCCCCGCGGATTGCGGGGCGCCGGGTCGATCTGGAAACGGACGACGGCGGGGTCAAATCACTTCGATCCCGTCGTCCTCGTCGTCGTCCTCGTCCTCGTCGTCGCCCTCCTCGTCGTCGTCCGGATCGCCGATCGGGCGCTCGTCTTCGTCATCGTCGTCGTCCCGGAACGGGTCGCGGCGATGCCCGAGGACGGGCGCCACTTCGGCGGTGGGCGGTTCGACGAGGAACATGCCGTCCGCAGCGATCGCCTACAGCGGCGGGATGCGCAGGTTCTGCCCCGGGTAGATCTTGTCCGGGTGCGACAGCATCGGCTTATTCGCCTCGAAGATCACCATGTACTTGTTGGCGTCGCCGTAGAACTGCTTGCTGATCTTGGACAGCGTGTCGCCGGAGACCACAGCGTAGAACTTCGCCTCGGGCGCGCTCTGGTCGACGCTCATCATGTCCTTGACCTGCGCCACGCCCGCGACGTTGCCGCAGCAAAGCGCGATCTTCTCGCGCGTCGCCTGGTCGGGCGCGACGCCGAAGACCGACGCCGTGCTTGTGGCGCCGTCGAAGGTGACCGTCAAACCGGTCGCCGAGAGATTCTGTCCCTTGATGTAGTCGAGGATCGCGTCCCCGGCGGCCGCGTTCGCCGCCTCGATCTTCGCGGGGTCGGCCGGCGCCGCCTTCATCTCCGCCATGGCCGCCTGCGCCTTGCCGCGCCCGAACAGCTTCTCGCCCGCGTCGCGTACGAAATCGATCAAGCCCATTGCCACTCCCTGTTGTTCGTCAATGTTGGTGCCACTCTGCCTTTGTCTCGCAGAGGGCATCGCAAGCTTACACCCCTCCTGTGACACCCGGGCTGCGCTCCGGCAAGCGCGGGCGAGGCGCGGCAGTTTGCTACGATCGCCGATTTCCCCCGGCTGGCGCGGCATGGACGCAGCTCGCGCCGGGGAGCCGTCACCGCACCCGATGAACGCGTTTACCCCTTCCGCCGACATTCGCCCCGGTTCGCTCGCAGCGTGGCTCGTCGCGCTGCGCCCCCTCACGCTGCCGATCGCCGCCATCCCGGTCGTCGCGGGCTCGGCGCTGGCGTACTCGCTGCACGGCGCGTTCGCGGCGTGGATCGCAGCGCTGTCGCTCGCCGGCGCGCTGCTGGTGCAGGTGATCTCGAACCTGCAGAACGACGTCGGCTACACCGTGCGCGGCGGCGAAACCGGCACGCGCACCGGGCTGCCGCGCGCCACCGCGCGTGGCTGGCTCGGCGTGGGCACGGTACGCGGTGCGATCGTCGCGGCCATCGCGCTTGCGCTCGCCGTCGGCGCGCCGCTGATCGCGCTGCGCGGCTGGCCCGTCGCGGCGATCGTCGTGGGCTCGATCGTCGCGGCCTACGCCTACATGGGCGGGCCGCGGCCGATCGCCTACACGCCGTACGGCGAGGCTACAGTGTTCGCGTTCTTTGGCGTGGTCGCGCTGGTCGGCACGGTCTACGTTCAGGCGGGAACGGTGGATGCGACCGGCTGGGCTGCCGGCATCGCGTTCGGCCTGCTCGCGGCGGCGGTGCTGAACGTCAACAATCACCGCGACATCGCGCATGACGCCTCGACCGGACGGCGCACGATGGCCGTCGTGCTCGGCGCGCGCGGCTCGCGACGCGTGTTCCGTGCGTGCGTCGCGTGCGCGTTCCTGCTCGTCCCGGCGATCGCCGTTCTGGCCGGCTCGCCGTGGTATCTCTTGCCGCTGGTTCTCGTGCCCAGCGCACTCGGATTGGTGCGCGCGTTCGATCGCGCCGGCAGTGGACACGCGCTCACTCCCGTGCTGTTCCGCACCGTTTTCCTCGAAGCCGCGTTCGGCCTCCTGCTGGCCGCCGGCGCCCTCCTCGCGACGATCTTCCGATGACGCTTTCCCGCCGCCGCCTGCTCGCCTTCGCCGCCCTCGCTCCGCTGTGCGCCGGCCGCGCGCTAGCGCAGTCCCCCGCCTTTCCGGTGAAGACGGTCCGCATCGTCGTCCCCTACAACGTCGGCCTCGGCCCCGACATCGTCGCGCGCGCGGTCGCGGCATCGATGGAGCAGGCGTGGGGCCAGGGCGTGATCGTCGAGAACAAGCCGGGCGCGGCCGGCATCATCGCGATGTCGGAGGTCAGGCGCGCCGCCCCCGACGGCCACACGCTGTTCGTCGGCGACGCGGGCTCGCTGGTGGCGAACCCGCTGATCTACCGCAACCTGCCCTACCTCGTCTCCGACTTCGCGCCGCTCACCACGCTGTTCAACGCGACGTTTGTCATCTGGGTGCGCACCGGCAGCCGCTTCCGCACCGTGCGCGAGCTGATCGACGCCGCCAGGGCGAAGCCGGAGTCGGTCAGCTTCGGGTCGCTCGGCAACGGGCATCCGAGTCACCTCGCGGTCGAGTCGTTCGCCGCGGCCGCCGGGATCACGCTGCTGCACGTGCCGTTCAAGGACGCCGGCGCGATGATGACCGCCGTGGCCACCGGCGATTGCGACTTCACCACGCTCTCGGCGAACACCTCCTCCGGCATGGTCAAGGCGGGCAAGTGGCGCGGCCTTGCCGTCGCGGCGCCGTCGCGCATCCGCGAGCATCCCGAGATCCCGACCCTTGCCGAAGCCGGCGGCCCGGCAGTGACGATGCAGCCGTGGGCGGCGCTGCTGGGTGTGGCCGGCACGCCCGAGCCGATCCTCGACAAGATCCACAGGCAGACGCTGGCCGCGCTCAACAGCCCCGACATCCGATCGCGCATCGAGGCCGCCGGGTTCGACGTGCTGCCCTCCACGCCGGCGCAACTGGTCGAGCGCATCCGCCGCGATACCGCGACGTACACGCCGCTGGTGGCGAGCGGCCGCGTACGGGTCGAGTAGCGCTGCCTGCGGGCGGGCGCTTTTGCCACAGCCGAGGCGACTCCGCCGCCGCCGGACGGCTTGCCCTTGTGCGGCGCCCCGGCCGCCCCTAGCATGAACGGACGCGATCCGCCCGTTCCCGCAAGGGGTCCCCGATGCCCGCCCGTTCCGTCCTTGCCTCCGCCTGTGTCGCCGTCGTGGCGACCGCCCTGCTCGTCCCCGCCGCGCACGCGGTGAACTGCTTCATCGTGATGGACCGCAACGAGAACGTCATCTATCGCGACGTCCTGCCGCCGGTCGATCTCTCGGACGCCGGCAAGCCGGCGCGCGAGGCGATGCGCCAGCGCGGCGAGTACTTCCTGTTCCACGATGCCGAGACCTGCCCGCGGATGGAGTTCTTCACCGGCGGCGCGGGCAACGTCGCACTCGCCCTCGACCAGACGCTGGCGCCGACCACGGTGCCGCCCAGGGCGCCGACCACGGTGCCGCCCAGGGCGCCGGCCGCGACGCCCGGCACGCCGTCCGGCGCTGTCGCGAAGCCAGCCGCCGCAGCCCCCGCGCAGCGCCGCTAGCTGCGCTCGCGCGGGCCCTGGTATCGGCCCTGCGCGCGCCGTCGATCAGGACCTGTCGTCGTTCCCGCGAAGGCGGGAACCCAGTGTCGTGTTCACTGCGTGGACGAACGGCGATTCGGAAGACGCTGGGTCCCCGCCTGCGCGGGGACGACGAGGGCGGGAGAGTTCCACAACGCACACACGACAGCCGGGCCGATCGCAGTGGGCAGCCCAGTCCGACGTTCAGGCCGGCGCACGCGCCCAGAACTGATACATCTGGGCGAAGGTGTCGGGACGGCTCTCCTCGAAGCGCTGCCAGTTGCCGAGGTCAGCGAGCGTGCGGTCGCCGGGGAACTGCGCGCCGTACTCCGCGAGCGTGCGCTCGTCGGGGAACTCGAAGCCGAGGAGTGCAAGGTCCAGTGCGGCCATCATCTCTCCCAGCTGCGGAATCGAGAACCGCGTTTCCTGTACGTGGAACAGCAGGTCACGGCAGCCGCTCAGGCTGTAGAAGTCTGCGCCGCGCGTGACGCGCGCCAGCAACGGGTCGTCACTGCACCGCGCCAGGATCGCTGCGCGGCAGCTGCGGATCCCCTCGGGCGTGGGCGCGAATCCCTCCGCTGCGATCAGCTCGCGCGAGCGCACGACGTGGCGGCGCGCGATCGCGCTGTAGAGGCCGATGCGCATCACGCCGCCGGGCCGGACCAGACCGCGCAATGTCCGCCAGCCGGCCAGCGGATCGCGTAGGTGGTGCAGCACGCCCGAACACTCGACGACGTCGAACCGCTCGTCCAGTGCGCCGAGCTCGGTGAGGTCGGCCTGGCGGTATTCGACGCATGTCATTCCCATTTCGCGCGACTTGCGGATGGCATAGGCCAGGCTGCTGCGACTCAAGTCCAGCGCGACCACACGCGAAGCCAGGAAGCGCTGCGCCGACTCCACCGGCTGGCGCCCGGTCCCGCAGCCGGCGACGAGGAAGCTCGCCGGCCCCACGACGAGGCCGTCGAGGTCGGCGTGCGGGAACAGCTCGCGCAGGAAGCCCGCGACCGGCACCGGCGCGCCGGCCTTGCGGACGCGCTGCCAGCGCGGATAGGGGTTCGCCTCGTACTGCTCGCGCACGCGCTGCGAGATCGGGTCGCGGATCGCGCTCGGCGCGGGGATCGTCGCCTCGATGTGGCGCTCCTCCAGCGGCTCGGCGACCTGCCACTGCGCCAACCGGGCGAGCGGCGTCGCGGCCAGGTCCGCGGCGATCGCTTCGGCCCCGTCGAGCGCGTGCAGTGGCCGATAGCAGGCGTGCAGCGCATACCAGTGCAGCGGCACTGCGCCGTGTGCTGACCGCGAGCGCGCGATCGCGGCGGCAAGCAACACCACGCCATGGCGCTCCTCCGCCGATTCAGCGTTCACGTACTCGGTGTTGAAGCCCTGCTGCGCGATGGCCGCAACCGAAGGCAACGGCAGCGACGGTTCGGCATCGGGCTCAGCGATCCACTCCGCGAGAAGTGCCGCGCGCACGGCAGCGACGAGTCGCTGCAGGAAAACGTGCGGGACCACGACCGCTTCCAACAGGCGTTGCAGCACCGGGAGTCCGAACAGCGCCCGGGCGTGAGGCCGCGCCGCGCGCCAAACGGCGGCAGCGAACCCGCCGGCCGCAAGCAGCCGACGCAACTCGAGCGCCGCGGGCTGCGACGCGACGAGGCTCGTGACGGGCCGCAGCAGGCGCGCCGGATCGACCGCCGGGTGTCCGAGTGCGCGGAACAGCGTCTCCACCACGCGCGGATCGACCGGATGCGCAAGGTCGAGCCCCTGAGCCGCCGTCTCGAGCTGCGTCCAGTAGGCGTCGTTGTCGCGGTGGAGCTCGAGCGCAGCGAGAATGCTCTCCAGCGCGGCAAGCGCGTTCGCATCCTGCGGCGGCGCAGGCGCGTCCGCCCCGGTGGAGGCCCAGCGGCTCGCGGCGAGCCGCATGGCGGCTCGCGAGAGGTTGTAGTGCGCTTCGTGAAAGCGCGGCTCCAGCGCGACGGCGCGCGAGAAGTCCACCCGGGCGCTCTGTGCGTCGCCGAGCGCCAGCCTGGCGTTGCCGCGTCCGTTCAATGCGTCGGCAAAGTCGACGCGGATCGCCAGCGCGCGCTCGAAGCTCGCATGTGCCTGCGCGTGGTCGCCGCGGTCGAGCAGCGCCGTGCCGAGATTGGCGTGCAGCTCCGGCAGCGTCGCATCGAGCCGCAGGCCCGCCTCGAGCTCCGCGATCGCACCGCCGAGGTCGCCGAGCCGCCGGCAGGCGATGGCCAGGTGGCTGCGCAGCGCGGGATCGCGCGCGTCGAGTTCCACCGCGCGGCGAAGCAGCGGAGCGGCGCGGCCGGCCTGCCCCAGCTGCAGCGCCAGCACGCCGGCGGCATGCAGCGCCTGCGCGTCGCGTGGCAGCGCCGGCTCGAGCGCGTCCAGCATCGCCAGCGCGCCGGCGCGATCGCCGCTGCGCAGCGCGTGGAAGGCTCGCTCGATCGACCTGTCGTCGAACCCAGGAGCCTGCTGCGCGGCCACGAGCCGCCGCTTCTTTTCGCCCATCGCTTGGGAGGTGGTCTCGGGGCATCGACCGACAGCTCGGGAGCGTGCACGCTTCCCTGCCGGTCCGCTCGAGCTGGATGGGTGTCAGTAGCGCGCGTTGCCCGGCGTGCGCGGGAACGGGATGACGTCGCGCACGTTGGCGAGCCCGGTCACGTAGGCGACGGTACGCTCGAAGCCAAGCCCGAAACCCGCGTGCGGCACGGTGCCGTAGCGGCGCAGGTCGCGGTACCAGCCGTAGTGCGCCGGGTCGAGCCCGGAGGCGGCCAGCCGCGCGTCGAGCACCGACAGGCGCTCCTCGCGCTGGCTGCCGCCGACGATCTCGCCGATGCCGGGGGCGAGCACGTCCATCGCCGCGACCGTCTTCCCATCGTCGTTGAGGCGCATGTAGAACGCCTTGATCTCGCGCGGGTAGTCCGTGAGGATCACCGGGCGGCGGGCGTGGTTCTCGGCGAGATAGCGCTCGTGCTCGCTCTGGAGGTCGATGCCCCACCGCACCGGGAACTCGAACTTCTGCTTCGCGCGCGACAGCACGTCGATCGCTTCGGTGTAGGTCATTCGCGCGAACTCGGTGTCGACGATGCCCGCCAGCTTCGCGATCACCCCCTTCTCGATGCGCTCCTCGAAGAACGCCATGTCGTCGGGGCGCTCGGCGAGCACGGTGCGGAACACGTGCTTGAGGAGCGCCTCGGCGAGGTCCGCGTTCTCCTTCAGCGTGGCGAACGCGATCTCCGGCTCGATCATCCAGAACTCGGCCAGGTGGCGGCTCGTGTTCGAGTTCTCGGCGCGGAACGTCGGCCCGAACGTGTAGACCTTCGACAGGGCGAGGCAGTAGCACTCGACGTTGAGCTGCCCGGACACGGTGAGGAAAGCCTCGCGGCCGAAGAAGTCCTGCGTGAAATCGACCTTGCCGGCGGCATCGCGCGGCAGGTTCGCGAAGTCGAGCGTGGAGACGCGGAACAGCTCGCCTGCGCCCTCGGCATCGGAGGCCGTGATGATCGGCGTGTGGATCCACAGGAAGCCGCGCTCGTGGAAGAAGCGGTGGATCGCCTGCGCGATCGTGTTGCGCACGCGCGTCACGGCGCCGATGACGTTGGTGCGCGGCCGCAGGTGCGCGACTTCGCGCAGGAACTCGAGCGTGTGCGGCTTGGGCTGGATAGGGTAGGTGTCGGGGTCATCGACCCAGCCGATCACGCGCAGCGAGTCGGCCTGCATCTCGAACGGCTGGCCCTTCGCCGGCGAGGGAACGATGCGCCCGGTGGCCTCCACCGCGCAACCGGCGGTGAGGTGCAGCACCTCGCGCTCGTAATTGTCCAGCGTGCTCGGCGCGACCACCTGTACCGGGTGGAACGACGAACCGTCGGAAACATGGACGAACGAGATGCCGGCCTTGGAGTCGCGCCGCGTGCGCACCCACCCCTTCACGGTGATCGGCGCGTCGGCGGGTGCGCGCCCGGCGAGGATGTCGGCGCAGGCAAGGGAAGTCATGGTCGTCAGGGACGGGGCAAAGCCGGTATTCTAATGAGGTTCGCGCGAGTGCATGACACCCCGTCGTCGTCCCCGCGCATAATGAGGTTCGCGCGAGTGCATGACACCCCGTCGTTGTCCCCGCGCAGGCGGGGACGACGAAGCTCGGGCAAACGCTGCAGCGAATCAGTCGACCTCTCCCGCACTCCACGGAACCGCCATGCTCGCCGCGTCGATCACGCCCCGCGCCATCGTGCAGCAGCTCGACGAGTACGTCGTCGGGCAGGACGACGCGAAGCGCGTCGTCGCCGTCGCGGTGTGGACGCACTTCCGCAAGATCGCCCGCTCGCAGGCGAAGCAGCTGCCGCTCGAGAAGAGCAACGTGCTGCTCATCGGCGCCTCGGGCACCGGCAAGACGCTCATGTGCGAGACGCTCTCGCGCATCCTCGGCGTGCCGTTCGTCACCGCCGAGGCGACCTCGCTCGCGCAATCGCGTTTCGTCAACGACGAGATCGAGGCGATCATGCAGCGCCTGGTGGACAAAGCCGGCGGCGACGACGCCCGGGCTGGACGCGGCATCGTGTTCATCGACGAGATCGACAAGCTGAAGGCGGCCGGCACCGACCTGCGTGCGGTGTCGGGCGAGTCGGTGCAGCACGCCCTGCTCAAGATCATGGAAGGTGCGCAAGTGCGCGTGGCCGACGGCCGCTACGTCGACACCACGCAGGTGCTGTTCATCTGCGGCGGCGCGTTCGTCGGGCTGGAGAAGATACTCAAGGACACGCACGGCTACGGCTTCATCGCCACGTCGAACGAGGAGAGCCGCGCGATCCTCGCCCGCCTCAACTCGCGAGTGAAGCCGACCGACCTCTTCGCCTACGGCCTCATCCCCGAGTTCACCGGCCGGCTGCCGGTCATCGCGCGCTTCGGCGAGCTGTCGAAGGCGATGCTGGTGCGGATCATGACCGAGCCGCGCAACGCCATCTACGCGCAGTTCCGCGACCTCTTCGCCGCCGAGGGCGTCGAGCTCGACGTCGCGCCGCGCGTGTTCGACCAGATCGCCGAAGTCGCGCTCGAGTACAAGACCGGCGCGCGCAGCCTGCGCGGCATCTTCGAGGAGCTGATGTCGCCAGTGCTGTTCGAGTTGCCCGAGCGCAAGGGCACGAAGCGCGTCGCGTTCGCGTCGCTGTTCGCCGAGCCCGCCTGGAGCTGACTATCGAGAATCCGGAAATACGGTAACGCCGCGATCCAGTTCATCGTCGTCCCCGCAGAAGCGGGGACCCAGCGTCTTTGTCAACCAACGACGCTGGATTCCGCCTACTACCGGCCGGCGCCCGCGCGCGCCAGCCGCGCGTCGACGAGCGGCAACACGCGCGACAGCGGCGTAGTCGCCAGCCACCACCCCAGCGCCACGCCGATCGCGTTGTCGCGCATGTCGGCATACGAGAACCCGCGGTAGCCGGTCCAGCCCTGCACTACCTCCAGGGCCACGCCCATGGCGACGAGCGCGACGGCGATCGTCACTTGCCGGCCTCTCCCCCCGTAGAGCTGCGCAAACCAGAACATGAGGGACGCGTAGGCCGCCCCATGCGCGAAGTCGAAGCCGAGCATCTCGCCCGACGGCAATGGAGACGACGTCAACGACAGGTAGATCACCAGCGCGACGCCGGCCCAGCCCACGGCGAGCCACAGCGGCCCCAGGCGCAGCGGCGGGCGCGCGGCCACGCGGTCAGTTCGTGCGCGCGGGACCAACGACGACCGAAGGCGACGGGGCGTGGCTGGCATCGAAAGGATGCCGCACGCTGCCATACAGCGCGAGAACCTTCTGCACGTAGCCGCGCGTCTCGGCAAAGGGCGGAATGCCGCCATAGCGGTCGACCATCTTCTCGCCTGCGTTGTACGCCGCCAGGGCGAGCGTAACGTCGCCGCGGTAGTACGCGAGCAGGAAGCGAAGGTAGGCGAGTCCGCCACGCACGTTCTGCTGTGGATCGAACGAGTTGCGCACATTGAAGCGCGCCGCGGTCTCGGGAATGAGCTGCATCAGGCCGCGCGCGTCTTTCGGCGAGCGTGCGAGCGGATCGAAGTTGGACTCGACGTGAATCACCGACAGGGCGAGCCGAGGTTCGACGCCGAAGCGCGGTGCGAGCCGGCCGACGAGGTCGGCTACCGGCTGCTTCTGCGGCGGCAGGCCTGCAAACGGATCGGGCGGCGGCAGCGGCGGTTCGGCGAGGACCGGCTCGGGTTCCGGATCAGGTGGACCCCATGCGGTGGGCGGCGTTGTCGGCCTCAAGCAGTCAGGCGTCTCGGGCACGACGCTTCGCATGCGCTCGAGCATCCGTTGCGCGTGTTCGTGGCCGAATTGAGCCGCCCATACGAACATCGCCTTGGCTCGCGGATCGTCGCGCGGGATGCCGCGACCGTTCAGGAACATCCATCCGAGCGCCCAACCGGCGTCGGGGTCGGCCTCGCGCGCGGCCTCGCAGTAGAACCACGCCGCAAGCTCGGGATTGCGCGGCACGCCTTCCCCGTGCTCGTAGGCGCGGCCCATGCGCACGCGCTCCGACGGCGCAGCCTGGGCCACGCCGCAGAGCGCAAGGGCGAGCAGCAGCGCACGCACGGTGGTAGTGGACATGTCCAAGCGGGTTCCTGTCGCCAATAGATGATGATGCACGAGTTGCGCTCGAGCGACAATGCGCCCCAGCGCCTGGCCGACGGACGCGACGGCGGTTCAGTGTGCTGTAACTGCCAATCCGGACCTGCCTGACTTGCGCTTCACGCCGATCGCTTGCCCGCTAGCTTCCGCCGCGCCTTCGCGGCATCATGCGCATCCTCCCCACGCTTCGGCCAGGACGCCCCGATGATCAAGTTCTACTACAGCCTCGCCCCCAACCCGATGAAGGTCGCGCTGTTCCTCGAGGAGGCCGGGCTGCCCTACGAGGCGGTTCCCGTCGACACGCGCAAGGGACAGCAACACACGCCCGAGTTCCGCGCGGTCAACCCGAACGGCAAGGTGCCGGTCATCGTCGACGGCGACGCGACGGTGTTCGACAGCGGCGCGATCCTGCTCTACCTCGGCGAGAAGACCGGCAGGTTCATGCCGCCGGCAACACCCGCCGCGCGCGGGAGCCTGCTGTCGTGGATGTTCTTCATTTCCTCGGGGCTCGGACCGTTCGCGGGCCAGGCGGTGCACTTCGAGCGCTATGCGCCCGAGAAGGTGCCCTACGCCAGCAAGCGCTACCTGTACGAGGCGAAGCGGCACCTGACGCTCGCCGACCACCGCCTGGCGACGCGCCGCTACATGCTCGGCGACGACTACACGATCGTCGACATGGCGTTGTGGGGCTGGGCGCGGCTCGCTCCGTTCGTGCTCAGCGACGATGGCGCGTGGTCCGGTCTGCCGCACCTCAAGCGGTTCGTCGACGAGGTGACGGCGCGGCCCGCGGCGCAACGCGCGCTCGCCATCAAGGAACGCCACGCGTTCAAGACCGACATGGACGACGAGGCGCGGCGGGCGATGTTCCAGCACCTCGCCTAGGGTCGGTGAACGGGCCACGTTCCCCGTGAGGGGTCGTCAGCCTGGCCCTCTCACGAAACGGCTCGGTCAGGTTCGAGCCGGG
>Ga0209254_10006039_pt1 | contig 11146 bp, 8 predicted proteins | sample FrelakmetDIP11DI_FD_187148 | JGI IMG/M metagenome (GOLD analysis project Ga0209254, IMG submission 187148) | Freshwater lake sediment microbial communities from the University of Notre Dame, USA, for methane emissions studies - DIP11 DI (SPAdes)... | ecosystem: Environmental > Aquatic >... | reverse complement strand
CTAGTGAAAAGAGATGGCTTTTCAGGTATAGATGTTGTAAATGAAAACCCGGACGCAAGATCCCTTTGCAGGACATGCTCAACAGAATCAAGGAGGTCTTGGACAACAGACAGCCAATAAGAAACACCCCACACCTTCTATGGAAAAAACACCCTCGGAAATCTACGACAAATACATCAAGGCCCTGATGGATATCAGTCAGGCTATCACGTCCGATTTCTATATCGAAGAGATCCTGAAGCTCATTGTGATGGTCACGGCCAAGGTGACTGGAGTGGAAATCTGTTCCTTGTGGCTGATCGACGAAACGGAGACGCCCAAGAAGATACGCCTCAAAGCCACACAGGCCATTGATCCTGATTATGTCAAAGACCGATCCCTGAATATGCATGAGGGCGTGGTGGGCTATGTGGCCGCTCACAACCAGTCTCTCATCATCCAGGATGTGCTCAAGGAGCCCCTGTTCAAGGAGAAAGAGATGGCCAGGAAACTGGGTCTCGTCTCCATGGTCAGCGTTCCCATGGCCGTCAAGGAAGGGAAGGTCATCGGCGTCCTCAACTGTTTCACGGCCATGCCCCACAACTTTTCGGAAACGGAAGTCAATTTGATCAAGACCGTGGCCAATCAGGCGGCGGTGGCGATTTTCAACACGGAACTGATGGTTAAGACCAAAGTGATTCAGGAAGAGCTTGAGACCCGGAAACTCGTAGAGCGGGCCAAAGAGGTTTTGATGCGGCGCCGCTCCATGACCGGGGAACAGGCGTATCGCTGGATCCAGAAGCGGAGCATGGACTCCCGAAAATCCATGCGTCACGTGGCAGAAGCCATTCTTCTTTCTGAAGAGATCTAAGACCTACCCGCTTGCACTGAGGCCATTGCGGCCCCCAAGAAATTTCTTGACATCCTCCGTTAGCTCTGCTTAAAAGAACCGATTATTTTCAGTGCTGATGAAGTCTTTACACGATGACGTGTAGAGGCTCAAGGATGCGCAAGACAAAGGTGTCTATTCCTCGTCAGAGGGAGACGCCTTTTTTTATCATCACTCAGGAGGAGGAGACCTATGAATCTACAAAGACCCAATGCAAATGAAGCCATGCAAACCAGCAACCGCTCCAGGGATGTAGCCCCTCAATCCGGCATCTGCAGTCGGTGTGTGGACGGGTGCCGCGGAGGCTGTGACATGTTCCACGCCACCTTCCGGGGCAGAGAGCTTCTTTATCCGCAACCCTTCGGCAGTATCACGGCCGGAGCAGACAAAGACTATCCTGTCGACTACTCTCACCTCAACATCATGGGGTATGCTCTCGGAGCAAAAGGAGTGGATCCGGACCCTGATAAAGCCACCTTTCCGGCAGTCAACACGGAAACCTCCTTCGGCGCCGTCCATAAGGTGAAGATGAAGGTTCCCATCTTCACAGGAGCCTTGGGCAGCACGGACATTGCGCGGAAGAACTGGGACCACTTTGCGGTCGGAGCTGCGATCAGCGGGATCGTTCTGGTTTGCGGGGAAAATGTCTGCGGCATCGATCCTGACCTGGAATTCAACAACCAGGGCAAGGTGAAAAAATCTCCGGAAATGGACCGACGCGTGAAAGAGTACCGCCGCTACTTTGAGGGCTATGGCGACATTCTCGTCCAGATGAACGTAGAAGACACCCGCAACGGGGTAGCCGAATACGTGGTCGGCAAATTGGGCGTGGAGACCGTGGAGCTCAAATGGGGCCAGGGTGCCAAGTGTATCGGCGGAGAGATCAAAGTAAACTCCCTCGAAAGGGCGATTGAACTGAAGAAACGGGGATACATCGTGACCCCTGACCCTGAAGTCCCTGCTTTCCAGGCGGCTTTCAAAGCGGGTCCTCTGAAGCAATTCGAACGCCACTCTCGTCTCGGATTCGTGGACCAGGAAGGATTCATGAAGGAAGTGGAAAGAGTCCGGGGCTTGGGGGCCAAGCGTGTGACTCTGAAGACCGGCGCCTATCCCATGCGGGAACTGGCCATGGCCATCCGGTGGTCGAGCGATGCCAAAATCGACCTGCTGACGATCGACGGCGCTCCGGGCGGAACAGGCATGAGCCCCTGGAGAATGATGAACGAGTGGGGTGTCCCTTCCATTTATCTCCATTCCATGGCCTATGAACTCTGCGAACGCTTGGCAAAAAGAGGCAATTGGGTACCTGATATTGCTTTTGCAGGCGGCTTCTCTTCCGAGGATCACGTCTTCAAGGCCCTCGCTCTCGGCGCTCCTTATTGCAAGGCCGTTTGCATGGGCCGAGCCCTGATGATTCCCGGGATGGTAGGAAAAAATGCCGAAAAATGGTTAAGAGGCGAGGACAAAGGACTCCCCAACACCGTTTCCAGATATGGGTCCACCAAGGAAGAAATCTTCATGAACTATGAGGTCCTCAAGGAAAAGTACGGATCCGAAGCGGAAAAACTTCCTCTGGGCGCCATCGGGATTTACAGCGCCGTGGACAAGCTCAAGGTTGGACTCCAGCAGCTTATGGCCGGTGCGAGAAGCTGGCAGGTCCGCTACATCAACAGGAAGGACTTGATGTCTCTCACCGAGGAATGTGCCAAGGTGACCGGGATTCCCTATGTCATGGAGGCTTACAGAGAGGAAGCCCTGCAAATCATAGACTCCTGATCCCTGTCGCCCATCCTTTCCTTTTCCAATGACCTTTGTGCGGTTTTTTCATATAATTTTTCCCCCAGGATGAGGAGGGCTTCTTGTCCCGGGCCGCTTCCTTCGGCGACTCGGGGGGCGATTGATCAATCAACGATCCTCAACCATTGGAGCACGGCAAAGCGATGACCAGCGCGCCTTTACCTACTGAGTTCCATGCTCGGTTCAAGGCCTTTCACGAGCTGATGGCCAACAAGATCCGGGAGATCTTGCTGGTCTCGAGCCCTTATGACGCCTATGTGATGGAAGAAGACGGCCGGCTTGCTTCGAGGATCATCAATGAGTATCGAGGTCTGAACCTCAGCCAGCCTCCCAGGGTGACCCGAACCTCTTCCGCCTACGCGGCCCTCGAACATCTCAATGAGAAGAAATTCGACATGGTCATCACCACGCCCCACCTCGAGGAAATGGACGCCTATTCCCTGGGCCGGGCGATCAAGAAAGTCAAACCGGAGCTTCCTGTGATTCTTCTGGCTCAAACCCTGAGAGGGCTGCCTCCCCAGCCTGAGGACGGGAACGGCAGGGGGATCGACAAGGTATTCATCTGGTCCGGAGTTTCTGATTTTCTCCTGGCCCTGGTCAAGAATGCCGAAGACCGCCTCAATGTGGATTTCGACACCAAGAAGGCGAATGTGCGCGTCTTGCTCCTTGTAGAAGACTCTCCTCTTTACTACTCTTCTTTTCTCCCCTTGATCTACCAGGAAGTGGTGAAGCAGACTCAGGCCGTCCTGGAGGTAGGGCTCAATGAAGAACACCGGCTTCTCACCATGCGTGCGAGGCCGAAGATCCTCCTGGCGGTGGACTACGAAGAAGCCACAGAACTCTACGAGAGGTATCAGCCCTATGTATTTGGGGTCATGTCCGACTCCCGCCTGCCAAAAGCTCAGAAACTGGAAGATGACGCCGGCTTCTTACTTCTGTCCCAGATCCGAAAGGACATTCCGGATCTGCCTCTGCTTCTCATGAGTTCGGAATCGGGCAATCAGGAAGAGGCGGGAAAAATTCCGGCTGTTTTCCTTGACAAGAACTCCCCGAATCTGCTTTCCGAGATACACGATTTCTTCATGAATCACCTCGGGTTCGGCGACTTTATCTTCCGCATGCCGGACGGCAAGGAAGTGGACCGGGCATCGAATCTCCGGGAACTTGAAGAAAAAGCGGCGCGCATTCCTGCAGAATCTCTCTGGTACCATGCGAGACGCAACCACTTCTCGAACTGGCTCATGGCCCGCTCTGAAATCGGCCTTGCTTCAGCATTCCGGGAAGTCCAGGCCTCTGAGTTCTCCAGTGCCGAGGAGATGAGGGAATACATTGTCTCAAACCTCCACGGGTTGCGAAGGTGGCGTCAAAAGGGGGTGGTCGCTCAGTTCAACACCTCCTACTTCGACCCCGACGTGAGTGATTTTGTCAAAATCGGTCAGGGATCTCTGGGAGGAAAGGCGAGAAGTCTTGCCTTCATGTCGGCCCTCCTTCAGGAAGATCCGGCGATATATGAAAAGCACACGGACGTCAACATTGAAATCCCCAAGACCCTCGTCATCAGCACCGACGGCTTTGAGTCTTTCATCTCCAAAAACCAGCTCCGGCATTTTTCCGTTGAAGATATACCGGACTTGCAAATTGCGGATGCCTTTTTGCAGGCGGAAATGCCGGAGTGGCTCGTCCGGGAGCTTGCATTCTACCTGTCTCAGATCCGTGTTCCTCTTTCTATTCGATCTTCCAGCTCTCTAGAGGATGCCCAGTTTCAGCCCTATGCCGGGCTGTACCAAACCTATATGATTCCCAACAATCATCCCGATCCCTCAGTCCGGCTCAAACACCTGATCAAAGCCATCAAGCTCGTCTATGCCTCGACCTATTATGAAAGCCCCAAGGCATTCGCCCGGCACACCTCCAACCGACCCCAGGAAGAGGCCATGGCGATCATTATCCAGAAGCTCACCGGCGAGGAATACGGGAACTACTATTACCCTGCCGTCTCCGGTGTCGCCCAGTCGCACAACTTCTATCCCATCCCTCCCATGAAGCGGGAAGACGGCATTGCCTACATCGCCCTTGGACTCGGCAAGACAGTGGTGGAAGGGGAAAGAGCTTTGCGCTTTTCCCCAAAGCACCCCACCTCCATGCCCCAGTTTTCAACGGTGGACGACATCCTCTCCAATGCGCAGCGGTATTTCTACGCTCTGAAAATCAGGAGCTATCCGGAGGAATTGACCTTTCACAGGTATTCTAATCTTGAAAGGAGAGAGGTCGACGAGGCGGAAGAAGAGTTCCCCGTGAGAGCCCTTTCCAGCACCTACATTTCCGATGAACACCGAATCCGGGATTCAGGGTACTTGAAGGGGCCGAAGATCCTGACCTTTGCCCAGATCCTCAAGTACAATGTTTTCCCTCTCCCTTCCCTGCTGAGCGACTTCCTGGACCTTGGGCGCAGAGCGATGGGCTGCCCTGTGGAGATTGAGTTCTCCGCGAGTCTCAGCCCTGATCCAGCGCAGAAGAGCAGTTTTTTCTTCCTCCAGATGAGGCCGATGGTCGCGGATCTCGAACCCTTCGACGTGAAGATCACACAGCAGGAAATGGAAAAGGCCTTCTGCATTTCCACTCAAGCCCTGGGAAACGGCAGAGACAATGACATTGCCGACATCGTCTATGTCAAACCCGAAGACTTCAAACCTGAGTCCACGGTGGCGATCGCCAAGGAAATCAGTCGGCTCAACGGCGGGCTTCTCAAAGAGGGGCGGCCCTATTTGCTTGTGGGGCCGGGGAGGTGGGGCAGTGCCGACCGGTGGCTCGGAATCCCGGTTCAATGGCACGACATATCGGGTGTGGGTGCCATCATTGAACTCAGGAGCGCCTTGCTCAAGGCAGATCCTTCTCAGGGGACCCACTTTTTTCAAAACATCACCTCCCTGGGCATTCACTATGTAACGGTCAGCGAAGGATCAGAGGACCGGTTTGACTGGGAATGGATCCGATCTCTGCCTGCGGTTCAAGAGACCCAGTTCTTGCGACACGTGCGAATGCACAAACCGTTTCTTTTGAAGATTGACGGCAAAACATCCCAATGCGTGATGATTGCCGCTTGATTAGATGATGGTTCCATTAAATCAATTATTCTAAACGGACGGGAGGAAAGCTATGACGGAAATCTTGAAAGTGATTAAAGCGCGCGATCCTAATGAAAAGGAGTTTCATCAGGCCGTAGAAGAAGTGGTGGATTCGGTGAAACCGGTCCTGGACCGCAACCCGCAATACCGTGAAAACGGCATCCTCGAAAGGCTGGTGGAACCTGAGCGAGTGGTCATGTTCCAGGTTCCCTGGGTGGACGACGAGGGACAGGTGCAGGTGAACCGAGGTTACAGGGTCCAGATGAGCAGCGCCATCGGGCCCTACAAGGGTGGACTTCGATTTCATCCATCCGTGAACCTCAGCATCCTCAAATTTCTTGCCTTTGAGCAGGTCTTCAAGAACGCTCTCACCACGCTGGCCATGGGAGGAGGGAAAGGAGGCTCTGACTTTGATCCGAAAGGCAAATCCGACAATGAGGTGATGCGCTTCTGCCAGGGCTTCATGATGGAGCTTTTCCGACACATCGGGCCGAATACGGATGTTCCGGCAGGCGACATCGGAGTGGGAGCAAGAGAAATCGGATACCTCTTCGGCATGTACCGCAAGCTTGCGAACGAATTCACAGGGGTCTTGACCGGCAAGAGCCTTGGCTGGGGGGGAAGCCTCATCCGGCCGGAAGCAACGGGATACGGATGCGTTTACTTTGCCGCTGAGATGCTTGCCGTTCGGAATCAAACTCTGGAAGGGAAAGTGTGCCTGGTCTCCGGATCCGGAAACGTGGCCCAATTCACTGTGGAGAAACTGATAGAACTGGGAGCGAAAGTGGTCACCCTGTCCGACTCCTCAGGTTACATTTACGACGAGGAAGGCATTGATCAGGACAAGCTGGCTTTCGTGAAGAGGCTCAAGAACATCCGCAGGGGAAGGATTAAGGAGTATGTGGACAAGTACTCTCAGGCGGTTTACACTGAAACGGATTCCTCATTGGACTACAACCCCCTGTGGAACCGCAAGGCAAACTGCGCCTTTCCGAGCGCCACCCAGAATGAAATCGGCAGCAAGGACGCTCAGAACCTCATCAAGAACAGCGTCACCCTGGTTGCGGAAGGGGCAAACATGCCTTCTACACCGGAAGCGATCCATATCTTCCTGGACAAGAAGATCCTCTACGCCCCGGGCAAGGCGTCCAATGCCGGAGGGGTCGCTGTGTCAGGTCTTGAGATGGCCCAGAACAGCATGCGGCTGAGCTGGCCGAGAGAAGAAGTGGATGCCCGCCTCAAGATCATTATCAAGAGCATCCACAAGGCTTGCCTGGATGCGGGGTCGGAGTACGGGGTCCCGGGAAACTACATGGCCGGGGCAAACATGGCCGGGTTCGTTAAGGTCGTGAACGCGATGATCGACCAAGGTCTGGTCTAGCCTCTCCTCGCTCGAGCGAAACAAAAGGGGCCTTCCTTTCGGAGGCCCCTTTTTATTTCGCCTTCCGACGCGGCAAAAACGTTTTCCGGTGCTTCAGCTGATTCAATCGTTCTTTCAAGGCGGCCAGATTGGCTTCGTGCTGCGGGGCGTACTTTGATCTCGCATAGTCGGTGTGATATCGATGGCCGGCCACGAAAAGCGTATTCATGGTTAACCACTCTGCCTCAGCAAGTTTGCGGCCCATGCGATGCTCGATTTCCAGACGAATCAGTTCCGACACTTCAAGAAAGTCCTTGCTTGCGAGATGGGAGATATCCGCATCGCAAAGGACCTGTTCCATGAGGGTTTTGGGATCCTGAGGCATTTTGGTAGCCCGGATACACCTTGCAACCCGTGCGATCTTTCCTTCAGGATACCCGTTTTCCCGCAAGAAGGAGGTGGCGATCTCAACACTTTTCTCCTCGTGGCCCTCGATCGCTTCCACATAACCCCCATCGTGGAACCATGCCGCAAGAATCACGCCTTCGAGGTCTTCCGTGCTGAGGCGGCAGGCGGTGCCTATGGTTTTACTCGCCTTGGCCACGGCCTTTGCATGCTCGAAATTATGATACTTTACCCATCCCGGCTTGGTGGTTTTGAGAAGAGCCTCGACATGGGCGCGGGCTTTATGGATGAGAGTGCTCTTGGACACGCTTTAAGTTGAAAGAGAGGATCAAGAGTGAATGGAGATGACCCTTTATTGAGCTCTTTTGAACAATAACTCCTTCTGCCCCGGCAAGCTGATCTTGAACGCACTGCCCTCGATCTTCCCCACGATGACGCCGCCCTCTCTGGTGTTGATTCGGAGATCCCCCGCCTTGATATGCCAGGAAAAGGAAATCTCCTGATTGCCGGCTATCCAGATGCCGTCTCCGCTGGCTTTCAGTTCCATGCGGACTTCCCCGGTCTTCCCTTGGGCTGCATAGGTTCCGGCGTACTTGTCCTTGGATTCGCAGGCCGGGCAAAGGGCCAGGAGCAAACACAACAGCGACACTCCCAGGGTCCATGTGGTTCTTTTCCTCAGTGCCATTTCATTCTCCATTAAGAGGCGACAGGAAGAGCGCTCTTCCTGAACCTCTTGGGCAGAAGTCCTCCGCCGTAGAAAACGAAGATCCGGTCAAAGAAAAACACTTGAATCGTCATGAGCAGCCAGATCACATCCTCGGTGACCTTCTTCCAGCCCAGTTCCTCGCCCACTGAGTCGAAACAGCCGCAACTAATCGGGGCGTCACGATAGATGTTGATGATGAGCATGACGATAAACATCATCAACATCAGGGAGGTCACCACAGCCGCTGCGCGGGTCCTGAGCCCGATGATGAGAAACAGACCGCACATGAATTCCACCCAGGGCAGAACCAGGGATCCCAGATTCAGGAAAAAGTAAGGGATCACCTGATAGGCGGCCACGGATTCGGAAAAAACAGCGGGATACGTGATCTTGTACATGCTCGCGTAGATGAACACATACCCGATGTAGATCCTCAAAACGAGGGCCAGGTATTCGCTGGTCACAATGCGTTTCAAAAGTCCTTTCATGGCTCTACCGGATATCCTTTCTTCTCCCAGTCGCTCAGCCTGCCCTCCAGGACTTTGGTGTTCTTGTAACCTCTTAGGGCAAGCTTGTTCGCCACCTCCAGGTCGTACAGTTTACTGATCGTCCTTCCGTACACAATGATTTTCTTGGTTTTGCTTTCTTCATCAAAGGTCATTAGATAGACGATGTCAAACAGGGCCAGAGGCATGTTGACCGCGCCCTTGATGTGCCGTTTATCATAGAAGTTCGCCGGCATGGCATCCACGAAAACGGCTTCGCCCTGCTTGTATTCTTCTGCTGCGGCAAAGAGGGTGATCGAGGGGATGGCCTCCTTGGAAGGCAACTTCTGAAAAAGAGGAATCCCGTTCGGATTGGACTGGTTGAAAACCAGAGCGAAAAGAATGCTGACCCCGATGAGAAGAACAAAATCAAACCAGGACATCTGGGGAGGGGTAGCCATGCGCCTCGCCTCTGTCTCCAGGGCCTGCTCGTCCCGTTTCAGCCATCCGGACAATTGCTTGATAAACGTCAAGGACACCTCAGGGTGACTTTTCAGAACCTGTTCGAACTGCTCTTTAGTGAGAACCAGCGCCTGAGTCTCCTCCAGGGTCTCCACACTTGCCGACCTGGCTTCTCCGGTCAGCAGGGCCACTTCCCCAAAGCTCTGCCCCGGCCCCAGCTCCGAGAGGGTAATCTCAACCCCTTGGTCATCGCTGCGAAACACTCTGATCTTACCGGATTGGATTACCCAGAAACTGTCTCCAGGGTCTCCCCTTTTGAAAACTACGGTGCGGGCCGGAACCACCCTGTCCTCCACGACCCCGGAAATCTCATCCAGCATGTCCACAGGCATGTCCCTGAAGACAGCCGTCTCAGAAAGCTTCTTCTTTTTGTCATCATGAGTTGTCATTCTGGTTTCTTCCGAAAGCCGGGTTCGGTTGGTGCAAGGAAATCCGTGGTTGACGAAAAGCTTTAGCCAGCCATACTACCGGCTTTTTCTCAAAAGTCAAGATTCCTGCATTACTTCAGCTTGATCCAGAGAAGCCTGGCCGTGCCGGGACCGGGATTCTTCCACTGAGTGGGGATATCGCGGGTCAGGTAAACCACCTCTCCGCTCTGGAAGGTGTAAACAGAGTTTTTCATCTTAAACTGCAATTTCCCATGCAGGAGGTATCCCATTTCTTCTCCCTTGTGGACGAAGAAATGCGATGAGAGGGTCTTCCTTGGGGGGATTTCGATGAGGTAGGGTTCCCCTTTGGCGTCCAAATCCAGCGGAGTGAGGAGCCTGGCCTGAACATCCCCTTCGGCAAGCGCCTGAAGCTTCACGTCCGTTGCCTCTTTGATCGAGAAGAGCACCCGGCCCGTTGCCTTAGCCGGCTCCTGAAAAAAAGCACTCACCTCCACGGAAAGCACTTCCGCCAGCTTGAGGAGCGCAGGCAAAGAAGGGTAAATGAGATTGCTCTCGATCTGCGAGATGGTGCTCGACGTTACCCCCACGAGATCCGCCAGCTCTTTCTGAGGGAGCCCCCGCTTGGTCCGGAGATCCCTCAGCCGCGTGCCCAGGTCGATTCCACCCCGCGCCGGACCCTCTGTTTCAAAAGTGACGTCGAGGCCTTTGCTCCAGTAAGGGTAGGGCCGGTTCTGGGTGTCGAGATCCCGGTTCTCCGCCTTCAGAATGGTGAGCGAGCAGGTCCCTCGCTTGACGGAAACATCCATCGCGACCTGAGCGATCTGATTGATCTGAGCCCTCAGACGGGCCGTGTGGGCGCGCTTTTCCAGGATCCAGTAGGCAATGGTGTTCAGTTCGTAGAGGCGTGCGCAGGAATGGGCGTAAAACTGGATGATGGGCTCTTCTCCGCCCCAGAGCTCCCCCATGCCGGTCAGGCTTTCGAAGACGAAACGCACGTCCCCTTCCATGCTGGCATGAATCCCATAAAGGGCATCCATCACCTGATTTTGATCCCCGGGCTGGTCGACTCTCACGACCCTGCATGTTCTTTTCTTCTTGCCTTCGTAGAACCTGAGAAAGACAGGAGAACCGGCGCCTTTCCCCTGGGTGAAGCAGTCGAGGATCGTTAGGCCCGGGTACTCTGCAAAACGGCCGAGCTTGTCGAGGAGGTTCCTGGGAGACCGATCAAAGGTCACGTAAATGATCGGTTTTTCCTGAGCCTGAGACGTCTGGATGAAATTGAGGCAGAAGACGGAGGCAAGACTCCCGGCGGCGTCGTGCCAGACCACGTTGTCCCCGATGAAAAGCCCGCCCAGCAAGCGGTCCAACTCGCTCACTCCTGATGAAACCCGCACTGTTTCTCCCATGGAAAAACCCCTCTCCCACAAAATGCCCAATGCAGTCTTTTGGCCGAAATCAAAGCATTTATCAATTAACATTGATGCGTTCG
>Ga0209254_10006038_pt1 | contig 11146 bp, 11 predicted proteins | sample FrelakmetDIP11DI_FD_187148 | JGI IMG/M metagenome (GOLD analysis project Ga0209254, IMG submission 187148) | Freshwater lake sediment microbial communities from the University of Notre Dame, USA, for methane emissions studies - DIP11 DI (SPAdes)... | ecosystem: Environmental > Aquatic >... | reverse complement strand
GGGCAGGCGTTAAGCGGGGACCGCGTGGATCCCGAAGACCTGGGGTTCCGCTTCGGCTGTGCCTCGGGGGTGGTGGCCGGCACCTTCGGGGAGGCCATGGGGATCTTCGCCGAGGGGGGTGACAAGTTCACCTGGGCGCTGGGCCTCGATCACGACTTCAGCCGCCGATCTCAGGTCTATGTCCTCTATGTGGCCCTCGATGACGAGCGTCCGGACGCAGACTGGTCCGGATTCTCGTTGGGCATGCGTCACTGGTTCTGACCCGCAGCACCCAGGGTCTTCGGCTCCCAAGACTGGGGGCAGGGCGAGGGCTACAATGCGGAGACCTTAGTCGCCGCACGGAGTCCACCACGGTGCTCAATCATCCAGGTCCCGACAGATCCAGCCCCGAGGCCCGTCACATCCGGCTGGTGGAAGACGTGCCCTTGCCCAAGGGGTTGCCAGGCCTGGGATCCGCGGGCGTGCTGGACGTCAAGCCCAAAAAAGACAAGAAGGGCCGGAAGAAGGTCAAGGCCACGAGCTCCGAGTCCGGCGGGTCGCCCAAGAACAAGGGTCACGCCAAGAAGGTCAAGGCGACCAAGCGGCTCGCCGCCGAGCTCCAGGGGCTCGGTAGTGCCCTAAACCAGCTGCGAAGCCGCCTCACGGACCTCCATTCGGTCCAGCTCGATCACGCCGAGTCCAATGCCGCCCTGTCTCGGAGGGTTGATGCCTTGGACGGGCATGCAGCCGTGGACCGGGAGCGCGGTGAGCGACTGGCTCGGCATCTCGACCACCTGTCCGCCTCGGTGGAGGGCTTGGGGTCACGCGTCGCCGAGGGGGTCGTACAGGGTGCCGCACTGGAGGGCCTCGCGGCGCGGATCGCCCGCGCGGAGTCGGCCATCACGCTGCTCCAGGACCAGCCCGACCCGAGTGAGACGGCGGATCGGGTTCTGGGAGAGGTCGAGGGGCGGCTGGCGGCGCTGCGGGTCCTCCTGGACGCCCAGGCGGGGCGTCTGGAACGGGTGGAGCAAGGCGTCGAGATTGCGCTGCGTCCGCCGGCCCGATCCGAGTTGATGCCGTGGCGCGTGCCCCTGGAGACCCTGCAGCGGGACCTGGACGGGCGGCTTCAGCGGCTGAAACGTGGACTGTACGAGACCCAGGAGGAGGCGCAGCAGCGCGAGGAGGCGCTGCGGTCCTGGACGCGCGGCCGGCTGAGCGGCCTGGTCTGGCGCCAGACCCTGGTCTTGGGTCTGCTCGGCCTTCTGGTCGCTGCCCTGCTCGCCGCGGATTGGTGGCGCACCGACCGCCTCGTTGCAGGGAGTGCCGACCGGTTGGGGACCCTGGAGCAGCGGCTGGAGTTGGCCACCGTGCCTGAGCCCAGCGAGGCGCCCCTGGTCTCCCAGGAGATGATGGAGCGCCTGCGCCGCCTGGAGTCCGGGCTCCTGACGAACGCCGCAGACCTGGCCGCCACGCGCCAGGCCGCCGAAGCGAGCGCCGCGCAACTGGCCGACCTGTCGCAGGGGCAGCAGAGTCTCACCCGGCGCCTCGATACCCTGCAGCAGGACCTCTCCGAGGCTGACAAGGGGTTCGCCGAGCTCGGCGAACGGGTCAGTGGAGTGACCTCAGGACTGACCTCAGGGTTGACCTCGGCCTTGATCAGGCCAGCGGACCCGGTCTCAGCCCCCGTCCGACCTGATCCGTCGGTACTCGGGGAGCCCCGCTACGGCATTCAGCTGGTGGCCTACCGCAGCTGGTCGCGGATCGGTCCATTCGTCCAACGCTTTGGGCTCGGCGACCGGGCCAGCATCACCGAGGTCCGCGTCGCCGGCCGGCCCGCCTACGCGGTCCTGCTGGGTCCCTACGACAGCGAGTCCGCGGCCGGCCTGGCCATCGGCGATCTCCCCGCGGAGCTGCGGACCCTGGGCCCCTGGGTGCGGCGCCTGCCCGCCGGGACCCGGCTCCAGCCCTGGGAATGAGGCGGGCCCTCAAACCGGACTCAGGGCCCGGATCGCCGCCGCAACCGCCAGGATTAGGAAGAAGACCCCGCTGATCTGGTGCAGGCGTTGGATCGGCATCAGCCTCAGGAGCTTGCACCCCACCAGAATCCCCAAGGCCGAGGCGGTCAGGAGGGCCAGGGTCGCCCCCACCCACACCGGCACCGGCGGAAGGGTGCCCGCCATCCCCGCGACCGCCAGTTGGGTCTTGTCCCCCATCTCCGCTAGAAACAGCAGCAGGAAGGTGCTCGCGAAGACCCCGCGGCTTCCCCGCTCCATGATCGCCGTTTCCTCCTCGGCGCCTTGGCCGTTGCGCAGCGCCAGCAGTCCGTAGATGCCGAAGAGCAGGGCCACCCCGCCCGCCAGGATCCGCTCCGGGATCCACAGGGCAAGCCCCGCCCCGAAGGTCACCGCCAGCGTATTGAGCAGCAGGAAGGCTGCCGCGGCACCGGCGAGCACGGGCCCGGAGCGGTGGCGTGCCGCCAGGGTCATGCAGACCAGCTGGCTCTTGTCGCCCATCTCGGCGAGCAGGATGACCCCGAAGGTGGCGAGACCCACCGCCGGCCAGCCGCCCAGCGCAAGCGCGGTCAGGTCCATCGGGTTGGGCTAGCGCTTCGTTGCATTGCGGACGTTGAGCTCGTCGATCAGCCCGTCGATCCCCCTGCGCCGGGCGATCTCGGTGAACTGGGCACGGTAGGCGGACAGCAGGCTAACCCCCTCCACCAGGACGTCGTAGGCCACCCAGCGATCACCCTTCACGGCCATTCGATAGTCCACCGCCACGAAGGTGCCGCCGGGTTGTCGCATCTCGGTGCGTACGACGGTCCTCGTCTGGCCGGGCTCGAGCCGCATGGGCGGGTAGCGCAGCTCCCAGCTGCTGAGCCCGTCCAGGGCCGAGGCGTAGGTCTGGATCAGGAGGGTCTTGAACTCACGCTCGAAGGCCTGCCCCTGGGCCGGGCTGGCCTCCCGCCAATGGGGCCCGAGCACCAGGGCGGCGACGCGGCTGAAATCCAGGTTGGGCAGGAAGAGCCGATCCACTAGGCGGTGGACCGCATCGGGGTCCGTGCGCAGCCGGTCCCGGTCCTCCCGAAGGACCCGCATCAGCCCGTCCGAGACACCCTGGATGACCTGCTGGGGCGGGTTGAGCTCTTGTCCGGTCGCGGCGACCGTCAGGTGGGTGGTCAGCAGGGCGGCGAGGCAGAGGAGGGTTCGGGCGGCGCGAGACATGGGCAGGGAGCTCCGACTCGGGAATGGCGGCGTGGTCAAAGTCTCAGGCCTTTTCGAACGGGTCCCCGGAAAGATGCTCCCGCAGCCAATCGCGGATCTGGTGGCTGGAGCGGGCGCCGCTGAAGCGGCCCCGTTCCTCGCCGCCTTGGAAAAGGATCACGGTGGGGAAGCCGCGCAGCCGGTAGTGACCCGCCAGGCGCATGTTCTCCCCCTCGTCCACCTCCACCTTGGCGAGTCGGACCTGGCCCCCGAGCTCGCCGACCACCCGCTCCAGGTGCGGTGAGAGCGCATGGCAGGGTGCGCACCAGTCGGCCCAGAAGTCCGCGAGGATGGGCCGCTGGTGGGAGGCATCGACGACCTCGGACTGGAAACCATCCAGATCAACGTCGGCGATGTGTGGCTTTGGATTGGCTGGGTGGTGCATGGTGAAGGGCGTGCCGGTCGAGGGTGTGCGGCATGTTACCAATGAAGCAGGCCGGGCCCCAGTTCCGAGAGGTCCGAGGTCTTCGCGGCGCCCCGTTGGAGGCCTTGGGTCCTCTGGCGTATCGTAGGGGGCATCCGGCGCCGGGCCCCATCCGGCGCATCCGCACCCTGAGGCGCCATCCCATGTCCAGCCCCAACACCCTGCGTGCCGACTACCCACTCACCCGCATGCGCCGGATGCGCAGGGATGCCTTCTCGCGGCGCCTGATGCGCGAGACCCGGCTCACCCCGGACGACCTGATCCATCCGGTCTTCGTGCTGGAGGGCCGGGGTCAGCGGGAGGCGGTGGGCTCCATGCCGGGTGTCGAGCGGCTCTCCATCGACCTCCTGGTGGAGCAGGCCCGGGAGGCCCAGGGACTCGGGATCCCGGCCCTGGCCCTGTTCCCGGTGACGCCGCCCAAGGCCAAGTCGGAGGACGCCCGGGAGGCCTTCAACCCCGACGGGCTGGCTCAGCGGGCCGTGCGGGCCCTGAAGGACGCCTTGCCGGACCTCGGCGTCATCACCGACGTGGCCCTGGACCCCTTCACCACCCACGGCCAGGACGGGCTGATCGACGAGACGGGCTACGTCCTCAACGACCAGACCGTGGAGGTGCTCTCGCGCCAGGCGGTCTCCCATGCGGAGGCGGGGGCGGACATCGTGGCCCCCTCGGACATGATGGATGGACGGGTGGGCGCCATCCGCACCGCCCTGGAGGCGGAGGGGCATATCCACACCCGCATCCTCGCCTACTCTGCCAAGTACGCCTCCAGCTTCTACGGTCCCTTCCGCGATGCGGTAGGTTCCGCCGCCAACCTGGGGGCCGGCAACAAGTACAGCTACCAGATGGATCCCGCCAATACCGACGAGGCCCTGCACGAGGTGGCCCTGGACCTGGATGAGGGGGCCGACATGGTGATGATCAAGCCGGGAATGCCCTACCTGGACATAGTCCGGCGGGTGAAGGACCAGTTCGGGGTCCCCACCTTCGTGTACCAGGTGAGCGGCGAGTACGCCATGCTCAAGGCCGCGAGCCAGAACGGCTGGCTGGACGAGCGTTCCGCGGTGCTCGAGTCCCTGCTCGGCATCAAGCGGGCCGGTGCAGACGCCATCCTGACCTATTACGCCTTGGACGCGGCCCGCTGGCTCAGCGCCTAGTCGCCCTCCCCCTCGGCCCTCGCCACTCGTCACTCGCTACTCAGAAATGTCCGACCGCTACGCCGTCATCGGCAACCCCGTCGCCCACAGCAAGTCCCCGCTGATCCACGCGGCCTTCGCGCGCCAGACCGGGCAGGCGCTGACCTACGGGCGCATCCTGGGGCACCCGGAGGGCTTCGCCGACGAGGTCCGGCGCTTTTTCGCCGATGGGGGGCGGGGGCTCAACGTGACGGTCCCGTTCAAGGAGCAGGCCTGGGCCCTGGTGGACGAGCGCAGCCCCCGAGCGGAGACCGCCGGGGCGGTCAACACCCTGATTCCACTGGGCAACGGACGCCTTCGGGGCGACAATACCGATGGGGTTGGATTGGTTCGGGACCTGGGGTCGAACCAAGGATTTCAGTTCACCGGCCGGCGCGTCCTGCTGCTGGGCGCCGGGGGTGCCTCCCGGGGCGTGCTGCGCCCACTCCTGGAGACGGGCTTGAGGGAGCTGGTGATCGCCAACCGCACCGCCGCCAAGGCCCTGGCCCTGGCCGCGGCGGCCGCCCATCTGGGTCCGGTGCGCGGCTGCGGCCTTTGCGACCTTGGACCCATTGTAAACGGTGGATTCGATCTCATCGTCAACGGCACCTCGGCCGGGCTGAGCGGCGAGGTCCCGGCCCTGCCCGATGGCTGTCTCGTTCCCGGCGGCTGGACCTACGACATGCTTTACGGCGACGCACCCACGCCGTTCTGCCGATGGGGTGTGAGTCACGGGGCGGCCCAATCCCTGGATGGTCTTGGGATGCTGGTGGAGCAGGCGGCGGAATCCTTTTGGCTGTGGCGGGGTCTGCGCCCGCAGACCGAGCCCGTGATCGCGCTGCTGAGGAATCCTAAAGTGGGCGAATCCGCATGACCCCTTAGGAGCGCCGTCTGACGGGGGCCGTCCGGGCCCCCGGTCGCGATGGGACCGCTCACGCGGCTCCGGCCCCGCGGATCACCGCGGCCGAGTGTCAGACCCACAGTCGGCACGCAAGGTCCAGAGCCAAAACGGAGGAGCGCCCCGTGAAGGTGCCCCCAGGATACGCGTATATTGGATCGCGGCTTAGGTGCTCTGTAACCCGACGCGACCACCGGGAGTGATGCGATGAAGACCGCCGTACTCGGACTTGGCTTGATGGGTTCGGAGATCGCCCTGCGACTCAAGCGCCAAGGGATCGAGGTGGCCTGCTGGAACCGGGGCGCCGAGCGGGCCCGCTCGGCGCGGGAGCGGGGACTCGCCGTGATGGAGACGGCGGCGGAGGCCATGGCCGCCTCCGACCTCGTCATCCTGGTCCTCAGCGACTGCGATGCGATCCGCGAAACCCTGCTCGACCAGCCGGACGTGGCCGGGGTCTTATCCGGCCGGATCGTCCTGCAGATGGGCACCATCGGTCCTGCCGAGAGCCGGGACATCGCGGCGCGGGTGGAGTCCCGGGGTGCACGCTACCTGGAAGCCCCGGTCCTAGGCAGCCTGCCGGAGGTACGGGAGGGCCGCCTCATCGTCATGGCGGGCGGGGATCCGGTTCTCTTCGAGCAGTGCCTGCCGGTCCTCAGGGATCTTAGCCGCGATCCTCAGCTGATCGGCGGCGTTGGCGCCGGGGCGGCGCTCAAGCTCGCCATGAACCAGCTCATCGCCGGGCTCACCGCCACCTTCGCCCTGAGCCTGGGGTTGGTCCGGTCGGAGGGGATCGACGTGCAGCTATTCATGACCCTGCTGCGCGGCAGCGCGCTCCATGCCCGCACCTTCGACAAGAAGCTCGACAAGTATCTGAGCCATGACTACGGCGCGGCCAACTTCCCCCTGAAGCACCTGTTGAAGGACATCCGCCTGTTCCACCAGGTGGCGGAGCAGATCGGCTTGGACACGGCCCTGCTCGGCGCCCTGGAGTCCGCCTGCGAGCGGGCCGAGGCCCAGGGTTACGGCGATCAGGACTACTCCGCCCTCTACGAGGCGATCAGCCCCCGTTGATCCTAGATTCGGAACCGGAAAGGCTGACCCATGGACCTGCCATTCACCCACAGACCCGGACGCCGTGAGCGCCATCTGCGCCGCCGCCACGAGAACCCCCTGTTCGCCTGGCCGCCCGCCGAAGTCGCCCCGGAGGTCCTGCTCGCCGCCCAGAAGGCCGACCACGAGGAGATGGAGTCCTTCCGCTCGGACTTCCGGGACCTGATCCAGCGGGCCGTCAATCTGCCTGCGGACGCGGACAGCGACACGGTGCTGGGGCTCAAGCAGGACCTGGAGCGCCGCTACGAGCAGTCCTTCGGCCTGCCGGAGGACCACGCCCGGGAGCGGGTGGCCCTGCGCAAGCTCATCGACCTCATCATGAAGGCGGTACGGCGCTCCGCCGGCAGTGATCCCTTGGCCCGCCAGGAGCTGGCCGACGAGGAGCAGGCCCGGGAGATCCACTTCCGCATCCTGGAGCAGCCCCTGGTGGCGGACCTGCTCCACCCCGAGAGTCCCATCGCCCCGGAGGAGCTGGCCCCATCCCTCCTGAGCGCCACCGCCGAGGAGGTCGAGGCCGCCCTGGAGGTCTTCGATCTCCCCCAGGTGGAGGAGCTTGCTCAGCAGTCCGCTCGGCTCATCGCGCGACTGGAGGTCGAGGGTCTGACCCTGACGCTCCCCCGTCAACGCTTGGCCCAGCTCCTGATCCGCCTCGGCTCGGACCCCGCGCCCCGCCACTGAATCAGAGGTTTTCCTCCGCGACCCCCACCCCGGAGAGGGCGTCGATCGCCGCGGCGGTCTTGGGTCCCACGATGCCGTCCGCCTTGAGCCCCCGCTCGGTCTGGAAGTGCAATACCGCGGTTCGGGTCCCCGGTCCGAAGTCGCCATCCACGACGAGGTGGTAGCCCAGGCCCCGGAGCTTGCGTTGCAGGATGGTGACCTCCTCCCCCTCGCTGCCCACCTTTAGGATGGCGTCGTCCGTGGGCGGCTGGGGCTTCCTGCCGCCGGTGAGGCGCGCGTAGGCGCGGCGCATGCGCTCGTCGTACCTGAAGGTGCGGTAGCTGGGGCCGTTGTAGCGGCGGGCGAATCCCGCCCAGTCGTGGCGCTCCAGCTCGTCGCGCAGCCCGGCCTTGTCGATGAACCGGGCCATCAGGATCACCTGGCCCGCGACGCCGGACATGGCCTCCTGGACCAGCGCCTGCATGCTCGGGTAGCCCAGCCACTCCCAGTTGGCGCCCATCACCTGCCCGACACCCCAGGAGCAGGAGGCCAGGGCCGCGTCCTCGTCGATGGCCTTGCCCGTTCCAGCAAGGCGTAGCGGCCGGACTGGGAGTTGGTGTTCTTCACGATGCCGTAGCGGGCGGCCGCGAGCCCCTTGCGCACCGCCTCGGCGCGCTTGGCGCCCGAGAGGAGCCGGCAGAAGTAATGCCCCTCCCAGCGGATCAGGGGCAGGTCCTGGTCGCCGATCCGGGTGTAGGCCTTGCCGCCGCTCTCCACCTCCACGACGGCCAGCATCGCCTCGGGCTCCAGGTTCATCTTCTTCGCGGCGGCCGTGATGTCTTTGACCACCTGCTCATCGAACGCCATGGGTTCCTCCTCGGTGCCTCTTCTGGGGCTTGTTGACTTGGGACAGGGAGAGGATAGACCCATCGGGCATGATCCGGGATGGCCGCCGGCGCGTCGGTCTGGCTCGGGCTGTCCCGGGCCGTCCGCCGGGAGGCCGCCGCTCCGGTGAGGAGGACGATGCTGTTGCTCGGAGGCTTCAATTTCCTCCTAGACTGTATTCGGCCCCCGCGAGACCATACTCAGACCAGGGGAGGACTGTGTACATGAAACTCGAGGCACTCGATCTGAAGCCAATGCCGCCGACACCGGCCCCGTTGCGGAGCTTTCCCCATGAAAGCTATGCGGCGGCGGCTCGGACGGTCTTGGCGGCGACCAAACTGGGGCCTGGCTTCGTGTTGCTCACCGGCGCCGCGGGGACCGGCAAGACCACCCTCATTCACGATCTAGCGGAGCAGCTCGAGCGAGACGGCTACTGCGTTGGGCAGGTCGCTAACTCCCGGGTGGACGCTGATGATCTGCTGCGGCTCGCCAGTTTCGCCTTCGGTCTGAAGGCCCATTCATTCTCCAAGGCCCAGCTATTGTCCGGGCTCGCGGACCAGCTCCGCGCCCTTTGCCCAGCGGGGAAGCCCGCCGTCCTGATCATCGATGAGGCCCAGGACCTAGCCCCGGGCGCCCTTCCGGAGCTCTGCCAACTGGTCGGCCTCCCTGGGGCTAAGGTGCCTCCCGTACAGATCCTGCTGTCCGGTCGCGACCGGGTCTGGGAGCTCCTGGATCGGCCCGACCATGCGCCGATCCGGCAACGGATCCTCGCAAGCTGTCGGCTCTATCCCTTGCCGCTGGAGGAGACGCGCTCCTACATCGCCCACAGCCTGGAGATCGCGGGTTGGCGGGGTGAGCCGGGCATCAGCGCGGATGCCCTTCGTCTGATACACGCGCGTACCAGGGGCGTCCCCCGTCTCATCACCCTGACCCTGGGCCACCTGCTGCTGCATGGCCGTCACTTTGGGGCGCGCGTATTGGAGTCGCAGGACGTCGAGACGGTGCTCGCGCACCTGGGAAAGGATCATCCGGAGCTGCTTTCTGAGCGCCCCGGCCCGGTACCTTCGTCCGATCACACCTCTGGGCAGTCGTCGGCTACCGCGGATGTCCTGCGGTTGCCGGCGCGAGGGGAGCCTATACCTTCGCCGGAGCAGAGGCCGAGCAAGACCGCAACGGCCCTCCCGGGCGAGCCTGTGCCGGCGACCCGCAAACGTCTGGCCGCCTGGCGCTGGAGATGGGTGCTGCCCGCGCTGGCCGCCGTCGCGGTCGTCGCCTATTGGCTCTCCCTTGACGAGGCCGGCGATGGCCAGGATCTGACTGACCGGTCGACGATTTCTGAGTCGGACGGGGCGGAGGTCGGGTCACTCGCCACCGTCGGATCGCTAGAGCGCCCGCCTGCGGAGCTTCCCCAGACGCCGCGGGAGCTACCCCAAGCGCCCGTGATCGGTGCCTCGGATCCCGAGATCCCAAGGTCGCCAGACGCTGCCGAGCCCGAGCCCGAGCCCAGATCAGTCGAGCCCGATCCGACGATCGCCGGCCTGGAGGAAGCCGGCGGTAAGCCCGATGAACTGCTCGACGAACTGCTCGACGGGACGGCGATCGGGAGCGATGAGACGCCGCTGGTGGACGCGGAATCCCAGTCCACTCTTGGCCTTGCCGGGGCGAGTCCAGATACGCCGGCTCAACAACCGCCCGAGGTCGGCCGGCTCCTGGAGCAGGCCGAAGCCGCCTTGTCCCAGAATCGGCTCATGGCCCCAGCCGGCGACAACGCCTACGGTTACTACCAGGAGGTGCTTGCCAGCGACCCGGAGAACGAACAGGCCCGGGCCGGGTTGCAGCGCATCGTCACCCGCTATCGCGAGCTCGCCCAGCAGAGTCTGAAAAAGGGTAACCGCGCCGAAGCGAGACGGTACGCCTCGCGCGGCCTGACGCTGGCACCCAGGGACCAGCAGCTACTGTCTGTCCAACGTCAAGCGTCCAGATCAAGGGCGCGGAAGCCCCAGCGGGGGGCACCCCAGGCCGCAGCATCCGAGCAGCAGGCCTCTCAGGTCCCTCAGGTCCTGGATCGGATCGAGGCATGGTTACGTTCCGGAAGGACTGACACTTCCTATTTCCTCGATCACTAAGCAGATCTCGGCCCCTTTTCCTGGGTGAACCTGTGCGCCTGCGTTCCTGGCGCGGTGCTGATGCTGTCGGCATGCCGACTCTCATCCGCTGGCCCCTGATACAGTTTGTTTGGGGCGCAAGCCCGGCACGACATCATTGACGCCTGAGCACCCGATCGAGGGCGGCCCGGGCGCGGTTGCTGGGCACCGCAAACCCGATGCCCACGTTGCCGCCGGTGGGCCCGATCAGGGCCGTGTTGATGCCGACCACCTCGCCGACCAGGTTGACCAAGGGTCCGCCCGAGTTTCCCGGGTTGATGGAGGCATCGGTCTGCACTAGCTCCCCCAGCTCACTGTCCCCGATGCCGCTGCGACCCACGGCGCTGACGATCCCCGAGGTCACGGTCTGGCCGAGGCCGAAGGGGTTGCCGATGGCGAGGACGAAGTCCCCTACCTCCAGGTCGTCCGAATCTCCGAATGGCAGGGGCTCGACGTTGGTCGCCGGGATCTTGAGCACCGCGAGGTCCGTGGTCGAGTCCGACCCCAGGAGCTCCGCCCGGTAGCTGCGCCTGTCCTGCAGGGTGACCTCGATGGCGGTCGCACCCTCCAGCAGGTGATGGTTGGTCAGGACGAAACCCCGCCCGGCGTCCACG
>Ga0209254_10006037_pt1 | contig 11146 bp, 10 predicted proteins | sample FrelakmetDIP11DI_FD_187148 | JGI IMG/M metagenome (GOLD analysis project Ga0209254, IMG submission 187148) | Freshwater lake sediment microbial communities from the University of Notre Dame, USA, for methane emissions studies - DIP11 DI (SPAdes)... | ecosystem: Environmental > Aquatic >... | reverse complement strand
GTCGTAGCCTTCCTTCTTCATCATCGGGATCATCACCGCGCCCATCGCCGAGACGTCGGCGACCGGCGAGCCGGAGACGCCGCCGAACAGCGTGCAGGCGACGACGTTCGACATCCCGAGTCCGCCGCGAACGTGGCCGACCAGGCTCTTGGCCAGCGCGACGATCCGGTGCGCGATGCCGCCGTAGAGCATCAGCTCGCCGGCGAAGATGAAGAACGGGATCGCCAGGAACGAGAACACCGTCATTCCCGAGACCATGCGCCCGAACACGACCGCGACCGGCAGCCCCTCGTACAGAATGGTCACGACTGCGGACAGGCCGATCGCGAACGCTACCGGGACGCCCAGCACCAGCAGTGCCAGGAACACGACGGAGAGGATGGTCAGCGCCATGGGGAGGTCGCCTTCCCAACGCCGGGTCGCGCGATGGTCAGTACCATGACGGGATCACATCCTTGCGCCTGACCAGCGCGATGATGTGCTCGATGGAAAACAGCACGATCAGCACGCCCGCCACCGCGACCGGCACGTGGTTGAGGCCCTCGGGAATGCCCAGCGTCGGGATCTTGTAGCCCATCACCGATTCCGCCAGGATCGTTCCCTGCCACGCCATCATCGCGCCGAACAGCGCGGACAGGATGTGGATGAGGATCTCGAGCTTGCGGCGATGCTCTGCCGAGACCCAGACCAACAGCGATTCCATGCCGATGTGGCCGGCGTCGCGGACGCCGACCGCGGCCCCCAGCATCGTCACCCACAGAACCAGCACCAGCGCCAGCGCCTCGGCCCACGTGGGGGTGTCGTTGAGGACGTAGCGGCCGAAGACCTGCAGCAGCACGCACACGACGATGACCAGCAGGCCGCTCACCGCGACGACCATGCAGAACTTCGCCAGCGCGGCGTTGAACCGGGTAAACATCCGGACACTCCCAAACGTGAATCCGCCCGGAGCTGCGGGCCCCGGGCGGCGGATCGGCTGGCTACTTCGTGTCCTGCACGGCCTTGACCATGGACTTCAGTTTTGGAGTGGTCATGAACTTCTCATACACCGGGCCCATGACGTCCTGGAACGACTTCTTGTCGACCTCGATGACCTCCGCCCCGCCCTTGACCACGGCCTCGCGCGACTTCAGCTCCTTCTCGTCCCACAGCTTGCGCATGTAGGGCACGGACTCCTTCGCCGCTTCGCGGAAGATCTTCTGCTCCTCAGGCGTGAGCGTGTCCCAGACCTTCTTCGACATCAGCAGCATCTCGGGCGCCATCGAGTGCTCGGTCATCGCGTAGTACTTGGCGACCTCGAAGTGGCGCGAGGTGTCGTACGAAGGCCAGTTGTTCTCGGCGCCGTCGACGGTGCCGACCTTGAGCGCCGTGTAGACCTCGCCATACGGCATCGGCGTTGCGTTGGCGCCCATCGCCTGCAGCAGGGAGACCCAGAGGTCCGACTGCTGCACGCGGATCTTCATCCCCTTGGCGTCGGCCAGCGACCTGACGGGCTTCTTCACCGTGTACAGCGACCGGGCGCCGGAGTCGTAGAACGCGAGGCCGATGAAGCCTTGCGCCTCCGCGGCCTTAAGGATCTCGTCGCCGATCGGGCCGTCGAGCACCTTGCGCATGTGGTCCTTCGACCGGAACAGGAACGGCATCGTCGGCACCATCGTCTCGGGCACGATGTTGTTCATCGGCGCGACGTTGATCCGCACGAGGTCGAGGCCGCCGAGCTTGGTCTGCTCGATGGTGTCCTTCTCGCTGCCCAGCGTGCCGCCGAAGAAGGTCTTGATCGTGTGCTTGCCGCCGGTCTTCTTGCTGATGATGTCGCTCATGTAGTTCACGGCCATCACCGTAGGGTAGTCGGCGGGGTGGACGTCGGAATTGCGGAATTCCTTTGCGGCGACCGGCGCGATCAGGGCAGCGGCGGCCAGCGCCGCCGCGACACGGGTGAGTTGCTTCATGGCTGCATTCCTCCTCGAGTTGGCCGGCGGATCGCCGGAGTGCTGCGTGATGCTCGCCGCGCGACGCTCGCCGCGGCGGACGGCGCGGGCTTGACCCCCGCGCCATCGGTGGATTCGAACCCGCGCTGGAATTCGCGGGCGACACGGGCGAGATGGCGCTGCATCGCGGCGCGCGCGGCAACGGGATCCCGCGCCGCGAGCGCGGCGACGATCGCGGCGTGGTCGTCGATCGTCTTCGCCCGCAGCGCAGGTGTGTGGAAGTGGCGCTCGGTGCAGGTCCACAGTTCGCCGCAGCGCTGGTCCCACAGGCTGGCGACGACGGCCGGCAGCGCATCGTTGCCCGAGGCCTCGGCGAGCAGCACGTGGAAGGCGCGATCGGCGGCGTCGCGGCCGGCGAAATCGGCGTCGCCCGCCAGCGCGCGCATCTCGTCGATGGTCGCGTTGAGCGCGGCGAGGTCGCCGCTGCGCACGCGCCGGGCGGCGAGCGCCGCGACTTCGCCCTCGATCAGCGCGCGTGCGGCCAGCAGGTCGAACGGGCTCGCGCCGCCGTCTGGCAGGGGGTCGGCCGCGCGTCCTTCAGCCGTGGATGACGGCTTCCGGTCCGTGCGCCCGGGCGCGTCGGATCCTTGGCGCACGAAGATGCCGGTGCCGACGCGAACTTCGACCCGACCTGCGATCTCGAGCGCGATGATCGCCTCGCGCACGGAGGTGCGCGAAACACCGAGCAGTTGCGCGAGCGCGCGCTCGGGCGGAAGGCGGGAGCCGGCCGGGAATTCGCCGTCGTCGATCAGGCGGGCGATCTGCCCGGCGATCTGGCGGTACAGCCGTGTCGGCTCGACGGTCTTGAGCGGCAACCCTTCCTCCCTGGCGGCGCTGGGCCGCGGCACCGCCGGAGCCTCTCGCCGGGGCGCCGTACGGCCTCACCCGCGCCGTGTGGCGCGGGGGCTGATCGCACTCTAATCCCCGCCCGGGGTGTGGTCAAGTGGTCCAACCACCGGACCAAAATGCGGCCGCGCGCGACGCAAGGGAGGCGAGACTGCGGTATGTTTCGCGGGGTCCCCCGACTCCCGGCATCGCACCCATGAGTTCACGCCCCCGCATCGCCCTCATCGGACTCGGCATGGCCGTCACGCCGCACGCCCGCAGCCTCGTCGACCTGGCACCACGGGTCGAGGTGGCCGCCGCCTACAGTCCCACCGCGGCCCGGCGCGACGCGTTCGCGGCGCAGTTTCCGTTTCCGGTCACCGGCGATCTCGATGCGATCGTCGGCGACCGCTCGATCACCGCGGCCATCGTCCTGACGCCGCCCGCCGCGCATCGGGCCGTGGTCGAGCGTCTGGCCGGTGCCGGCAAGCACGTGCTGCTGGAAAAGCCGCTGGCGGCCACGCCGGACGACGCGGAAGCGGTGGTGGCGGCGTGCCGGCGCGCGGGTGTCGTCCTCGCCCTGGTGTTCCAGCACCGCTACCGGCCCGCAGCGCAGGCATTGGCGGCGCGGATGCGCAGCGGCGCACTCGGTGACCTTGCCAGCGCGTCGGCGTCAATCCGCTGGTGGCGACCGCAGTCGTATTACGACGAGCCTGGGCGCGGGACGCTCGCGCGCGATGGCGGCGGGGTGCTGATCACCCAGGCGATCCACACCCTCGACCTCTTCCTGTCGCTGACACCGGCGGTGGAGGAAGTCGTCGCCTTCGCGGCGACCTCGGCGGCGCACCGGATGGAGACCGAGGACACCGTCGCGGGCGCACTGCGCTTCGCCGGTGGCGCGCTCGGCGCGGTCGATGCGACGACGGCCGCGTTCCCCGGCTTCGCGGAGCGGATCGAGCTCGCCTGCAGCGAGGCGACCGCGGTGCTCGCGTCGGGCCGGCTGGAGCTGTTCCACCGCGACGGGCGGCGCGAAACGGTGGGCGACGGCGAGGCGACGGGCGGCGGATCCGATCCGATGGCGTTTGCCCACGACGCGCATCGCGCGCTGATCGGCGCGTTCCTCGACGCCGTCGAAGGCGGTCCCGCTCCTGCCAACGACGGCGACTCTGCGTTGCGGGTGCACGACCTGATCGATGCCCTGCTGGCCTCGTCGCGACAGCGCCAAGCCGTCGCCCTACGGCCCCGCAGTTCGGGGTCAGGTCGAATTTAGGTCAATGTGCGGCGTGGGGCGGGCCGATGTCCGGCGCCCCAGCCGCACGCTCTTGCCATTCGACCGCAGGGGACCGGGCGCCGCCATCGTCCGCTTGGACGATGGCGGCTCGTGGGTCCACGGAGGATCATGGATGCTGGCAATATCGGACGAATCGCCACCGCGCGGTCGGCAGGGGCGTTTGCCCACAATTCGACCTGACCCCAGCGGTCAGACCCCAGCGGTCACAGCGGTCATGCGATGTAATGACCAGAGTTCCCGCCGGACTTCTCGAGCAGCCGGATGGCGTCGATGCGCATGCCGCGATCGGCAGCCTTGCACATGTCGTAAATGGTCAGAAGGCCCACGGACGCGGCGGTCAGCGCCTCCATCTCGACCCCGGTCGGCCCCGTCGTCTCGGCGATCACCTCGATCGCGACCGACGGCGCCGCGGCGTCGATTGTGAACTCCACCGCGACCCGCGTCAGCGCCAGCGGATGGCAGAGCGGAATCAGCTCCGACGTGCGTTTGGCCGCCTGGATGGCCGCAATCCGCGCCACGCCGAGCACGTCACCCTTCTTCGCCGTCCCCGCCTGAATCAGCCCCAGCGTGGCCGGTTGCATGAGGATGCGGCCGCCGGCCCGGGCGACACGTCTGGTTACAGGTTTGCCGCCCACATCGACCATGTGCGCCTGACCGGCAGCGTCGAAGTGCGTAAAATGTGCACGGGTCGTCGGCGCGGCCGGGTCGTCGCCCGCCGGCGCAGCCTCGGTTCGCGACGGGGTCGCGGCGGTCTTGCGCGGCACGGAGGTCTCCTGAATCGGTGAACTTTAGGGCTTCCGGTCCATCTTATCATCGTGCAATACCCCCTTCCCCACCCTGCCGCGTCCCCGCCCCTGCGCTCCGGTGCGTTCCGCCGTCGCGCCGTCGCGACGCTGACGGCGGTCGTGCTTGCGCTGCAGGCCATCGTCCCGGCCGGTGTCGCCGCCCAGGGGCTGCCCGACCTCGGCGACGAATCGCAGTCGTTGATCACGCCGACGCAGGAACGCAAGCTCGGCGAGTCGATCGTGCGGCAGATTCGCGCCTCGGGTGCCTACCTCGAGGACCCGGAAGTCAACGACTACCTGAACGAACTCGGGTATCGGCTGGTGGCGGCCGGCAAGGACAGCCGGCAGGACTTCGAATTCTTCGCCGTTGCCGACCCTTCGGTCAACGCGTTCGCGCTTCCCGGAGGGTTCATCGGGGTCAACATGGGCCTCATCCTGCTGGCCCAGACCGAGTCCGAGCTCGCCTCGGTGCTCGCGCACGAAATCACCCACGTGACGCAGCGGCACCTGACGCGCTCCGCCGTCGGCTCCCAGCGCTCGATCCTCTATCAGCTCGCCGCGCTGGCGGTCGCCGTGCTCGCTTCACGATCCAACTCGGCATCGGCCGGCGACCTGGCGTCGGCCGCGGTCGCCTCGGCCCAGGCATTGTCGATCCAGTCCCAGCTCAACTACACCCGCGAGCACGAGTACGAGGCGGACCGGATCGGGTTTGCCCGCCTGACCTCGGCGGGGTTCGACCCGAACGCGATGGCCGCCTTCATGGGGCGGCTGCAGCGCTCGGCGCGGTTCGTCGAAGGCAACGCGCCGTCGTACCTGCGCACGCACCCCATCACCTACGAGCGCATCGCCGAGGCGCAGAGCCGCTCCGACGGCCTGGCCTACCGCCAGGTGCCCGACTCGCTCGATTTCCACCTGGTGCGGGCATTGTTGCGCAGCTACATCGGGACGCCGGCCGAGGCCGTCCAGTGGTTCGACTCCGCGCTCGTCGACCAGAAGTTCAACAGCGAGCTCGCGACCCGGTATGGCCGCGTCGCCGCACTCGTGCGCGCCGACAGGATTCCCGCCGCGCGCGAGGAATTCGTCCGTGTCGAGAAGATGGCGCCGCCGCACCCGATGATCGCGGCGATGGGCGCGCACGTGTACAAGGCGTCGGGCGACTACCCCGAGGCACTGCGCCGGTTCGAGGCGGCGCTGGCGAAATACCCGAACAAGATGCAGCTGGTCCAGGACTATCCCGAGACCCTGCTCAGTGCCGGACGGGTGAAGGATGCGATCGCATTCCTCGAGCCCCAGATGCAGCGCTTTCCGGACAACGGCCTGCTGCACCGGACGGCCGCCGGGGCGTACGCGGCGCTCGGGAAGCGGACGCAGCAGCACCGACACCAGGCCGAGTACTACGCTTGGCGCGGCGATCTGCCGGGTGCCGTCGTCCAGCTCGAGCTGGCGCTGAAGGCCAACGACGGCGACTTCTACGAGTACTCGGTGGTCGAGACGCGGTTGAGGACGATGCGCCGCGACCTCGCCGAGCAGCAGGCGGCCATGGCAAGGAACGGCTGACGCCCGCCTTCGGTTTTCCCCGCGCGCCCCTGCGCGCCTCCCCGCTCCACCTCCGCCCCCCCTGGCCCCATGACCCCCGACCTTGCTTCCGCACGTCCGCTTGCGCGTCGCCGCTGGCCCTGGCTCGTCGCCGCGCTGGTCGCCGCCGGCGCCGTCGCCTCGGCCGGATGGTGGTACGCGCGCAGCGATCCCGCCCCCGCGTTCCGGACCGCCAAGGTCGAGCGCGGCACGATCACCGCTGTGGTGTCTTCGTCGGGGACGCTGAACGCGGTCACGACGGTGCTGGTCGGGTCGCAGGTGTCCGGTCAGATAAAGGACCTCTACGTCGACTTCAATTCGCCGGTGAAGAAAGGCCAGATCCTGGCGCGCATCGACCCCGAAACCTTCGAGCTCAAGGTGCGGCAGGCCGAGGCCGACCTCGACGCCGCGCGGACCTCGCTGCTGGCGCGGCGCGGCGACGTCGCTGCGGCGCAGTCGCAGGTGCTGCGCGCCAGATTGACGGCCGACGACGGCAAGCGCGAGGCGGACCGCAAGAAGCAGCTCGTCGCCAAGGGCTTCATCTCCGCGGCCGAACTCGACAAGGCGGTGTTCGTCGAGCTGGGGGCGGCGGAGGCGGTGCGCACCACGGAAGCGCAGCTCCGCGCCGCCGAGGCGGGCGCCGCCAACGCCGAGGCCGTCATCAAGCAGCGCGAGGCGGCGCTGGCGACGGCGCGCGTCGATCTCTCGCGGACTTCGATCATCGCTCCGGTCGACGGCGTCGTGATCTCGCGGCAGATCGACGCCGGCCAGACCGTCGCGGCGAGCTTCAACACGCCGCAGCTGTTCTCGATCGCGCAGGACCTCTCGCAGATGCAGGTGGACGTCTCGATCGACGAGTCGGACATCAGCAAGGTCCGCGTCGGCCAGCGCGTCACCTACACCGTCGACGCCTTCCCGTCGCGGACGTTCAACGGCTCGGTCAAGCAGATCCGCAAGGCGGCGGTCACCGTGCAGAACGTCGTCACCTACACCGTCGTCGTCGCCACCGACAATCCGAACCTGTCGCTGGTGCCCGGCATGACCGCCAACGTGCGCATCGTCACCGACACCCGCGAAAACGTGCTCAAGGTGCCGAACGCGGCGCTGCGCTATCGCCCGCCCGGCGTGGCTGCGGCCAAGGACGACGCCGCTGCCGCCCCCGCCGCGGCTGCGGGTGCCGGCGGCGGCAACGCCGGCGACGCCCAGGCGCGGCGGGCACGACTGGTCGAGGAGCTCAAGCTCGACGCCGCGCAGCAGGCGCGCCTGGACGAGATCTTCGCCGAGCTTCGCACCCGGATGGCGGAGCTGCGCGAGGTGCCCGAGGCCGACCGGCGCAGTCGTGGCGAGCGCCTGCGCGGCGACGTCCGGCAGAAGATCAACGCGATGCTGAACCCGGACCAGCAGAAGAAGTACGCCGAGGTCGTGGCGGCCGAGACGGGACGCGGCAGCTCGACTTCGGGGCGCGTGTTCGTGCTCGACGCCGGCAAGCCGCGGGAGGTCGCGCTCCGGCTCGGCCTCACCGACGGCAACGCCACCGAGGCGGTGTCGGGCGAGCTCGCCGAAGGCGCGGAGGTGATCGTCGGCAACGTCGACCGCGGCGCCACCGCGGCGAAGGCCGCGACCGGCGCGCCCCGCCTGCCGTTCTGACGGCTCCGCCGCGACGAACGCACCGCGAAGCGCCCCGATGACCGCTCCCCTCGTCGCCGTCCGTGACCTGGTCAAGGTGTACCGGATGGGCGACACCGAGGTGCGCGCGCTCGACGGCGTGACCATCGACATCGCCGAGGGCGAGTTCGTCGCCGTGATGGGACCTTCCGGCTCCGGCAAGTCGACGTTCATGAACCTCGTCGGCTGCCTCGACCGGCCGACCAGCGGCGACTACCGCCTCGCCGGCAGCGACGTCGCGCACCTCGAAGGCGACGCGCTCGCCGACGTGCGCAACCGGCTCATCGGGTTCGTCTTCCAGCAGTTCAACCTGCTGCCGCGCACCAGCGCGCAGGAAAACGTCGAGCTGCCGCTGCTCTATGCCGGGGTGCCCGCCGGCGCGCGCCACGCCCGCGCCAACGCGCGGCTGTCCGAAGTGGGCCTCGCCGGCCGCGAGCACCACCATCCGGCGCAACTGTCCGGCGGCCAGCAGCAGCGGGTGGCCATCGCCCGGGCGCTGGTCAACGACCCCAAACTGATCCTCGCCGACGAGCCGACCGGCGCGCTCGATTCGGCGACCAGCGTCGAGGTGATGGCGCTGCTGCAGGCGCTGAATCGCCGCGGCATCACCATCGTCGTCGTCACGCACGAGCAGGACATCGCGGCGTTCGCGTCGCGTCGCCTGGTGTTTCGCGACGGGCGCCTCGTGACCGACGTCCGCCAGACGCCGCTGGTGGCGGCGCCTGCCGGCGTACCCGGTGCCTTGGCGGGCGCGTCCACCGGCACCGCGGCCGCCGCCGCCGCGCCCGCGAACCCTTCGCCGACCACCGCGGCGGTCGCGCCGCCAGCTCCGCCCGCCGCATGAACTTCCTCGCCACCCTGCGCATCGCGCTGGCGGCGCTGCGCGTCAACAAGCTGCGCTCGGCGCTGACGATGCTCGGCATCATCATCGGCGTCGCCGCGGTCATCACCATGGTCGCCGTCGGCGCCGGCGCGCAGGCGCGGGTCGAGGACCAGATCAGGAGCCTGGGCTCGAACCTGATCATCATCCTCTCCGGCAACTTCACCGCGGGCGGCGTGCGCCAGGGCTCCGGTTCGCAGAGCACGATCACCGAGGACGACGCGTATGCGTTGCAGCGCGACGTGGCCGGGATCGCGGTCGCCGCGCCGCAGCTGCGCGGCAGCGGCCAGGCCGTGTTCGGCAACAGCAACTGGGCCACGCAGATCCTCGGCATCACGCCCGAATACATGGCGGCGCGCGAGTGGAGCGTGACCAGCGGCAAGCCGATCGACGCCGCCGACATCGACGGTGCGGCCAAGGTCGCGCTGCTGGGGCAGACGGTCGCCCGGTCGCTGTTCGGCGACGCCGATCCGGTCGGCGAGACGATCCGGGTCCGGCGGGTTCCGCACACCGTGATCGGCGTGCTCGAGCGCAAGGGACAGAGCATGATCGGCCAGGACCAGGACGACGTCGTGCTGATTCCGATTTCGACGGCGAGGAAGCGCGTCCTCGGCGGTACGCAGGTGCGCTCGCGCAACGTGCAGTCGATCACCGTCAAGGTGCGCGACGGCGCCGACATGCCGTCGACCGAGCAGGAGATGCGCGACCTGCTGCGCCAGCGGCATCGCCTGGCCGCCAGCCAGGAGGACGACTTCTTCGTCCGCAATCTCTCCGACGTGCTCGCGGCGCAGGAGGCGAGCTCGAAGATCCTCGCGCTGCTGCTCGCCGCCGTCGCGTCGGTGTCGCTGGTCGTCGGCGGCATCGGCATCATGAACATCATGCTGGTGTCCGTGACCGAGCGCACCCGCGAGATCGGCCTGCGCATGGCGGTCGGCGCGCGCGGCCGCGACATCCTCACCCAATTCCTGGTCGAGGCCGTCACCCTGGCGCTGATCGGTGGCCTCATCGGCATCGCGCTGGGCGCTGCGGCGTCGTTCGCGGTCGGCCACTTCGCCGGGTGGCGTACCGAGATGAATGCCACCGCGGTATTCCTGGCGTTCGGCTTCTCCGCGGCGGTCGGTGTGTTCTTCGGCTTCTACCCCGCGCGCAAGGCTTCCCGCCTGCTGCCGATCGACGCGCTGCGTCACGAGTAGCCGCGCGCACTCCCCTGTCACTACTGACAGGTGCGCTCCTTCCGGCGGAGCGCTAAGTTCTCGCCCATCGCCGCTCCGGGCGGCGCGATCCGGGCTGGAGGACTGCATGAAGATACTCGTCATCGACGACCACCCGCTGGTCGTCGACGCGCTGAAGGCGCTGCTGCCGCAATGGGGCGACGGCGTCGAGGTCCTCGCCGCCGGCGACGCCGCGACGGCGACCGGCTGGCTCGACCGCGAGCCGGAGATCGCGCTGACGCTGCTCGACCTCGGCCTGCCCGGCACCCGCGGCGTCGATTTCCTGGCGGACCTGATGCTCGACTACCCCGGGGTCCCGGTGCTCGTGCTGTCGGCGACCCACGACCGCGCGACGGTCGCGGCGGTACTGGCCGCCGGCGCCCGCGGCTTCGTGTCCAAGACCGCGCGGCCGGAGATGCTGTTCGACGCCATCGCCGCAGTCGCCGACGGCGACATCTACGTGCCCGATGATCTCGCCGACGTCCCCGATGCGGACGGCGTGCGCATTTCGCCGGACCAGCTCGGCCTCACGCGCCGGCAGTCCGACGTGCTCCGGCTGCTGGTCCAGGGCAAGCCCAACAAGCTGATCTGCCGTGACCTGCAGCTGTCCGAAGGCACGGTCAAGGTCCACGTCAGCGCGATCCTCAAGGCGCTGCGCGTGCACACCCGGGCGCAGGCGGTCGCCGAGCTCGCGCGCCGCGGGATCAGCGTCGAGACGCTCTCCGCGCACCGCGGCGCAACGCCCTGACCGCTGCCGGGGACGCCCTCGATGGCCGCCCGCGCGCTGCCCGCCTCGCTGCTCGCGCGTGCCCGCGCCGACCAGGTCCGTCAGCTGTACCGGCAATGGCACCGGACGACGGCATCGATGGTGTTCGGCGCGCTGCTGCTGTGCACGGTGCTGTGGGGCCACGCGCCGCCGGAGTGGA
>Ga0209254_10006036_pt1 | contig 11147 bp, 11 predicted proteins | sample FrelakmetDIP11DI_FD_187148 | JGI IMG/M metagenome (GOLD analysis project Ga0209254, IMG submission 187148) | Freshwater lake sediment microbial communities from the University of Notre Dame, USA, for methane emissions studies - DIP11 DI (SPAdes)... | ecosystem: Environmental > Aquatic >... | reverse complement strand
ATCGTTTTGGCTCCCTGCTCACCATAGGGATGAGTGGGCTCATCCTCTGGCAGGTTGTCATCAACATCGGAATGGTCATAGGCTTGCTGCCGGTTGTGGGGATTACTCTCCCCTTTGTGAGCTACGGGGGGTCGTCGCTGGTGGTTCTCTGTTTTGCCATGGGCATCATTCAGAATGTCAGCATGAGGCGCTACGTATTTCGCTACACGTAGCAACTGCGGGCATTGTGATTTTTTTTACTTTTTTGCTTGCCAGTCCACAGCACTTGTGCTATAGGCTCGCAAACTCAAGTTTTCTCGGGTTTGTCAGTATCGCGACGATATACAACCCATGGCAAGAGCGTTTCTGCTGAGTAAGGAAAGGTCCAGGTGAGTTTGCGAAAGAGGTCACATGGTCTGGACCGGTGGCGTTAAAGATTCTCCAATGAGGTGACAAACGGCTATGATCGACATCAACATTACCCTCTTTATCCAAATGGCGAATGTTCTCGTACTGGTCTTCCTGATGAATCTGGTTCTCTACCGCCCCATCAGAAAGCTGGTAGCCCAGAGAAACCAGTTCATGGCGGACAAGCAAAATGTCATTGACCGGGCTGACAAAGAATCGGCCGAAGCGTTGCGGGAGTTTGAGGGCACCATTCAGACAGCTCGCGTCAAAGGTCGACAAAAAGTCCAAGAGATGAAGGAACTGGCCTATCAACAGGAGAAGGACCTGCTGCAGAAGTCAGCCGAGGAATCGGCAAAACAGTTGGCAGGTATCCGGAAAACCATTAAGACTGAGATCGGAAAAGCGCGCAAACAGCTGCGTGCTCAAATCCAGGCTTTTTCGCTCGATCTGGCGCAGAAAATCTTAGGAAGAAGCATATAGACATCCATTTGGGGAAAGGCTTGAGGGTATGAGGCTGAGAGGAAAATACCGGGTTGCAGTGGCTGTGATAGGAGTGGGTTTCTGCTTTAGCGGGCTGGTCTGGGCATCAGAGGCGGGTGGTCATGCTGCCGCCCACGGCCTCAATTGGGGTGACTTTCTCCTGCGCATTCTCAACTTTGCCATCATGGCAGCCATTCTGGTCAAACTGCTGAAGAAGCCTGTGGCAAACTTCCTGGCATCGCGGCGGGAAAATATTGACAAGACCTTGGCCGAACTGGAACAAAAGAAGCAGGAAGCGGAAGCCAAGCTGACCGAATATACTGCTAAGCTTGCAGTGTTGGAGCGAGAAACCGAAAAGATCGTGACCGAGTATGTTCAGGAAGGTGAAATAGAAAAGCAAAAGATCATTGATGCCGCGGAGAAGCAGGCGCATTATGTCCGACAGCAGGCTGAAATGGCCATACAGCAGGAAGTGAAAAGCGCAAAGGAAAAGCTGCAGGCCGAAATTGCCGAGCTTTCGGTGGCTGCGGCAGAAGATATTTTGCGAAAGAACATTGAGGCCCAAGATCAACAACGTCTGGTGCAAGAATTCATGACAAAGGTGGTGGAGGCGAAGTGAAAAACTTAATCATTGCCAAGCGCTACGCAAAAGCCCTGTTCAATCTCGCGCAAGCGGAAGGAAAGATTGAACAGTATGGGGATGAACTGGACGGAATGGATAGGCTTCTGGATGATTTCCCTGAACTGGCAAACGCCATCCAGAGTCCGCTCTATCCCGAAGCCGCGAGAAAGTCTATTTTTGCCACACTTGCAGAAAAAGTGGGTTCCACGCCCATAATGAAAAGCCTCTTCAATCTGCTGATTGAAAAAAACCGTGTCATTCATCTCAAGGATATCAATACCTTTTATAAGGCCCTCATTGACGAAAATGCGAATGTGGCGAGAGCACAACTGACAACGGCAGTCGAACTGGATGATGCCGCTGTCGGTGAAATTGCTCAGACACTGGAGAAGATGACGGGGAAAAAGATTATTGTCGAACTGCAGCATGATCCTGATCTGATCGGGGGCGTGGTGGCTCGAATTGGTGACTTGGTTCTCGATGGAAGTGTTCGGACACAGCTATTGAATATCAAAGAATCTTTGAAGAGGGGTGAACTAGGTTAATGGAAATCAGAGCAGAAGAAATCAGTCAGATTATCCGGGAACAGATCAAGGACTACGAGAAGAAGGTTGAGCTCAGCGAAACCGGACGTGTGCTCTCCGTCGGCGATGGTATTGCCCGCGTGTATGGCGTTGAGAAGTGCATGGCCATGGAGTTGCTTGAGTTCCCCACGAAACATGGATCCGTTTACGGTCTAGCCCTCAATCTGGAAGAGGACAATGTGGGTGTAGCCATCATGGGCGAAGTCACCCACATTAGTGAGGGAGATATCGTTAAACGAACCGGGCGCATCGCGGAGGTTCCGGTGGGAGATGCTGTCATGGGGCGCATTGTGGATGCGGTGGGCACCCCGCTGGACGGCAAAGGCCCTATAGATGCCAAGGAGTTTGCCCGCATCGAACGCATTGCCCCCGGTGTTATTGCGCGCCAGTCCGTTAATGAGTCGATGTACACCGGATTGAAGGCCATTGATGCCATGACACCGATTGGGCGTGGTCAGCGCGAACTGATCATCGGTGACCGCCAGATCGGAAAAACGGCCATCGCGGTCGATGCCATCATCAATCAGAAAGATAGCGGCATCATCTGCATCTATGTGGCCATTGGCCAAAAGAAGTCGACCGTTGCCCAGGTTGTGGAGACCTTGCGCAAGCACGGGGCCATGGATTATACCATCGTGGTTTCTGCATGTGCCAGTGACCCGGCTGCCATGCAATACATGGCGCCTTACGCTGGAACCGCAATGGGTGAATTCTACCGTGACCGGGGCCAGCATGCCTTGATCATATATGATGACCTTTCCAAACAGGCGGCCGCCTACCGGCAGGTGTCCCTGCTGCTGCGTCGGCCTCCGGCACGCGAAGCTTATCCCGGTGACATTTTCTACAATCACTCGCGCCTGTTGGAACGATCCGCCAAATTGAACGACGAACTGGGAGCGGGTTCCCTTACCGGTTTGCCCATCATTGAAACACAAGCGGGTGATGTGTCCGCGTTCATTCCGACCAATGTGATTTCCATTACGGATGGCCAGATCTATCTGGAACCCAGCCTGTTTTTCGCCGGTGTTCGCCCGGCGATCAACGTGGGTCTGTCCGTTTCGCGCGTTGGAGGGGCGGCTCAGACCAAGGCCATGAAGCAAGTTGCCGGGCGTCTGCGGCTGGACTTGGCCCAATATCGTGAACTGGAGGCATTTGCCAAGTTTGGCAGCGACCTGGATAAGTCAACGCAGGCTCAGTTGAACCGGGGTGTCCGCTTGGTGGAGCTGCTCAAACAGCCCCAGTACCAGCCGATGTCCGGGGAGAAACAGGTCGTGTCCTTGTACTCTGGGACGAGAGGGTATCTGGATACCGTTCCAATTGACAAAGTCAGTGAATATGAGAAGCAAATGCTGGCCTTTGTCGAGCGCAAGTATCCCGAGATTCTAGCGGAAATTAAGGAAAAGAAGATCATTAGCGACGATCTGGATGCGAAGATTGCGAGCGCATTGAAGGAATTTGCCGAGCAATTCCAGGTGGGGTAGGCGTCAGGGAATAGATAAAGTCAAACCAGTATATGATTGAGAGAGCGTAGCCTATGGCAACCCTAAGGGACATCAAGAGAAAGATCGACGCCGTTAAGAAGACCTCACAGATCACCCGGGCCATGAATATGGTGGCAGCGTCCAAACTGCGGGGTGCTCAGCTGCAGATGGAAAAGTTCCACCCTTATGCGGTTAAGTTTAAAGAAGTCATCGGTCGACTTGCAGCCGGCGTTGAAAGCGACGGTACTTTTGCTCTGCTGACACCACGTGAAGAGGTTAAGCGGGTTGAGCTGGTCCTTTTGACTGCGGACCGAGGTCTTTGCGGCGGCTTCAACAACAATCTGATTGCAGCCGGTGAGCGCTTTTTGAAAAGCAGACAATCTGAAGGAATCGAGGTATCTCTTACTGCGGCAGGCAGGAAGGGAGCTGATTATTTCAGGAGGCGTAAAGTCAACCTTCGCAGTCGGCTCCTCGGGCTCCTGAACAAACCGAACTATGGTGATGCCACCAACCTCGGTGAAGAACTCATAGAGCTTTTCGAAAGCCAGGCGTGTGATGAAGTCTACATTATCTATAGCAGGTTTGCCGGTATGGCGCGGCAGATACCGACGACTGTTAAGCTGCTTCCCATCCAGGCTGAGATTGACCAGGAAAAGAGCTCAGTTCCTGCTCTGGAATATCTGTTTGAACCGTCTCACGTAGAGTTGCTGACAGATCTGCTTCCCAATTACGTCCACATTCAAATTCTCGAATGCTTCTATCAAACGGCGGTGAGCGAGCATGCTGCGCGGATGGCGGCGATGGACAATGCGACCAGCAACTGTAAGGAAGTGGTGCGGAGCTTAACACTGGTTTACAATAAAGCGAGGCAGGCGTCCATCACCAAAGAGCTGATGGATATTGTGGGTGGAGCCGAGGCTTTGAGGTAGCATTGAGAATTTCCGGTAAGAGAAGGAGGTAATGGCTTCGATGAATATAGGAAAAGTCGTACAGGTAATTGGAAACGTGGTCGATGTGGAATTTGAGGAAGGCAAGCTTCCCTCCATATTGAATGCCTTGTTGGTCAGCAATCCGGGTATCAGCAATGAGGAAGACAATCTGGTGCTTGAAGTCGCCCAGCATCTGGGTGACAACGTGGTGCGCACGGTTGCCATGGACCTGAGCGATGGTCTGGTGCGCGGCATGCCGGCTAAGGATACCGGCAATCCCATTATGATGCCGGTAGGAAAGGCGGTTCTGGGGCGGGTGCTCAATGTTGTCGGACGGCCGGTGGATGGTCTTGGTCCGGTGATAACGGATCAATATATGCCGATACATAGGCTGGCGCCCGAATTCACCGAACAGGACACCAGTGTTAATGTCCTTGAAACAGGCGTCAAAGTCATCGACCTGCTGGTTCCCTTCCCGCGTGGTGGCAAGATGGGGATGTTTGGCGGCGCCGGTGTGGGAAAAACCGTTGTCATGATGGAAATGATCCATAACATCGCCATGCAGCATGGCGGTATCTCCGTGTTTGCCGGTGTTGGTGAAAGAACCCGTGAAGGCAACGACCTCTATCACGAGATGAAGGAATCCGGTGTTCTTCCCCGCGCGGGCCTGGTCTACGGGCAGATGACCGAACCGCCCGGAGCTCGTGCTCGAGTGGCGCTCTCGGCGCTGACCGAAGCCGAATACTTCCGTGATGTGGAAGGCCAGGACGTGCTCCTTTTCGTTGACAACATCTTCCGTTTTACGCAGGCAGGCGCTGAAGTTTCGGCGCTGCTCGGCCGCATGCCGTCCGCAGTAGGATACCAGCCCACTCTTGGAACAGACCTGGGTGAGCTTCAGGAACGGATCACTTCCACCAACAAAGGTTCGATCACGTCAGTGCAATGTGTGTACGTTCCCGCGGACGATTTGACAGACCCGGCTCCGGCCACCACCTTTGCCCACCTGGACGGGACGGTGGTTCTCTCTCGCCAAATCGCCGAGCTGGGAATTTACCCCGCGGTGGATCCTCTGGATTCCACTTCCCGTATTTTGGATCCCAATGTCCTGGGCGATGAGCACTACTATACAGCGCGCCAAGTACAGCAGTTGCTGCAGAAATATAAAGACCTGCAGGACATCATCGCCATCCTCGGCATGGACGAATTGTCCGATGAAGACAAGCTGGTCGTGGCAAGGGCCAGGAAAATCCAGCGATTTCTGTCGCAGCCCTTCAATGTCGCGGCGCAGTTCACTGGAGTGCCGGGCAAGTATGTGAAGATGGAAGACACGGTCAGAAGTTTTAAGGAGATCTGTGAGGGCAAATACGATGATATTCCGGAACAGGCCTTCTACATGGTGGGACCGATTGAAGAGGCGGTTGAAAAAGCTAGGGTGATGGCCGCGGCTTAACAAGAAATGGGGATGAAATGGCCCAGCAAATTCTACTGGAGATAGTCACTCCAGAAAAGACAGTCTTGAGTGAAAAGGTCGATGTAGCAGTGGCTCCTGGTGAGCTTGGAGAGTTTGCTGTTCTGGCGAACCATATCCCCTTTCTGACCAAACTCAAGGTTGGGGAGCTCCGTTTTCGGGTGGGGAATACCACGCGTCATATCACGACAATGGGCGGGTATGCCGAGGTTTTGCCGGATCGAATTACGATCCTCACTGCGGCCGCTGAGGAAGCGGGTGAGATTGATGTGATGCGTGCCAAGGCCGCACGCGAAAGAGCTGAACAGCGGTTGCGGGAGACGCGGGATAAGATCGCGTTCACTGCCGCCGAGGCCGCCCTGCAAAGGGCTATTACTCGACTCAAAGTGGCTGAAAGACGATCCTGAACAACGCCGTTTGAACAGCATGAAAGGGCCCTTCCAGATTTGGGGGGGCCTTTTGTATTTTTGCTTTCAGCCAGGCTATGATAATGAGTAGAGTGTTTCATGGCGCAGGTTTTGGGGGAAGGCAAATCCTTGGTTTTTTCGGGTCGATAGTGGAGCTGACTTATGTGTGGAATCGTCGGATATCTGGGAACGGAGGATTGCGTTGGTATTCTCCTGGATGGACTGAAGCGGCTCGAATATCGAGGCTACGATAGTGCCGGCATTGCTGTGATTGGAACCAACAAAAGGTTTAAGATCGTTCGCAGTCAGGGGAAAATTGCGTTTTTGGAAGAAAAACTCAAGTCCCAGAATTTATCGGGTACCATCGGCATCGGCCATACACGATGGGCCACACATGGCAAACCGTCTGACAGAAATGCGCATCCCCATCACTCTGGTCCGTTTGCTGTGGTGCATAACGGGATCATTGAAAACTATGCGACTTTGAAGCGGGAGTTGGAATCCGAAGGTTTCCATTTTACCTCCGAGACAGATACCGAAGTCATTGTGAAACTGGCCGAGAGAGAATGGCGCAACGGCGGGAGTTTTTTGGATGTGATTCGCATGACCCTTCCGAAATTGCGGGGTAGCTATGCACTGCTCTTCCTCTCTGAGAAAAGCCCCGGGGAACTCATTGCGGCGTGCAAGGAAAGCCCTCTCATCCTGGGATTGGGCAATGATGCCTTTTACGTGGCCTCAGATGTGCCGGCCATGTTGCCATATACGAGGCAGGTCGTATTCTTGGAAAACGAGGACATTGTCACGCTGACGCGAGAAGGTTATGCCATCGAAAACCTGAGGGGAGAACCTCGCACGCGCACGCCGCATTGGATCGATTGGAACCCGGTGATGGCGGAGAAGGCTGGTTACAAACACTTCATGCTCAAGGAAATTCACGAGCAACCGCGTGCCATCATCGATACCTTTCGCGGTGCAGTCTCGTTGAACAAACAGGATATTCTTCTGTCGGAATTGAACCTGACGGCACACGATCTGAAAACGATTGAAAAGATCTACCTGGTTGCCTGTGGAACATCCTACCATGCCTGTATGGTGGGTAAGTACATGCTGGAGAGCTTATGCGGTATTCCTGTTGAAGCAGACCTCGGTTCCGAATTTCGTTATCGCAAGCCGATTCTTAATGGGAAAACATTACTCATGGTGATCAGTCAGTCGGGTGAAACGGCTGACACCCGGGCGGCGTTGCAAGAGGGTCTGGAAAAAGGGGTGCCGTGCCGTGCAATTGTGAATGTGGTTGGAAGCAGCCTGGCGAGGCTTGCCCAGGGTGTCATCCATACCCATGCTGGTCCTGAAATCGGAGTTGCCTCGACCAAGGCTTTCACCACGCAAATCGTCGCCCTCTATCTCTTCAGCCTGTACTGCGCAAGAGTGCTTGGGCGCATTTCTCATGAACAAGTGGCGGAGGCCATTCAGGAGCTTATTGAACTGCCTGGGAAAATCGAAGTCATCCTGACAAAAGCCGAACAGTTGCTGGAATGGGCGAAAAAATATGTGCAGGCAAAGGACTTTCTGTATCTGGGCCGAGGTGTCTTGTATCCTGTCGCTTTGGAAGGAGCTCTAAAACTCAAAGAAATCTCGTACATCCATGCCGAGGGTTATGCCGCCGGAGAAATGAAGCACGGTCCCATTGCTCTGATTGATGAAAATATGCCGGTGGTTGCCCTCGTGCAACACGGTCCCACCTATGAAAAGATGCTGAGCAATATTGAGGAAGTCAAATCACGTGGGGGGCAGGTGATTGCCTTCGTGGAAGATACAGCAGATGATAAAATCGGTCCGGAGGATTGCCAGTTTGTCATACCGAGAACCGCACATTGGCTTGCTCCGATTCTCTTCGTGGTGCCGCTGCAGTTGCTTGCCTATCATATTGCGGTGCTTCGCGGCACCGACGTGGATCAACCTCGTAACCTGGCGAAAAGTGTGACGGTAGAGTGATCCCGTTGGTTTATCGCTGTTGATGCGGAGATTCAGCTTGACTTATTTTCTGGAATTTGAATACAATAGATCAAGCAGTTGAAATTATATGTAATTTTAGCGATTTGCTGGTGAGGAAACCGGAGAGTGGACGGTCTTGCCCTTTACGAGGTGCTGGAAAAGAAAATTGAAGAGCTGCTGGGGCAGACCCGTCGGTTTCAAGAAGATTACAGGCGGTTAGAAAATCAATTGCAGGAAAAGGAAAAATTACTTGAGAGACAAGCAACAACGCTTGAGCAATTAAGAGCGGAGAGAGACGAAATTAAAAAGCATATAGAGAACTTGATTGTCCGCATCGAACAGAAGGTGGAGAATAGCAGAAAGGCAACCCCCTGATGGCGCAGGTCAAAATAGCCATACTTGGTTGCGAATATACCATCGAAACCAAAGAGGAGGAACAGCGTACCAGGGAAGTAGCCAGCCTCCTGGATAAATGGTGTATGGAGGTTAGAAAGCAAAGGCCCGGTGCACCCTCCCAGATGGTACTGACACTCGCAGCCCTTCATCTGGCCAACCAGTACTTATACCTGAAAGAGGATTACGAGAAGCTGACGAAGCAGATGGAAAAACAAGTTCAGGCTTTAGATCGGGCAATGAGTGCGTTGAGGACTTGAGCATTGAAGCCCCTGCGGTGTGCGTGATTGACAGAGCGTTCCTGAGCCAACAGAAAAAGAAAGGGGACTCCCTCTTAGACTGGTGTGCGAATCAGTGATTTTGATTTGCCTAAAGGTGTAACGGAGTACCCACCTTGTTAAATCGGTTCAATACCGACTGCCAACACGGCATCTTGCGGGGGCAACTGCCCGGGGAATCATCGCAGATGTAAGGGACTCAAAATAAGTGCAGTAAGGCTCGACCAGCGATCGAGCAATTCTCTCTCCGTCAGATTCACCAAAGTCCAGGTTCTTCAAGAACCATTGAGATCCGCATTGAGAGGCTCACTTTTCCTGCCGCCTCTTGCCGCCTTTGCTTCTAGACAAGACGAACGTCCTTTGAGCATTAAACTACTCAATCGGGGGTAGTGCCTCAAGAATCCTCTGGTGCTGGGACTGTGATTTAGTTTCAAAAGAAGGAATGAGGAGTTATGGGCTATTTGTGGGAAGCATTGCTGATCATATCGGGGCTTGCAGGCGGCATCCTGTTGGGGCTCGCAGGACGACGCTATTGGGTCGAAAGAAGGATTGCCAAGTTTCAGGAACAGGCGAAAAGCCTGTTGCAGGAGTCGCGCAAGGAAGCGGAAGCCATCAAGAAAGAAGCGATCTTACAGGCCAAAGATAGCCTCTTTCAGATGAAAGCCGAGTTCGAAAAAGAGACCAAGGAAACAAGAAAAGAACTGCAGATTCTGGAAAAGAGACTGCTTCAAAAGGATGAGAACCTTGAGAAAAAGTCGGAGTCTTTGGATAAGCGTGAAAATAACATTGCGCGACGGGAGAAGATTCTCCAGGAACAGGAAAGTGATCTCAGTGATAGAGGAAAAGCTCTTCAAGGCTTAATTGAAGAACAGAGGACCAAACTGGAGAGCCTATCCGGCATCTCGGCCCAAGAGGCTAAGGAGATGCTGATTCGTTCCATAGAGAGTGAGGCACGCCATGAAGCGGCCTTGCTCGCGAAAAGAATAGAAACCGAGACCCGGGAAATCGCCGACAAGAAAGCTAAGAATATTATCGCCTTGGCTATTCAGCGCTATGCGGGAGAATATGTTGCGGAAAAAACGGTATCAGTGGTGACCCTGCCCAATGAAGAGATGAAGGGGCGGATCATCGGCCGAGAAGGACGAAACATTCGGGCCATTGAGGCCAGCACCGGGGTCGATGTTATCATCGATGACACTCCGGAAGCGGTCATTTTGTCAGGATTCAACCCGATTCGTCGAGAGATTGCTCGCCTTTCTCTGGAACGTCTTATTTCCGACGGGAGAATCCATCCGGCCAGAATAGAGGAAATTGTGGAAAAGGTGACTGCCGAGATAGAAACGGCAGTCCGCGAGGCCGGCGAACAGGCCGCTTTTGATATCGGCGTGCATGGAATCAATCCGGAACTGATCAAATTACTGGGGAAATTGAAATACAGAACGAGCTATGCACAAAATGTCCTGCAGCATTCCATTGAGGTCGCCTTTCTGTGCGGGATCATGGCTGCTGAGCTGAATCTGAACGAGAAGCAGGCCAAGAGAGCCGGCCTCCTTCATGATATCGGGAAGGCGGTGGATCATGAGATCGAGGGATCGCACGCCGGAATTGGGGCAGACCTGGCAAAGAGATACGGGGAAGCGCGTCGGGTGGTCCATGCCATCGCTGCTCACCATGAGGATGTGGCGGCGGAGGATGTCTTGGCCATTCTCGTGCAGGCTGCCGATGCGCTGTCAGGAGCTCGACCGGGTGCTCGCAAAGAGCTGCTGGAAACATACGTGAAGCGGCTTGAGGACTTGGAGCGGATTTCTAATTCTTTTGTCGGTGTGGGCAAGTCTTATGCCATTCAGGCCGGCCGGGAACTTAGAATCATTGTTGAGAGTAGCGCGGTCAGCGATTCGGAGCTTGTGCTTCTGAGTCGTGACATTGCCAAGAAGATTGAAAGCGAATTGACCTATCCCGGTCAGATCAAAGTAACCGTTATTCGTGAGACAAGGGCTGTTGATTTTGCAAAGTAGTCGTCCGGATTGGTTTTCCTGCAGGGGAAAGGTGGTGGCTGCCTAGGAGGCTGTCCGAGAACTCGATTTTAGGCGATTTGGCCATCGTAAATTCAACTACTTACGAGG
>Ga0209254_10006035_pt1 | contig 11147 bp, 9 predicted proteins | sample FrelakmetDIP11DI_FD_187148 | JGI IMG/M metagenome (GOLD analysis project Ga0209254, IMG submission 187148) | Freshwater lake sediment microbial communities from the University of Notre Dame, USA, for methane emissions studies - DIP11 DI (SPAdes)... | ecosystem: Environmental > Aquatic >... | reverse complement strand
CGATGCCGGCCGCGCGCATGGCCTCGAGGCCGTAGAACAGCACCGGCTTGTTGGCCACGGGGACGAGCTGTTTGGCGGAGGTGTGGGTGATGGGCCGCAGACGCGTGCCGGCGCCGCCGCTGAGAACGAGTCCCTTCACGACCGATCCCCTCTCGGCGCCGGCCTCAGATGGTCTCGCTGTCGCTGAGCTCGGCGTCGGTCTCTGTGGACAGCAGGTCGAGGACGCTGTGCTCGTCCACGACCTTGCCGACGAACACGACGTTGGGGCCCGCCCACAGCGTGACGCGGGCCCCGACGGGTAGCGGCAGCGCGGCTCCGCCGAGCATGATGTTGGTGAGCGTCGAGCGCTCGATATCGCGCAGAACCTCGCAGCCGTCGATGGCGAACGGCTGCGAGTCCCCGAACTGCAGGCGAGGCTCTCTGCTGGCGTCGATGATCACGCGGCGGAGTATAGCACTCCGGGCTCTGGCCTCGGCGTCCTGTTCGTGCTTTAGTTGGAGTCAGCGTGCGGTCCACCTGTGGGGGGAAGGGGCCGCTCCCACTCGTTTTCTCATCGTCGCCCTCGAATGCGCCAAGCGGGCGGACAGGAAGGAGCGAACATGCAAGGCACGCGGAGGAAGGGGCACCGTCGTGCCCTCGTGATCGCGGCCGTCGCGCTGCTGGCGGTTGGGCTCGTGTGGGGTCTCGGTTCGGCAGTGGCCGGCAGCGAGAGTCCGTCGCCGGCCGCCGGCAAGATCACGCTGCGGCTCGGCTGGACCAACGACCCCGACAACCTCAACCCCTTCATCGGCTACGAGTCGTCGTCTTACGAGATCTGGGCGATCAACTACGAGTTGCTCGTGGGCTTCCGCGCCAGCGATCTGGCGAACGTGCCCGGTGTCGGTCTCGCTACTGCCTGGGAGACATCGCCCGACGGCAAGGTCTGGACATTCACGATCACCGACAAGTCCATGTGGCAGGACGGCGAGCCGCTCACCGCCTCCGACGTGGCCTTCACGTACAACTACGTGATCAAGAACGATCTGGGCATGTTCATCGACTACATGAAGTTCATCGACACGGTGGAGGCGCCCGACGCCACCACCGTCGTCTTCACCTGCAGCAAGCCCAAGGCCAACATGCTCGGGCTCTGGATCCCGATCCTGCCCGAGCACATCTGGAGCAAGATCAGGCCGGCGGACGCCGAAAAGAGCTTCAAGAACCCGCCGCCGATCATCGGCTCCGGCCCCTTCCAGACCGTCGAGGTCAAGAAGGGTGGCTACATCCGCATGGTCGCCAACAAGGACTACTGGCGTGGCGCCCCCAAGATCGACGAGGTCATCTACCAGACGTACCAGAACCAGGACACCATGGCGCAGGACCTCAAGACCGGCGCCATCCAGACCGGCTGGAACGTCCCCTCGGCGCAGCTCGAGCCGCTCGGCGCCGAGCCCGACCTCACCGCGATCCGCGCAGTCACGATCGGCTTCGATCAACTGGGCTTCAACTGCGCCGACCAGAAGATCTTCCCGAAGTCGACCGGGCACCCCGTCCTGCAGGACCCGGCCTTCCGCAGTGCTCTCCAGTGGGCCGTGGACAAGGACAAGATCGTCTCGATCGGCTATAGCGCCAACGCCGCTCCCGCCGACACGATCGTCACCCGCGACTTCTACTCTGCCGAGGCCGATTTCCACTGGTCGCCGCCGGTGGGCGACCCAAGCACCTACGTTTTTGACCTCGAGAAGGCCAAGGCGGCCCTCGACGCTGCCGGGTACACCGACAGCGACGGCAACGGCATCCGCGAGTACAAGGGCAAGGACATCAATCTGCGGCTGTACGCCCGCAGCGAGAGCACCCAGAGCCAGAACTGCGGCAAGCTGCTCACCGGCTGGTTCGAGAGCATCGGCCTCGAGATCGACTTTCAGGTGATCGACGACGGCGCCCTCGGCGACAAGCAGTACAACTACGAGGGCGACCAGTTCGCCCCGGATTTCGACCTGTTCATCTGGGGTTGGGGCGGCGACGTGGACCCCAACTTCATCCTGTCGGTCCTCACCACGGACTCCATCGAGGCGTGGAGCGACAGCAACTGGTCCAATGCCGAGTACGACAAGCTCTTCCTTGAGCAGCAGACCACGATCGACGTTCAGGAGCGCATCGCCCTCGTCCATCAGATGCAGCAGATCGTCTATAAGGAATCGCCGTACATCCTGCTGGTCTACCCCCTCGACCTCCTGGTGGCCAACACCGGCCAGTGGACTGGTTGGGTGCGCGCCAACCAGAACAAGGGCGCCTGGTGGTTCAACACCCAGCCGGACACGTACCTGGCCGTGCAGAAGGGCGCCGCGGTCGTCGAGACCGAGAGTTCGAACACCGGCCTGATCGTGGCCATCGTGGTCGCCGTGATCGTGGTGGTGCTCATCGCCGTGCTTCTCGTGCGGCGGCGCGGCGGGCGTTCGGAGGTCGAGGCCTGAGTTCGCGCGCGCTGGACATTCATCACCCTGGCGGGTGACGGAGACTGAGACGCTCACGGGCGGGCGGCGCGGAGGCGCCGCCCGCCCGTCTCGTTCTCAGGTCGCGAAGCTCAGGTACGGCCGCCAGCTCTCGTGGATGTGGTCCACGTGCATGAAGATGAAGGACGCCGGCTCGGGCGGTCGCGGCTTGTGCGTGAGGCGCAGCCCTGCCTGATGAGGCGGGCGGTCGCCCTTCTTGCGGTTGCACGGGGCGCACGAGGTGACGAGGTTGTCCCAGGAGTCGAGACCGCCCTTGCAGCGCGGCACCACGTGGTCGACCGTGAGGTGGCGGTCGCTGCCGCAGTACTGGCAGCGGTGCCTGTCACGGGCGAACACGGCGCGCCGCGAGATGCGCGCCGCGGTGGCGCGCCGCGGCACGTACACATAGCTCCGCAGGCGGATGACCTGGGGCAGCTCGTAGGTGGCGCGCGCGCTGCGGAAGGCCGCGCCGGACTGCTCGAGCACCTCGGCCTTGCCCTTGAAGAGCAGCACCAAGGCGCGCCGCGCGCTGCACACGTTGAGCGGCTCGTAGGTGGTGTTGAGGACAAGCACCTTGCGCATGGCTGTCGATGGTAGCAGAAAGGCGCTCGATTGTGGCTGGTCGCGGCTCGCGTTCCGGGCACGGAGATATACTCCGGCAGTGGATCTCTTCTCGATGAGTGACGAGCGGGTCGCGGCCGAGGCGCCGCTGGCGGCGCGCATGCGGCCGCGCGGCCTGGCGGAGTTCGTCGGCCAGGAGCACATCGTCGGCCCCGGCACGGTGCTCCGCGCTGCCATCGAAGGCGGCGAGCTGTTCAGCATGATCTTCTTTGGGCCGCCGGGGTGCGGTAAGACCACCTTGGCGCGGCTCATCGCCACCGAGACCGGCGCTCGGCTGGTACAGCTCTCGGCGGTCAATTCGGGCACCGCGGACGTGCGCGCCGCGATCCGGGGTGCACGCGAAGCGCGCGCCCTCAGCGCGGCGCGCACGATCCTCTTCATCGACGAGATCCACCGCTTCAACAAGGCTCAGCAGGATGCCTTGCTGCCGGCTATCGAAGACGCCGTCGTGACGCTCATCGGCGCGACCACCGAGAACCCCTACTTCGAGGTCAACTCGGCGCTCATCTCGCGCTGTCAGCTGTACCGCTTCGAGCCGCTGCCGCCCGCTCTGGTGGAACAGGTCGTGCAGACGGCGCTCGGCGATGCGGAGCGCGGCCTGGGCGCCAGGGGCGTGACGCTCGCCGCCGGCGGCCTCGGCTTTCTCGCCGAGATCTCGCGCGGCGACGCGCGCGTGGCGCTCAACGCTCTGGAGACCGCCTCGCGCTCGCGGGCCGCCGGCGCGACCTCCGTCACCGTCACGGTGGACGATCTTCGCGACGCCGCCCAGAAGAGCCCGGTCTCCTACGACCGCGAGGATTCGCACTACGACACCATCTCGGCGTTCATCAAGTCGATGCGGGGCAGCGACCCCGACGCGGCCGTCTACTACATGGCCTCCATGCTGGCCGGCGGCGAGGACCCCAAGTTCATCGCCCGCCGCATGATCGTGTTCGCCAGCGAGGACGTGGGCAACGCCGATCCTCAGGCACTTCAGCTGGCCGTGGCGGCCTCGCGGGCCGTCGAGTGGGTCGGCATGCCCGAGTGCCGCATCAATCTCAGCCAGGCGGCGGCCTACTTGGCCCTTGCACCCAAGAGCAACGCCGCGTACACGGCCGTGGACGAGGCGCTGGACGACGTCAGGCGTGAAGGCAACCAGCCGCCGCCGCCGCATCTGCGCGACGCGAGCTACAGGGGGGCCAAGGCGCTCGGCCACGGCGTCGGCTATCAGTATCCGCACGGTCACGGTGGCTGGGTGGAGCAGCAGTACCTGCCCGACAAGCTCTCAGGCCGCCGCTACTATGTGCCGATACGCGGGCTGGAACTCGAGATGGCGGCCCGCCTCGCAGAAGACAAGCGGCGGGCCGTGGCCGGGGACGCAGCACAAGCGAAACGGGGGAAGAGGGATGAGTAGAGCCTACATCGTTGTCCTGGCATTTCTGTTCGTCGCGCTCATCTCCCTGGCCGTGGTGTGGTGGTACGCGCGGCACGTCAAGCAGGAACTGGACGAGTCCTCGCACATCGTCGCCGGAGCCCGCGGCGTGATCGAGTTGACGCCGGCCAGCATGGAGCAGCTGCGGCGGCTGAGCTCAGAACCCATCCTCCTCAAGCAAGGTGAGGAGGGCGTGCGCGTGCAGATCGAGCATCGCCCGCTGATGCCTCTCATGGCCTTCCTGGGAAAGGATGTGAGCGCTGCGCTCGGCGCGACGGCCGCCGAGATCACGGAGCGTTACGGCGTGAAATGGGTGGTCCTGGTCAGCGTTGGGAAGGACGATCGCGTCACGATCCAGCGGCTGGCGTGACCCCCGCGTGCAGGACTGAACTCCACCAGACCGTATACAGGGCTGTACACTGTTAAAGTACAGGCTCCATTCTTCCGAAGTACACAGAGCCGGTTCCGCGCGCCCGTGCGGCTGGCGAGACGCTGGGCACCGGTCAAGGAGGCAGCGATGAAGCGGCTCATGAAGATCTTGCTCGGGCTCTCTATCGGGGCGGCGCTCGCCTTGCTGTTCGCCCCCAAGAGCGGTCGTAAGTTGCGTGAGCAGCTGATCGGCGGTGCGACCGGGAGGCTTCTCCCGGCGGCGCCCGTCGAGTTCCCCGAGCCCCAGGGCGAGCGCCTTTGGGACGCCGGCACGGCCACCGCCGTGGCGGAGCCGCCCGTGGTGGAGCCGGTGATCGTCGAAGAGGCGACGTCCGAGGATCTGCGGGTCCGCATCGAGGAGACCCGAGCCGCCGTCGAGAGCGACATCGCACATCCGTTCGCCCCGGTCGTCGTCGAGGAGCCCGTCGCCGAGGAACCCGTCGTCGAGGAGCCGGTAGCCGAGGCAGTCGAGGAGGCTGTCGTCGAAGAGCCAGTGGTCGAAGAGGCTGTCGTCGAAGAGCCAGTGGTCGAAGAGCCCGTCGTCGAGGTCGTCGAGGAGCCCGTCGCCGAGGAGCCGGCCGTCGAGGAACCGGAGGCCGAAGTCGTCGAGGAGCCGGTGATCGAGGAGCCCGCCGCCGAGGTCGCCGAGGAGCCGGCCGTCGAGGAACCGGAGGCCGAAGTCGTCGAGGAGCCCGTCGCCGAGGAGCCGGCCGTCGAGGAACCGGTGGCCGAAGTCGCCGAGGAGCCGGTGATCGAGGAGCCCGTCGTCGAAGCAGCCGTCGCCGAGGAGCCGGCCGTCGAGGAACCGGAGGCCGAGGTCGCCGAGGAGCCCGTCGCCGAGGAGCCCGCCGACGAGTCCGCGGCGCGCGAAGACGGCACGATCGATCAGGCCGAGATGCGTCGCCGCATCGAAGAGACGCGCGCCCGTCTCAAGGCGAAGGCGTTCGACGCCATGATGAGTGGCGAGTCGGCCTTGCTCTCGCGGGACAGCGGCGAGAAGTCGGTGCCCCAGGGCGACGACGTCAAGCTGGACGGCGAGGTCGAGAGCACCATCGACGAGTCTCTGTCGCAGGAAGAATACTGAGCCGCACACTCGCGCAGATCCGCTGACCCCGAAGGGGGCGGGCGCCGCAGGCGCCCGCCCCCTTCGTCTGTGCGGATCACCGTGTGTCTGGCCGCTGCGGTCGTCGCCGGCGCCGCCGGCCGGCCTTGCGCCGATCGCGCGGTGACTCCAGCCCAAGACCGGCCGCCCACTCCTCGTCGCCCATGCGATCCGGGTCCCGCCGGTCGATCGCCGGCCAGGTGAGCGCGCTCGGCGCCAACCCCCGCTCGTGCATGGTGTGCGCCAGGATGCCCGCCGTGGAGAGGAACAGCACGCCGAGCAGCACCGCCGCCGCGGGAATGGTGCGGTTCTCGAGCAGCAGGAAGAAGTACCACCAGACTCTCCATCCGATGCCGAGCAGCGCCGCGTAGTAGATCAGCACGACCGGGATCATGATCAGCCCTGCATAGGCCGGCAGGATGGAACGCGCCCAGCCTCCGGGCTTCGCCAGGGGCCAGATGACGGCGGCGGGCAGCACCAGCAACACGGCGTACGGATTGATGAGCAGCGCCAGGACGGCGACCAGAACGAGAAACGCATGGGCGATGAAGATCGTCGCTCGCGGATCGATGGCGATGTGTCGCTCGAGGCGTCGTGCGACGGCGACCGCGTAGCCGTAGGCCAAGACGAGCAGCGCGACGAGGATCACCACGCGCAGGTAGCGGGGGTTGTCGACGATGCGAGACCCGGGCGGGATGACGGCGCCTGGGCTGCGGGGAAGCTGACCCAGCAGGTTGGCAAGATAGATGAGGGCGAGTACCACGAGCCACGGCGCCAGGTGGAGCCCTGCGCGCACTACGGCCGGGCGGAGCTTGACGCGCGCTCGCCGGCAATGCGCGAACAGGTCGACGGTCACACCTGCCAGGGGCAGGAGAAACGCCGCCAGGATCAGCGCGAGAGCGCCGCCGGGGAGTGTGCGGCTGCGCGTGAGGAAGATCGTGCCGCCGCTGCGAGCCCCCGGGCTGGTGGTGTCGTCGATCGCCATGATCATCGCCTGCACGGTGCTCCCGACCTTGGTGAGCGTCTCGGAGGAGACGTTGTTCAGCGTATCGCTCTGCGGGGGCGCCACGTCGCCCGCCGCCGAGATGGTGATTCCCGGGACGCCTCGGGCGACGAACGGCCCCTGACTGCCGGAGCTGGTGGGCACCGCCAGCCGTAGTACCTGGGCCGGCACCGTGGGCAGGAGAGCCTCCATGTTGGAGTTCACGCGGGTCGCGGGCGCCGCGAGCAGCCAGAGCCAGGGCGGAGCTACCATCGGGGCTGGGCTCCAGCCATCGAGGCCGAGGCCTGCGGGGTCGCGCGTCGCGACCTCCCGCAGGGCGATCACGGCGTACAGATCGTCGATCTCGTGATCCTCAGCGAAGCGCCGCGCCCCGAGAGCTCCGTAGGCGTCGCCGCTGGTGCAGAGGAAGATGATGGAGTGGTCGTGCGCAGTCACCGTGAACGACCGCGCCAGGCCGAGCAGCGCGGCGACCCCGGAGGCGTTGTCGTTGGCGCCTTGCGTAGCCATCGGGGGGGTGTCGCGATTGGCGATCACCAGGATCGTGCCCGCGGCGGCGCCTTTGGAAAGCGCCCAGATGTTCTGCACGGCCACGTCCTTGCCGTTGACCGTCGCCGCAAAGCTGTCGATGTGCGTCTCGAGGCCGGCCTGCTTGAACTGCTGGACGACCCACAGGGCCATCCGGTTGTCGGGGTCGGTGCCGGCGACGCGCTGGGGGTAGTCGGTGACGATGGTGCGGAGGTCGGCGGCCGCCTGCTCGCCGTCAAACGACACCGGCTCGAGGCTGAGCTTGGGAGTGTCGGGTCTGCCCAGCGTGAACAGTGAGATCACGACGAGAATGAGTGTCACGACCCAGGCGGCTCGATACACCTTGAGGTTGGGCAGGGCGGACCTCCTTGGGCGTGCGGGCATCCTATCAGACAGCGGGTAAGATGGACCGATGAGTACTCTCACCCGCATCCTCGTGGTCGAGGACGAGGCACGCATCGCCGAGGTGGTGCAGGGCTACCTGGAGCGCGAGGGGCATATGGTGGTGCGGGCGGCGACGGGCGAGGAAGCTCTTGCCGACTTCGCCCGTCGCCGCCCGCACCTCGTGGTGCTCGACCTCGGGCTTCCCGACATGGCGGGGGAGGACGTGTGCCGCCGCATCCGCGCCGCCTCCGACGTGCCCATCATCATGCTCACGGCCAAGGACGGCGAGGAGGACCTCGTGAGGGGCCTGCAGCTCGGCGCCGACGACTACCTCACCAAGCCGTTCAGCCCGCGTGAGCTCACGGCGCGTGTACGCGCACTTCTTCGCCGCGCGCGGAGCGAAGAGGAGCCTCAGGCTGACGTACTGGAACGCGCCGGCGGGCGGCTCGTCGTCGACAGCGCCCGCCGGCGCGCCACCCTGGACGGCGCGCCCGTCGACCTCACCGAATCGGAGTTCCGGCTGCTACAGACGCTGGCCCGTTTCCCCGGACGCGTGTACACGCGCTTCGAGCTCGTCGACAAGGTGCAGGGCTACCAGTACGAGGGGTACGAGCGCACCATCGACGCGCACGTCAAGAACCTGCGTCGCAAGCTTGGCGAGGACGCGCGCTCTCCTCGCCTCGTCCTCACCGTCTACGGGCGCGGCTACGCGTTCTCCGAGGAGCAGAAGTGAAACGCGGTCTGCGGCTGCGCCTGGCGCTGACGCATGCGCTCGTGGCGCTGCTGGCCATCGTCGTGGTGGCCGTGATCGTGTTCGTGGCGGGCGGCCGCCGCTTCGACACGTATCTGAGCGAGGTGCAGCGCTCCCGCAACGAGGCGGTCGTTAGCGCCCTCACCCAGACCTACAAGACCCCCGACGGCTGGGACGCCGCGTCGATCTACGCGCTCAGCCAGATCGCCCGCCTGAACAACGTCGACGTCGCCGTGTACTCGCCCCAGGGGCAGCTCCTCTTCACCGTGCAGGGCCGCCACATGGGCAGCGGCATGATGGGCGGCGGCAACGGCATGATGGGCGGCAACGGCATGATGGGCGGCGGGGGCGCTGCCGGCGCCACGCCCGTCCCGCGGACCACGGCGCTGAGCCGCGCCCAGTTCGAGGTGCAGAGCTACCCGCTGATGGTCGATGGTCGGCAGGTCGGCAGCGCCGAGATCTATGCGCCGCGCAATGCGCGGGCCGCCGCCGAGTCGGCGTATCAGACCGCCCTCACCCGTAACCTCGTGACCGCGGCGCTTGTGGCGGCCGTACTGGCCTTCCTCATCAGCCTGTTCGTCAGCCGCCGCATCACGGGGCCGCTGGAGGAGCTCACCGACGCGGCCGAGGACGTCGCCGGAGGCAATCTCGCGGTGCGCGTGGCGCCGCGGGCCGACGACGAGGTGGGTGCGCTGGCCACCGCCTTCAACGCCATGGCCGACCGCCTGGCCCGCGACGAGCAATGGCGCCGCGACATGACAGCCGACCTCTCGCATGAGCTGCGCACGCCGCTGGCCACCATCCAGTCACGCATCGAGGCCCTCGAGGACGGCGTGCTGCCGGCCACGCCGGAAAACCTGCGCGTGATCGGCGCCGAGGTCGAGCGCCTGGGGCGCCTGCTCGGCGCGCTTCGCAGCCTCAACGAGCTGGAGAGCGAAGACGTGAGCGTGGAGCACGAGAAGCTGGACTTGGCCGGCGTGGGCCGTGACGCCATCGCCCACGCCGAGACCGTCTACGCCGCGAAGGGCGTGACGCTCCTCGGCGACCTGGCCGAAGTCGCGGTCAAAGGCGACCGCGACCGTTTGCTGCAGGTCGCCGCCAACCTGCTCGACAACGCGCTCAAGTTCACGCCGCAGGGCGGCCGCGTGGTGCTGGCCGTCGCGGCCGCCGGAGGCCCTTGGGCCGCCCTCACGGTCACCGACACTGGCCCCGGTATCGACCCTGTCGACCTGCCCTTCATCTTCGATCGCTTCTACCGCTCGCAAGCAGCGCGGGGCACTCACGGCGTCGGCCTCGGACTCGCCATCGCGCGCGGGCTCGTCGAGGCTCAGGGCGGCGTCATCGAGGCCGCCGATCGCCCCGAGGGCGGGGCTGTGTTCACGGTGCGTCTGCCGGCGGCTGGCTGAGCCATGCGTGAGATCCTGCGCGAAGTGCTGAGCCTTGTCGAGAACGCCGAACCGTTCGCCCTGGTCACGCTCGTGTCACAGCAGGGCTCCACGCCGAGGGCCGCCGGGACGCAGATGCTCGTGCGGCGCGACGGCTCCATCGCCGGGACCATCGGTGGCGGCCTGCTCGAAGCGACGCTGATGCGGGAGGCGGCAGAGGCGATCGCCGCCCGCCGCTCGCACCTGAGCGCGGCAGCCTTCACCGGCGAGTCGGTCTCGGGGCCGACCATGATCTGCGGGGGGCACGCCGCGGTGCTGGTCGCCTTCGTGCCGGGCGGCGGTAGCGGCCTGCGGGGTCTTCTGGGCGCTCTTTCGCGGGCGCGGGCGGACGGGCGCGCGGCGTGGCTCTACACGTTCTTCGCCGCGGAGCCCGGGCCCAGTGAGGTGAGCTACTGCCTGTTGCAGGACGGCGCCGACCCCGTGGGTGAGCTGCCGTGCGCGCCGGCGGAGCTTCAGGCGCTGGCCGGCAGGATCGCCCTGCGCGGAGCGGCCGAGCTGCCGGACGGCAGGTCGGTGTCCGTCGAGGCGCTGCTGCCCCCGACGACGGCCGTGATCTGCGGCGCCGGGCACGTGGCCCTGGCACTGGCGCCGGTGGCCGCCGCTATCGGTTTCGACGTCGTGGTCGTGGACGACCGCCCCGAGTTCGCCGCCGCCGAGCGCTTTCCGGCGGCCTTGCGCGTGATCCGGCTCGAGAGCTTCGACCAGGCCTTCACGGGACTCGACATCACGCCGCGCAGTTTCATCGTCATCGTCACCCGCGGGCATGCTCACGATTACTCCGTAGTGCAGCAGGCGCTGCGCACGCGGGCGGGGTATATCGGCCTCATGGGCAGCAGCTCCAAACGCGAGAAGATCTTCAGAGCACTTGCGGCGGACGGCTTCTCCGCCGCCGATCTGGAGCGGGTCTTCTCGCCGATCGGCATCGCCATCGCGGCCGAGACCCCGGCGGAGCTGGCGATCAGCATCGCCGCCGAACTCATCCGCGTGCGGGCGGCGATGGTGGGG
>Ga0209254_10006034_pt1 | contig 11147 bp, 6 predicted proteins | sample FrelakmetDIP11DI_FD_187148 | JGI IMG/M metagenome (GOLD analysis project Ga0209254, IMG submission 187148) | Freshwater lake sediment microbial communities from the University of Notre Dame, USA, for methane emissions studies - DIP11 DI (SPAdes)... | ecosystem: Environmental > Aquatic >... | reverse complement strand
CTGGTTCTTCGGGCACCCCGAGGTGTACATCCTCATCCTGCCCGCGTTCGGCGTGATGAGCGAGGTGGTGCCCGTCTTTTCCCGCAAGCCGCTCTTCGGGCGCGGGTCCATGATCGTCATGTTGGGGGTCATCGGCTTGCTGGGCTTCCTTGTGTGGGCGCACCACATGTTCGCCGCCGGGCTGCCCAGCCTGTTCAACTCGATCATGGCCGGGACGAGCATGCTCATCGCCATCCCGACCGGGGTCAAGATCTTCAACTGGCTGGCCACGATGTGGGGCGGGGCCCTGCGTTTCAAGACCCCGCTGCTCTTCGCCTGCGGGCTGATCGCCCTGTTCACGGTCGGAGGCATCACGGGCGTGACACTCGCGGTCGTCCCCTTCGACTGGCAGGTGACGGACACGTACTACGTGGTCGCCCATTTCCACAACGTCCTCTTCGCCGGCACTGTGTTCGCGCTGTTCGCCGGCGTCTACTACTGGTTCCCCAAGATGTTCGGCCGCAAGATGGACGACCGCCTCGGCAAAGCTCACTTCTGGCTGAACAGCATCGGGTTCGTCGTGACCTTCATGCCCATGTACATCCTCGGCTTCCTGGGCATGCCGCGCCGCGTGTACACCTACGCCCCGGACGTCGGCTGGAACACGCTCAACCTGATCTCCTCGCTGGGCGGCTACATCATCGCCGTCTCGCTGCTCATCTTCCTCTACAACTTCGTGCGCAGTGCCCGCTCGGGCGATGTCGCCGGCGACAATCCGTGGCGCGCTTGGACGCTCGAGTGGGCGACGACCTCTCCGCCTCCGCCGGGCAACTTCACCTCGTTGCCGGTGGTCCACGGCGACCGCCCGCTGTACGACCTCGAGCAGGCCCGGCAGGCCGCTGCGGAGGGCGGCGAGGATCCGGAGGTGTACACCTTGCCGCCTGAGGCGGAGCAGACCACGGCGGCGCCCTTCTGGGTGGCCCTGGCGCTCCTCGTCATCGCCGTAGGCCTGCTCAGCACGCCGATCGTCATCGTCATCGGCGTGCTGTTCCTGCTCGTCGTGCTGGCCGTGTGGATGACGGCCGCCTGGGTGGAGCCCGAGCTCCCTGGGGAGACCGCCCACAGGTTCTCCTTCATGAGCGTGGGGATGCTCATCTTCATCGGCTCCGAGTCCGTGTTCTTCGCCTCGCTCATCGCCGCCGCCATCCACCTACGCATCCACGGTCACACGCTGGGTCAGACCTCGTTCGACGCGACCTTCCCGGCCATCAACACCGTCGTCCTGGCGCTCAGTGGCGTGACGGCGCACTACGCACAGGTGGCCTATCGCAAGCATCGGCACGGCTCCTTCTTCCTGCTGCTCGTCCTCACCATCGTTCTGGGCGCCGCCTTCCTCGGCGGTCAGGCCTGGGAATACACGCACCTCGGCCTCGGCCTCACGGCCAACCTCGCGGTGTCGACGTTCTACACGCTGACCGGGTTCCACGGACTGCACGTCCTCTGCGGGATCGGCCTTCTCGTCTACCTCCTGATCCGCGCGACCAGGGATCGGCGCCGCGGCGCGGGTGGGGACTCGCCCGGCACGGCGGGCATGGTGGACGCGGGCACCTACTACTGGCACTTCGTCGATGCGGTCTGGGTCGCGGTGTTCATCGTCGTGTACCTGCTGTAGGACGATCGTGCAGCGGCGGGCATGTCGGGCGCTGCTGCGGGCGGCCGTCGTCGTGGCGATGACGGCGGCCTCACTCGTCGCGCTCGTGGCGCCAGCCGCCGCGCACTCCACCCTGGAGAGCTCTGACCCGGCCGCGGGGTCGTCGGTCCCTACCTCCCCGCAGCACATCGTGCTCACCTTCTCTGAGGATCCCGACGCCAAGCTCTCGCTGGTCGGCGTGATCGATTCGAGCGGCGCGACGGTCCCCGGCGTCTCCGCGCCCGAGGCGGTGCCCGACGAGAAGCTCCAGCTCCGCGTGACGCCCTCGCGCCCCCTGGACGACGGCGTCTACACCGTCAACTGGCGCGTGGTCTCGGCGGTGGACGGCCACGTCGAGACGGGCGCCTTCGCCTTCGGTGTCGGCGAGAAGCCCGCGCCGGGCAGCGAGGTGGTCGTCGAGCTGCTCCACACGTCTCCATGGGTCAGCGCGATGGCGACGGCGGGCAAGTGGCTGCTGTACGCGGGCCTGATCCTGCTCGTCGGTGCGGCGTCGACCAGCCTCCTCGTCTTCTCCGGGAGGCTGCCTGTCGGCGGTATCCCGGTGCTGCGCGTCTCCGTCATCGTGGCGATCGTAGGACTCTGCCTGATGATCTGGTCCCAGCGCGTGCTGGTGGGCGCGCCGAGCCTTCTGCCGCTGTTCCTCACCCGGGAGGGCAAGCTGCTGCTCGCCCTCGGGGTCGCCTTGCTCGTCTGTATCGGCCCCATGGTAGCCGTGGATCTCTGGCCGGCGCGCTGGAGCCTGTGGCTGCTCGGCGCCGCCGGGTCGCTGGCGATGCTCGTCCACGTCGTCGGCGGCCACGCCGCATCGCCGTCGTCGGTCTGGCTGCTCAACATCGCCGTGCAGTGGATCCATCTGACGGCGATCGGCGTCTGGGTCGGCGGCCTGTTCTGGCTGCTGCTCGGCCTGCGCGGCACGGCGCGCCCCGAGCGTGCCGCGGCGATCGGCGCCTTCACCCGGGTGGCCACCGTCACGCTGGTGATCGTGCTTGCGACCGGGCTGGCGAGAGCCCTGGTCGAGGCGGGGTCGCCGGGCGCACTCGTCGACACGAGCTATGGCGTTGCGCTGCTGGTCAAGACCGGCCTCGTGACCGGGCTCGTGGGACTCGGCGCCCTCAACCACTTCTTCTGGGTGCCGGCGGTGCGCCGCGACGACGCCGAGGCGGCCGCTCGTCGGTTCGGGCTCAACTCGCGCGGCGAGCTCGTCGTGGCGCTCGCCGTGCTGGCCGCGACGGCGGTGCTCAGCGGGCTGGCGCCCGCCCGCCTGGCCGTCGCGGCCTCCGCAGCCGAACCCGCCCCGCAGGCGGCGGCCTCCGGCCAGGACTACGCGACCACCGTGCGCGTGCAACTCACCGTCACGCCGGGCAGCGCCGGCGAGAACGCCTACGTGGTCTGGGTGGACGACTACGACAGCGGCGATGCGCTCACGACGGTCACCGCCGTGCGACTCGAGTGCTCGTTGCCGGCGAAGCCCTCGCTGAGCGCCGTCATCATCCCGCTCAAGCGCGGCACCGACGACAGCTGGCGCGGCAGGGGCCTCGAGTTTGCAGTCGCCGGGCTCTGGGATATCACCGTGACCATCGAGGAGGAGGCGGGAGGCGTGACGGTGCCGCTGACCCTTCTCATCAAGCCTGCCGCGGCAGATTGAGCAGTGCGCGGTCCTCCTATCAGATGAGGGAGTAGCCATGAAGCGTGAAACCAGAGCGTTCCTCTTGGCCATGCTGGCCTGCATGGCGGTGGCCGTCTTCCCTGTGCCCGCCGATGCCCACGAGACCAAGGAGGTGGGCGGCTACTCGTTCGTGGTGGGCTGGGGCATCGAGCCCGCGTACGTCGGCCAGCTCAACAGCATCCAACTGATCGTCACCCACAAGGCCGACGGAGACCCGGTCAACGACCCCGGGGCTCGCCTCAGCGTGATCGTCACGTACGGCAAGGAGGAGATCGAGATGGATCTCGTGCCGACGTTCAGTGGCGACTTGGGCACCGGCACTCCGGGCGAGTACCGGGCGCTCCTCATCCCGACGGCCCCCGGGGACTACACGTTTCACGTCACCGGCACCATCGGCGGCGCGAAGGTGAACGAGAAGGTCACGAGCTCGCCGAAGACCTTCTCGCCGGTGGAAGAGGCCTCCGCGGCGCAGTTCCCCGCCAAGGTCCCCGGCGTGGAGCAGGTCGCGCAGCGGCTCGACGCCGAGCTGCCGCGCCTGGCCACCGACAGCGAGGTGTCGAGCGCCGTGTCGAGCGCGAGGACTCTCGGCTACATCGGCATCGCCGTCGGGGCGGCGGGTATCGTGCTGGCCGCCTTCGCGCTGCTGCGAAAACGCGCCTGAGCGCGCGACTCCGTCTGGCGTGCGGGGCGATGCCGAACAGGGTGGAAGTGGTGCCCCCAACGGAATTCGAATGGTCACCCGACGCGCCTGTAGGCGTAGTTGAACATGCTCTGAGGTGCACCCACAGGCGCGGGGATGCGCGGCGCGACATGAGGCACGTTGGCGGGATGTTGGCGGCATTGTGCGCCTGGCGGCGGTGTCCGGCGCAACGGACTATCGCCCAGCTCGTCGTGGCGGGCCAGGCAGCCGGGCCGGTGAGGGTCATCAAGATGGTGGCGGCCAACGCTGAGTCGCGCCTACGACGCGGACGCACCTCGCGCCCTGCTCTGTGCCCGCCCCGCGGGCCGCATTGCCCGGTTGCGGAGCCTCAGAACGTCAAAGCTTCGGCGCCTACCGGCCCGCCAGCGACGGCGTAGCCCATGGCGCGATAGCCGGCGAGGCGCTTCTGATGCATGCGTCCTAGCACAGGCACGCCCTCATCCACGTAGTCGTAGATGAGCACCTCTGCCTTGCCTGCGTGCAGGCGGTGGAGGCGGCCGGCGTACTGCTGCAGCGTCCCTCTCCAGGCGACCGGCATGGCGAGGAAGAGCGTGTCGAGGCGCGCGTCGTCGAAGCCCTCGCCGACGCAACGGCCGGTGGCCACGAGAACTCGTGGTGCATCATCCGGCGTGGCGGCCAGCTCGTCCGCGATCGCCCGCCGCGCTCTGCTGCCCATGCCGCCCGACATGACGAAGACGCGGGCGACCGACTCGGCCAGCGTCGCCGCCAGGCCGTCGCGATGCTCGGTGCGCTCCGTGAGCACCAGCGGCGAGCGCCCGGCTGCGACGGCGGCGAGCACGTCGGTGACGATCAGCGCGTTGCGGTCAGGGTCTTCTGCAAGCGCGGAGTAGACGGCCTGGATGCCGGGCTCATCGTCGGCGGTGGGCAGCGTGAAGGCCGTGTTCCTCGTCACGACTCTGTGGTCGAAGGGCCGGGCCGCGGCCTGGCTTCGGGCGTCGGTGCGGTATCTGATTGGGCCGCACTGCATGGTGATGATCGGCTGATGGCCGTCGCGACGCACGGGCGTCGCGGTGAGGCCGACGACGTAGCGCGCCTTCACCTCGCGCATCACGCCTTCGAAGCTGAAGGCGGAGAGGTGGTGGCACTCGTCGACGATCACCTGGCCGTAATCAGCGACGAGGTCGGCGACCACGCCCTTCTTGTTGAGCGACTGGATGACGGCGACGTCGATGGCGCCGGTCGGTCGCATCCGCCCGCCGCCGATCAGTCCGATCTCCGCGGACGGCACGTCGAGGAAGGCCGCGAGACGCTCACGCCATTGATCCATGAGCTGGCGCCGATGTACGAGCACGAGGGTGTTGACGCCGCGGGCGGCGATCAGCCAGGCGCCGACCACCGTCTTGCCGAAGGCTGTGGCGGCGCTGAGCACGCCGCAGTCGCAGGCCAGGATCGCCTCAGCCGCCTCCCTCTGGGCCTCGGTCAGCTCGCCTTCGAAGGTCGCCTCGAGCGGCTGGCCGGCGCAGCGCTCGTCTTTGAGCTGCGCCGCGATGCCATACTGCTCCAGCAGCGCGAGCACATCGCCCAGGCAGCCGCGCGGTAGGGCGATGAAGCCGCCGATCTCCTCCGCGCAGCAGATGAGGCGCGGCTTCGCATAGGTCGGCAGGCGCATCGCCTGGGCGCGGTAGAACTCCGGGTTCTCGAACGCAGCCAAGCGCATGAGCCGATCCTGCATGCCTTGCGGGAGAGCGTCTTTGGAAACGTAGATGAGGTTGCTCGACACCAGCTCGAGCGCCTCAGGAAAGGGTCCCTGGATGCGGGTCTCGGGCCGGCGCTTGGAGGGCGGCAGGGTCCACGGCGTCTCGTCTTCGTCAGCGAGGGCGATACGCTCTCCGAGAGCGTCGCCTCCCGCGAGCGCGCTCGCGAGGACGGCCTCGACCTCGGCGCGCGACAGGCGCTTCACGCCGGACAGCAGCTGCCACTGGTCGGGAGCCGGCCGAAGGTCCCCGTCCACGAACACGCTCTTGCCTTCGCCGCGCGGCTGGCCCTGCAGGGGCAGCGCGATGAGGTTGCCGAAGCCGCCCTTGGGCAGCGTGTCCTGTCCTGGGAAGAGGCGGTCGTAGGAGTCGAGACCGACTTCGTGGCGAAGCGCCGTCGCGCGCGTGAGTAGGGCGCTCCCGAGGCGCCGCGCCTGCGCGGCCGGGATCGCCTGCGCGAAGAAGACCCAGACGTGTGCGCCCTCGCCGGAGCGTGAGATCTCTGCGTAGGCAGGCACCTCAAGCTGCGCGCAGACGTCGCGGAAGGCCGAGACGTCGCGTCGCCATTCGGCCTTGTCGAAGTCGAGTGCCAGGAAGTGGCAGCTCTCGTCGAGCAAGAGGGGATAGACGCCGATTGTGTGCCGGCCGGTGAGATGGTCGCGCAGGACCGCGTCGGTGATCGGGAGGAGTGCCCGGTTCGGGCACTCGCCGCACTTGACCCTGGGTTTGCTGCAGAGGGCACCATCCCACTCGTGCGCGCAGGCGGGCGTGTAGCCCGACCTGCCTCCCTTGCTCTGCCATCGCAACGCGAAGACGTCGTCGCGACCGCAGAAGAGCGTGCGAAACAGAGCCAGTTTGGCAGCGACAGGAGAGCCGGAGGTCACGGGGACAGCGCTGGCGGTCGGACGGGGAGGGGCCGTGCCGGGCGTAGGGGCGGCAGCGGGCTGAAGCGGGGCGCGAAGGGGCTCGGCCTCAGCTGGCGCGAGCAAAGACCTCAGGCGGTCACACTCGGCGCGCAGGACCGCGACCTCCGCGCTCTCTCCATCGACGTTGCTCATGCCGCCATTGTCTCAGCCTCAAGGGCGAATATGAACTGCCTGGTGCCGAGGTGCCTACTCAGGCACTGCATCACCATCAACTCATCGTTGCGGCCCCACGTACTCACTTGGCGAATGCGTGATCAGTTGCGGCGTGCAGCCGGGGCACGAGACGCAAGATCGATGCCGCCCTGAGCCAGCGGCGGTTGCCCCTAGACTCCAGCCAGCAGGCGTTCGACCAGCGCCGCGAGCGAGGCGGCAACCACCGCTGAATCGTCGCGTCCGGCGGCGGCCCGGCCGGCCAGGGCGCAGCCGCGTGCGCTTGCCTTCGAGAACTCGGCCCGCAAGATCACGAGGCCCCCTTCGACGCTCCCGGCGACGGCCGCAGCCAGCGTGCCATCAGCCGCGCCAAGTCCGCCTGACCGAGCTCGCGAGAGAACGCGGGCCAGCGAGTCGATGTCGCTGCCGCGCAGGAGGCGCAGCATGTCGAGCGCATCCTTGGCGACATAGTCGCTGCGCCGCGCATCGTCGAGTCGTTCCGCCACCTTATGCACCTTCGAGATGAGCAGCGCGGCGACGCCGGCAACGCGCACCGCATAGCTCCTCGGATCTGCGTCGAGGGCAACGACGTCCATGAGGTCGTTGTCGAAGAGCGCCAGCTCGAGCCCGAACGCCTTGCGGGCGAGGCGATCGCCTTGCGGGCCGAGGCGCGCGGCGCGCGTCCCGGCGCCGCTGACCGCCTCCGGGACGAGCAAGTCGAGGTCGATGTGCACGGCGCGGCCCGCCACCTGCTGCTCGGCGACCCAGGTGCCGACGACGGGTCCGCTGGCTCCTGTCTTGGGCCAGAAGCCGGCAGCCGCGAGTGCCTCGCTGAGCAGGGGGTCTGCCCCCAGCAGCGCTGGGTTGAGGACGAGGTCCGCGTCGGTCGTGTGCGGCGTGGTCGCAAGGTCGCCCTCGCCGACGCGCAAGTAGACCGCGTGCGCGCCGATCAGGATCGCCGCCTGGCGCTGTGCGCCCAGGGCCTCAAGGCCGTCGAGGAGCACATGCCGGGCGGCGACATAGAGGGGGTCAGGCCTGGCGGGCTCAGCCATCGAGGCGCCACGACTCTTCGCTGATGGCCATCCACTCGAGCAGCGCCTCGCCCTCGGCAGGCATGCGGTCGGGGCCAGTGAGGCAGTCGACGGCCACCTGAGCGGGCGCCGCGTAGGTGACGCCGCTGCGGCTCCAGGTGCGCTCATAGGCCACGGGGTCGAGGGGCTCGCAGAGGTAGACGTTGCCGGCGCCGCTCGCCGGCACGAGGCCCGTCTCCCGCGCGACGTCGCCGACGGCGTCGACGTAGCACATGAGCAACGAGGGCGCCGCGACAGGCGCCCGCTCGGCGGCTGCGAATGAGCCGCTCACCGCGTAGCGGCCACTCGCTGCGCGCGTTGCCCAGGCGGCGAGATCGCGCAGGAAGGCGGGGATACCCTGAGGCGCGAGGAAGAGCTGCGCGGCGTTCGACTCGAGCACGCGGTAGTCGGCGCTCCAGCGGCGGATGAGCTCTGCCCAGAGCACTCGCGTAATCGGCTGCACCGGTCCGCGTCCCTGGCGCTCCACGAGCGCCTCACGTTCGAGCAAGGCGATGAGCTTCGAGACGTAGCCGGCACTCACGCCGGCCCGGGAGGCGACCGTGCGCGAGGTCGCGGGCTCTGCGTAGTCGCACAGCGTGCGCACCACGCGCGCCGCCTTGCCGCCGCGCAGCGAGCGCATTGGAGCCGCGGCTGGCGCGGGGTCTTTCGCGGAGCCTTGCTGGCGCACGAAAAGGCTTGGCCGCGGAACCTGCACCAGCATGTTGCCGGTCAGGTCGATGTAGTTGACGCCGGCTTCTTCGAGGAGCTGGCGCGCTCGCGGGCCGAGGAACGGTGCGACGTAGAGGCACTGGGAGTCGGGCGGCAATGGTGGCAGCACGCGGAGCTGGGCAAGGACGTCACGTGGGAAGGCGCGCTGCTTGGCCTCGACCAGCTGCAGGGCCGTGCTGCCATCGGGCGCGGTGAGGCCTAGGATCGCGTCGGGCCGCGGGCTGCCGGATGCGCGCCTGGGCTCATCGAGGCGACGCACTGCCCAGTCCGCGCCGAGGCGCTCCGCCAGGAGCCGCTGCGCCTGCATGATGAGGTCGGATTCCTTGGCCATGATGTTTCCTAAATTCTGTTTATTTCCTGAGACAGGAAACATGATATTACGGGGAAACATCGGTGTCAACAAGCTCTCGATCGAGGGTCGCCCGATGCACCCTGTCAGACTGTCCCCTATCGGACGCAGGAAGGTTGACCGTGACTTTCCACCGACCCGGTCGTAGCTCCTTGAGTCCCTGACCTGTGCGCTCGGCGGCCATGAGTGTTCCTCTGTGATGTTTGCTGAGCTGCCTCTGGACCTGTTTCCAGAGGACAGAGGCACCATAGCAGGGCACCACGACGGAAACGGAGGGTCAGCAGGGACGAGGAATCATCCTCATTAGCAGGGAAAAAGATGGTGCCCCCAACGGAATTCGAATCCGTGCCGCCGGCTTGAAAGGCCGGTGTCCTAGGCCGCTAGACGATGGGGGCACGCGTGCCGCCGGGGGATTATACCCCGGCCGGAGGCCGGCGGCCGATCTCGGGGAGCGCCCGCCGGCCGCGACCCCGCAGGCGCTTCGCGGTAAGCTTGACCTCCGTAGCGCGGCTTGGAGGTCGGGATGACGTATCCGTTCGTGGTGGGGCCTGTCGCCGGAGATGAGGCGAACCTGCCGGCCATGTTCGAAGTGCGACAGCACTTCGACGTCTTGCCGGCCGTCGACGTGCTCACGGCGCTCGAGGCCGAGTGGCCGCGCGCGAAGGCGCCGCTCTCCGGCCTCGCGCCCGGCGCCAGCATCGCCGTAGCCGTGGGCAGCCGCGGCATCGCCGACATCGCCGGGCTGGTCCGCGGGATCGTCGAGCGGCTGACGGCGGCCGGCTTCGAGCCCTTCATCGTGCCGGCCATGGGCTCTCACGGCGGCGCCACCGCCGAGGGCCAGACAGAGCTGCTGGCGCACCTCGGCGTCAGCGAAGAGGCCATCGGCGCGCCGGTCCGCGCCACCATGGAAGTCGTCTCTCTGGGCGAAGTCGACGGCATTCCTCTCTTCCTCGACCGCTTCGCCTGGGAGGCCGACGGCATCGTCCTGGTCAACCGCGTGAAGCCGCACACGGACTTCGTGGGACCTATCGAGAGCGGGCTCATGAAGCAACTGACGATCGGTCTCGGCAAGCGGGCCGGCGCCGAGCACTACCATCGCCTCGGCGTAGTGCGCGGCATGGCCGAGATCGTGCCGACAGCCGCCCGTGCGGTCATGGATCGGGCGAACATCTTGTTCGGCGTGGCGCTCGTCGAGAACGAGGACCACCGCACGGCGGTGGTGCAGGTCGTGCCGCCGGAGGAGCTCGAGGAGACCGAGAGCGGGCTCCTCGAACTGGCCCGCCGGCACCTCCCTGGGCTGCCCCTCGACGATATCGATCTGCTCATCCTCGACGAGATGGGCAAAGACATCAGCGGCCGCGGTCTTGACCCCAACGTCACCGGCCGCGAGATCATCTCGTGGTCTGCGCGCCGCGAGCGGCCGCGTGTGCTGCGCATCTTCGTGCGCGGCCTCAGCGCCGGCAGCCACGGCAACGCCCTGGGCATCGGCAACGCCGATGCCGTGACCCTTCGCCTGGTCGATGCGCTGGACGGCGCGAAGACGGCGGTCAACGGCCTCACGTCGTGCTCGCCCGACGACGTCAGGATCCCGCTCGTGTTCGCCAGCGACCGCGACGCCGTCTTCGCCATGCTCACGACGATCAGGCCGACGACGCCCGAGGATGTGCGCGTGGTCTACGTGCGCAACACGCTGGACGTGGAGCGCTTGTGGGTGTCGGCGGGGTGTCTGGGTCATCTGCCGGCGCCGCCGGCCGTCGTCGTCGACCCGGCTCACCGGCGCCTGCCGTTCGACGCCGCAGGGAACCTGTTCTCGCCCTTCACTGGCGCGTAGACGCATGACCAGGAGCTCGCGCTACCCGCCCGATCACCTCGAGCAGGCGTGGGCCGGCTTTCTGCGGCGCTACCCCGACTACGCCGGGACGAGCGCCGTCGACGAGCTGCGTGCCCGCGACTACGCGCGTCTCGACCGCCTCGGCCACACGTACCTCGACTACACCGGCGGCGGGCTCTACGCGGAGTCCCAGGTCCGCCGGCACTACGAGCTCCTCAGCGGCCACATCCTCGGCAACCCGCACTCCGGCAACCCCACCTCGCTGGCGTCGGCGGCGTTGGTCCACGAGGCCCGCGCCTCTGTGCGGCGGTTCTTCAACGC
>Ga0209254_10006033_pt1 | contig 11148 bp, 7 predicted proteins | sample FrelakmetDIP11DI_FD_187148 | JGI IMG/M metagenome (GOLD analysis project Ga0209254, IMG submission 187148) | Freshwater lake sediment microbial communities from the University of Notre Dame, USA, for methane emissions studies - DIP11 DI (SPAdes)... | ecosystem: Environmental > Aquatic >... | reverse complement strand
GTCCGGCGCAGGTCGGCGAGAGCGGCGGCGAGCTCGTCTTTGCTCACCGCCCGGACCTCGCGGGCCAGGTCCAGGACGATCTTCCGGTCGACGAGCGCGTCCAGGACCGCCAGCCTCGCGTCCCCTCCGGCCTCGGCCGCCGGGCCCCCCGCCAGGCCGAATGCGACGGCGACCTCGACGTCGAGGCGGGTGATGATCTGGCCGTTGACGACGGCGACCACGCAATTGACCGTCTGGGCCGGCGCGGCGGCCGCCGCCAGAAGCATGAGGAGCAGGATCCTCTTCGTCATGGTCATCACCGCCTCGCTAGAAGATGTTGCCGATGGTCAGGAAGATGAGCGGGTGCCCCTTGCGGTCCTGGGCGTCGAAGCCCCAGAGCTTCCAGGCGATCTCCAGCCGGACGGGCCCGAGCGGCGTCCGGTAGCGGATGCCGGCCCCGGCGGCGCCGAGCAGATCGAAGGGCTGGAAATCCTGGAGCTTCTCGTAAACGTTGCCGAGGTCGAAAAAAGAGGCCAGCCGGAACGCCTTCCAGGCCGGGAACGGGGCGAAGGCGAGCTCGGTGTTGATCAGGAAGACGGCCTCTCCGCCGTAGGGATTGAGCGTCGTCGGATCGAGAGGCCCGAGCATCTCGAACTCCTCACCCCGGAACGTGTTGCTCCCGCCGGCGAAGAACCGCTCCGGCAGGTGGATCAGGCCGTTCCCCAGCCCGAGCCGGGACATCAGGCTGAAGTTCAGGACCGAGGTGAGCGGCCGGAAATACTGGCCCTTGAGGAAGATCTTCTGATAGTCCGATTCGGTGCCGAACAGGGGCAGGCCCAGCTCGCCGATGCTGCTGAAGAAATAGCCCCTGGTCGGGTTCAGTGTATCGTCCCGCCGTTCCCAGCTCATGCTCAGCGAGGACAAGGCCCCCGAATAGGGCAGGAAAAAGCGGTCGATATCCGGCGGCGGGTCGTCGATATCGACGTCGGGGAGGGCCGTCCGCGTCAGGCTGATCGATCCGATCAGGAGGCGGGACCGGCCCAGGCCCTTGACCACGCTGAAGCTGACGCCGCGGCGGTCGAGGGTGAAGCTCTCGCGCATCTCCCGCTCGACCCAAGCCTGCAAGGTCGTCGGCATGGTCAGGCCGAAGAGATAGGACTGGTTCCAGGAGGCGACCGCCCGCCGCTCGATCGTGCTGATCTGGCCGAGGACGCCCACCTGGGCGCCGAGCCCGAAAACGTTGTTGCGGATGTACTCGCCGGTGCCCCGGGGCCGGAAATCGTTGGGCCAGTCGGCCAGGGAGCCGCTGACGGGGTTCAGCGTATGGAATCCGAGCCCGAGCCCGGTGTAGTTCCTCTCCCCTTCGCGGACCGTGACGACGACCACCTCTTCCTCCGGGCTCGTGCCGATCTCGTCGACGCGGACCTCGGAGAAGATGCCGAGCGTCTCCAGCCGCCGCTTGGACTCCTGGATGCCCGCGTAGTCGGCCGCGTCGCCCTTCCCGACGCGGAGCTCGCGGCGGATGACCTTGTTCCGCGTCACGCGGTTCCCGGTGACGAAAACGTCCCGGATGGTGACCGGGCGGCCCTCCGCGATCTCGTAGATGAGCGAGACCCGGTTCTCCGGCGAGCGCTCGACGCGGGAGACGACCTCGGTGCCGCGCACGCCGCGGTTGAGATAGACCGTCTCGATCACTCCGACGTCCCTCTGGACGTTGGGCGGGAAGTAGGGGCCGCCCGCCCGGCTGACGATCTCCCCTGCGAGCGCCTCCGCGGTGACGAGCGTCGCGCCTTCGATACGGATGGCCTCGATCGTGGACTTCGGCCCCTCCTCGATCTCGAAGACCGCCCGGACGCCCTCGGCCTCCTTGACGAGATCGAGCCGGACCCGGACACCGGGGAAGCCGTTCTCCTTGTAGAGGCTCTCGAGGTCCCGGGGGACGGAGAAGAGCCGGTCGTAGCTGATAAAGGCGAAGAGCGGGACGCCCTTGGTGTAGGCCAGCCGGTTCTTCAGGTCGAGGCTCGAGAAGGCGGCGTTGCCGCGGAAATCGACGCCGACGACCTTTTCCTTCTCCCCCGGCGCGACGTCGTGGACGATCCGCATCTCGTCCCGCCCTTTTTCGACCCGGCTCTGGACGGTCGCGTACACAAAGCCCTGCCGGCGGACATGGTTGAGGATCCGGGCTTCGCCCTCGGCCAGTCCCCACGACTCGAAGACGCGCTCCTCCCAGATCGGGTTGAGGAGACGGGCCGGCACCTTGGCCCCGTTGACCACGATGGTCACCTTCTCGTGGGGCAGGATCTCGACGACGAGGTCGACCCGGCGGTTCTGCTCGTCGAAGCTCTCTCCGGCCAGAAGGATCTCGGCCCGGCGGTAGCCGGCCCTGTCCAACCCCTGCAAGAGGGCCGCGAAATCCGCGGCCAGACGGTCCGGCACGTAGACGTCCCCGACCCGGCTCTTCATCTTCTTGAGGAGGGCCCGTTCGGGGATCTCGGCCTTCCATTCGACCTCGAGCCCGCCGATCCGGAAGCTCTTCCAGTCGAGCGCCCGGAACACGAGGTCGGCCGTCGAGGCGCCTGCCTTCTTGCGGATATCGCACGCGACCACGGCCTCGAAGTACCCTTCCCGCCGCAGCCCCTCCCGCATCTCCGCGATGGCCTCGGGGAGCCGGTCCTCGCGGAGATAGGCGCCGGGCCTCTGGGCGGTCAGACCCTCCAGAAGCCGGGTCTTCGACACCCGGGGTCCCTTGAACCGGACGGCGTCGATGAAGACGTTGCGGACCAGGTCGAACGCGAGCTCGATCCGGTCCTCGCCCTGCTTCGTGACCTGGACATCCGCGAACAGGCCGGTCCGGAATATCTGCTTGACGGCCTGGTCGACGAGCCGCGGCGAGAAGGCGTCGCCCGGCCGGATGGGAATGAGGTCGAGGAGTCCCGCGCCGCCCGGCTGACCGTCGACCCGGACGACGACGCGCTCCACGACCGCGGCGGCCTGGGCCGCGACGTCCTGGGCCGCTCCCGTCCGCGGGGCGGCCAAGGCCAGGACGGCGGCCAGGGCCAGGACCGGCCCGGTCCGGCGGGCCCGGCTCCGCGTCCTAGAAGCGCTTGCGGAACTTGACATCGAAACCTAGTCTCCCCCGGTCGTCCCGCCCGCCCACGAGCGAGAATCTCCGGCTGATATCCCATTCCATGCGGAAGATGGGGACTTCGTCGATCTCGGCCCTGACGCTCGAGCTGGCCAGGACCGTCGAATAGAGAAACAACAGGTTCTTGGAGACCTTCTTGCCCACCGTGATCCGGGCCGCGACGCCGCCCTGGCCGCCCCGCGGCAGGTAGGGATCGATGCGCAGACGGTCCAGGGAGAACACGCTGCCGGTCCCCTTCTTGGCCAGATCGGCGATCTGGTAGGTCAGCAGGGAGGCGGTGTTGACGGCAGTACTGCGGTCGCCCGAGTAGGAATAGTACATCCGCTGGAACGACTCGCCCAGGGCCAGGAGCGACAGGATCTCGTCGGGGGGCAGCGGCGGCGAGGAGCTGAATTGCGGATTGAGCCGGCTGACGGATCCGCTCAGGTCGAGGGTCACGCGGTAATCCTTGACGTAGGTCTCGCCGCGGAAATCGAGGAAGGGCTCCGCGTTCACGGGATCGGTGAAGCTCAGGCGGCCGCGGATGACGCGGAACTCCCGGTCCTGGAAATAGAAACCGCCGTTGATGATGTTGATGTCGCCGAGGAGCACCGGCGCGTCGAAAGCGCCGACCGCCGTTACGTTGAAGCGGGCGTTGAACCGGCCCAGGGAGTTCTCGATGGAGACGTTGTCGTCGGCCCGGAGGCGGAGGTTGAGCGACATGCCGTCGAAGAAAGAAGGCCCCGCCGTCTCCGTCGGGGTCTGCGAGGAGAAGCCGAAGGCCTCGTAGATCTCGCGGCGGAAGCTCAACCGCTTGAACAGGATCTCCCCCTCCGTGACGAAGCGCTTGGCGTCCTTGAGGATGCGGACCGACATGTCGGCCTGGGCCCGCATCCTCTCCATCGGCGAAAGGACCATGTCCCGGCCCTCGAACGTCAGGTCCATCGTGGCGATGCCCCCCTCGCCGATGCCGATCCGGCCGGAGCCGGTGAGCGGGCCGCCGCCGAGCTTCCCCGCGAGCGCCGTGATGCTCAAGGCGCCGTCCTTGAAGGTCATGACCGAGGTAAAATCGGTCACGGCGTAGGCGAACCCCGGCAGGGGCATGACCGGGGCCGCGACGTCGAGGCCGACCGATACGCGGACGGCCTCCGGCGTCTCCTGGATGCTGGCGGTGTAATCGACCCGCCCCTGGGAACCGTCCCAGGGGACGACGAGGTCCATGGCGGTGATGCGGCCTTTGACGGTGCCGCTGAACGGTTCGCCCGCGAGCGAAAAATCGAAAGCGCCGTCGAAGGGATTGTCCCCGGGGACCAGGCGGCCTTTGAGGCCCAGGCTGACCCGGTCGGCGGCGACGCCGATCTCGAGCTCACCGCGGGCTTCCGTCCGGTCGAGGGGCGAGAGCAGCATGTCCTTGACGGTGAAGAGGCCCGGCAGCTTGTCGCGGCCGAAGACGCCGCGCCCGGCGAGCGACAAGGACAGCCGGCCGGAGGCCGTGGGGACGATCGACGCGAAATCGAGTTCCTCGCCGCGGGCGTCGATGTCGAACTCGCCGTTGACCGTGCCGATGAGGAGTCGGCCCTCGAAGCGGCCGCCGTGGAAGTCCATGGCCAGCTCGGGGAACGACAGGACGCCGTCCCTCCAGGCCAGGCGTCCGGCGACCCGGCCGGCGGTCTGGCCGTAACCTGTGACCCGGGGGCTCGTGAAGGTCCCCGAGAATTCCTGGGCGCCGCCGGCCTTCTCGACCAGCCGGAAATCGCCGGCCACCCGGCCGGCGAGCGTGACGGGGATCCGGAGGGCGGTCAGCACGCGCTCGAGCTCGCCCTCTCCGTTCCGGACGTCGAGCTCGAGCCCTCCGCCCGCCGACTTGATATCGATCCGGCCCTTGAGCGAGGGATCGTCGACATCGAAGCGGCCCTCGAACGCGCCCTGCGAGATGGCGACGTCCGCTTCGGCGAAGGCGGCGTCGAACAGGTCGAAGCCGCCGGGCGAGAGCGTGGCCTTGAGGGCGACCGCCGGAGAGGACGAGCGGCCGCTGAGCGTGGCATCGACGTAGCCCTGGCCGCGGATCTCCCCGAAGCCGAATTTCTGGTCGAGGACCAGGGAAACGAACTCCCGCGCGTCCTTGACGTCGGAGATCTGGGCATGGATCCTGGTGTCCATGTCCCCGGCCAGGTCGATGTCGGCCGTCGCTTCGACCCGGCCGAAACCCGTATCGAGGCCCGGCGCGTCGATGGCCACGTGCCGCGCGGCGAGATCGACGCCGACCTTGATCGGGCCGCGGAAGCCGAAGGAATCGCCCCGGCGCTCGAGCGAGGCGTCGCGGAACTCCACTTCGGCGTGGACCTGGCGCGAGGCGATGCTGAACGTGCCCCAGGCCGCGGACCGGACGGGCCAGGGGATGTGGATCTCCCGCATGACCGGATCGATGATGACCGGCGCGACGCGCCCCTCCACGCGGCCCTTGAGGAAGGACAGGATCAGGCTTTCGGCCGGACGGCCTGGCTTCTGCATGCCCATCGCGAGCTCGCCCCTCTTGTCCGGAAAGAGCTCGAAGCGGCCCTGGACCGTGCCCAGGGGCACCTCGTTGATCACCAGGGTCGTGGAGGCGAAGTCGGTCGAGAACGCGAGCCGCCCGTCCTTGCGCTCCAGCCGGCCCTGGCCGTTGGCCCGGCCCTTCCAGGAGAAGGGCATGCGGAGCAGGTCGTCGAGGATGTCCGTGTCGATGTCGTAGCGGACGTCGATCTCGGCCGACGGCCGGAAGAAGTCCCGGATGAGCCCGCTGGCCGTCAGCTCGAGGCCCGGTCCTTCGACGGAGAGCCGATCGACCGTCACGTTTTCGCCCGTGCCGGCGAGAAGCACCGTCAGGGCACCGATCGGGGTCGGGCCTCGCCGTGGCGAAGCGTAACCGCTCGAGGCCGCCGTGGCCCGGATGGCGAACTTGTCGCCGGCCTGGGTGATGAGCGCCCGGACCCCCCGGGCCTCGAGGACCGTCCGGCCCCGCTCGAAGATGACCGTGCCGTTCTCGATCGTGCCGCTCTCGATGGCGAAGGGCAGCTCCAGGATGGACAGGGGCGGCCGGGCCTTCCGGCGCGGCGCGCCCGCCGCGGGCGGCCGGATGTGGATCTCCGGGGAATCAATGACGACCGACAGGATCTTGCGGTTGCGGAGGAGGGAGACGTAGGGGATCTCGATCCGGACCCGGCGGGCCCGCAGGGCCGGCGGATCGGTGAGGGAGCGGAAATTCTCGATGACCAGGGCCGGCGGGAAGTAGGACAGCGTCAGCCGGTCGTACGCGAACGCCTTGCGGATGCCCTTGCCGACCTCGCCGAGGAGGATGTTCTTGGCGACGATCAGGCTGACGGCCAGGAGGACCAGCACGAGGGCGGCCACGGCCGTCCGCCGGGCCTTTTGGGCGAGGGCCCGGGCCTGTTCGCGGACCCGGGCGATGGCGTCGAACCTCACTTCTTGACTTTCCTCCAGTCGGCGAGGAAGCGCTCGACGCCGAGGTCCGTCAGGGGGTGCCGGATGAGCTTTTCCATGATCCCGAACGGCACGGTGGCGATATCGGCCCCGATCCGGGCCGCCTCGATGACATGGCGGGGGTGGCGGACGCTGGCCACGATGACCTCGGTCTCGAAGTGGTAGTTCTCGTAGATCTGGACGATCTCCTCGATGAGGGCCATGCCGTCCTCGGCGATGTCGTCGAGGCGCCCGATGAAGGGACTGACGAAGCGGGCCCCGGCCTTGGCCGCGAGCAGGGCCTGGCCGGCGGAGAAGACGAGGGTCATGTTGACCGCGACGCCCTCGGCGTGGAGCGTCTTCGTGGCCTTGAGGCCTTCCAGACCGACGGGGATCTTGACGGCGATGTTGGGCGCGATCCGGGCCAGCGCCCGGGCCTCGACGACGATCTCGTCGGCCTTGAGCGACACGCACTCTGCGCTGACGGGCCCGGGCGTCAGGGCGCAGATGGCCCGGATGTTGTCCTCGAAGGAGACGCTCTCCTTGGAGCAGAGGGACGGATTGGTGGTGACCCCGTCGAGGACGCCCCAGCCGGCGACTTCGCGGATCTCGTCGAGATTGGCCGAATCCAGGAACAGCTTCATGAATCCTCCTAGGCGCTCGGGCGCGTGAACGTGTTGGAAAGCACGCCGATCCCCTCGATCTGGACGTCGACCCGGTCGCCGGGCGCGGTCGGGCCCACGCCGGCCGGCGTGCCCGTGGCGATGATGTCGCCGGGCTCGAGGGTCATGATCCGGGACAGGAACCGGACCAGGAACGGGATCGAGAAGATCAGGTTCGCGGTCGTCCCCGACTGGACGAGCTTGCCGTTGAGGAAGGTCTTCAGGCGCAGCCCGGCCGGATCGAGGCCCGTCGTGATGCACGGGCCGACCGCCGCGAAGGTGTCGAAGCCCTTGGCCCGTGTGAACTGGACGTCCTTGGTCTGCAGGTCGCGGGCCGTGACGTCGTTGAAGCAGGTGTAGCCGAGGATGGCGTCGTCGACGGGGTCGTCGTCGCCGAGACGGCGGGTTCTCTTCCGGATGACGACGGCGACCTCGCCCTCGTAGTCGACCCGGGCCGAGGCCGGCGGCTGGACGACGGCATCGAGGTGGCCGATAAGGGCCGTCGGCGGCTTGAGGAAGATGAGCGGCTCCTCCGGCAGGGGGTTGCCCAGCTCCTTGGCGTGCTCCCTGTAGTTGCGGCCGATGCCGATGATCTTGGAGGGCAGAACGGGCGGCAGGATGCGGACGTCGCCGATGGGCACCGGGCTCGGGCCGATCTTGAAGTCGCCGAAGACCGACCCGACGATCGGGAAGAGATACTCCTCCTTGAGGACACCTTGGAGGACCCTCTTGCGGTAGCGGAAGCGGTAGATCTTCACGGTCGTCCTCCGGCCCTCAGGATACACCTTCCGGGGGCGGACGGTCCAACGGCGGCGAGCCTGCGGGCGGCCTCGACGGCGGCCGGCGCCGCGAAATCCGAGGCGCGGCCCTTCCGGTCGAAGACCCGGACCGTGAAGGCCAGCTTGGCGGGGGCGGCGGACGACGGCGGGAGGACGTAGGAGAAGGTCATGGTCCCCGGCGCTTCGCCGGCCGTCAAGGCCATGGCCTCGAGCTCCGCCCGCGGGATCCTGCGGGCGAGCCGGCCCTTCTTCTCAACCTCCTCGGACGTCAGGGCCCGGCCGGCGGCCGGCAGCTCTTGCTCGAAGACCCAGACTTCGACCGTCTCGAGAGCCTCGACCGGCTTTCCGGAGACGGCCTTGACGGGGTTCGTCCACCGGACGAGGACCGCGCCGTCGCCCGCGACGGCCGACAGTCCTTCGACGGCCATGGGCGCCCGGCCCGGGGGCAGCCCGAGCGGTCCCTTCCGCCCGCATCCCGGGGCCAGAGCCAGACCCAGCCCGAGGAGGAGCGTCGCGAACGTCTTGGCCATCACAGGATGAAGCGCCGCAGGTCCTGGCTGACGAGGATGTCTTTCAGATGGTCCCGGACGTAGTCCCGGTCGATGCGGATGGACTTCTCGGCGGTGTCCGGGGCGGCGAAGGAGATGTCCTCCATGACCTTCTCCACGACGGTGTGGAGGCGCCGGGCCCCGATGTTCTCGGCGTCGGCGTTGACCTTCTCGGCGATGTCGGCGATCTCGTCGACGGCGTCCGCCGTGAAGGCCACGCTCACACCCTCCGTGCCCATGAGGGCCTCGTACTGGTGGAGGAGGGCGTTGGCGGGCTCGGTCAGGATGCGCACGAAATCGTCCTTGGTCAGCGGCGTGAGCTCGACCCGGATGGGAAAGCGCCCCTGGAGCTCGGGGATGAGGTCGGAGGGCTTGGAGACGTGGAAGGCCCCGGCGCCGATGAACAGGATGTGGTCGGTCCGGACGAGGCCGAAGCGCGTGTTGACGGTCGTGCCCTCGATGATCGGCAGGAGGTCCCGCTGGACGCCCTCGCGGCTGACGTCGGGCCCGCGGCCGGATTCGCGGCCGGCGATCTTGTCGACCTCGTCGAGGAAGATGATGCCGGACTGTTCGACGCGCTCGACGGCCAGCCGCGCGACCTGGTCCATGTCGACCAGGCGCTTCTCCTCCTCCTCGAGGACGAGCTCCCGGGCTTCCTTGATCTTCATGCGCCGGCGCTTGGTCCGGCCGCCCAGGAAGCCGGGCAGGAGCTCCTGGATCTGGAAGCCGATCTCCTCGATCCCGGCGTTGGAGACGACCTCGAGGGGCGGCGTCGTCTTCTCCTTGACCTCCAGCTCGACGGTCCGGTCGTCGAGGAGGCCGTCGCGGAGCTGGGCCCGCAGCTTCTCGCGGGTGTCGTGCATCCGCGTCTCCTCCTCGGCCTCGCCGGCCGCGGGGTCGCGGGGACGCGGCGGCGGCAGGAGGATGTCGAGCAGCCGCTCCTCGACGGCGGCCCGGGCCTTGCCTTCGATCTCGGCGATCTTCTCCTGCTTGACCATGTCCACGGAGATGCGGACGAGGTCGCGGATCATGGACTCGACGTCCCGTCCGACGTAGCCGACCTCGGTGAACTTGCTGGCCTCGATCTTGAGGAAGGGCGAGCAGGTCAGCTTGGCCAGTCGCCGCGAGATCTCGGTCTTGCCGACCCCCGTCGGACCGATCATGAGGATGTTCTTGGGGGCGATCTCGTCGGCGAGATCGGGCGGGAGCTTGCGCCGGCGGAAGCGGTTGCGCAGGGCGATGGCCACGGCCTTCTTGGCCGCTTTCTGGCCGATGATGTACTTGTCGAGCTCGGCGACGATCTGCCGCGGCGTGAGCTCGGCGTCGGGGTCGGCGGCGGGAGGCCGCTCGAGCGACTCGGGCAGGACGATCGGCATTCAGAGCTCCTCGACGGTGATCACGGCGTTGGTATAGACGCAGATGCCGGCGCTGATCCTCAAGGCCTCCTCGGCGACGGCCCGGGCCTCGAGACCCGTGTGCTTGAGGAGGGCCCGGGCCGCGGCCAGGGCGTAGGGCCCGCCCGAGCCGATGGCCAGGACGCCGTCGTCGGGCTCGATGACGTCGCCCGTGCCGGAAATGAGAAGCGAGGTCCCGGCGTCGGCCACGATGAGGAGGGCGTCGAGCTGGCGCAGGGCCTTTTCCAAGCGCCAGTCCTTGGCCAGCTCGATCGCGGCGCGGGAGAGGTTGCCGCGGTACTCCTCGAGCTTGGCCTCGAACCGGGCGAACAGGGCGAACGCGTCCGAGGTGGAGCCGGCGAAACCGGCCAGGATGTCGCCTTTGCCCAGGCGCCGGATCTTCTGGGCCGTCTGTTTGAGGACGGTCTGGCCTAGAGTGACCTGGCCGTCGGCGGCCATAGCCGTTCTCCCCTTGTGGCGGACGCAGATGACGGTCGTCGAACGGATCATGGATTCACCTCTTAGGATGCTTCAATGATATAAGATAGGAGAGGCCAAGTAAAGAAACGGGGGCGCGGACGACGGCGGGAAGTCTCGCTTCTCGGCTGAGCTCGGGATATCGCCCCTTGCCCCCACCGGCGGGAAGCGGACTTTTGGGAGCGACCCGGCAGGATCGGGGCTGAGCACTCGAAGCCGCGATTCTGCGAAATATCGGAAGAGAGGATCTTCTAGGTCTGCTGGCTCACCCTTCCCGAGAGGGACGCGTCGACACCCCTCGCCGCCTCGCGCTCGACTTCCCGGCCGGGCATTCGGATCCCCCCAGTTTCCGGTTTGACCTTATAAGAAGGATTCTAATATGATACGGGCGCATCCTTTGAACCAAGCTCTTAAAGAGGAGGCGCGATGGCGTCCCTGACCCTGGTTGTCATGGCCGCGGGCATCGGCAGCCGCTACGGCGGGCTGAAGCAGATCGACCCGGTCGGCCCGAGCGGCGAGGTGGTGCTGGATTACTCGGTCTACGACGCCCTCCGGGCCGGTTTCGACCGGATCGTCTTCATCATCCGCAAGGACATCGAGACGGAGTTCAGGGACAGGATCGGCCGCCGCGTCGAGCGGGCCGCCGACACGGCCTATATCCGACAATCCCTGGACCAGCTTCCGCCGGGCTTCCCGGTCCCGGCCGGACGGAAGAAGCCCTGGGGC
>Ga0209254_10006032_pt1 | contig 11150 bp, 7 predicted proteins | sample FrelakmetDIP11DI_FD_187148 | JGI IMG/M metagenome (GOLD analysis project Ga0209254, IMG submission 187148) | Freshwater lake sediment microbial communities from the University of Notre Dame, USA, for methane emissions studies - DIP11 DI (SPAdes)... | ecosystem: Environmental > Aquatic >... | reverse complement strand
ATTATTTGCATCAAGAAGCATGCCGGTTTCTGCGTCTGCAATAAAAATTGCATCATTTGCGTAATCCATGAGCCCCTTGTTCTTTTCATAGGCAGATTTCAGTTCATCATCAGCGCGTTTGCGGTCCGTAATATCCCGCACAAATGCAAAAACATATGCCTGTGGCCCAAATTCGATATAATTAAGAAGAATTTCTACCGGAATAAATGAGCCATCTTTTTTCCGGTGGGTATCCTGCACGGTGAGATATTTCCTCTTACTCATCCCGGGCCAGAGAGTACCCAAATGGTTGTCGATGAACCGTGAATTAATATCCCTGATTGCGAGGTTGCTAAATTCTTCCCGGGTATATCCAAGCATTGAACAAATGGTGTCATTGAAAAAAGTAATCCCCCCATTTTCATTGATCCAAAGAATTCCTTCGGCGGCATTGCTGACGGTAGCCTTCATCATGCGAAGCTCCTCCTCTGCCTTTTTCCGTCTGAAAGCCTGGCGTATCTTATGACTGAGTTCGCTGAACTGGGCACGGGGATCTCCACCCTTCTGGAGATAAAAGTCAGCACCGTTTTCTATGGCCTCAATAACAACTTCCTCACGTCCCTTACCGGTGAAAAGGATGAACGGGATGTCTTTGAACTCCATCCGCACCTGTTTGAGAAATTCGATGCCGTCCATCCCCGGCATCTGATAATCAGAAACGATTGCGTCAACCATCCCCTCATCAAGGATTTGTAAACCTTCCCTCGCTGAAGTGACGGTGGCAACCGAGAACTCCCCCTCCCTCTCTAAAAAAAGTTTGCAGAGGTCGAGCAAATCAGGCTCGTCATCTACGTAAAGGAGGGAGATCATTGATTTTATTATTGTTTTGTCAAGGATTTAGTTTTTTGTTTATAAATGTTATTAAAAACCGGCGTTAAAAATTATACATCAAAAATGCCTCGATTATTAACACTCAGGTTGAAAAATGATGTGGAGTTAAAACCCCGGGTTTTATAAGCAATTCTTTGTATAATTTGAATCCAAAAACTCTTTTTAATGTATCGGTGGTACGATTTTATTGCCCCAAATATCCCTTATGTCAGGTAATTCACAGATAAGTGTGATGAGGTCGATTTAGCAACTGCGAATCATAATGAATCTGTTCCGTGGTGATACCCTGAATCCTCCCTTATCAAAAGATCACCGCTGGCGTTGATTACCAGTTCTTCTTATCTGAAGTTGTGCAATTTATTTCTTCCATGCCAACCGGGGGATCTATCCCATTAAATGAAAAAAGGTGCTAAGGTTCGAAAAAATCGCCCACATTACTCCGGATCTTCAGGAATGTTGTCTCGATCCTGTTTGGAACCCGTCTCTCGGAACAATAATTTCAAACCGCGTACCTTTTTTGAACTCGCCGGTCTCCTTTATCGTTATTCCGGTACTTGCAAGGATTTTCTGTGCCAGGAAGAGGCCGGGTGTCTTTTCATTCCCCGATCTCCACTCAAAGAGATGATCTTTATTTTCCGGTGAAATTCCAATTCCGTCATCAGCAACCGTTATGATCAGTTCTGCCGTAGTGTAATGAAAAGTAACTTCGATAAGGGAAACTTTCTCCCCATATTTACACGAATAATTAAAGAGATGGTAAAAAACCTTTTCAAAGAGCGGGTCAGCAAAAACATCCGGGCTGTCCTGTTCAATATTCAGGATAATTGATTCTGTCTCTACTTCCAGGAATGCCCGGCGTATGATTGTTGATACCTGTTGCCATGTGGGTGTATCTGCTCCAAGATTTTCATATTCCCGGGTGAAGATAATCTGACGTTGTATGGTTTTTGTTGCTGTTTGAGCACGGGCCAGATGTTTCAACAAATCGGGTTCCTGAATACCATAGCCTGCAAGTTCGAGGGAGCCGCTGACAACCATCAGCTGATTCAGGATATCATGCCGTATCATGCTGGAAAACATGTCGAGATTCTTTCTTGAAAGAATCCTTGCACTTTCAGCCCGTTTCCGATCGGTGATGTCATAAATTGAGTACTGGATAACCTGATGACCATTGAGAGAAGTTGTCTTGCTGATAAATTCAACATCAATAATCTTACCACTCTTCGTGACTAAGGGAATGTCTTTGTAGTGGATATATCCGGTTTTTTCCAGTTCTGTAAAGAATTGCTCAGCCGGCATTGCTTCTTTGGAAAAACCTATTTCCCCAAGGTTTCTGCCAAGCAGATATTCCAACGAATAACCAGTCAGCGTAACAATAAACGAATTTGCATCAATAATCTTTCTGGTATCAGTATCAAGAATAATGATACCGTAATCTGTTGTATCAAATAACCGATGAAATTTTTCATCCTTCTGGCGCAGTTCCCTGAATTCAACAGCACGTTTTATCTTATAGGACAAGACGGCAAACTGGAATTTTGGATCTCCGCATTTTTTGATAAAATCATCAGCACCATGATTAAGGGCTTCGATGAAGATCTCATCGCTGCCGTTACCCGTAAAAATAATGAAGGGAAGTTTTGGGAATTTTTGACGGACAATTTTGAGGAGGTGAATACTATCAATTTCCGGTATCGTATGATCAGATATGATCGCATCAAATGAACCGGTCATTAATCGTTCCAGGGCTTCCGTGGCAGTGTGGGCAATATCTACCTGAATAGTCGTCTCACGTTCCAAAAACCGTTTGCCCGAGTCCAGAAGGACCGGATCACTATCAATATAAAGGACCGATATCACCGCAACCCACTTCAGCAGACTATCCAATCCGCTCTATTACATTTTGTAATACAGTATTAAATATACCCGTCGTTATCCTGCATAAACTGATTTATCAGCGATTTTGTTTCTATATCACAGGATTTTCCTACTCCGGATACGCTGCCCGCTTCCGTACGTTTTTTATAGGGAAAAAACCTTATTATGTTCCTGATTCATGGATATCCTTTCCATCCTCCTTATCATCGCCGGTCTCGTTTTATTTGAGACAATAACCAGCATTGATAATGCAATAATCAATGCCGAAGTGCTCTCAACTATGGGTGAAAGAGCAAAACGCTGGTTTTTGACCTGGGGATTACTCATTGCCGTCTTTGCAATCCGGGGGTTGCTTCCCTGGCTGATTGTCTGGTTGTCAACCTTCTCTCTGGGCCCTATCGGAGCTTTTACTGCGACATTCTCAAGCGATCCACGCGTAATTACAGCAATTGAACAGTCAGCTCCCATCCTTTTAATGGGAGGGGGAACGTTCCTGCTCTTCCTTTTCCTTCACTGGCTGTTCCTTGAGAGTAAAAATTTCGGCCTGAGGGGAGAGCGTTATATCGCCTCAAAAGGGGTCTGGTTTTTTGCCATTGTGTCTATCCTGCTTACCGGGCTTGTCTGGTTCGCATTAGAAAAATCACCCCTTATCGCATTTGGAGCCGTTGTCGGTTCCACAACTTTTTTTATTGTCCACGGGTTTCGGCAGAATGCAGAAGAAGCGGAGAAGAAGATGCTCCATTCGTCCGATATGTCAGATATCAGCAAAGTCTTTTATCTTGAGGTTATCGATGCAACGTTCTCGATTGATGGAGTCATTGGCGCATTCGCGTTTACCATGTCAGTTCCCCTGATTCTGATCGGCAATGGCATCGGGGCGTTTGTAGTCCGGGAATTAACCATACGTAACGTTGAGAATATCAAGAAATACCGGTATCTAAAAAATGGGGCAATGTACTCCATCTGCTTCCTTGGCATTATTATGATGATGGATAGTTTCGGCGTTCATATCCCCTTCTGGGTGTCGCCCATCATCACGTTTGGTGTTGTCGGATTTTTCCTCATAAAATCACTGCGGGAGATTCCACGGGCACAAGGATAAAGAAGATACTGGCATAAAAATCCCAGAAATTGTTTTTTGGTGTAAGGTATTTTTCAATGCGGAATACACGGACGATAGATACATTACCGGGGGTTTTTGTCTGAGGAAAATATACGCCCGATACGTCCGATCCGATTCATGCACCACAGTCCACCTTTAAGCACCGGTACGATAAAGCGCATTCTTCCATCCATCTCTTTTGATACTTCCCTGAGTCGATCAGGGATAGGTACGTGCTGGGGACAGCTTTTTACACATTTGCCACATTGCCTGCATAGTCCGGCATAGGAAACATTGGAGAGTAAGCCCCCGTGACGTCCCATATAATGGAATTTTGCAATCCGGTCATGGGGGAAAAGGTGGTGTGCATTGTAGAGCGAGAAACAGCCCGGAATATCAACACCGGACGGGCATGGCATACAGTATCCACAACCCGTACAGTTGACCTTCATCAATCGCTGGTAGGCATCGCGCACCCGGGCGATAAGTGACAGTTCAGGCAGGGAAAGTGAATCCGGGAGAGCCTCTCCTGCAACCCGCAGGTTTTCATCAATGTGACGCTCATCATTCATTCCAGAAAGCACGACAGTTACTTCAGGATGGTTCCACACCCAACGGAGCGCCCACTCTGCGGGAGATCGCTTGACTGGTGATTCATCCCAGATTTTTTTTATCTCATCCGGGGCATTCCCGGCAAGGTTACCACCGCGGATAGGTTCCATTATCATCACGGCGAGGTTTTTTCCTGCAGCATATACGAGACCATCGGTTCCTGCCTGATTGTGCTCATCAAGATAATTGTACTGGATCTGACAGAAATCCCAATTGTACCCGTCGATGATCTCTTTAAATGTTGTAAGGTCACCGTGGAACGAGAATCCGGCATTTTTTATCCTCCCGTCTTTTTTTGCGTTGTCAAGAAATCCCAGCACATTAAGCCTCTTCATCTTCTCCCAGCTCGCTTTTGAGAGACTATGGAGGAGGTAGTAATCGACGTAATCGGCATGAAGCGTGGAAAGTTGTGAGGAAAGAATATGGTTCATGTCTTCCTGAGAATGGATCGACCATGGTGGGAGTTTTGTCGCAATCCGCACTCTTTTCCGGTACCCGTCTGCAAGTGCCCGGGCAAGTATTTTCTCGCTTTTGCCAAAATGATATAAAGGAGCAGTGTCGACGTAATTAACACCATTGTCGATAGCATATCGCAGCTGCCGGATCGCACGTTCTTCATCAATCCCACCACCGTTTTTTGGTGGCAATCGCATATACCCGAACCCGAGTATGGAGAGTTCATCACCGGTTTTAGGGACTTTACGGAAGAGCATTAGGGTCACATCCTTGTTAAAAAATTATTTGATCTGTGATTGTAATTGGAGATATGGATATAAATTTTTTTTTTGTTTCCAGGTTACCTGATCAACGCGGATAAACAACAAGGTGTTTGACTACCTTCCACCGTAGGACCTGACATGCTTCCATGCACGGTGGTACTGATCGAATGCTGTATCCTCCTCAATGTAGATCCTGGGATCTTCCCTCATGAACAGCTTACGGTCTTTGCCGACTGGACAAACTTTGATGCAGAGACCACACGGTGAAATATATCGCTTGAACAGCGCTTCTGACCGTGTGGCACACGTTTTTTTGTCGGTAAACCCTTCCGGGTATTTTTTGCCATCCAGGGCTTTTACCGGACAGATATCAACGCATTGCATGCATTCTGTACACAAAGATCTCTCAATAACAGGATCCGGCGGAATATCCGCCGCAGTAAAAATCGAAGCAAACCGTACTCTCGGTCCGAATTTTTCGGTCAGTAACATATTGTTTATGCCAAAATTTCCCAGACCGGCAAGAAATGCGGCGTGACGGTGAGAGAAAAAGGCAAGGGGTTTTTCCTTTAAAACACTTATCGATCCGTATCCATCCCGGGGGATCCAAATAGAGGGGAAACCTGCAGCATTCAGGAATAAGGAGATCCGGTACCCGCTCGTGTCCAGCAGTGTATTGACGGTACGGTAGAGCTCGTGGTAGTAGATCGAGGGGGATGTTTCCACAATCGGCAGGCATACCGGAAGACCAATAACAATAACAGTTTGCGTTTCTGGAAAAATTGACCGTGGCCGGAAGGCCTCAGGAACCCATGGTTCGAATAAAGGTTTGTCCCATCTTCGGGCAGGGGCGAACCCTACGAGAGGTATGTCAAGGTCCGAACACCTGGTGATGATCTTTTGTTTCAACGTGATGTTCATGATTCTACCATGGCACGGGTAGCGATAAATGAATTTGGTGACATACCATGCCCTGGACATGCATATTTTTTTAAACAGTCCTTTCCGGACCGGGCGCTATGATATATTTAATATGCTCAACACCAAGAGAAAATCGGGTGAGCAATTAACTATGGCTTTTGTTCCTGATCCCGCAGTCCTGGTAAATCTTTTCCTGTGTATAGTAATTCTTGTGTTGGGATACCTGGTGTATCGGAAACGAAACAGTATCAGCGCACTGTTTATTGGTGTTGCATTTGGAATATTCGGGTTATCCCATCTGAGCACCCTGCTTGGGCTGACGTTGTTTCCGGAAGTTACCTTCGTCCTTTTGAGAATTTGTGGATACCTTTTCGTTGTAGCAGCACTCTACCTGTCATTAACAGAATAACCTGCAGGATTAAAACGAAGAGGGATACGCAGGGAAATAGACTAATAAACTCATTCATTTCCCATAACCGTGCATACTATCGTTCGCTCACGTCCTGCATTTACGTCACATTCGATCAGGACAATCTGCTGCCATGTTCCGCACATCAGGGTACCTCCCTTCAGGGGAATGGTGAGGGAAGGGCCGACAAGAGCGGCCTTGACGTGGGATCTACCATTCCCTTCGTTAAACTGATAGCCGGGTATAGTGTTATGAGCATAATCCGCATTATCCGGGGCAAGAATCGAGAGTGCTCGTCTGAGATCGGAAAGTACCCCCGGTTCGAACTCGATTGTGGTGAGTGCCGCTGTAGAATGTTGGACAAAAAGGTGGGCGATTCCCTCATGTACTTTACTATCCCTTACCACTTTTTTCACTTGTGTTGTGATATCGATAATATCCCCTTCGCATTGTGAGCTAACCATAAATGTTGTCTGAAACATCAGTTCACCATACATCATTCCTTTACTCTTCTGCAAAAATCCTTCCTGATCTCGGATCACATGATCACGGGTACAACTTTCTGTAAAGCAGTATCAAACCTCTTCTGGTAAAACGGTATTTTTGTAACCATAAGACGATGAAACACATAATAAACTACAAAAAAGGATCGAAACGGGAAAAAAGTCACGCTTCAGATGTCTGGATTCAGACACTACTATCTTCATTACCCACGTCTTCATTTTCCGGTTCTGAACCGTTATTTATCTCCGGCACGGCTTCAATTTCAGGCTGAACAATTGCTATACCGACAACTTTGTCTTTATCATCAAGACGTATAGTTCGGACGCCTTTTGTCCCGCGACCGATAATCCGGATCTCGCTGACCGGAGTACGCATGACAATACCTTCAGCTGTCATCACAATAATCTCGTCACTATCTGAAACTGCACGCGATTCGATGATGACTGCATCACGCTCAAGCTGCATGTTCCTGACGCCCATGGTTCCCCTGCCATGCCCGCGGAACTCATCGAATTCAGACCTCTTCCCAAATCCGACATCAGAGATGGTGAGAAGATGATCCTTTTCCAGAAGCGTGACAGCAACAACGGTATCCTCGCCCCTCATCTTCATCCCCCTTACACCTTGTGCACCTCTCCCAACCGTCCGCACGGTCTCTTCATGGAACCGCAGGCTCTGCCCGAAACGACTGGTCAGGATAATCTCTTTTGTGCCATCAGTCAGAATTACATCAACCAGCTGATCATTTTCCCGTATCCTGATGGCATTCGTACCGACAGAGCGGGGATTGGAAAATTCGTTCAGCTTAATCTTAATGGCCTGCCCGAATCTCGTTGCGAATAATAAGAAACGGTCCTCCCGGAATTCACGGACCGGAAGTACGGTAGTCACAATCTCATCTTTTAAATTAAGAAGGTTGACAATGGGTTTGCCTTTTGCTGCACGGGAACTTTCCGGGATCTGGTAGACCTTAAGCCAGTACACCCTGCCAAGATTGGTAAAGCAGAGGAGGTAGTCTTTCATACTCGCGACAAACACTGATTCGACAAAGTCCTCATCCTTGGTGATCATGCCGGTGATGCCGTGACCGCCACGCCGCTGTTTGCGGTAGGTGTCAAGGTCTATACGCTTGATGTAGTTTGCAATTGTAATAGATACCAGCACGGTTTTATCCTCAATCAGGTCTTCATTTGACAGGTTGCTTGTATCGAGTGCTATCTGGGTCCTGCGTGCGTCTCCGAACTTTTGGGCAACTTCAGTTGTTTCTCTGCGTATCTCGTCTCTGATGTTGGCTTCGCTGGACAGGATGGTCTCCAGCCGGGCGATCTCAGTTTCGAGGGCTTTTTTCTCATCAGTGATCTTCTGCTGCTCGAGCGCTGCAAGACGGCGGAGCTGCATCTGGAGGATAGCATTTGCCTGCAGTTCATCGAGACCGAAGCTGGAAATGAGTGCCAATCGGGCATTCTCAACCGTATCAGAAGCACGAATTTTGGCAATTATTGCATCGATTTTCGAAAGGGCCATGAGCAGCCCGTTCAATATGTGGACCTTTTCCCTTGCCTTTTTTAAGTCAAATTCTGAACGGAGCCGGATAACCTCAATACGGTGATGGACGAAGTTGTCAAGAAGTCCGTGAAGGGTGAGCGTCCTTGGCTGGTTGTCGACAATGGCGAGATTACTTACCCAGAAACTGGACTCAAGCGCGGTAAGCTTGTAGAGCTGGTTGAGGATAACTGCCGATAGTGTACCCTTGCGAAGATCAAATACGACCCGGATACCATCCTTGTCAGATTCGTCGCGGATATCGGATAGCCCATCTATACGTTTATCCTTTACCATCTCTGCGATCGTCGTGATCCATTGTGCCTTGTTTACCTGGTAGGGTAATTCGGTCACGATTATTCGATCACCGCGGTTACCGCCCTCCGATTCCTCAATGGTAGCCACCCCCCGTACGATCAGGCGTCCCTGTCCGGTGGCGTACACATTTCGTACGCCATCGACCCCCATCAGGACACCGCCTGTTGGGAAATCCGGGCCCGGCATGATCCGCATGAGGTCCTCAACCGGGATCTCAGGGTTATCGAGATAGTGTGAGACTGCGTCGCACACCTCCCGCAGGTTGTGCGGGGGCATCTTGGTTGCCATACCCACGGCTATTCCGTCAGTACCGTTGACGAGCAGGTTGGGAACCTTTGCGGGAAGAACAACCGGCTCTTTTAACGATTCATCATAATTCGGAACAAACCTGATGGTTTCTTTGTCGAGATCCTGGAGAAGCGCTTCGGCATATTGTGAGAGCCTGACTTCAGTATACCTGCTTGCAGCTGCTGAATCACCGTCAACCGACCCAAAGTTCCCCTGACCCTGCACAAGCATGTGACGGTACGAGAATGGCTGCGCCATCTTGACGATCGTGTCATAGATGGAAGCATCGCCATGCGGGTGGAACTTCCCCATCACTTCACCGACCACTCTCGCGCTCTTCTTGGTGGGCTTGTCACTGGTATTCCCCATCTCCCACATGGCAAAGAGCGACCGGCGGTGGACGGGTTTGAGCCCGTCGCGGACATCAGGAATAGCTCGCCCGATGATAACGCTCATAGCGTAGTTGATATAGGAGGTTTTCATCTCCTGTTCGATGCTGATGGGTTCCACACGATGCGTGAGCGGTCCGCTTGCGGGGGGGGTTGCATCAGATGTCAAGGTTTGTCACCTCCTTTGCATGGCGTATGATGAAATTTTTCCGGGTCTCTACATCCTTGCCCATCAGGATCTTGAAGATCTCATTGGCCTCCATGGCATCCTCAATGGTGACCTGTCTGAAGATCCGGTATTCCGGATCCATAGTTGTATCCCAGAGTTGCTGGGCGTTCATCTCACCCAGACCCTTGTACCGCTGGATACTGACTCCTTTTTCACCCATAGAGGCCGAAACTTTCTGCATCTCCTCTTCCTTATAGACATACTTCTCTTCCTTACCCTTTGCAATCCGAAAGAGCGGAGGTTGGGCGATATAGACATAACCGGCTTCGATGAGTTTGAGCATGTACCGGTAAAAGAACGTGAGCAGGAGTGTCCGGATATGGGCTCCGTCAACATCGGCATCGGTCATGATGATGATATGATGGTAACGTGCCCGTTCGGCATCGAACTTTTCACCAATACCGGTGCCGATAGCCGAGATGAGCGTCTGGATCTCAGCGTTCTTTAAGATCTGGTGTTCACCGGCTTTTTCCACGTTTAAGATCTTGCCTTTGAGGGGCAGGATTGCCTGGAACTTCCGGTCTCTTCCCTGCTTTGCACTGCCACCAGCAGAGTCACCTTCCACGATATAGATCTCGCTTTTTGCCGGATCCCGTTCGGAACAGTCAGCGAGTTTTCCGGGTAAGCCGCTGCTCTCTAAAGAACTCTTGCGCCGGGCGAGATCCCTGGCGTTCCTTGCAGCCTCGCGGGCTTTTGCTGCTGAGAGTGCTTTTTCAATAATAATCTGGAGCACTTTGGGGTTCTCATCAAAATACTCAGTGAGTGCGGCGTAAACCAGTGAATCGACGATGCCTTTGACGCTGCTGTTACCAAGGCGCATCTTTGTCTGCCCCTCGAACTGGGGATTTGCCATTTTGACTGATATGACCGAAGTGAGCCCTTCACGTACATCTTCACCACGGAGGGTTAACGGGGAGTTCTCCTTGATTAACCCGTTGCGTTTCGCCATCATGTTAATGCCACGGGTGATGGCACTCCGGAATCCTTCCAGGTGCGTACCCCCATCGCGGGTGTTGACCGAGTTAACGTACGCGAAGAGTTTTTCATCATATGCTGTGGTATATTGCATTGCTACTTCGAGTTCGAGCTTGTTCTCGACATCCTTTTTAGTGATATCAATCGGAATTGGGTGAAGACACTCTGCCCCTTCGTTTAAGTATTTTACAAATTCGACAAGTCCCCCCGCGTAACAATAGACTGCCGTATCACTGCTGCGCTCATCCGATATTTTTATTGTCAGGCCGGCATTGAGAAATGCAAGCTCCCGGAGCCGGTGGGCGAGTATATCGTAATCGAATGTAGTCGTTTCAAATATCGTTGCATCGGGAACGAAGTGGATGACAGTTCCCGTTATCTTTGCACCAAATTG
>Ga0209254_10006031_pt1 | contig 11150 bp, 10 predicted proteins | sample FrelakmetDIP11DI_FD_187148 | JGI IMG/M metagenome (GOLD analysis project Ga0209254, IMG submission 187148) | Freshwater lake sediment microbial communities from the University of Notre Dame, USA, for methane emissions studies - DIP11 DI (SPAdes)... | ecosystem: Environmental > Aquatic >... | reverse complement strand
CGCCATGCGTGACCGGCAGCATCGGCAGGCCGGACTTGCGGTAGTCGTCGAGGCGATACAGCGCCAGCGACCAGAAGTGCGGCGGCGTCCAGACGAAGATGATCAGCGCCAGCAGCCAGGCCTGCGCCGGCGCGTCGCCCGTCATCGCCGCCCAGCCGAGCACCGGCGGCATGGCGCCGCTGATGCCGCCGATGACGATGTTCTGCGGCGTGTTCGGCTTCAGCAGCACCGTGTAGATGACCGCGTAGCCGACAAAGGTGGCAAAGGTCAGCCACATCGTCAGCGCGTTGACCTGCGTATACAGCACCCACATGCCGATACCGCCGATCACGCCCGAGAACACGATCGCCTGCAGCGGCGTGATCTCGCCGCGCGCGACCGGCCGCATGCGCGTGCGTGCCATCTTCGCGTCGATCTGCCGTTCAATGATCGAGTTGACGGCAAAGGCTGCGCCGGCCAGCAGCCAGACGCCGATCGTGGCCACTGCCACCGAGGCGAGACTCGGCAGCGCGCTGCTCGACAGGAACATGCCGATCACAGCGCAGAAGATCGCCAGTTGCGTCACGCGCGGCTTGGTCAGCAGCCAGTATTGACGCGCAAGGTGCTGCCACGCGGGGCGCAGGACGGTGTCGGCGGGGATCTGCATCGCTTGAGGGTCGTGGCCTAGGGTGGACGCTGGCGGTCGCGCAACGGCGACGATTTTAGCCGTGCCCCAGCCCCCGCGCACGGCGAAAGCTGCCATCGCGGATCCCGGTGCCAGTCGCCGCAAGGCGGTAGTTGATCACCACCAGCAACGCCATGAGCGCCGCTGCGCCGCCGTTATGCAGTACGGCCATCAGAAGCGGCCAGTCGAGCATGACGTTCGACAGGCCGGTCGCGAACTGTAACGCCAGCCCAGCGGCCAGCGCGCGCGCCAGCGGCGACACACCGGACAGTGGCCACAGGCGCCAGGCAAGAGCTCCAAGAGCGGCGAGGACGACGAAGGCGAAAACGCGATGGGTCCAGTGGATGGCCAACAGCGCCTGGAATGGGATCGACACGCCTTCGGCCGTCATGCCGAGGTCGCGCCACAGCGTGAACCCAGCGGCGAAATCCATGCCCGGCGGCACAAGTTGGCCATGGCACATCGGGAAGTCCGGACAGGCGAGCACCGCGTAATTGGTGCTGACCCAGCCGCCGAGCGCGATCTGCAGCACCAGCAGCAGCGCGGCCACCGCGGCAAGCGGCCGCGAGCCTGCGGCGCGCGCATCGACGGCCGGCGAGGGCGCTTCGCGCAGCGCCAGCCAGGTCAGCAGGGCCAACAGGCCGACACCGCCGAGCAGATGGGCGGTGACGATCGCCGGCTGCAGCTTCATCGTCACCGTCAGCGCGCCGAACGCGCCCTGCAGGCAGACGGCGACGAGGGTGATCGTCGCCAGCCACGGCCGGCGCTCGCGCGTCAGCTGCCAGCGGCGCCAGGAGAGCACGGTCAGCACGATGATCAGGAAGCCGACCGCCATCGCGAAATAGCGGTGGAGCATCTCGATCCAGGCCTTGGTCATCGTCACCGGGCCCGAGGGCAGCGCGGTCTCGGCGGCGCGGATCTGCTCGCCGGCGGACAGCGGGTTCGAGTGCCCATAGCAGCCGGGCCAGTCGGGGCAGCCGAGCCCCGAGTCGGTCAGCCTCGTGAAGGCGCCGAACATGATCAGGTCGAGGGTCAGGAACGCCGTGACCCACGCCAGCTTGCGGAGCTTGTCCGGATCCTTGGACAGCGTGACGTAGGCGAGCGGCAACGCCGCGATCGCCACCGCCTTGAGGGCCAGCCAGAGAAAGGCCGCGGGATCCACGCTTCAGCCGATTCCGGAAGCCTTGAGCAGCTTGATCAGGTCCTTCTTCATCCGGTTCGGATCGGCATTCTTCGGCCAGCGCATCATCAGGTTGCCGAGCGGGTCGATCAGCCAGATATGGTCGGCGAGCTTCGCCGCGGCTTCATCGGGCAGCAGCAGGAAGGCGGCCGCTTCGTCGGCGCGGGCGCGCAGGAAGATCGTGCCGTCGAACTCGCGGATCACCGAGGTGGCGAGCGGCGCGTCGTCGGCGATCAGCCACAGGCGCTGCACGCGGTCGGCATCCTTGCCGGTGGTCAGCCTGACCTGTCGCATCTGCCAGAGCTTCTTCTCGCAGGCCGCGTCGCAGGCGCCGGTATCGACATGCACCATCAGCCACGACCCGCGCAGGCTCGCCGCAGGCACGACCGTGCCGTCGAGCCGCCGCAGCGCGAGCGACGGCAACGGCCGCTGCGGCTCAATCAGCGCGCCATAGTTGGTGCGTCCCGACGGCGGCAACCAGTAGTAAGCAGTGTACGAAGCGATCACCGGCGCCATGCACACGGCGAGGAGCAGGTATAGCATCCGGTAGCGTCGCCAGTGCGATGCCGGAGGGGCCGCGGCCACGGTTTCAGTCATCGGATCGGTTCACGAAGGATCGGTGCCGCAGCGCGCGCAGGCCGAAGAACAGGGTCAGCACCGCGATCAGCGCCGCCAGCGCGAACCATTGCAGCGCGTAACCGCGGTGCTTGTCCACGCCGGCGGCGAGGTGCGGCCAGTTGCGCAGCAGGCCGTCGTCGGCACCGTTGGTCTGTTGCACGACCCAGCGCGCCACGGCCAGGCCGCTGACACGCTCGAGCGCATCGAAGTCGAGATTCTGCCAAACGGCCGGCCGCCCCTCGCCGGCTGGCTCGTTCTCGCCGAGCTGCAGCACGCGTGCGGTCTGCGCCACGGCCAGCCCTTCGACGGCCACCTCGCCGCTTGGTCGCGCGACTTCGGGCAGGCGCGTGCGATCGCGCGGATCGCGACGGGCGAAGCCGCGGTTGACGAGAACTACCGCGCCGCCAGCGAGCCGCAGCGGCACGATCTGCATCAGCCCGGCCTGGCCGTCCATCTGCCGGTTGTCGAGCCAGACCTCATGCTCGAAGAGATAGCGGCCGCGCAGGTGCACGCGCAGCGGCAGCCGGCTGGCCACCGCAGCGACATCGGTACCGGTGACAGGCAGAGGCACCGCCTGCCAGGCGCGATCCCACGTCGCCTGCAGCGCCAGCTTCTCGTCGGCGCGGCGCAGTTGCCAGTTGCCGAGCGAGACGGTCAGCACGATCGATGCTGCCCCGGCGGCAAACGCGATCAGAGCGCGCGCGCTGATCATCGGCGATTCGCCACCGCGGCGCTGCGATAATGGGCCCCTGCCTTCCCGCCGCGCGCAATGAAAGCACTGATCGCCGTTGCCTTCGCCGGCATCCTCGTCGCCCTCGGCGCCGCGCTGCTGTTCCTGGTTCGCGATCGCGGCTCGACCAGCCGCACCGTCAATGCGCTGACCGTGCGGGTTGCCCTGTCGGTGCTGCTGCTGCTGTTCATCTGGTTCAGCTACTGGATGGGATGGATCGAGCCTCGCCGGTACCGCTGAGCGCACACCGCAGTGCGTCCCCGGAGTCTCGTCGCCCGTCAGCGCGACTCGCATGGGCACGGAACCTCGTTCCGGATGGTCTAGGACAAGAATGCCCCTGTTTTTGCGGATCATTCACGGCGCAGAATTGTCCTAGCGTAACGGCTGCATGCCGACGCGCACCGTCATCCCGGAAACGTGGCGAGGCGTTAGCAGGCAGGATCGGATATCGCAAGCGGTGACGAGAGGAGGTTGCATGAGTTCACCGACCGGCTTTTTCTCGGACTTCCAGGAAAACTTCGCCCGCGCGCTGGACGAAGAAATGGGCCTGGAGGACTTCCTCAACCATTGCCGCACCGACCGCATGGCCTACGCGTCGGCGCATGAGTGCGTGCTCGAGGCGATCGGCAAGCCGAGGCTGCAGAACACGGCCGAGGACCCGCGCCTGTCGCGCGTCTTCCAGAACCGCGTGATCCAGGCGTGGGAGACGTTCGCCGAGTTCCACGGCATGGAAGACACGCTGATGGCGCTGTACGCGTACTTCCTGCATGCCGCGCAGGGGCTGGAGGAACGCAAACAGGTGCTCTACCTGCTCGGCCCGGTGGGCGGCGGCAAGTCTTCGCTGGCCGAGAAGATCAAGAAGCTGTGCGAGCAGTTTCCGATCTTCGCGCTGAAGGACAGCGTATCCGGGCGCATCTCGCCGCTGCTGGAGAGCCCTCTCGGCCTGTTCGATCCGGCCAAGTATGGCGCCCAACTCGAGGACCGCTACGGCATCCCGCGCCGTTCGCTGTCTGGCATCGCCAGCCCGTGGGCGCTGAAGCGACTGCAGGAATACAAGGGCGATCTGACCCAGTTCCGTGTCGTGCGGGTGATGCCTTCGGTGCTGAACCAGATTGGCATCGTCAAGACCGAGCCCGGCGACGAGAACACGCAGGACATCTCCAGCCTGGTCGGCAAGATCGATCTGCGCATGCTCGAACGCTACGCGCAGGACGACCCGGATGCCTACAGCTACTCCGGCGCGCTTTGCCTGGGCTCGGCGCGATGCGTCGAGTTCGTCGAGATGTTCAAGGCGCCGCTGAAGGTGCTCAACCCGATCCTGACCGCCACCCAGGAAGGCAACTTCAAGGGCACCGAGGCGCTGCCGGCACTGCCGTTCGCCGGTTTCATCATGGCCCACTCGAACGAGGCCGAGTGGCTGAAGTTCCGCAACAACAAGGACAACGAGGCGTTCATCGACCGCGTCTACCTGGTCAAGGTGCCGTACTGCCTGCGCGTGGACGAGGAGATCCGCATCTACGACAAGATGCTGAAGTCCTCGACGCTGGCGGCCTCGCCGTGCGCGCCGCAGACGCTGCGCACGCTGGCCGAGTTCAGCGTGCTGTCGCGGCTGGTGGTGCCGGAGAACTCCTCCGTTTACTCCAAGATGCGCTCGTACAACGGCGAGAACCTGAAGGACCTCGACCCGCGCGCCAAGAGCGTCAAGGAGTACCGCGATGACGCCGGGGCCGGCGAGGGCTTTTCCGGCCTGTCGACGCGCTGGGCGTTCAAGACCATCTCGGCCGCCTTCAACCGCGACCCGAGCGAGATCGCCGCCGATCCGGTCAATCTGCTCGTGGTCCTCGAGGATCGGCTGGCCAAGGACGACCTGCCCGACGAATACAAGCGCCGGCTGCGCGCGCACATCAAGGAGTGGATCATCCCGCGCTTCGCGGAGTTCCTGGAAAAGGAACTGCAGATGAGCTACCTCGACGCGTACGGCGAGTATGGCCAGAACCTCTTCGACCGCTACGTCACCTATGCCGACAAGTGGCTGCTCGACGAGGACTGGCGCGACCCGGACACCGGCATGCAGTACTCGCGCGAGGCGCTGAACAGCGAACTTGAGAAGATCGAGAAGCCGGCCGGCATCAGCAACCCGAAGGACTTCCGCAACGAGGTGGTGAACTTCGTGCTGCGCGCCCGCGCGCACGGCAAGAACCCGCACTGGACCAGCTACGAGAAGCTGCGCTCGGTGATCGAGAAGCGGATGTTCAGCAAGACCGAGGACATCCTGCCGGTGATCTCGTTCGAGGCCAAGGGCTCGCAGGAACTCGACGAGCGGCACAAGTCGTTCGTCAACCGGATGGCCGCGCGCGGCTACACCGAGAAGCAGGTCCGCCGCCTAGTCGACTGGTACCTGCACTTCAAGAAGTCGGCGCAGTCCTGAACGGCGAGGCTTTCGCAGCAGGCCGATGTCGGACCTGATCGCTCCCGCCCGCACGATGCGGATCGTCGACCGGCGCAGCGATCCGCAGGGGCGCGGCGCGGTCAACCGCGAGCGCTTCGTGCGCCGCTTCAAGGACGAGATCAAACGCGCCGCCGACGAGGAGTTTTCGCGCCGCTCGATCACCGACGTCGGCCGCGGCGGCCGCATCACGATCCCCGGCCGTGGCCTTCGCGAGCCGTTCCTGCACCACGACGACGACACCGGCAGCCGCGACTTCGTGCTGCCCGGCAACCGCGAGTACGTGCCGGGCGACTCGATCGCCCGGCCGCCTGGCGGGCAAGGCCGCGGCGGCCCCGAGGGCGACGAGGCGGGTGAAGGCGAGGGACGCGATTCGTTTGCCTTCGTGCTGTCGCGCGAAGAGTTCCTGGCGCTGTTCTTCGATGATCTCGAACTGCCCAACCTGGAACGCACCCGCTTTGGCCAGGTGACGATGGAACGCACGCGCCGCGCCGGCTACAGCCGCGACGGCGTGCCGGGCAATCTGTCGGCGCCAATGACGGTGCGCATGTCGATCGCCCGGCGCATCGCGCTGCGTGGCGGGCTGGCCGATCAGATCGAGGAGTTGGAGAAGGCCGCCGACACCGCCGACCCGCTCGCCCGCGCCGAATTGCTGCGCGAGATCGAGCGACTGCGGCGCCGGCGCGCCGGCCTGCCTTTCCTGGAGGACGTCGACCGCCGCTACCGCGCGCGCGCGCCGATGCCGTCTCCCGCCACGCGCGCCGTGATGCTTTGCCTGATGGACGTTTCCGGCAGCATGGACGAGCGCAAGAAGGACCTCGCCAAGCGCTTTTACACGCTGCTGTACCTGTTCCTCGAGCGAAAGTACGGCCAGGTCGACATCGTCTTCATCCGCCACACCGAAACGGCCGAGGAAGTCGACGAGGAGACCTTCTTTCACGACCGGCTCTCCGGCGGGACACTGGTGCTGCCGGCCCTGGAACTGGCGCACAAGGTGATCGAGGCGCGCTACCTCGGCGCCGACTGGAACATCTACCTGGCGCAGGCCTCCGACGGCGACTGCGGCACCGACGACGGCGCACGCAGCGCCGCCTACGCCCGCGACGTCCTGCTGCCGCTGGCGCGCTACTTTGCCTACGTCGACATCCCCAACGCGCACGGGCTTTTCAACCGACCCTCCGAACTCTGGAGGGCCTACGAGGCGATCACGGAAACAGCATTCGCGCGTCGCCAGGTGCACGGCCGCGGCGACATCTGGCCGGTCTTCCGCGAACTGTTTGCCCGACGGCAGGCAGCCGCATGACGCAGAAGGAGACTCCCGGGGCGGGCGGGGCGCGCGAGCGGCCGTGGCCCAAGCTGCTGACCCGGCCGACCGTGCCGATGCCGGAACGGCAGCGCGTCGCGGCGCCGATCGCCACCGGCTCGGAGTGGACGCTGCCGGTGCTGGAACGCTTCGACAAGGCGCTGGCCCGGCACGCCGAGCGGCTGCGGCTCGCCACCTACCCGGTGCAGTACGAGCTGATCACGGCCGAGCAGATGATCGACCTGTGCTCGACCGTCGGCATGCCGGTGCACTACCCGCACTGGGGCTTCGGCAAGCAGCTGGTCGGCCAGGAGCGCGGCTACCGCAAGGGCCAGTCGGGGCTGGCCTACGAGATCGTCATCAACACCGATCCGGCGCTCGTTTACCTGATGGAGACCAATTCGCTGGCGCTGCAGGTGCTGGTGATGGCGCATGCCGCCTACGGCCACAACGCGTTCTTCCGGAGCAACTACCTGTTCCAGCAGTTCACGCAGGCCGACTCGATCCTCGACTACCTGAAGTTCGCCCGCGACTTCGTCCTGCAGTGCGAGCAGCAGCACGGCTGGCGCGAGGTGGAAAAGGTGCTCGACTGCTGCCACGCGATCGCGCCGTACGGGGTGGACCGCTACCGCAGGCCGGGCCGGCTGTCCGCAAGGCGCGAGCGCGAGCGGCTCGCCGAACGGCTGCGCTTCACCGAGAAGCACTTCAACGCCGATTACGCCTACCTGTACGAGGGCGCCCAGGCGAAGGCCGGCGGCGGCAACGGTTTCGAGCCGCAGGAGAACCTGCTCTACTTCATCGAGAAGCACGCGCCGAAGCTGGCGCCTTGGCAGCGCGAGCTGGTGCGCATCGTGCGCAAGGTGGCGCAGTACTTCTACCCGCAGCGGCTGACCAAGGTCGCCAACGAGGGGGCGGCCACCTTCTGGCACTACACGCTGCTGCACGAGCTGTACGACAGCGGCGAGGTCGACGACGGCTTCATGCTCGAGTGGCTGGCCAACCACAGCGACGTCGTCGCGCAGCCGCCGTTCGATTCGAAGTACTACCGCGGCATCAACCCGTATGCGCTCGGCTTCGCCATCTACCGCGACATCCGCCGCATCTGCGAGCAGCCGACCGACGAGGACCGCGAGTTCTTCCCGCAGCTCGCCGGCCAGCCGTGGATCGAGTCGATCCACTTCGCGATGGCCAACTTCAAGGACGAGAGCCTGATCGAACAGTACCTGTCGCCGAAGGTGATGCGCGATTTTCGCCTGTTCGTACTGCACGACGGCGCCGAGGACCGCAGCAAGTACGACGTCACCGCGATCCACAACGAGCAGGGCTATCGCAGGCTGCGGCAGGCGCTCGCCGCGCAGTACCGGCCGGAAGCGCACACGCCGCAGATCACCGTGGCCCGTGCCAACGACGACGCGGACCGCGCGCTTCTGCTGCATAACTGCGTGCTCGGCGGGCGGCTGCTCGACGGCGCCAGCGTCGGCGAGGTGCTTGCCCACGTCAAGGAGCTGTGGGGCTTCGACGTCGTCCTCGAGGAGATCGACGACGGCGGCAGCCGCCTCAAGGTGCACCGCACCTGAGCCACGGATCGACGCGAAGACGGCGCCCGCGGGCGCCGTCTTCGTGTCGGCCCGAGCAGGCGGCTACAGCCAGTAGACGACGATGTACAGGCCGATCCAGACCACGTCGACGAAGTGCCAGTACCAGGCCGCGGCCTCGAAAGCGAAGTGATTCTCCGGCTTGAAGTGGCCCCTGAGCAGGCGCAGCAGGACGACGGTCAGCATGATCGCGCCGACCAGCACGTGGAAGCCGTGGAAGCCGGTCAGCATGAAGAAGGTCGAGCCGAAGATGCCGGAATCCAGGCGCAGGTTGAGGTCCGTGTAGGCGTGCATGTACTCGTAAGCCTGGATGCCGACGAACGCGAAGCCGAAGGCCAGTGTCATGAACAGCCAGAAAGCCGCCTTGCCGCGGTGATTGGCGCGCAGGGCGTGGTGCGCGATCGTCAGCCAGATGCCCGAGGTCACCAGCAGGATCGTGTTGATCGTCGGCAGCGGCCAGGCGTGGATCTTGGCGAAGTCCTCGACGATGCCGGCCGGGCCCTGATGCGGCCAGGCGGGGGTGAAATCCGGCCACAGCAGCTTGTGGTCGAAGTCGCCCAGCGCCGGCAGGGTGATCACCCGCGCGTAGAACAGCGCGCCGAAGAAAGAGGCGAAGAACATCACCTCGGAGAAGATGAACCAGCCCATCCCCCAGCGGAAGGACAGGTCCTCCTTGTGCCGATAACGGCCCCGCTCCGATTCGCCGACGACCGTGCCGAACCAGCCGACCATCATGTAGATGAGCACGGCGAACCCGGCCAGCAGCACCCAGCCGCCGAGAGGCACGTGGTTCACCAGCATCGCCGCGCCGAAGCCGTTCAGGATCATCGCGATCATCCCGACCATCGGCCAGTTCGACGGCCCCGGAACGAAGTAGTCCGGCGCGGTGCCGCTGTGCGTGTTGCCCATCCTTGTCTCCCCCTTCGGCCTCTCGTTCTCGTCGTGCGACCGGTCAGCCGACGACCCAACGGACGATCAGGATCAGAACGCCGACGAAGATCGCCGCGCCGATCACTCCCATGATGATCACGTGCACCGGATTCAGCTGCGCCGAATCGGCCTCGTAGTGGGCGCGCTTGCGCACGCCGAAAAAAGACCAGAACACCGCCCGCGCGGTCTGCCCGAGCGACGCCTGGCGGCGGTGCGGCCGCGGTTCGACCGGATGCATTTCAGCCGCCCGCATTGCCGCCGTCCTTCGTCGCCTGCGGCAGCGCACCCGCCACCTCGAAGAACGTGTACGACAGTGTGATCTGCGTCACGTCCTTCGGCAGGTCGGGGTCGATGAAGAACACCACCGGGAACCGGCGCGTCTCGCCGGCGGCCAGGACCTGCTGCTTGAAGCAGAAACACTCGAGCTTCTGGAAGTAGCGGGCCGACTGCATCGGCGCATAACTCGGGATCGCCTGCCCGGCCATCGCCCGGCCCTCCAGGTTCACCAGGTCGTAGTCGACATGGACCAGTTCGCCGGGATGGACGGTCAAGTGGTTGACGTGCGGCTTGAAGCGCCACGGCCCCTGCCGGTTGGCATCGAACTCGACCACGATCGTGCGGCTGGTGTCGACCTGCGTGTTGCGGGCGCGCGCCTCGGCCGCCGGGTCCTTGCTGGTCAGCAGGTTGATCCCGGTGACCTCGCAGATCTTGCGGTAAAGCGGGATCAGCGCCCAGCCGAAGCCGAACATCAGCATCGCCACCAGCAGCAGCTTGCGCAGGATGGCGCGGTTCTCGGTCGATGCGGAGCGCGCGTCGCTCATCGATGCCCGGCCCGGATCAGCCGCCGTACAGCCAGTGACGCACGACCACGCCGGCAAAGAAGACGGCGACCACCGACAGCAGGATCAGAGCCGTCCTGCAGTTGGCCCGCTTGTCGCCTTCGGTCACGATGGCCCTCGCCCGCCTCGCTCAGTGAACGTTCTTCCACTCGATCTTCGGCGGCGTCTCGAAGGTGTGGAAAGGCGCCGGTGACGGCACCGTCCATTCGAGGCCGTCGTCCTGGGCGTCGAAGTAGTTGGCCTTCGCCTTGGCGCCGCCCTTGATGCACTTGAGCACCGCCCACAGGAAGACAAGCTGCGACAGGCCGAAGCCAAAGGCGCCGATGGTGGCCAGCATGTTGAAGTCGGCGAACTGCATCGGATAGTCGGCGTAGCGGCGCGGCATGCCGGCGAGCCCGAGGAAGTGCATCGGGAAGAAGGTGATGTTGAAGGTGATCATCGAGGCCCAGAAGTGGAACTTGCCGAGCTTCTCGTCGACCATGTGGCCGGTCCACTTGGGCAGCCAGAAGTAGGCGCCGGCGAACAGCGCGAACAGTGAGCCCGCCACCAGCACGTAGTGGAAGTGGGCGACGATGTAGTACGTGTCCTGGATCTGGATGTCGATCGGTGCCATGGCGCAGATCAGCCCGGTGAAGCCGCCCATGGTGAAGACGAAGATGAAGCCGACCGCGAACAGCATCGGCGTCTCGAAGGTCATCGACCCCTTCCACATCGTCGCCAGCCAGTTGAAGATCTTCACGCCGGTGGGCACCGCGATCAGCATCGTCGCGTACATGAAGAACAGCTGCCCGGTCACCGGCATGCCGGTGGTGAACATGTGGTGCGCCCAGACGATGAACGACAGG
>Ga0209254_10006030_pt1 | contig 11152 bp, 8 predicted proteins | sample FrelakmetDIP11DI_FD_187148 | JGI IMG/M metagenome (GOLD analysis project Ga0209254, IMG submission 187148) | Freshwater lake sediment microbial communities from the University of Notre Dame, USA, for methane emissions studies - DIP11 DI (SPAdes)... | ecosystem: Environmental > Aquatic >... | reverse complement strand
GTCTGGGTTATTGTTCACCTGCGGGTTGGATTTTTGGACGCGATTCTGGCGCAGCGCCGGAATCATCTTCTCACCGTACTCGATCATCTTGTCGACGTGCTCTTGCGGAATCTTGATCGCCTTCGCATCGTCGACCTTCCACGACGACGTGCCGATGATGGACGTCATGCGCTGCGGCACCACGATGTCGCCGTCGTGCGGCTTGTTCAGGCGATTGACCACCATTTGATTCAAGCGCTTCGAGACGGACACCATGACGCCCGCCGTCGGCAGCACGGGCACATCGATGTTAGCCAGCGCCGCGATGTGACCTACCCACGGGCCGGTGGCATTCACCACCAGGTCCGCGCCGATTTCGTATTCTTTGCCGGTGCGATGATCGCGCACCTTGACGCCGCTGACGGCCTGGCCCGACATCAGCAGGCCGGTCACTTCATGATAAGGCAAAACGGTCGCGCCATTCTTCTTGGCTGTGGCCAGGAATGAGAGACAGAATCGATAAGGATCGAATACACCATCGGGGACTTGTACCGCCCCGAGAAGCTTCGGATTGAGATAAGGCTCGATTTCCAGCGCGCGCTCCACAGGAATTTCGCGCGCCGGGATGTGGCACTCTTCGCAGTTGGCCAGAAAGGTATCCTTGAAAGCCAGGTCCGATTCATCGACAGCCACGAACAAGCCATCGTTCAATTCCAGTCCATCCAACATGATCTTGCGCAGTGTCATGTTCTCATCGATGCATTCCACCGCGCCCTCGTGATCGGTCACGGCGTAGCGTCCGCCGCTTTGCAGCAGACAGTGATTGCGCCCCGTGGTGCCCGACGCAATCTCACCGCGTTCGATCACCGTGACTTGCAGGCCGCGCAGCGCCAGATCGTGCGCGGTAGCGGTGCCGGTCGATCCGGCGCCGATGACAATGACGTGATATTATTTTGCATACCGCCTGCTCCTCGCTAACAAGTTTTACTGATCTTCACGACCCAATCAGACTTTACCCGATCAACATTAAAGGCGTCTCATTTTTCAGCAGGGCTGCCGATCCAGAAGCTACAAAAGATGGAACACCGATCAGTTGTCCGAGGTCGATCGGTGTTCCACCCGCCAGCGAGGATTTATTCGACCCAATCGAAGGTGCGAGTCACGGCCTTCTTCCAGCCCTTATACAGGGTGGCACGCGTGTCCGCATCCATCTTGGGATCCCACTCCTTGTCCTTGCCCCAGTTGACGCGCAGGTCTTCCACAGCCTTCCAGAAGCCAACAGCCAAACCGGCGGCATACGCCGCCCCGAGCGCCGTGGTCTCGGCCACCACCGGGCGAATCACCGGCACGCCCAGGATGTCGGCCTGGAACTGCATCAGGGTGTTGTTGTAGACCATGCCGCCGTCAACCTTCAGCGCCGTCAGCGGCACGCCGGAATCGGCGTTCATTGCATCCAGCACTTCGCGGGTCTGATACGCGGTGGCTTCCAACGCCGCGCGCGCGATGTGGCCCTTGTTGATGAAGCGGGTCAGGCCCACGATGGCGCCGCGCGCATTGCTCTTCCAGTACGGCGCAAACAGGCCGGAGAACGCGGGGACGATGTAGATGCCGCCGCTGTCTTCCACGGCGCGCGCGTAATCCTCCACGTGCTTGGAGAAGTCATACATGCGCAGGTTGTCACGCAGCCACTGCACCAGCGCGCCGGTAATGGCGATGGAGCCTTCCAGACAGTACACGGCAGACTGATTGCCGATCTTGTAGCCCAGCGTGGTCAGCAACCCGTTCTTCGACTGTACAGGCTTGGTGCCGGTGTTCAACAGCATGAAGCAGCCGGTGCCATAGGTGTTCTTGGCTTCGCCGGGGCTGAAGCACGTCTGCCCGAACAGCGCCGCCTGCTGATCGCCCAGGTCACCCGCCACCGGTATGTTGCCCATCTTGCCATACACTTCGCTGGACGCCTTAACGGCGGGCAGCATCGCGCGCGGAATGCCCATCACCTTGAGCATATCCGGATCCCAATCCAGCGTCTCCAGATTCATCAACATGGTGCGGCTGGCATTGGACACATCGGTCACATGCACGCCGCCGTTGACACCGCCCGTCAGATTCCAGATCACCCACGTATCGATATTGCCGAACAGCACTTCGCCCTTCTCGGCCTTCTCGCGCACGCCGGGCACATTGTCCAGAATCCACTTGATCTTGGGACCGGAGAAGTAAGTCGCCAAGGGCAGACCCACTTTGGCGCGGAAGCGATCCTGGCCGCCGTCCTTGGCCAGATCGTTGCAGATCGTATCCGTGCGGGTGTCCTGCCACACGATGGCGTTGTAGACCGGCTTGCCGGTGGCCTTCTCCCACACCACGGTGGTCTCGCGTTGATTGGTCACGCCCACCGCCGCCAGATCCTCGAGCTTCACGTTGAACCTGGCTAGCGCGCCCTTCATCACTTCCTGCGTGCGCTCCCAGATCTCCATCGGGTTGTGCTCCACCCAGCCGGGCTTGGGATAGATTTGCTCGTGCTCTTTTTGATCGACGCCCACCACATTGCCGCCGTGATCGAAGATCATAAAGCGGGTGCTGGTGGTTCCCTGATCGACTGCGCCTACATACTTGGTCATGCGGATTCCTCCTGAGGGAATTGAGATTTGAGGTGCGGGTTTGAGCACAACGCCGACCGGCTTGAGCTGGCCCAACGTTGTGCTGAGTAGACCTGACAGACTTTCAGGCACCTGTCAGGTCTTTTCGAGATCAACTATTCGACCCACTTGAACGTGCGGGTCACGGCCTTCTTCCAACCCGTGTACAGTGCCTGGCGCTGTTTGGCCGGCATCTGTGGAGTCCATTCGTGATCCTTGCCCCAGTTGGCGCGCAGATCTTCCACAGCCTTCCAGTAGCCGACCGCCAGGCCGGCCGCATAGGCCGCGCCCAATGCCGTCGTCTCCGCCACGGTCGGGCGGATAACGGGCACACCCAGGATGTCGGACTGGAACTGCATCAGTGTGTCGTTGAACACCATGCCGCCATCGACCTTCAGTGCCTTCAACTTTACGCCGGAGTCGGCATTCATCGCATCCAGCACTTCGCGAGTCTGGTACGCAGTGGCTTCCAACGCCGCGCGAGCGATGTGACCCTTGTTCACGTAGCGCGTCATGCCCACGATCGCGCCGCGCGCATCGCTCTTCCAGTAGGGCGCGAACAGGCCGGAGAACGCCGGCACGAAGTAGATGCCGCCGTTGTCCTCAACCGTCTTCGCCAACGTTTCCACATCGGCCGACTTGGAAATCAAGCCCAGATTGTCACGCAGCCACTGCACCACTGCGCCGGTGATGGCGATGGAGCCTTCCAGGCAGTACACCGCGGCCTGATCACCGATCTTGTAGCCCAGCGTGGTCAGCAGGCCGTTCTTCGACTGCACAGGCTTCGTGCCGGTGTTTAACAGCATGAAGCAGCCGGTGCCATAGGTGTTCTTGGCTTCGCCGGGGCTGAAGCAGGTCTGCCCGAACAGCGCCGCTTGCTGATCGCCCAGGTCGCCCGCTACGGGCACGCCCTTCAACGAGCCAACCGCCTCACCGTACACCGCGCTCGACGGCACCACCTTGGGCAGCATGTTGAGCGGCACGCCCATGATCTTGAGGATCTCAGGATCCCAATCGAGGGTGTTGAGATTCATCAGCATCGTGCGCGACGCATTCGACACATCGGTCACATGCACGCCGCCGTTGGGGCCGCCTGTCAGATTCCAGATCACCCACGTGTCGATATTGCCGAAGAGCAGCTCGCCCTGCTTGGCCTTTGCCTTCGCGCCGGGCACATTGTCCAGAATCCATTTGATCTTCGGGCCGGAGAAGTAGGTCGCCAGCGGCAGGCCCACTTTGCGGCGGAAGCGATTCTGCCCGCCGTCTTTGGCGAGTTTGTTGCAGATCGTGTCCGTGCGGGTATCCTGCCACACGATGGCGTTGTAGACCGGCTCGCCGGTGTTCTTGTCCCACACCACGGTGGTCTCGCGTTGATTAGTCACGCCCACCGCCGCCAGATCGCCTGCCGTTAGATCGGCTTTGGCCAGCGCTCCTGCGATCACATCCTTGGTGCGATCCCAAATCTCGATCGGGTTGTGCTCCACCCAGCCGGGCTTGGGGTAAATCTGCTCGTGTTCTTTTTGATCGATGCCAACGACCTTGCCCGCATGATCGAAGATCATGAAACGCGTGCTGGTCGTGCCCTGATCGACTGCGCCAACGTATTTTGTCATTGCGATTCCTCTCATTCTTTTTCCTGCAGACGTGACGAGCGGAGTCACGCGTCCTTCACGACTACTTCGCCCACATGTCTGCCGCCGCCTTCAACAGCAAGAACGACGACGTCGCACCCGGGTCTTGATGGCCGGCACTGCGTTCGCCCAGATAAGAGGCGCGGCCCTTCTTGGCCACCAGGGGAATGGTATCCTTCATGCCTTGCTCGGCCGCCGAGGCCGATCGGCGCAGAGATTCGTTTTGATCAGATCCATCCGCCACAGCCTGCTTCAACGCGTTCACCGCGGGTGTGATCGCATCCACCATGGTTTTGTCACCCGGCTGGGCTTTGCCGCGCGCCACCACGCCGTTCAGCGCCGCTTCCAACGCTGCCGACCAGTCGCTCACCGTCAATTCCATCTTGTTGGCGGTGGGAGTTCCAGCCTGCATGAAGAACGTGCCATACAAAGGACCGCCCGCACCGCCCACCGTCTGCACCAGCGTCATGCCGACCGATTTGAACAACGTGCCGATGTCTTTGTCGGCAACGCTGGGCAGTTTGGCCAGCGCGGCCTTGAAGCCGCGGTCCATATTGGCACCATGATCGGCGTCGCCGATGGCCGAGTCGAGCTGCGTCAGGTAGTCCTTGTTGTCGGTGATGACGCGGCCGCATTCATTCAGCCAGTTGATGACATCGTCACGCGTGATCGTCATGATGTTACACTCCCCAGCGCAGGCCCGGCGTCTTCACCGGCGCATCCCACAGCGACAGCAGGTCTTGATCCATCTTCAGCATCGTGATCGAGCAGCCCGCCATCTCCAACGAAGTGATGTACGGCCCGACCAGATTGCGCACGACCTTCAGGCCGGCCTTGGCCGCAATCTCGTAGGCCTTGCGATAGATGATGTACAGCTCGACCAGCGGCGTGCCGCCCATGCCGTTGACGAAGAGCAGCACTTCATCGCCCGCCTTGTAGGGCAGGTCGCCGATGATCGGCTCCATCAGCATCGCCGTGACCTCGTCGGCGCTCTTCAGTTTCATACGGGTGCGGCCCGGCTCGCCGTGAATGCCGATGCCGATTTCCATTTCGTCTTCAGGCAGATCGAACGTGGGCTTGCCGGCATGCGGCACGGTGCACGAGGTGAGCGCCATGCCCATGCTGCGGCCCCAGCCGTTGACCTTGCGGCAGACATCCGCCACTTCCTTCAGCGAACGGCCTTGCTCGGCCGCTGCGCCGCAGATTTTCTCTGCGAGAACGGTGATGCCCACACCACGGCGGCCCGCGGTATACAGGCTGTCTTGCACAGCCACGTCGTCATTGGTGACCACGGCTTCCACTTCAATTCCTTCGGCGCGCGCCAGGTCGGCCGCCATCTCGAAGTTCATGATGTCGCCCGTGTAGTTCTTGACGATGTGCAGCACACCCTTGCCGCCGTTAACGGCCTTGGTCGCTTCCAGCATTTGATCGGGCGTGGGGCTGGTGAACACTGCGCCGGGGCAGGCCGCATCCAGCATGCCAAAGCCTACAAAGCCGCCGTGCATCGGCTCGTGGCCGGAACCGCCGCCCGACACGATCGCGACTTTGCCCTTCACCGGCGCATCGACGCGATAAATGAAGTTGGGGTCATAGTGAATCTTCACCAGATCGGGGTGGGCGTATTCGATGCCCTTGAGCTCTTCGACGACAACATCTTCAGGCTTATTGATTAGCTTCTTCATGCGAGTCTCCTTAAATGACAGGTTGGGCGTTGAAAGTTAGAAACCTGATCTCCAACTTCACCACCCAACCTGTTCGAAAAGGTCGTAGTCCCGTTAGAACCCCAAGCCCATCGGGGCCAGGGCCATGTAGAGAAGAGCCGCGATCGCCGCGCCGACGAACGGGCCAAGTACCGGAATCCACGAATAGCCCCAGTCACTGCTGCCCTTGCCCGGGATGGGCAGAATGGCGTGCATGATGCGCGGGCTGAGGTCGCGGGCCGGGTTAATGGCATAGCCCGTGGTACCACCGAGCGCCAAACCAATCACCCACACTATGAAGGCCACCGGGATAGCGCCAATCGCGCCCAAACCGAGTGGCGTTATTGCGCCGCCACTTGGCATGAGCGCCGCACCCTTGATCGCGAAGATGCCGAACATCAGCACGAACGTGCCGATGATTTCGGAGATCAGGTTCATGACGGTGTTGCGAATGGCCGGACCCGTCGAGAACACGGCCAACTTCAGACCTGGATCAGCCGTTTCCTTCCAGTGCGGGAAGTAGTGCAACCACACCAGGAACGCACCGATGGCCGCGCCGAGGAACTCACCGACGAAGTAAATCGGGACATCGCCCCAGGGCGTCTTGCCGGCAATGGCCAGTCCCAACGTGACGGCCGGATTCAAGTGCGCACCGCTAACCGGGCCTGCTATAACCACGCCGGTGAAGACCGCCAAGGCCCAGGCCGTCGTAATGACGATCCAGCCAGAGTTATTGCCCTTGGTCTTGCCGAGCAGTACGTTAGCAACCACGCCATCGCCCAACAAAATCAGGATCATCGTACCGATGGTCTCGCCTAACAGAATATTCGGGAATCCCATGTTGCTTTCCTCCTAGGAGATTTGAGATACAAGTCGGTTGCGAGTTGAGGCTTTGTTCGAATTACACGGGGCTGCTGCGTTATTTTCTTTGCGATCATCCTCCTTTTCAGACAAGCCATGCTTGTCGCTTGACACAAACCATGACCCAATCAATGAGCCCGTCGCGCCAATAAAAAGACACTGTTGGAGCAGGATCACTCCCAACAGCGTCTTTCGCAACTCACTGAATCCCACATACACCAGCTAGCCCGCATGCCCTGGTCCCGACGAGCCATCGGCCATACCGACATCGAACACCCCTGCCCTACGGTTGAGACCTGCTGCATTCGCTATCCTCGCGTCGTGGCGGTATGACAGCAACACAGCCTGCCAGTGCATGCACAGGCACAACACCAATATGTATATCATGCCCGGAGTTCCCAAGTCAACCTATTTGGTTAGAATTGTTTCACAGTGGGATAGGGTTAAGGAAATGTTGTTTCAAAATGAAATAGGCTGCCGGTAAGGAATAAGCGGAGGAAAAAGCAGTTTGCGGTGAGGCTTAACCGCCACGCGTGACAAAATAATCTTGACAGGCCGCCGGGCAGCTTGCTCAACCTTTCACGCTCACAGCGCCGTCCCCGGCGGCCTGAGCAGCGGCCGTCACTTGCGCACGCCAATTGGCCGCCGAAAATCCTCGACGCGGATGCTGCTGGCTTTGATCTTGCGCCACAAGGTGGTGCGGCCAATCCCCAGCATGTCCGCCATTTTGGTGAGGTTCCCCTGGCAGGCCGAAGCCGCCCGCACGATAGCCTCATACTCCACTTCGTGCAGGGCTGGCACATGCTCGATCGGCTCACCCGGCCACCCCCGGCCCCGGATTGAATCCGGCAGATGCTGCACTTCAATGATGCCCGAATCGGCTAACACGGCGGCACGCTCCAGGGCATTCTCCAATTCGCGCACGTTGCCCGGCCAGCGATACCGCCTTAGTGTTTGCAGGGTTTCTGGCGAAACCTCCACGCGCCGTCCCGATTGCCGCCGCAGCCGATCGAGGGCGGCCTTGACGATCAGCGGCAAATCGGCCATGCGATCGCGCAGCGCGGGCAGGTGAAGCGCAATCCGGCTGAAGGCGTAAAACAAATCGGCCCGGAATTCCCCGTTGATCACGTGGCGCTCCAGGTTGGTCGTGGTCGACACGATGAAGCGCACATCGACCGGAATCACGCGCGACCCGCCCAGGCGCATGATCTCGCCGGTATCGATGACGCGCAGCAGAGCGCCCTGCATTTCCAGAGGCAGCGCGTCGGCCTCTTCCAGGTGCAGCGTTCCACCGTGTGCCAGTTCAAATTTGCTGGGCTGTCCTTGCGCGCCCCGGAGCACACCCGCCTCAAAACCCAGGAACTCGCCAATGACCAGATCGCGCGGCAGGGCGCGGCAGTTGACGCTGACAAACGGCCCATCGCCACGAGCGCTTTCGTTGTGAATGGCGCGTGCCACCACGCCCTTCCCTGTTCCCGCCTCACCCTGAATCAACACCGGCGATTGACTGCGCGCCGCCGTTTGCGCCTGGCGCCGCACCTGATTGGCCAGCGTCGATTCACCCACAAAATCGTTCAGGTTGAAGACGGGCGATCGGGCGCCCACCATGCGCTGTACCAGGCGGTGGACCTGCTCAATGCGGCGCAGCGTCAGGATGAAGCCTGCACTATCCGGACTGCCGTTGTGGCTGATGGCATACAGGCTGACCAGGCAGCCCACTTGCAGGCCTCTTACCTGAAAGGTGACTTCCACATCGGTGAGTGCCTGCTGAGTGCGGCGAGCTTGCTGCACCAGTTCGGGCAGATCGACATACTCGCTCAACGGGCGGCCCACGACCGTCTCCGGCTTGAGGTTCAATAGCTGCGCCGCCTCGGAATTGAGGTGAGTAATGATACCTGACGCGTTGCAGACCACCAGGCCGTCGCTAATCGCTTCCAGGATCGTGGTCAACTGCGTGCGCTGCAGATTCAGGTCTTTGAAGAGATTCTCGTTTTGCAGGTGGCTTTCAATGGCGCACGCCGCCGCATGCACGATCGCCAGCGTATGCACATCGCTGTTACGCACCAGCCCGGCCATCCCCAACATCCCGATCGGATGGCCCTGCGCGTTAAAGACCGGGGCGGCTGAAGCCGTGAGCGCATGAAAGCGCAAGAAGAGATGCTCGGCCCCTACCACTTGAACTGCGCTCCGCTCCAGCAGTGCCAGTCCAAAAGCGTTGGTCGCGGCTTGCTCTTCGCCCCAGTACGCACCGGGGGTCAGGCCAAGCGCCGTTAGCTGGTCGGACACTTGCGGATCGCCCAGCACATCGAGAACACAGCCGGTCGCATCCAGCAGCACCGCCAGGTAACCCGAGCGTTCGACGCATTGATAGATGTCTTCCATGAAGGGGCGTGCAATCGCGATGAGATCGAACTGCCGTACCCGTAGAGCTTGCAACGCTTCTTCGGAGATGCGCGGCAGAGCACCGTCCGTGTAGGGGTTGTGCTTGGGCAGGCAGCGCCGCCATGACCTCGCCACCAGTGGATCGACCTGAGCGTCAAGCACGCCCTGCTCGACAAACTGCCGCCAGCATGCGTAGAGTTCATGAAAGTTAACGGGGTACTGGGTCGGCTGCACTGATCGACTCCACCTTAATTGGGAAACTGACCGAGCGACCACACACCACAAGCAGCGCTTAGTATATCCGCTTCTCAGGCAACGCGCAAACTGTTTGGCCGCTTCATCACGATCAGCCGCCGGCCCAGCAGACGAGTAAAAACCGTGCCCAGAGCGTACTTCCATTTGAATTCACCGGGCAAGTCCCGCAGGCCGCAACGCTGAAAGCCGAATCGGGCGTAGTACGCTTCGCGAAACGACAGGCAGAACAATAGAAGCGGACCACGTTCACGCTCGATCAACGCGCGGATGATCGCGCCGCCCACGCCGCTCTGCCGCCGATCGACCACCACCGCCAACGAACCCAACTCGCGTCCGCTGCGATATGGCTTAACTTGCCCGATACCGATGAGGCGGCCGGCTTCCTCGGCCACCAGGAAATTCTGCCAGTGTACGTTGAACGGGTCGAGATGTTCGGCGTGGATGAACGCCTTGATCAGTGCTTCGTCGTCGGCGCAAGCCGATCGGATGGTGTAGGTCTCAGGCATGATGCCACTCTAACCGCTAATCCGTGGAACGTCAATTGATTGACGCTGCTGTAGGCGCATGATACAATCAGACCGTTATCCTCATATAGACGAGCGAAACTCACTTGAGGTGATGCCCATGCCCCTCGATTCATTCGGGCGCGACATCCATTACCTGCGTATCTCACTCACCGACAAGTGCAATATGCGCTGCGTGTATTGCATGAGTGAAGACATGGTCTTTCAGCCCAATGACGAGCTGATGACTACTGCCGAGGTACTCCGCCTGGTTAATCTCTTCGCACGACTCGGTGTGGACAAAATCCGCCTGACCGGAGGCGAGCCGACCGTGCATCCCGAACTCCTCACCATCGTGCGCGGCATCCGCGCGGCAGGCATCACGCGCATCTCCATGACCACCAATGGCCTGCGCCTGGCCGAATTGGCCGCGCCGCTGAAACAAGCCGGACTGGAGCGCGTCAACGTCAGTGTCGATACGCTGGATCCCGATCGGTTTCAGCGCGTCACGCGCTGGGGACATCTGGATAAAGTGCTGGACGGAGTCCGTGCGGCCGAGGCCGCCGGCCTGACGCCAATCAAGATCAATGCCGTCATTGCGCGCGGCTTCAACGAGCGGGACGTTGCCGATCTGGCCCGCTTGACGTTGAGCTATCCCTGGCAGGTGCGCTTCATCGAGATGATGCCCTTTGGCGATGTGGCCGCTTTTGCGCAGGACGCCACGATCTCACAGGCCGAGATCATGCAGCGCATCGAGGCCGAAGTCGGCCCTCTCCATCCGATCGACGAGGGGCGGCTCGATGGCGAAGCGCGGCTCTATCGGCTGGCAGGATCACACGCTGCCATTGGTTTCATCAGCACGCTCACCAATCCCTTCTGCGCTTCGTGCTCGCGCGTGCGCCTCACCGCCGATGGGCATCTGCGGTTGTGTTTGCTGCGTGACGACGAAGGCGATTTGCTCGCGCCACTGCGCCGCGGCGCGACCGACGACGATTTAGAGGAATTGATTCGCAGTCTGATCTGGCGCAAGCCCTGGGGACACGGTCTGCCCGATGGTCTGATTCCGCTGGAGCGAGTGATGTCTCAGATTGGCGGATAAGAAAAACCAGGGCGAACGCATCTTAATTGCCTAAGTGCGATAGCCCGGCCACAACTTTGAGCAAGTACTCTTCTTTCCAGCCAGCCAGGAGTCGCTTGCCCCTGAT
>Ga0209254_10006029_pt1 | contig 11152 bp, 5 predicted proteins | sample FrelakmetDIP11DI_FD_187148 | JGI IMG/M metagenome (GOLD analysis project Ga0209254, IMG submission 187148) | Freshwater lake sediment microbial communities from the University of Notre Dame, USA, for methane emissions studies - DIP11 DI (SPAdes)... | ecosystem: Environmental > Aquatic >... | reverse complement strand
AGTTCCTTCAGTTCGGGCCACTGCGCAATCGACGGCAGATACGCCTTCAGGCCGTCCGCCCCCGGAGCGCCGAGGCGGTCGATCTGGTTCGACAGGCGCCGGGCGATGCCGTGCAGTGAACGCGGGTTGGCCGACTCCTGCACCAGCAGGTCGATCAGCGGCAGCACTTCGAGCCGGCGCTGGTAGAGCGCCCGGTAGGTGATCGTGCTGTCGAAGAGCTGCAGCACGAAGTCGTGGCCGTCGTCGCGCCCGAGGGCGCCGGTGTCGAAGGCGAGTTGCAGCACGCGCGCCAGCGTCCCCAGCCGCTCGATGTAGCGCCCGATCGTCATCAGGCGCCAGCCGTCGTCGCGCGTCATGTGATCGAACTGGGCCCCGATGATCGCCGACAGGTGCACGGCGAGCCTTCCCAGCGCGGCGATGGCCTCGTCCGTGGAGTAGCTCTCACCGACGACGGTTCGCGCGCAGTCGCCCTCGAAGCTGGTCACCGACGCGGCGGCCAGGCGCCAGTGGTCCGCCGACAGCCGATCGCGAATCTGGCCGGCCGCACGGACGAACGCGGCGAGGTTGAAGGCGATGCCGCCGGCCTGACGACCGGCCAGGCCGGCGATCAGCGTGCGCTGGAACACCGTCAGCGACAGCATCGGCGACGGCACGTTATCCGGCACCAGGCCGGCTTCCTCGCACAGTGTCGCAAGCAGGTCCAGCACCGGCGACGGCGCGCGCGCGTCGTCGCTGAGCAGCGTCAGCGTCGCACGCGCGAGTCGCACCGACTGGTCGGCGCGTTCGGCGTAGCGGCCGATCCAGAACAGGTTCTCGGCCGATCGGCTGGAGACGATCCGGCGCTTCGAGGCGAGGTCGTCCACCCGCAGCGCGGCGGGCAGCATCGAAAAGGTGTCCACGGGCTCCGCCGTGCGCACCCAGGTGTCCTGGCTGCCGCCGCCCTGCTGCATCGAGACGACACGTTGCTCGCGTTGCGCGATGCGCGTCAGCCCGCCGGGCATCACGTGCCATCCGCCTTCGCCGTCGGCAACGGCGTAGACGCGCACCATCGCCGCGCGGGGCAGCAGGCGGCCGTCGCGCCACGTCGGGTTCATCGGCAACGGCAGATAGGCCTGCACGGTGCAGGCGTTCGGATCGGCTTCGATCCGCGCGCGCGCCGCCTCGAGTTGCGGCGCCGAAAGCCCCGCCCCGATGATCGCCTCGACGCTCGGACGCCGCGCGCTCGACGGGTAGGTCGGCTTCACCACCTTGTCGGCCAGGCTGTCGGCGACGCGTGACCACGCCGCCGCCTCCCCGCACCACCAGCTGTCGAGTGAAGGCAGGTGGAGTTCCTCGCCGAACTCGCGGCGCGCAATGGCCGGAAGGAAGCCGTTGATGGCGGGCGACTCGAGAAAGCCCGACCCGAGTGAGTTGGCCAGCAACACGCGACCGGCGCGCACGGCTCTCAGCAGGCCGGGCACGCCGAGCGTGGAGTCCTGCCGCAGTTCGAGGGGATCGCAGAAGTCGTCGTCGAGCCGGCGCAGGATCCCGTGGACGGGCTGCAGCCCGTGCAGTGTCTTCAGGAACACGCGCTCGCCGCGCACCGTGAGGTCGCCGCCTTCGACGAGCGGGATGCCGAGATAGCGCGCGAGGTAGGCGTGCTCGAAGTAGGTCTCCGCGTACGGTCCCGGGGTCAGCAGCACGAGCCGCGGCGCCTCGCCCGCCTCGCACGGGCTCAGGCGCTGCAGCGTGTCGAGCAGGCGCCGATAGCTCGCGGCGAGGCGCTGCACGCCCATCTGGCGGAACGCGTCCGGAAACAGGCGCGAGACGATCAGCCGGTTCTGCAGCGCATAGCCGAGCCCCGAGGGCGACTGGGTGCGATGTCCGACCACCCACCACTGCCCGTCCGCCGCGCGTGCGATGTCGACCGCGACGATGTGCAGGAATACATCGCCCGGCGGGTGCTGCCCGGCCAGCGGCCGCAGGTACCCCGGGTGTCCCAGTACCAGCGCCGGCGGCAGGAGGTTCTCGGCGAGCAGCCGCTGCGATCCGTAGCAGTCGGCCATGATGGCCGCGAGGAGGCGGGCCCGCTGCGCCACGCCCGCCTCGATCTGCGCCCACTCGCCGCCGTCCAGCAGAAAGGGCATCAGGTCGAGCGGCCACGGCCGCTCCCCGCGTCCCTCGTCCTTGTAGACGTTGTAGGTGATGCCGTCGTCGCGCACCTGGCGTTCGATGGTCTCGTGACGACGTCGCAGGTCGGCGAAGCCGCCGGCCCCGAGATGCGCGAAGAACTCGCGCCACAGCGGACGCAACGCGCCTGCTTCGTCGCGCAGTTCGTCGCGATGATCCGCCGCCGCGGGCAGCGCCATCCGTGCCGCGAGGGCCGAAGCGTCGCGGGCCGGATCGAAGTCGAACAGGCCTTGCGTCACGCCGACCACGCGCGCGCCGCCAAGGCCGGCCGTCGGGCCGACGACCTGCGCGGCTTACGTCCTGCGCAGGTCCAGCGTGTAGGGAAACTCCAGGCTGCGCTGCGGTTCGCCTGCTTGCAGGCGTCCGGGCGTATGGCCCGTGGTGAAGAAGCGCGCGAGGCGCCGGCTCTCGGCTTCATAGGCATTGACGGGGAAGGTCACGTAGTTGCGGCCACCGGGATGGGCAACATGGTACCGGCAGCCGCCCAACGACCGTTCCATCCAGTTGTCGACGATGTCGAACGTCAGGGGCGCGTGCACGCCGATCGTCGGATGCAGCGCCGAGACAGGCTGCCACGCGCGATAGCGAACGCCGCAGACGAACTCGCCGGCGCGGCCCGTGGGCTGCAACGGCACCGAATGGCCATTGACCGTCACCACATGGCGTGAGCCGTTGAGACCGCTCACCTTGACTTCGACCCGCTCGAGCGACGAATCGACGTAGCGCACCGTCCCGCCGACCGCGCCCTCCTCGCCCATCACGTGCCACGGTTCCAGGGCGCCGCGGATGGTGAGCCGGATGCCGAGCGCATCCGCGTGGCCGTACAGCGGGAAGCGGAACTCGAGGTGCGGGGCGAACCACGCGGCCTGCATCGGGTACCCGGCCGCGGCCAGTTCGGCGAGGACGTCATCGAAGTCGAGCGCGACCATGGTCGGCAGCAGGAAGCGGTCGTGCAGTTCGGTGCCCCACCGCGTCAGGCGGGCGGTATAGGGCGTGCGCCAGAACCGCGCGACCAGCGCGCGCAGCAGCAGTTGCTGCGCCAGGCTCATCTGCCAGTGAGGCGGCATCTCGAACGCGCGCATCTCGAGCAGGCCCAGTCGACCGCTCGGCCCGTCCGGCGAATACAACTTGTCGATGCAGAACTCCGAGCGATGCGTGTTGCCCGTTACATCGATCAGCACGTTGCGCAACGACCGGTCGACGAGCCACGGCGCCGCCGCCGTTCCGCCCTCGCTGCTTCGGCGCAGTTCGGCGAGCGCGATTTCCAGTTCGTAGATCTGGTCGTTGCGCGCCTCGTCCACGCGCGGTGCCTGGCTGGTCGGGCCGATGAACAGCCCCGAGAACAGGTACGACAGCGACGGATGGTTGTGCCAGTACGAGACCAGGCTGCCGAGCAGGTCCGGCCGCCGCAGGAACGGGGAGTCCTCCGCACGCGCGCCGCCCAGCACGATGTGGTTGCCGCCGCCGGTGCCCGTGTGGCGTCCATCGAGCATGAACTTCTCGGTCGACAGGCGCGACAGGCGCGCCGCTTCGTACAGCGTTTCGGTGTGGTCGAGCAGTTCGTCCCAGTTGGCCGCCGGGTGGATGTTCACTTCGATGACACCCGGGTCCGGCGTGATCTGCAGCATCCGCAGGCGCGGATCGCGCGGTGGCGGATAGCCTTCGAGCACCACCGGCAGCCCGAGTTCGGCCGCCGTCGCCTCGATCGCCGCCACCAGTTCGAGGTAGTCCTCGAGCGCCGTGAGCGGCGGCATGAACACGTAAAGGAGGCTGCTCGCGCTGCCGACGGATTCGACGGCGGGCGCACTGGCGCGACGCGGATCGCGGACTTCGACACAGAGCGCCGTGCGCGGGCTCTCGCCGTCCGGTTCCGAGCGTCCGGGCGGCGACGCCGGCTCCGTGTCCGCCGTGCCGCGCGCGGACGCCCCGCGGCCGGTCGCGTGGGCGGCGTCGTGCGGCCCCTCCGTTGAGGACGGCGCCGCTCCGCGCTCCTCGCCCGGTGGCTCGAACCCGGCCTGCAGTCCGACGGCGCCGCCTTCGGCGAAGCCGCCGCCCACCTCGTGGGGGGCGTAGTCCGCGCGGATGTCCGCATGCAGCGGCAGTGGGCCACGTGGCGCAAACGGATCGTCTTCGACGATCAACGGCCGGTCGCGCTTGTCCACCCACGGCAGCGAGTCGAGCGGCAGCCGGTAGCCCATCGGCGAGTCGCCCGGGATCAGGTACATCCGCCCGTCCCGCAGAAACCACGGCCCGCTGACCCAGCGCGGCGCGCTGCCGTCGGCGCGTTCGCGCTCGAGCGGCAAGGCGAAGCCGGTCCGGCTCGCGAGCCCTTGCTCGAAGGCGCGGCGCAGGCGCGCCCGCTCGAGTTCGTCGTCGAGCCTGGAATCGAACGGGTCGACGTTCGCGGGCAGCGCGCGCTCGCGCCACAGGTAATACCAGGCGTCCTCGTACCCCGGCCGCGCGAAGTCCGGATCGACGCCGAGCCGCTGCGCGAGCTGCCGGACGAAGCGCTCGGCGTCTGCGATCGTGCACGCGCCGGCGACGCGCTCATCGGCCAGCAGCCGCGCGTCGTGCCAGCACGCTTCGCCATCGGCGCGCCACAGGATCGACATGGCCCAGCGCGGCAACTGTTCACCGGGGTACCACTTGCCCTGGCCAAAGTGCAGGAAACCTCCGCGGCTGTAGCGCTCCTGCAAGCGCAGCAGCAGGTCGATCGCATGGGCGCGCTTGGTCGGGCCGAGCGCGTCGGTGTTCCACTCGGCGCCGTCGCGGTCGTCGATGGACACGAACGTGGGTTCGCCGCCCTGCGTGAGGCGCACGTCCATGGCGGTCAGGTCCGCGTCGACCTGGCGGCCCAGGCCGTCGAGCGCGCGCCACTGATCCTCGGTGTACGGCTTGGTGACGCGCGGCGCTTCGTAGATGCGCGTCACCTGCATCGTGTGGCCGAACTCGACCTTGCAGTCGTCGACCACGCCGCTGATCGGCGCCGCCGTGGTCGGCTCCGGCGTGCAGGCCACCGGCAGATGCCCTTCGCCGGCCAGCATCCCCGAAGTGGGATCGAGGCCGATCCAGCCCGCACCCGGCAGATACACCTCGCACCACGCGTGCAGGTCGGTGAAGTCCTGCTCCGCGCCCGACGGACCGTCGAGCGCCTGCACGTCAGGCTTCAACTGGATCAGATACCCGGAAACGAAGCGCGCCGCGAGGCCCAGGTGACGCAGCACCTGCACCAGCAACCAGCCGGTGTCCCGGCAGGAGCCCGCAGAGCTTTGCAACGTTTCCTCGGGCGTCTGCACGCCCGGTTCCAGCCGGATCAGGTACCGGATGTCGCGCTGCAGGCGCTGGTTGAGGCTGACCAGGAAGTCCATGGTCCGCTGTTCGCGCGTGTCCACCGTGGCGAGGAATTCGCGCAGGCGCGGCGTCAGTTCTTCGCGCGCGAGATACGGCAACAGGTCGTGGCGCAGGTTCGGTTCGTACGCGAACGGAAACTGCTCGGCCGCCGGCTCCAGGAAGAAGTCGAACGGGTTGTAGACCGCCATCTGCGCGACGAGGTCCACCGTGACGCAGAACTCCGTCGCCTTCTCGGGGAACACCAGCCGGGCGAGGTAGTTGGCGAACGGGTCCTGCTGCCAGTTGATGAAGTGCAGCTCGGGCTCGACCCGCAGCGAGTAGGAGAGCACCTGCGTGCGGCAATGCGGCGCCGGCCGCAGCCGGATCACCTGCGGACCGAGACCCACGCGCCGGTCGTAACGATAGCGGGTGACGTGGCTGAGTGCGACGTGGATGGACAAGGCAACTCCGTTCAGGAACTCAGGCGTTCACGCGCAGCGATGACGGCGTGCCGGACCTCGACCGACGACACGCCGCGCACTCCGCGCGCCTCAACGCGGCGCGACGCCGGACGCGGACTGCGCCACCAGTTGCATCGGCGCCAGGCGCGTGGCTTCGCCTTCGAGGGCCGGCGGCAGCGGCGCGCGCGGCGGCTGGGTGACCTCCGTTTCGAGCTTCGGCGCCGAGCTTCCGCCCGGCGCGTCACGCCACGTCGGGTCCGGGATCTCCTGGAACACCTGCTTCAGGCGCTCCCCCCAGGTACCGCGGATCATCTGCATGTATTGATTGTGGTGGTCGATGCGGACGAACTTGGAGACCCGCAGCGCCCCCTCCTCGTACACGAGCAGGTCGAGCGGCAGGCCGACCGAGATGTTCGATCGCAACGTCGAGTCCATCGAGATCAGCGCGCACTTCGAAGCCTCATCGAGCGAGGTCTCCGGTGAAATGACGCGGTCGATGATCGGCTTGCCGTACTTGGACTCCCCGATCTGGAAGTACGGGTTCTCGGGCGTCGCTTCGATGAAGTTGCCGGCTGAATACACGTGGAAGAGCCGCATCCGCTCGCCGCGGATCTGCCCACCGAAGATGAAGCTGCAATGGAATTCGATGCCCGCTTCCTTCAGCGCCTGGCCGTCGCGCCGGTGAACCTCGCGCACGGCGTCGCCGACCACGCGCACGGCCTCGAACATCGTCTTCGCGTTCCAGACGGTGTCGATGTGCGGGCCGACGTTTTCGCAGACGATCTGCCGCACCGACTGGGTGACCGCGAGGTTGCCCGCGCTCAGCAGCACGATCAGGCGTTCGCCCGGGTGCTCGAAGACGGTCATCTTCCGAAACGTGGAAATCTGGTCCACGCCCGCGTTGGTCCGCGAGTCGGACAGGAACACCAATCCCCGGTCGAGTTGCATCCCGACGCAGTACGTCATGCCATCACCCCTTCCACCACCATGTGCGCCGCCGGCGCTCTGCCCGGAACGGCTCGGCCCTCTTGACCCAGTATCACCCTGATTCTCACCCGCTCGTCCCGATCCGCTCAAAGCCCGGTGGCCGGGACGAGGAAGTCCTGGCTGATGCGGCCGCCGATGTCGTTCACGCGCTCGAGGAAGGCCGTCAGGTACGGATGGAGGCCCTGCGCGAGGATGTCCTCGATCCGGCCGTAGCGCATCTCGGCGCGCAGCAGGCCCGCGCGCCGCTCGGTCTCGAGCGAACGGCTGTTGCGCACCTTCTCGAGATTGATGCAGACCTCGTCCATGCACGCCACGAGCGACCGCGGCATGTCGGGCCGCAGGATCAGCAGTTCGGCCACGCGCGACGGAGTGATGACATCGCGGTAGACCTTGCGGTAGATCTCGAAGGCGGACACCGAGCGCAGGATCGCCGCCCAGTGATAGAAGTCCATGTGGTGGTCGATCGCGTTCTCGTCGGTGCGGGCTGCTTCCAGCAGGGAGTCCTCGGTCGCGCCGTGGTACTTCACGTCGAGCAGCCGCGCGGTGTTGTCCGCCCGCTCGAGAAACGTGCCGAGCCGGATGAAGAAGAACGCCTCGTCCTTCAGCATGGTGCCGATCGTCACCCCGCGCGACAGGTGCGAGCGGAACTTCACCCACTCGAACAGCCCCTGCGGGTCGCGCTCGGGCCGACGCTCGGAAAGAAGCTTCTGCATCCCCAGCCACGTGTCGTTGTGCGTTTCCCAGACCTCCGTGGTCAGCTTCCCGCGAACGGCGCGTGCGTTCTCGCGCGCCGCCTGCAGGCAGCTGTAGATGGATGACGAGTTGGTCGGGTCGCGCACCATGAAGTCGACCACGTCCTTCGCCGTCAGGATCGGGAAGCGCGCGTCGAACGCCTCGGTCAGCTCGGAAATGCTGAGCATCCCGCGCCAGGCGCGCTCCGAGGTCTGCGCCGACTGCGGCAGCAGCGAGGTCGACATGTTGACGTCGAGCATCCGCGCGGTGTTCTCCGCGCGCTCGACGTAGCGGGCCATCCAGAACAGGTGGTCGGCGGTGCGGCTAAGCACGGTCGCCCTCCCAGACGCTGTAGCGGTCGCGGCCCGTGCGCTTGGACGCGTACAGGGCCTCGTCGGCGCGCTGGACCAGCTCGTTCGAGTCACCGAAGTCGTTCGACTCGCACAGGCCAACGCTGAGGGTCACCGCCAGGTCATCGCCGAACTCCGACCAGTTCCAGCCGCGGACCACGCGGACCAGGCGCTCGACGGCGGCAACGGCGGCGCCGTTCTCGCTGTCGGAGATCAGCAGCGCGAACTCGTCGCCCCCCAGCCGCGCCGCGAAGTCGGTGTCGCGCAGGTTGGCGCGGATCAGCTGGCCGAGCTGCCTGAGCACCGCGTCGCCCGTCAGGTGCGAGTGCTGGTCGTTGATCTGCTTGAACTCGTCGATGTCGGCCGCGACGAGGCCGAAGCGCAGGGCGCCCGCGCGCGCCTGCGCGCACCAGTGCTCGAACTCCTTCGTGAAGGCGCGGCGATTCGCCAGGCCCGTCAGTTCGTCTTCCAGCGCGAGGCGCTCGAGGCTCGAGCGCGACTGCTCGAGGTCGCGCGTGCGCTGGTGCAGGTCTTCCGTCTGCGAGCGCAGCCGGTGCAGTTCCTTGCGCGCCTCGTAGAGCCGCGCGCGCTGCTCGCTCAACCGGCCGTCGAGCCGCGACTTCACCGCGACGAAGCGCTTGTGGTGCAGCAGCGCCGGCTGGAAATCGCTGCGCGCCTCGAAGAGCGCCGACAGCCGCTCGTGCGCGTCGGCGGGTCGCCGCAGGTCGCCAAGTTCCTCGGCCCGTCGCATGGCCGGCAGGAGCGTCGCCATGCCCTCCTTGTCGCGGCCCGCGGCGACGAGGTGATAGCCGAGCTCGAGCCGGGCCTGCACCTCGCGCAGCGTGAAGCCGCCGCGCGCCGCGTCGTCGGCGGCCGCGGTGAGGTCCTCGAGCCCCTCCTTGAACCTCCCGAGCCAGCAGCGCGCCGAACCGAGCAGGGTCCGCGCCGCGATCGCGTTCGCGCGGTCGCCCGTCCCCTCCAGCAGCTCCAGCGCGACCTCGAAGTGCTCCGCCGCGTCGGCCATCCGCGTCGCCACCGTCGCAGCGTTGCCGGCCATGGCGGCGCGCAGGCCTTCGCTCGCGTCGACCTGGCCGAACTGCATGATCACGAGCCCTTCGTCCGCCGCTGATCCGGAGGGCAGATCGAGCGCCGCGCGCAGCGACCCGCGCGCGGCCTCGAAGTCGCCGAGCACCGTGTGGACCGTCGACTGGTGCACCAGCACCCGTCGCGCGGCCGCGTTCTCGCCGTGTTCCCGCGCCAGGGTCAGCGCCTGCCCGAAGCCGTCGAGCGCCTCGCCGTACTCGCCGAGCTCGCAGCAGGCCACGGCCAGCTGCGTGAGCACCTTGCACTGGGCCCCGACGTCCTTCTGCGCGGTGTAGAAGCGCTGGGCCTGCGACAGCTGGCGCATCGCATCGGTCCAGTCGCCGACCTGCATCAGCGCCGCGCCGGCGACGAAGTGCGCGCGGGCCATCAGCGTGTCGGCTGTGCGCGCGCGCGCGACGGCCTGCGCGCGCAGCGCGAACACGACCGCGTCGTGCGGGTCGCTGCCGAGCAGCCCCTCGGCGCGCTCGATCAGCGCGTACGGGTCGACCTGGTCGGTGGCGCGGCGCGCGACCGGATCGAGCGGCTCGGCGCGCGGCGAGGGCGTGGCCGTCATCGTTCCAGCACCCACGTGTCCTTGGTCCCACCGCCCTGCGACGAGTTCACCACCAGCGAGCCTTCGCGCAGGGCCACGCGGCACAGTCCTCCGGGCACCGTCACGACATCCCGGCCGGACAGCACGTACGGACGCAGGTCGACGTGGCGCGGCGCCAGTCCCGATTCGACGTACGTCGGGCAGGTCGACAGCGCGAGCGTCGGCTGCGCGATGTAGTTGGCCGGATGCGCCTTCACGCGCGCGGCGAAGTCGCGGCACTCCTCGCGCGTCGCGGCCGGCCCGACCAGCATCCCGTAGCCGCCGGCGCCGTGCACTTCCTTCACCACCAGTTCGTGGATATGCGCCAGCGTGTAGGCGAGGTCCGAGGGATCGCGACACTTCCAGGTCGGCACGCTCGCCAGGATCGGCTTCTCGCCGAGGTAGAACTCGATCATGTCCGGCACGTACGGATAGATCGACTTGTCGTCGGCGATGCCGGTGCCGATCGCGTTGGCCAGCGTCACCCGCCCTGCGCGATACACCGAAAGCAATCCCGGCACGCCGAGCTGCGAATCGGCGCGGAACGCCAGCGGGTCCATGAAGTCGTCGTCGATCCGCCGGTAGATGATGTCGACGCGCTGCGGTCCGCGCGTGGTGCGCATGTAGACGTTGCTGTCCTGCACGAACAGGTCCTGGCCCTCGATGAGTTCGATCCCCATCTGCTGGGCGAGGAACGCGTGTTCGAAGTAGGCCGAGTTGTACATGCCGGGCGTCAGCAGCACGACCGTGGGGTCGTCCACGCCCGTCGGCGCGACCGCGCGCAGGGTGTCGAGCAGCAGGTCGGGATAGTGCGCCACCGGCGCCACCCGGTTGCGGGCGAACAGGTCCGGAAAGAGCCGCATCATCATCTTGCGGTTTTCCAGCATGTACGACACGCCGCTCGGCACCCGCAGGTTGTCCTCGAGCACGTAGAACTCGCCCTGCCCGGCGCGGACGACGTCGACGCCGGAGATGTGCGAGTAGATCCCGCCCGGCACATCGACGCCCTGCATCTCGGGCCGGTACTGCGAGTTCTGGAACACCTGCTCGGCCGGGATGCGGCCGGCACGGACGATGTCCTGCTCGTGATAGACGTCGTGGATGAACCGGTTGAGCGCGCGCACGCGCTGCTTCAGGCCGGCCTCGAGCTGCCGCCACTCGCCGGCCGGCAGGATGCGGGGAACGACGTCGAACGGGATCAGCCGCTCGGTGCCGGCGTCGTCGCCGTAGACCGCGAAGGTGATGCCGACACGGCGAAAGACGAGGTCGGCCTCCGCGCGCTTGAAGTGCATGGATTCCGGACTCTGTTCGCCCAGCCAGCGCTCGAACTCGCCGTAGTGCGCGCGAACGACGCTGCCCGGGTCGTACATCTCGTCGTACGCACTGGCCATTCGACTTCCCAACGCCTCCCGATGAGTCGATGCAGTCTAGCAATATGCGGACCATGG
>Ga0209254_10006028_pt1 | contig 11152 bp, 6 predicted proteins | sample FrelakmetDIP11DI_FD_187148 | JGI IMG/M metagenome (GOLD analysis project Ga0209254, IMG submission 187148) | Freshwater lake sediment microbial communities from the University of Notre Dame, USA, for methane emissions studies - DIP11 DI (SPAdes)... | ecosystem: Environmental > Aquatic >... | reverse complement strand
CCAGCTTCAGTTGTACGTGAACTACTACGACCGGGAGCGGAGGACGGAGGGCGACAATCCGACGCTTGGATTGATCCTCTGCGCGGACAAGAACGACGCCGTGGTGAGGTACACCCTGGGGCCGGATCAGCAAAAGAAGATATTCGCCAGCCGCTATAAACTGCATCTTCCCAGCGAGGCTGAACTGCGAGCGGAATTGCGGCGCGAAGTGAGAGCGCGAAGCAAGCCTCACCATCGCTTCACATGCGTGCCTCGCGGTGTCGCGAACGCTCACGAAATCTCCTCCGGCCCGATCACCGGACGCCCGTTACCGTGCGGTTCTCACGGGAAGGAGAGGATGTTGTTGCGCACGCACTCGAGGTCGGTTTCGTTCCTGCTCGGCCGCATCGCCGCGTTGGGCCTGCTTCTGCACGCCGCGCCGGCTGCGGCGCTCGTCATCAGCCACGTGGGCACCTATGCCACCGGCGGCGGCGCCAGCGGCGAGATCTCCGCCTACGATCCCGCCACCCGGCGCCTGTTCGTCACCGACTCCGGGGGGAGCGCGTTGCGCGTCGTGGACGTCTCGAATCCGGCGGCGCCGGTGCAGATCAACGTGATCCCGCTCGGCGGCGATCCGACCCACGTCGCCGTCAAGGACGGCGTCGTCGCGGTGGGCGTGGTCGCGCCGCTGAAGACCGACCCGGGCACCGTCCGGTTCTACGAGGCCGCCGACTGGGGACCCGGCGCCCCGGCCACGCCGGCGCTCGCCACCGTCACGGTCGGCGCGCTCCCCGACATGGTCACCTTCGCCCCCGACGGCCGGGTGCTCGTCGCCAACGAGGGCGAGCCCAACTCGTACAACCAGCCGGGCTCGGTCGATCCGCAGGGCTCCGTCAGCATCATCGACCTCTCGGGCGGCTACGGCGCGCCGACCACGACGACGGCCGACTTCACCGCCTTCAACGGCCAGCTCGCCACGCTGCAGGCCGCCGGCGTGCGCATCTTCGGTCCGAACGCGACGGTCGCCCAGGACATCGAGCCCGAGTTCATCTCGGTGTCGCCGGACGGCACGCAGGCGTTCGTGACGCTGCAGGAGAACAACGCCGTCGCGGTCCTCGACCTCGGGACGAACGCGATCACCGAGATCCGCCCGCTCGGCCTCAAGGACCACTCGCTGCCCGGCGCCGGCCTCGACCCGAGCGACCGGGACGGGCCCGGCAGCACCCAGGCGATCAGCATCCAGAACCGGCCGGTCCTCGGGATGCACCAGCCCGACGGGATCGCGTCGTTCGAGGCGAACGGCATCACCTACACCGTGACGGCCAACGAGGGCGACGCCCGCGCCTACACCGGCTTCAACGAGGAGTCCCGCGTGAACGCCGCCGGCTACGTGCTCGACCCGACGGTGTTCCCGGACGCCGCGACGCTGAAGAACAACGCCGTGCTCGGCCGCCTCACCGTCACGACCGCCACCGGCGACACGGACGGCGACGGCGACTTCGATGAGATCCACGCCTTCGGCGCGCGCTCGTTCACGATCTGGGACGACGCCGGCAACATCGTCTTCGACAGCGGCGACGAGTTCGAGCAGATCACGGCGCTCGTTGCCGCGGCGAGCTTCAACTCCGACGGCAGCCCGGCCACGTTCGACACGCGCAGCGACAACAAGGGGCCGGAGCCGGAGGGCCTCGTCGTGGCCGAGATCCTGGGCCGGACCTACGCCTTCGTCGGGCTCGAGCGCATCGGCGGCTTCATGGTCTACGACGTCACCGACCCGGGCGCGGCGAGCTTCGTCGCCTACGAGCGCGGCCCGCTGACCGACTTCGCGCCCGAGGGCCTGATCGTGTTCGAGCAGGATGACATCTCGTACCTGGCCGTGAGCAACGAAGTGAGCGGAACGGTGTCGCTCTTCTCGGTCGTGCCCGAGCCGGGGACCGCAGTGCTGCTGCTGGGCGGGCTGGGCGCGCTCTCCGCGCGCCGGCGCAAGCGGAGCTGAGCAGGGCGGCGCAGCCGGCCGGGTGCGCACCCGGCCGGCTGCGCGAGCCGCTCGCGCGAACGCCCCGCGGAGCCGCCCGATGGCGGAGATCCAGCGTCAGGCGAGCGCGAAGCTCATCGCCGCCACCGAAAGGGGAGGCAGCTCGACCTCGGCCATGCCCCCGGTCGTCCGCACTCCCTCGAACGGCTCGGCGACGATGCGGTCCGGTGCGTCGAAGTCGTTGCCCGCCTTCGGGTCGTCGCCGGTCACGATCTCACACGCCGCCACGCCCTCGATGGCGCGGTCGGCGAGGACGATCCGCACCTTCGCGGTCTCGTCGAGGCTCCGATTGGTCGCGAACACGTGGAGTCGGTCGCCGTCGAGGATCGCGCTCGCATCGACCCAGGCGACGCGTCCGTTCCTGCGGCCGACGTAGCCGGGGCCGTCCACGACCGCGCGCAGCGACCGGCCCGTCCGTCGCTTCGCGTACATCTCGAAGACGTGGAAGATCGTCTGCAGCAGCATGTCGTCGCCCCGCGTCCGGATCGGCGCGATGACGTTCACGACCTGGGCCAGGTTCGCGATCCGGACCACGTCCGCGTGGCGCAGGAAGCTGTTGAAGAAGCCGGCCACGACGAGCGCGTCCTCGAGGTTGTAGACCTCCTCGATCAGGTGCGGTGCATGCCGGCCGGCGCCATTCATCTCCATGTTCTTGTACCAGACGTTCCACTCGTCGAAGCAGAGGTAGGCACGCCTCGAGCCACGCCGCTTCGCCTGGACGAAGCGACACACGGCATCCATGTCCTCGATCTGCTTGTCGATGGAGTTCGTCACGGCGAGGAAGTCGAGCGTGTCGTCGGCGCGGTTGTCCACGTAGCGGTGCAGGCTGACATAGTCGGCCAGCTCGCCGACGTGCTCGAGCACCTCGCGGTCCCACTGCATGTAGCTCGGGAGCAGGATCGTCGAAGAGCCACACAGGACGAGCTCGAGCGAGCGGTCCACGTCCTTCATCATCTTGGCGGCCTGCTGGGCGCGGATCGCGTACTGCGAGGCCGGTACGTGGCCGAGCTGCCAGGGTCCGTCCATCTCGTTGCCCAGACACCAGACGGGGACGGCATGGGGCGCCGCGCTTCCGTTCTCGACCCGCCTGTCGGCATGGCGGGTGCCCGCGGGCGCGTTGCAGTACTCGACCCAGTCGCGTGCCTCCTCGGGCGTGCCGGTGCCGAGATTGACGGAGAGCATCGGCGTCCAGTCGAGCTTGCGGCAGAGGGCCATGAACTCGTCGGTCCCGAACTGGTTCGTCTCGATGCTCTGCCAGGCGAGCTCGCGGACCGTCGGGCGCCGGTCTCGCGGCCCGACTCCGTCCTGCCAGTGGTAGCCGGATGCGAAGTTGCCGCCGGGATAGCGGACGATCGGCATGCCGAGGCGGCGGAGCGCGGCGAGGACGTCGCGGCGGAACCCGTGCTCGTCGGCGTGCGCCGAGTCCGGCTGGTAGACGCCTTCGTAGACGCAACGCCCCATGTGCTCGAGGAAGCCGCCGAACAGCCGCGGATCGACGTCGCCGATCGTGAACGCGGTGTGCAGGTGGATGCGGGTCTGGTCCATCGACTCGCGCCTACCGCCGGAGGTCCGAAAGGGCGCGCTCTTCGCAATGGGTGCCGGCGCCGACCTCGCCGGACGAGCCGTCGGGCAGGGCGAGGCGTGCCGTGCAGCCGGGCGGGACATGCAGCTCGAGCCGGAAGCGGTCTCGTTCGATCCGCCACGCGACGGCCCAGCGGCCGTGCGGCGTCTCGAGCTCCGCCCGGGCGTGGGTCAGCAGGGGCCGCTCCGGGAGCCCCGGATGCACGGGCGGCCGCGGCGCGATGTGCGCGCGCCGCCACCCCGAAGCGTCGCTCGACGGGTCGAGGTCCAACCCGGCCACGCTGCCGTGGAGGAACTCGCCGACGGCACCGTACGCATAGTGGTTGAAGCTGTTCATCTCGGGATCGAAGAAGCCGTCCTCCTTCGTCCAGCCGTTCCACCGCTCCCAGATGGTGGTGGCGCCGCCGTGCACCACCGGGTAGAGCCAGCCCGGGAGCTCGCGGCGCAGCAGCAGCCGGTAGGCGAGGTCCAGGCGGCCCGTCGCCGTGAGTGCCTGGAGGAGGTAGGGCGTGCCGACGAACCCGGTCGTCAGGTGGCCGTGGAGCTCCACGTTGCGCGCGAGGGCGGCGCCCGAGACCTCGCGCTCGTGCGGCTCGAGCAGGTCGAAGTGCAAGGGCAGCACGTAGCTCGTCTGGGTGTTGCCGGCGACGAGGCCATCGGGAGTCACGAAGCGACGCCGGAAGGCGTCGCGCACCCGGTCGGCCCGCTCCGCGTGACGCTTCTGCTCGTCGGACCTGCCGAGCACCCCGGCCATCTCGGCCAGGAGCCGACAGGACCGGGCGAGGAAGGCCGTCCCGATCAGGTCCTTGGGCGTGGCGCCGATCCGGCTCTCGCGCCTCACGCTGCCGTCGAGCGCGCACCAGTCCCCGAAGCCGCCCCACGAGTCCCGCGCCGGGTCGGCGCGGATGCCGTCGGGGAAGCGCTCGAACAGGAAGTCCACGTAGCGGGTCATGGAGGCGAAGCGATCCTCGAGGATCCGCTCGTCGCCGTAGCAGCGCCAGATCGTCCACGGGCAGATGACCACGGCGTCGCCCCAGGCGGGTCCACCGTCCACGTCGTTCACGAAGATCGCGCCGGGAGGGGCCGGTGCCGTGCACGGGATGCGGCCGTCGGGGGCCTGGGCGTCCTCGAGATCGCGCAGCCACTTGGTGAAGAAGCCCGCCACGTCCATGTTGAAGGCGGCGGTGCGCACGAACACCTGCGCGTCTCCGGTCCAGCCGAGGCGCTCGTCGCGCTGTGGGCAGTCGGTCGGCACGTCGAGGAAGTTTCCCCGCTGTCCCCATTCGATGTTGCTCTGGAGCTGGTTCAGGTCGGGATCGGAGCACTCGAACGCGCCGGTCTGCTCCATGTCCGAGCACAGCACGATGCCCCGGAGCTCCTCGATCGCATCGGCCGGGAAGCGCCCCGAGACCTCGACGTAGCGGAAGCCGTGGAAGGTGAAACGCGGCTCGAGCGTCTCGACCTCTCCCGTCCCGGCCAGCGTGAATGCGTCGCTGGCCGCCGCACCCTTGAGGTTGGCGGTGTAGAGCGAGCCGTCGGGGTTCAGCATCTCGGCGTGCCGGACGCGGACCACCGCGCCGGTCTTCCCACGGATCCGAAGACGCACCCGCCCGACCATGTTCTGGCCCAGGTCGTAGATCCAGCGCATGCCGAACGCGCCCGCCGCGACGAGAGCCGGTCCGGACACGGGCGACAGCTCGCGGACGACGCGCACCGGCGGCCCCGTCATGGCCTCCAGCGACGGCTCGGGCGGATCGAGCACGTCCACCGGCCGCCAGTCCGCCGGATCCAGGCGGCGGCGCAGGTCCACGCTCTCGCCCTGCATGAGGTCCGCTGCGAGGATGGCCGAGGTCTGCCACTGCCACTCCGCGTCGCTGCACACCTGCAGCATCGTGCCGTCGTCGTGGACGATCTCGAGCTGCGCCAGGAGGGCAGGACGCCGGCCGTATCCCTCGCGTGCGCCGCGCAGTCCGATGTACCCGCAGTACCAGCCGTCGCCGAGCAGGGCATCGATCGTGTTCGGGCCCTGCGCCACGTGCTCGCTCACGTCGTAGGCCTGGTAGCGCACGCGCTTGCGGTAGTCGGTCCAGCCCGGGGCGAGCTGGTGGTCGCCCACGCGCCGCCCCCCGATCGCGATCTCGTAGAGGCCCAGGGCCGTGACGTAGAGGCGGGCACGGCGGACCGGCCGGCCGACGTCGAACGCGCGGCGCAAGGCGGGGACCGGTGCGGAGGTGGCCGGCGATCCGCACAGCGGCGCAGCGATCCAGCGTGCCGTCCAGTCGCCGGGCGCGAGCAGTCCGTGCTCCCACGTGCTCGCCTCGGACCACTCGCTCTCGCCGCGATCGGTCCACGTCTTCACCTTCCACTCGATGCGCCGGCGCGACTCGGGGCGCACGTCCACCGGCATCAGGACCGATTGCGCCGACTCCACGCGCCCGGAGTCCCAGTCGCCGGCGACGATCCGGTAGGCATGCTGGACGGTGGCTGCGGCCGGGAGCCTCCAGGAGACCCGCGGTGTACTCGGACCGAGGCCGAGCGGGGCCACCAGGTGGTCGACACGCAGCCGGTAGGGTCGATCGGGGAGTAGATCCATCCCATCGCATGCTGGAACGTCAGGTGCAGGGAATCAAGGGTCGTGTCGTCAGTCACGCGCAGTTGCCGTCGAACTGAGAGCCGGCCGCCCGCAACGATATTTCATGCTCCCTTGCGGCCTTCGGAGGTAGACTGCGCCGGTGGCGGCGACCGAGTTCGACGTCTGCGTGATCGGGACCGGTGCCGGCGGCGGCGTGATGATCGATCGCCTCACCGCGGCGGGCTTCCGCGTCGTCGCGCTCGAGCGAGGCCCGGAGCTCTCGCTCGCCGACTTCGACGACGACGAGTTGCGCAATGTGATCCGCGACCAGGTCTTCTCGCGCGATCAGCTCGAGACGTTCCGGCCGGACGCGAACACGCCGTCGGAGACCGGCCGATTCAGCCAGATCGCCCACTGCGTGGGAGGGACGCTGACGCACTGGGCCGCCTGGTCGTGGCGCTTCCGGCCCGACGAGTTCAAGGTGCTCTCGACCGAGGGCCCGGTGGCCGGCGCGAGCCTCGCCGACTGGCCGATCGGCTACGACGATCTCGAGCCCTTCTACGAGCAGGCGGAGTGGGACTTCGGCGTGTCGGGATCGGCCGAGGCGAATCCCTTCGGCGCACCGCGCAAGAAGGGCTTCCCGAACCCCGCGCATCCGCAGCGAGTCTCCGCCCAGCGCTTCGCGAAGGGAGCGAAGGCGTCCGGCTACACGCCCTTCCCGGTGCCGGTCGCGATCAACTCGCAGCCCTACGGCGGCCGGCCGCGCTGCATGTACGGCGGCGCCTGCCGCTCCTACGGCTGCCCCGTACACGCGAAGGGCACCGGCTTCTCGATCTCGCTGCCGCGCGCGCGCGCCACCGGCAGGCTCGATCTGCGCTCCGATGCGATGGTCTTCGAGCTGCCCGTGACGGACGGCCGCGTGACGGGCGCGCGCTACTACGACGGCTCGGGCCAGGCGCGCGAGGTCCGTGCCCGACAGGTGATCGTGTCGGCCGGCACGATCGGCACGCCGCGTCTGCTGCTGCTCTCCACCTCCGGCTCGTTTCCGCACGGGCTCGCGAACGGCTCGGGCCAGGTCGGGCGCCACTTCTCCTTCCACCACCATCCCGCCGCGGTGGGCGTCTTCGACGAGGACCTTCGCACCTACACCGGTTTCGAGGCATTCGCCGCGATCGACGACCTCCACCCGAGCGATCCGAAGCGCGGCTTCATCCGCGGCGGCGTCGTCGCCGAGCTGAACACCTTCACGCACCAGCCGATCGCCTACTCGCTGGTGCTCGAGCCGGCCCTGCGCGGCGGCGGTCGAGGCTGGGGCGCGTCGCTGAAGGAGCGTCTGCGCAGCTTCCCCCGCACGCTCACGGTGGCGGGCATCTGCGAGGAGCTGCCGATGGCCGAGAACCGCGTCGACCTCGATCCGGACGTGAAGGATCGCTTCGGCCTTCCGGTGCCGCGCTTCACGAAGCGCCAGCATCCAAACGACCTCGCGATGAACCGCTGGTACGAGAAGAAGCTCGTCGAGCTCGTCCAGGCGGCGGGTGCCCGAGAGGTGCACGCGGGCGCCATCCCCGGCATCGCGATCGACGAGCGCACGCCGCAGAAGGGCAACGCGCACAACCACGGGACGTGCCGCATGGGCAACGACGCGTCGAGCTCGGTGGTCGATCGCTTCTGCAGGAGCCACGAGGTGCCGAACCTCTGGATCGTGGACGGAAGCGTGATGCCGACCAACGGCGGCTACAACCCGACGCTCACGATCCTCGCCAACGCCTACCGCGTAGCGGATCACTTCGTGCGCGAAGCCAAGGGCCACGCGTTGTGACGGATCCCGTGCTCTCGCGCCGGCGCTTCGTGCGCGATGCCTCGCTCTTCGGCGGGAGCGTCTGGCTGGCGGCGCAGCTTCCCTGGCCTCGTGCGGCGCGCGCCGCGGCCGACTCGTCCGCGCCGAGCGTGCTCGCGCCCCCGGAGTGGAAGACGCTCGAGGCGATCACGGCGCGCATCCTGCCCACCGATCACGAGCCGGGCGCCCGCGAGGCCGGCTGCACGAACTTCATCGACAAGGCGCTCGCGAACGAGGAGTCGGCCGCGCGGCCGCTCTATCAGGCCGGCTTGCGCGGCGTGGACGCCGCCGCGCGCGCACGCTTCGAGCGTCCGTTCATCGAGCTCGGGGAGATCGAGCAGGACGAGCTGCTCGCCGCGCTCGAGACCGGAAACGCGCAGGGGTGGCCGGACGACGCCGGCCCGAGCCCGTCGTTCTTCGAGACCGTGCGCGTGCACACGCTGATCGCATTCCTCGCGCACCCGAAGTACGGCGGCAATCGCGACTACGCCGGCTGGCGAGTCACACGCTATCCCGGCCCGCGCCATCACGAAGGTGGCTACACGCCCGAGCAGATGACCGGAGCAGCCAAGGTGAAGACGGTCTGGGGCGGCGAGCAGTAGTGGGCGACGCCGGATAGCGATCCCCGTTCCGCGGTGGTATCCCGAGGCGCTCGGCCGCTGCCGAGGGCGCGAGCGTCACCGCACCTACCAAGCGAGGAGTCCCATGGGAGATGCCCAGGCAGATCCGGTCCGAGAGCGGCTCGAGAGGTACGTCGGGAAGCCGATGGGCCCGGCGTCGGTCGCGCCCGATCCGGTCAACGTGCCCATGATCCGGCACTGGGTCGACGCGCTCGACGATCGCAACCCCGTCTACCTCGACGAGGCGCTCGCGGCGACCACCCGCTTCGGCGGGCTCGTGGCGCCGCCGGCGATGCTCCAGGTCTGGGGCATGCCGCGCCCGAAGATCGAGGGCATCGCCGAGCGCGGGGGCGCGCCGAACGAGATGCGCTTCGAGAACCCGATCAGCGCGCTCGACGAGGCCGGCTACGTGGGAACGCTGGCCACGAACTCGGAGCTCGAGTTCTTGCGCTACCTGCGGCCCGGCGAGCAGCTCGAGCTCTCGAACGAGGTGGAGTCGATCTCGAGCCGCAAGACCACGTCGCTCGGCCAGGGCTACTTCGTGACCTGGGTGACGACCTTCCGCACCACCGAAGGCGAGGTCGTGGGCCGCCAGCTCTTCCGCATCCTGAAGTTCGATCCGAGCACGATCGACCTCACGAAGCTCCAGGTGCCGCGATGACGACGAACGCACCGAAGTCGATCTCGATCTCGGTGGGCGACGAGCTGCCGCCCTTTGCGCTCGACGTGACCTCGACCGTGATCGTCGCGGGCGCGATCGCGTCGCGCGACTTCATGCCCGCACACCACGATCCAGTCTTCGCAAAGGCGCAGGGCGCTCCGGACGTGTTCATGAACATCCTGACCACGAACGGCTACGTGGCGCGCTACGTGACCGACTGGGCGGGGCCGGAGGCGATGCTCAAGAGCATCAGGATCCGTCTCGGCGCGCCCGCGGTTCCGGGGAAGGTCCTGCACTTCTCGGCTCGCGTCGTGGACAAGCGCGAAGGGGGCGGCGAGTGCCTGCTCGAGCTTGCGGTGCGCGCGGCCAACGAGCTCGGCGATCACGCTACCGGCACGGTGACGCTGTCGCTGCCGGTCGGCTGAGCGCGGGATCAGGACATCGGCTCCCTTCGGATGGGGCCGGCGGTTCAGAGCCCTGCGGGACGCTTTCCGATCACGCCCTCGGCCTCCAGCTCGCGAAGCTCGCCGGGCGAGAGGCCGAGAAGGCCGCGCAGGACGCGCTCGTTGTCCCGCCCGAGCGTCGGCGCAGGGGTCTGCAGCCAGCGCTCGACGCTCGCGTAGCGGAAGGGCAGCGAGGGCAGCGGCATCGCTCCCACGACGGGGTGCTCGGGCGTCTCGAAGTAGCGGCGTGCGCGAAGCTGGGGATTCGTCTGCAGCAGCCGACACGGGTTCGCGACCTCGGAGGCCGGGATGCCGCGCGCGCGCAGCAGCCCGACGAGCTCGGCGCAGTCGCGGTCGCGGCTCCAAGCGGCGATCTGCTCGTCGATCGCGTCGTGCGCCTGCCTGCGTCCCTCGCGCGTCTCGAGCGCCGGGTCCATCGCCCAGTCGGGGCTCCCGAGCACGCTCCGCAGGGCGCGCCACTGCTCGTCCGTGGCGATCGAGAGCGCCAGCCACTGGTCGACGGTCGTGGGTCCTTCCGCGCAGGGGTAGAGTCCCTGCGGCGCTGCGAGCGGCGACCGGTTGCCCTCGCGCCCGAGGAGCCGGCCGTGGGCGCTCCACTCGACCACCTGCTCGGCGGCGATGCTGAGCGCGCTCTCGACCATCGTGCTCTCGACGTGGAGGCCGCGGCCGGATGCCTTGCGCGCCTCGAGCGCGACGAGCAGGGCGAAGCTCGCGTGCATGGCGGCGATCGGGTCGCAGGGGCCGCGCGGGATGCGCGGCTGGTCGTGCCGGTGCCCTGTCACCCAGGCGAGGCCGGTGAACTGCTCCATCGTCTGGGCGAAGCCGGTGTGATCGCGCCAGGGCCCGCTGAGTCCGAAGGCGGGCATGCGCACGAGGATCGCCCGGGGATTCAGCTCCTGGATGCGGCTCCAGCCGAGCCCGAACTGCGGGAGCACGCGCGGCGTGAAGTTCTCGACCACGACGTCGCACGTCGCGATGAGCTGCTCGATGCGCGCGAGGCCCTGCGGCTTCGAGAGGTCGAGCGTGATGCCGAGCTTGTTGCTGTTCGTGTGCTGGAAGTGGGGGCTCGCCTCCCACCAGTCCGGGAAGTGGCCTGCCATCATTCCGCCGATCGTGCGCAGGCCGTCGATGCGCGCCGTCGACTCGACGTGGATCACCTCGGCGCCGAGGCACGCGAGCACGTGGGTCGCGGCCGGCCCCGCCCACCAGGCGGTCAGGTCGAGGACGCGCACGCCCGTGAGCGGGAGCCCGCTCGCCGCGGGCGCCCGGATCGGAAGCCTGCTCGGGGCCCTCGTGGTGGCCGTGCAGGGGCCCCAGGGCCTCGCACTGTCCTCCGACGACGTCCGGGCGCGCTTCGAGCGCGAGTTCGGCGAAGCGCTGCCGTGACCGCCTCGGGCGCGGCG
>Ga0209254_10006027_pt1 | contig 11152 bp, 8 predicted proteins | sample FrelakmetDIP11DI_FD_187148 | JGI IMG/M metagenome (GOLD analysis project Ga0209254, IMG submission 187148) | Freshwater lake sediment microbial communities from the University of Notre Dame, USA, for methane emissions studies - DIP11 DI (SPAdes)... | ecosystem: Environmental > Aquatic >... | reverse complement strand
GTGCGACATCTTGTCCGGGATGTAGGCGTCAAACGAGCGCATCACGGCGTCGATGTCCGCCCGGGTCCCGGTCAGGAACTCCCAGCCGGGCTTCGCCCGATATTTTTCGAGGTAGGCGGTCAGCTCCTCGGGGCCGTCGTTCTCCGGGTCGATGGTGATCGACACCAGGGTCACGCGGTCGAGGTCGGTACCGAGCTTGCGCTGGATGCTGGTGTAGCCGGCCGACAGCACGGGGCAGATCGTGGTGCAGGTGGCATAGATGAAGTCGACGAACACGGGCTTGTCGGACAGCAACAGGTCGCGAAACTTGACACGGTCCCCATCCTGGTCGATCAGCGTGACGTCGGGCGGATCGACCGTGACGTCGGTGCGAGTGAAGCGGGGATTGTCCGCTGTCCAGCCGACCCCGGTGAGAGTCGCCGCGACGAGCGCGACCACGAGGACCCGCGCCACACCGATCACATGGAGTCGTAGGGCCGTTCCGACTCGAGGATGCGACATCGTCTGACCTCCGGACCTTCAGTAGCCTCTCATTGTAAAGCTGCCGAAAACCACCGGGAAGCTCGCGAAGCCGACGAACAGGATCGTCGCCGCGAGCCCGGCTTCGAGCCAGCGTCGCTCCGCCCGGTCGGCGGCCGCGGCGAAGCTCGGCCGGCGCCTGAAGGCCAGCGCCACCGCCGGCAGCAGCCCGAGCACCACCGCGGTGAACAGGCTTGCGTACAGCGGGTAGCCGATCGCCCGGTACTGGAGCTGGAGCACGTCGAAGGGGCAGTGGTGGGTCGGCAGCTCGTAGATGTAAAGGGACAGGAACGAGACCATCGCAGCGAGCGCAACCGCCAGGAAGACAAGCGCGAGCGCGGCGGTGACGATCCTGGTGACGGCGGCCGGGCGGAGCCGGCAGGCCGTCATCGCAGCCACGAACGCGAGCGCACACGCGTAGAACCCCGCCATGGTCGGGAACACCGGCAAGCCGGCGAGATCGCTCGACACGCCGCTGCCCGCGGAGCTGAACAGCGAGCCGCAGCACGAGGTGATGACCTCGGGGTCGAGGCCGAGAAAGTAGCGCGCCTGCAGCACGAGGTCCGCGGCCACCAGCGGCGCCAGAACCAGCAGCGCTCCGTACTTGGCCCGGATGACAGGAAAGTCGCCGGCGCGGAGATCGAGGCCGTTCAGCGCGATCCACACCGGCGCCGCGAGCAGGATCAGCAGCTTGACCGGCAGCACCCACCAGCCGACCGGGCTCGCGTTGAGCGAGCCGGTGGCGCACATCGCGCCCACGAACAGGCGATGGAGGTCGTCCACGGTGTAGAGGAAGAGCAGCGACGAGGCGATCTCGATGACGAGCGCGACCGACGCCAGCGACGACACGAGGAAGGTCCGGCGCTCCAGCGCGAGCTGGGAGGCCGAGCTCGACGAGAAGTCCCACCGGCGCAGCACCTGGACGCCGACGATGCAGGCCGCCACCAGCAGGGCGAGCGCCACCGCCGAGCCGCCGAGCAACGCGAGCACGCCAGGGTGGAGGATCACGACCGTCGCTCGCCGACGATGCGGCCGTCCCGCATCTCGAGGATCCGGTCGACGATCGGGTGGTCGAACACGCGCGGATCGTGGGTGGCGATGACCACCGTCCGGCCGTCGCGGTGGATGCCCTCGAGGATCACCAGCAGCTCCTCGGCGAGCCTGCGGTCGAGGTGGGCGGTCGGCTCATCCGCCACGACCACCTGCGGGTTGTTGACCAGCGCCCGCGCGATCGCCACTCGCTGCTGCTCACCGCCCGACAGGGTCCGCACCTTGCGCGTCGCCTTACCGTCCATCCCGAGCCGGGCGAGCGCGCCGTGGGCCCTGCCCCGCATCTCCCGCAGGCTCACCTCGGTCGGGTAGAGCGGCACCAGCACGTTGTCGATCGCCGGCAGGTCGGAAATCAGGTGGAACTGCTGGAAGATGAAGCCGAACCTCCGCCGGCGCTCTTCGGTGAGGGCGCCCTCGGCGAGCTTGGCGACATCGCGGCCGTCGACCACGATCCGCCCCGAGGTCGGCCGGGACATGCAGCCGATCAGGCTGAGCAGCGAGGTCTTGCCCGATCCGCTCGGACCCTCGAGGACGAGCACCTCGCCGCGGTCGACGTGCATCGTGACCGCTTCGACCGCGCGCACCTCGTCGGCGCGGCCCGGGTTGTAGGTCTTGCTGACGCCGTCGGCGGCGATGAAGGGGGTCGCCACCGCACTCATCCGCGCATCACCTCTTCGGGGTCGGTCACGGCCGCCTTCCATGACGGCGCCACCGTGCTCGCGACATACGGCACAACCGTCAGGAAGCCGAGAACGAAGAGCTGGTAGACGCTGATCGAGGGCGTGAAGCGGAACTCCGGGAACAGCACCGACCAGCCCTGGATCACCGGCGCCAGCAGCGACGCGCCGAGCAGGAGGACATGGACCAGCGCCGCGATCAGCCCGAGCAGGAACGCGGTCACCGAGATCGCGGCGCCCTCCCAGAACTTGAGCTCGAGCACGTCGCGGGTGCTCCAGCCGAGCGCCTTCAGCACCCCGATCTCGCGCCGCTCCTCGGCGCTGATCCCGGTCGCCTTGTCCCAGGCCAGGATGCAGAACGCGGCCAGCGCGCCGGAAAACACCGCGAGCAGCATGCCGCTGCGCCACGAGAAGACCGCATCGTAGGTCCGCAGGATCTCGGAGCGGGTGATCGGCCGGCTGTCGGGGAAGATCCGCTTGACCTTGGCGGCCACGGTCGCCACCTCGCCGTCGTTGAAGACCTCCACCGAGAGGTCGACCGCGCGCCCCTCCGGGATCCCGAAGAGCTCGACGAGATCGGCGTTGCGGAACACGACGAGGTCGTTGGTCAGGATGCTGGAGGGCGACCGGAACTCACCGACGACGTCGAAGATCACGCCGAGCCCGTCGTGGGAGATCAGGGTCAGCTCGTGACCGACGCCGGTCGAGCGGACGCGCGCCACGCCCTCCCCCACCGCGCACTCGTACGGCGCCGACGGCAGCCGGCCCTCGAGCAGCTCGAGCTCGTACGGCGGCCCGTCGTCGATGCCGACGAAGGTGAAGTTCGACTCGGTGAAGGCGTCGAAGTAGTAGCCCCAGTAGCGCGGGCTGACCTCGCCGACCCCGGGCAGGCCGCGGATCTCCTCGGCGTAGTCGATCGGGATCAGGTCGTGGCGGCCGGCCGCGACCCGCTGCACGACCAGGTCCGGGGCGCCGAGCAGGATCTGCTCGGCCTCGCCGCGCAGGGCGTCGGTCATCAGCAGGATCGAGGCCAGCACCGCGATGGTGAAGCCGTAGACGACGACGATCGCAAAATTCTTGAACCGCCGGCGCCACAGCGCTGACAGCGCGAACTCGAGGATCTTGAGGCGACGCCGCATGACCGAGTGACCTACGGCTCGGCCGGCTGCCGGAACGCCGTCAGATCGGGCACTCCGACCACCGATCCGGCCGGGAAGTGCTCGAGCGACGACGGGAAGTCCTGGAAGGGCGAGAACAGGTCAGTCTGCGACGGGTGCCGCGTGTAGCGCGCCTCGGTCCAGATCGCGAGGTCGGTGAGGCCGAGCCGCGCGGCGACCTCGCGCTTGGCAGGGATGTGGGTGGCCGCGAGGTCGGCCGCGACTCCTCTGGCGTGCGCCACCAGGGCGACCACGACCGCGACCTCGACAGCGGTCAACAGCAGGAAGGCGCGGTGCTTGGAGATGTTCACGGCTTCACGAGCTCGGCGGTCACGTCGGCGAAGCCCACCACCCGCTCGCCCGCGTGGTCCTTGAGCAGGGTCTCGGCGTGGCTCCGGTCGGCGGTCGGCACCAGCTCCGCGCCCATCGGGCCCATGACGTCGCTCCCGACCACGTAGGAGGCGGTGCGGCCGTCTATGGGGCGGGTCGAGTAGTAGTCGGTGACGAACACCGCAGCCACCTGGTCGGCGGTCGCGCCCGGCTTGAAGGTGCCAAGGTCGAGCAGGTAGCGGAACATGTCCTTGGGCCCGTCGAAGAACACCGCGGCGCCGTCAGCAAAGCGGATCGACGCGATCCACTGCGGGTACTTCGCCACGTACATCCCGCACACGCCGCAGCGGTCCTTGGGGCCTGGCGCCGGCGGCGGATCGGCCGCCCACCAGGCCGTCTCGGCGAACGGCAACGCGACGAGAACCCAGAGCATACCGAGGATTGCGAGCGAGACGCGCATGACGGGTCATCATCGCCGCAGGCTCGAATCGTTGTCAAGCAAGGGCAGCCAGGGCAGCCAGGATGGCTACCCTACAAAGCTGACCCCACCCCCACCGTCATGCTGAGCGAGCGGCCACCGGCCGCGAGTCGAAGCATCCCCCGACGGGGGCGGTGGGGCGGCGAGCGGCGTTGCTGTATTGGGGGCCGGTGCGTAGCGCGATACAGCGTCTCACAGTGTCTCATCGTCTCGGCGACGCGAGACAGCTGGGCGGCCGCGGGCGGAGGCCTCGCCCGACAGCTGGGAAGTCACTCTGTTTCAACGACCTGCGTCAGCAGCGCAGGCTGCCGGCGGCGCCGCTCCAGGACAACCGCCGGCTCGGCGAGCGTCTCTCGGGCTGGGCCACAACCGTCTCGCGGCGATCGGGCACCGGCCGCCGAGGTAGGTTATGTATCGACTCATCAGTGATTTAGCCCGGGAACCCAGAATGCGGCACGAAGCTTGCTTCTCAGGCTCATGATCGCGACGGCTTCACAAGCCCTGCCGAATCGAGAGATGATGGCACTGCGAGCGTTGTCGTCGCATCAATATGGGATGGGGGTGCCGAGCGCATGAACCGGGCGCCGCGGGTTGCGATCGCGTTGCTGCTGCTGGCAGCGCTGTCGGCGTCGCTCGCGAGCGCCGGCCTCGTGCACGCCGTCGCCCACTCCGACGACGAGTCGTACTGCTGTTGCCCGAGCCCCGAGGAGTGCCACTGCACCGCCAACTGCTGCAACCATGGGCCGGCGGCGGAGCGTGACACGGACGCAGGCGGTGGGCCGGCTGTCAGGTCGTCGGTCTCATGTCATTTCCCAGTGCTGCCGGACGGCAGCTTGTCGCGGGCCGCCGGGTCCGATGTCACTCCCTTCACAATCACCGCCGGCCAGGTTCACGCCGCCCCCGTCCATCCCGCGGCGCGGCTGGTCGAGCTCGCCGGCGTTAGCCAGTACGACACTCTGCGCTCGACCGCATCACCTCGCGCTCCTCCGGGCGCGGCTCGGCAACGGTGTTGATCCACCCAGCACCACGGGACCGGCGACCGGCCCGGCCGTCGACACGACGGACCGCCCGCTCGGGATCGCATCGCCGGCTACCGGTCCCACAGAGCCCGGAGGAGGGACGACCGGCCAACCATGACAGGGCGTTTGCAGGATCGCAGGATCCGAGAGCGACGCCGCGGGCCACCATCGCCTCCCCTCCACGACCTCCCGCATGGGAGCACGGAGGAAAAAATGAAACCACGACACTTTCGAACGGCGCCGCCGATCCTGTTGGCGGCGGCCCTGCTTGCAGCCACCGCGTCCACCGCGCCCGCCGGGACTCTGGCCGGGGTGGTCCTTGGGCCCTCCTCCCACGGCCTGCCCGGAGCCGTGGTCACAATCAGCACCGGCTCGACCGACGCCGCCCGCCAGGTGGTGACCGGTGAGGGCGGCGAGTTCCGCGTCGCCGACCTCGAGCAAGGTAAGTACGACGTCACCAGCTCGCTGCCCGGGTTCTACCCGTCCACAGTTTCTGCCGTCGCCGTAGCGGGCGACGGCGTCAGCAGGATCTCGATGACCCTCGCGAGCTCGACCTTCCACGACACCATCGACGTCGCCTCGGCGTCGCCGCTCGACTCGGTCGAGGCGCCCGAGATCCGGGAGAGCGGCGCACGCGATCTCGGCGAGGCCCTCGCCCGGCAGCCTGGAGTTTGGAAGGCGCGCAAGGGCGGTATCGCCAACGACGTCGTGCTCCGCGGCTACCGCGAGGACAATCTTACAGTGCTGATCGACGGCGCCCGTGTGGCAGGGGCCTGCCCGAACAAGATGGACCCGCCGGCCTTCCACCTCGACTTTGCGGAGGTCGACCGGGTCGAGCTGTCTCCGTCCGCCGGCAAGATGGCGGCGCAGGGGAGCCTGGGCGGGCTCATCAACGTCGTCACCAAGAAACCGGGGGAGGGACTCGACGCCGACGTCAGCTTCGCAGGGGGCAGCTGGGGGATGATCAACCCGGCCGCCACCCTGAGCTGGGGCAACGAGCGCTTCGGGGTGCTCGGCGGGCTGTCCCACCGCTCGAGCGCGGCGTACGAGGACGGCGCGGGAGAGAGCCTCACCGAGATGGCCAACTACTCCGACGCCGCGGACGACGTCGACGCCTACTCGATCAACAGCGGATGGACGAGGCTCTTCTTCCGCCCCGCCGACCAGCAGGAGCTCCACCTCTCCTACGCTCGCCAGGAGTCCTCGGACGTGCTCTACCCGGGCCTCATGATGGACGCCGTCTACGACAACACGGACCGGCTCTCCCTCGGCTATCTGTACGCGCCCGAAAACGGCGGCGCCCTGCGCGCGCTGCGCGCCACCGCCTATGCCACGCGGGTGGACCACTGGATGGTCGACAGCCTGCGGGTCACCGGGTCCCCTGCGCCGCGGGGTTGGAGCATGGGTACCGACGCGAACACCGAAACCCTCGGCGCGTCGGCGGAGGCCGAGCTCGGGAGCTTCGTGCTCGGGTTCGAGGCCTACCGCCGCAGCTGGGATGCCTGGACCGAGCTGGCGGGCATGGGTTACATGCGCCAGTTCTCGATCCCGGACGTCGACCTCACCGTGGTCGGCCTGTCGGCGCGCTGGCGCCACGCGATCGCGTCGGCGACCTCAATCGAGTTCGGCGGCCGCTACGATTGGATCGAGACCGCCGCCGACCCGGCCAAGGCCGACACCGACCTCTACTACGCCTACCACGGCCTGCGCGACACTTCACGCTCCGACGCCGACCCCTCGTTGTCCGTCAGGCTGACGCACAACGTCGGCGGCAGCCTCGCTCTGGGTGCGAGCCTCGCCCGGACCACTCGCGCACCGGACGCCCGCGAGCGCTATTTCGGCCTGCGGCGGATGGGCTCGGACTGGGTCGGCAACCCGGCGATCGACCCGCCGACCTCGACAGCTGCCGAGCTGTCGATGACCTGGAGCGGCGCTGCCGGTGTCCTGACCGCCGCCGGCTGGTCCGACTGGGTCGGGGACTACATCACCCTCTACCAGGCGCCAAAGCTCAACATGGTTCCGGGGGTCATGAACCCGGCCGCCCAGAGCTACGCCAACGTCGACGCCCAGCTGGTCGGCGCCTCTGTGGACGGCACGATGCCGCTGAGCTCGCGCTTCTTCCTGTCAGGCGGTGCGGCCTGGATCCAGGGCACCAAGGACACCGACGCCGAGCTCGGGCTCGAGTCGGAGAACCTCGCCGAGATGCCGCCGCTCACCGGCCGCATCGCCCTGCGCTGGCAGAGCCCGAGGTACTTCACGGAGCTCGAGGGCGTCGGCGCCACCGAGCAAGACCAGGTCGATGCCGACCTCTCCGAGCAGCGGACGCCGGCCTGGGGCATCGTCAACCTCAAGGCGGGGGCGAGCTTCGGCCACTGGCGCGTCACGCTCAACCTCGACAACCTGTTCGACCGGAGCTATTACGAGCACCTGTCGTACCAGCGCAACCCATTTCGTTCCGGCTTCACGGTCAGCGAGCCAGGGCGGAGCTTCAGCGCGATGCTCGGATGGAGGTTGTAACGAAGCCCGCCGTAATCCGCAGTGGGGTGACCACGGCCGGCCCTGCCCGGCCGCGGCTGCCGGCGTCACTTGGTGGTGCCGTCGCCGAGGTGCCGGTAGAAGGTCGCGCGCGACACGCCGAGCAGCTCTGCGGCTCGGGTCCGGTTGCCTCCGGAGAGCCGCAGCGCGTCCGCGATCGCCTCGTCGGTGAGGGTCTGCGCGGCGCGCCGGGTCGCGACCTCGGCCGGCCGCGCCGCCCGCATCCCCGGCGGCAGGTGCTGAACCTCGATGACGTTGCCCTTGCTCTTGATGAACGCGAACTGGAGGGCGTTCTGGAGCTCGCGGACGTTGCCGGGCCAGTGGTGCGCCATCAGCGCGGAGACGACCTCGTCGGAGAGAAACACGCGGCGCCCGCCCGCGGCGGCAGCCTCCCGGGCGAGAATGTGCTCGGCGATCAGGGGCAGGTCGACCAGCCGATCGCGCAACGGCGGCACGACGATCGGCACCACCGCCAGCCGGTAGTAGAGGTCGTCGCGGAAACGGCCCGCCTCAGCTTCGCGGAAGAGGTCCTTGTTGGTGGCGCAGATGACCCGGACCTCGACGGTCACCGTCTTCTCACCACCCACCCGCTCGAAGCTGCTCTCCTGCAGCACCCGCAGCAGCTTGACCTGCATGCTCGGGCTCAGGTCCCCGATCTCGTCGAGGAAGATCGTTCCGGTGTCAGCCAGCTCGAAGCGCCCCTTGCGGTCGCGAATCGCCCCGGTGAAGGCGCCCTTGACGTGGCCAAACAGCTCGCTCTCCAGAAGCCCGTCGGGAAGCGCCCCGCAGTTCACGGGGACGAACGGGCGGCCGGCGCGGCCGCTCTCGAAGTGGATGGCGCGGGCCACCAGCTCCTTGCCGGTCCCGCTCTCGCCCATGATCAGCACCGGCACGGCGACCTCGGCAACCTCCCGGATCGTGTCGAAGATCGCGACGATCTTGGGGCTGGTGCCGACGATCCCGGCGAAGGACTTCTCCGTCTTCAGCAGATCGCGCAGGCCGCTCAGCTCGGTGACGTCCTCGAGGATAAGCATGGCCATCGCCTCGTCACGATGCGTGATCGGAACCGCGCTGACGAGCAGGGTCATCTGGTGGACGCGACCCTGGTCCTGCCGCTCGAAGGTGCATCGCTGGCGAGTCGTGGTGCGGCCCTCCAGCGCCTCCGTGACCGGGGTCCGGATCTGGCACCCGAAGCACTCCTCCAACGAACCGCACATCCCGGGGTTGGCCATCGCCCGGCTGCAGTGCAGGACCTCTCCGGCGCGGACCTCGACATCGACGACCGCGTTGGCGCGGAACGCCTCCTTGAAGCAGCGGTTGGCCATCCGCACTCGGAACAGGTTATCGAACACCGCCACCGAGAAGGGGGCGGACTCGAACAGCGCCGACAGGAAGCTGCGCTGGTCGTCGAGCTCGGCGTTGGCTTCCTGCAGCCGCTCCAGGAGCTCGGCTCGCTGCCTGTCCATCCCGTGCTTGTAGAGCGCAAGCTCGATCGAGGTCTCGAGGTCGCGGTCCGAGAAGGGCTTGACGATGTAGCCGAGCGGCTCCGCGGCCTTCGCACGGCCGAGGGTCTCGGGATCGGCGAACGCGGTCACGAAGATCAACGGGATGTCGACGCGGTCGCGGATCGCACGCGCGGCCGCGATGCCGTCGAGCTCGCCGCGAATCCTGACGTCCATCAGCACCAGATCGGGATGCGTTTCCTCGGCGAGGCGCACCGCGTCCTCGCCGCTGACGGCCCAGCCCGCGACCTCGTACCCCAGCTCGACCAGCCGGTGCTTGAGGTCCTCGGCGACCACTCCCTCGTCCTCGACGACCAAGATCGTCCGTCGCCCGTCGGCTACCACTGTCGACTCGCCTCCACCGCTGCGCAGGCACTGCGAGCACACGCGACGGCCATCCACCGACCGCCGCTGGCCGCTGCAGCCCTGGTCTGCGCCTCAGAATACACCACCGGATTGCGACGTGCTGTCACGTCCGGCCGGAAATCCGGCCGCCGGCGCGGCTTTGGGGACCGTGCGGTGCGAGCGTGAGACCCGCTACGCCGCCGTCAGGCCGAGATGGGGGGCTCGGCTCCCGGCGGTCGCCCCGGGGAGCGCCCGCGACCGCCCGCGTCGCCATTGTCGAGGACGAGGGCGTTGTCGCCCTGCATCTCCAGTCCCTGTTGACGGGCTGGGGCTACGAGGTCGTCGCCACCATCGCGTCAGGAGAGGATGCGGTGGCGTTCGCGCTCGAGTCGCCACCCGACCTCGTCCTGATGGACATCCAGCTCCGGGGCGAGATGGACGGCATCACGGCGGCGCAGACGATCAGCGCCAAGCGCGACCTCCCGTTCGTCTTCCTCACCGCCTTCTCCGACGACAGCACCGTCCAGCTCGCGGGCTCCTCCGGCGCCTACGGCTACGTGCGCAAGCCCTTCGACGAGCGCGACCTGCGCATCGCCGTCGAGATGGCGCTTGTCCGGCACCGCGCCGATCTGGCACTGAGACACCGCGGCGAATGGCTGGACGCCACACTGTCGAGTGTCTCCGATGGCGTGATTGCAACCGATCGCACCGGCCGGGTCAGGTTCATGAACCCCGCCGCCGAGCGCCTGATCGGGCGGTCGCAGACACAGGCCGTCGATCACGAGCTGTCCGACGTCATGTGCGCGGCGGTGGGAGGCGACGACTGGTCGGCCGCCGAAGCGGTCCATGGCGTGCTCGCCAGCGGTCAGGAGCTGGAGGGGGGCCCAGTCTTCACGCTGGCCAGGAGCGACGGCACCGAGACGACGCTCGAGCTGCGCGCGGCGCCGATCCGGAGCTCGCGCGATGAGGTCACTGGATCGGTGCTCCTGTTCCACGACGTGAGCGAACGGCGCCGCCACGAGGAGCAGCTGCTGCGCCTCGCCCATCACGACCCCCTGACCGGGCTGCCCACCAGGACCATGTACGAGGAGCGCCTCGGCCAGGCCCTCGACCAGAGCCGCCGGACCGGTCGTCCGGTCGGCGTCGTCGTCCTCGACCTCGACCGTTTCAAGGAGGTGAACGACGGGCACGGGCACGCGGCCGGCGACCGGCTGCTGGCGGCGGCTGCGGACCGGATCCTCGGCTGCCTGCGGAGGTCCGACACCGCGGCCCGGATCGGCGGCGACGAAATCGCGATCGTGCTGCCCGACCTGGAGACGCCCGCCGGCGCGAGCCGGGTCGCCGCGAAGCTGGTGGAGGCGTTCGGCCGGCCCTTCACCATCGACGGCCACGAGCTGATGGCGACGATCAGCGCCGGCGTATCGGTCTTCCCTCGCGACGCCGAGGACGCTGCGGAGCTTCTCGAACGGGCCGACGACGCCCTTTATCGCGCCAAGCAGGCCGGCCGTAACCGCGCCGTTGCCCACGGCGGGTCGGCGCC
>Ga0209254_10006026_pt1 | contig 11155 bp, 8 predicted proteins | sample FrelakmetDIP11DI_FD_187148 | JGI IMG/M metagenome (GOLD analysis project Ga0209254, IMG submission 187148) | Freshwater lake sediment microbial communities from the University of Notre Dame, USA, for methane emissions studies - DIP11 DI (SPAdes)... | ecosystem: Environmental > Aquatic >... | reverse complement strand
GGGAGCCCGGCGGAGGCCAGGCCTACGGCGGCCATGATAAGAATAGCCAGAGACGTTTTCGTAAGGATCATCGCCACCTCCTTTGGAGCCATTATTGGCTTAGGGCCGCAAAATCCGTGCCAAGTCCTCCAGGCGGCGATTGGCTGGTTAGAGCAGCCCGGCCGCCTGAAAATCCTCGGGGAGAACGGACATGTGCGCGGACTTCCAGCGCTCCGACGTAAAGAAACTTGGCTGCGATCTGGTCGCGGTCAGGCCCGGGCCACCCGCTCCAGCCGCTTCATGATGGAGAAGATGAACGCGGCGGACAGGATGCAGGCGCCGGCCAGGATGGCCCACACCACCGAGAGCGGCAGGTGGTCCCACAAATTCGACGTTACCCCGACGAGAAGGTTGCCGGCGGCCGTAGCCGCGAACCAGCCGCCCTGCATCAGGCCTTTGTACTTCGGCGGGGCGACGCGGGAGACGAATGAGATGCCGATCGGGCTGAGAAAGAGCTCGGCGATCGTCAGCATGAAATAGGTCGAGATGAGCCAGTAGACGGAGACCTGGGAGCTGAGAGGGGCGACCTGGCCGCCGAGGGTCTTCGGGCTCAGCAGGTTGATCGAGGCCACGACCAGGATGCCGTAGGCCACCGCCGTCATGAGCATGCCGTAGCCGATCTTGCGCGGCGCGGACGGCTCCTTGCCTTTCTTGTTGAGCCGGCCGAAGATGCCGACGACGAGGGGGGTCAGAACGACGATGAAGAACGGATTGAAGTGCTGGAACATCTGGGGCTGGAACGGGTTCGTCGCGTTATATCCGCTGAAGCGGAGATAGGCGAGGACGCCGAAGCCGATGAACGAGACGCCGCCCAATATGCGGGCCAACTTTCCCGAGGTCTTCCTCGCGAAGAAGACGAACCCGAGGACGGACAGGAAGATGGGCAGGAGGCCGGCCATGTCGAACCAGAGGTTGGTCGCCTTGCCGACGCTCGGGACTGTATAGTCCCTGGCGAAATAGGTCAGGGTGACGGCGCTTTGATGGAAGGCCATCCAGAAGAAGATGACGACGAAAAAGACCAGGCCGAGGCAAACCAGGCGCTCGCGCGTCTGCTCGCGGGTGAGATCGACGACCTGGGACTTGAAGGCCTCGGACTTGGCCTTCTGCCGCTCGGTCATAGCGGCCAGCTTATAGTGTTTGCGGAAGGCCCAGAAGATGACCATCGAGACAATAAGGCTGAGGCAGGCGACGCCGAAGCCGAAATGGTAGGACTTGCTCAAGGCGTTGATATAGTCCGTGGAGAAGCGGCCCAGGGTGTCCAAGGTCACGGAGGCGTCCTGGCCCTGAGCGATCGACAGGAACGACGAGGCGTCCGCCAGCTTGCCCTTGAGGAAGTCGTTGGCGAGGGCCGGGATGCGGGCGTCGTAGGCTAGTTGAGACTTGCCCATGATCCAATTGCACACGGCCATGGAGGCCGAGGGGGCGAACATTGCCCCGATATTGATGCCCATGTAGAAGATGCTGAAGGCCCGGTCGCGCAGGGGCGCGTACTTAGGATCGTCGTAGAGATTTCCGACCAGGGCCTGGAGGTTGCCCTTGAACAGACCCGTCCCCAGGGCAATGACGGCCAGGGCGCCGATGACGAGCGGGAACCCGGAGTTCATCGTCGTCGGCAGGGCCAGCAGGATGTAGCCGATGAACATGACGACGATGCCCAGGCTGATCGTCCGGCCGTAGCCGAGGAAGCGGTCGGCCAGGAAACCGCCGAGCAGGGGGAAGAAGTAGACCCCGAAGAGGAAGATCGCATAAATGGAGCCCGCGGCGGCCGCGGACAACCCGTACTTCGCTTGCATGAACAGGACGAAGATGCTGACCATCGTGTAGAAGCCGAATCGTTCGCCCATGTTGGCGAAGAAGGCGACGAACAGACCCTTCGGATGTCCCTTGAACATGGTTCACCGTCCTCGGAGGGGATTAGGAAAGAGCGTGCGGACTCTCAAGGCGGGGGAGATTATAGCAAAGTAGGGGTCAAACCTATACTTTTTTAACTTTTTCTCGCGGAACCCGGCCCTCCCCGGGAGCGTAAAAAGAAAAAGTTAAAAAAGTATAGGTTTGACCCCGTCTTATTTGCCGCCGAGGATCGAGCCCAGGACGCCGCGGAGGATCTGACGGCCGAGGCTGCTGCCGACCGAACGGGCCGCGCTCTTGGCCATCGCCTCCATCAAGGTGTCCCGGGAGCGCCCGGCCGGGCGCCGCGGCGGGGCCGGATAGTCGGGATAGGGCCTGGGCGACCGGCCCGGGGGGGGCGGATAGCCGGAGGGCGTTCGCCGGGCCTGGGCTTCAGCTTCGGCCTGCGCCTGGGCCTGGGCTTGCGCCGCCGCAGCCTGCTGGGCCCGGGCCTTGAGCAGCTCATAGGCGGATTCGCGGTCGACGGCCCTCTCGTAGTGGCCGAAGACGACCGAACCCTGGATGACCGCCTGGCGCTCCGGCGGCGCGATCGGCCCGATGCGGCCGTGCGGAGGCAGGACATGGGCCCGTTCGACGATCCCGGGCTGACCCTTCTCGTCGAGGAAGGACACCAGGGCCTCGCCGGTCGCGAGCTGGGTGATGGCCGTCTCGACGTCGATCTTGGGATTCTGCCGGAAGGTCTCCGCCGCCGACCGGACCGCCTTCTGGTCCCGGGGCGTGAAGGCCCTCAGGGCGTGCTGAACGCGGTTGCCGAGCTGGCCGAGGATGACATCGGGGATGTCGAGCGGGTTCTGGGTCACGAAATAGATCCCGACACCCTTGGAGCGGATGAGCCGGACGACCTGCTCGATCTTTTCCAGCAGGACCTGAGGCGCATCGGTGAACAGCAAGTGGGCTTCGTCGAAGAAGAAGACGAGCCGCGGCTTGTCCTGGTCGCCGACCTCGGGCAGGCGCTCGAACAGCTCCGACATGAGCCAGAGCAGGAAGGTCGAATAGGCCCGGGGCGTCAGCATCAGCTTGTCGGCCGCGAGGATGTTGATCTGGCCCCGGCCGGAGGCGTCGGTCTGCATGAGATCATCGAGCTGGAGGGCCGGCTCGCCGAAGAACAGGTCGGCGTTCTGGTCGTCGAGGGTCATGAGACCTCGCTGGATGGTCCCGATGCTGGCCGGGGAGATCCGGCCGTACTCCGTCTCGAACTCGCCGGCGTGGTCCCCGGCGTACTGGGCCATGGCCCGGAGGTCCTTGAAATCGAGCAGGTGGAGCCCGCTGTCGTCGGCGATGCGGAAGGCGAGGGTCAGCACGCCGCTCTGGACGTCGTTGAGATTGAGCAGACGCGAAAGAAGCAGAGGGCCCAGGTCCGAGACGGTCGTCCGCACGGGATGCCCCTGCTCGCCGAAGATGTCCCAGAAGGTCACGGGGCTCCCTTCGAAGGGATGGTCGGCGATCTTGAGCAAGCCGAGGCGCTCCTGGATCTTCGGCGAGGCCGTGCCCGGCTGGCTGACCCCGGCCAGGTCGCCCTTGACGTCGGCCATGAAGACCGGGACGCCGATCCGGCTGAAGTGCTCGGCCATGACCTGCAGGGTGACGGTCTTCCCCGTGCCCGTGGCGCCGGCCACGAGCCCGTGGCGATTGGCCATGCGGGGCAGAAGGAAGAGGTCCTTCTCGCCCCTGGCGATGAACAGGCCTTCGAGTCCCATCGGTCCCTCCTTGGCGAGGCGGCAGCCTACCAGCTCAGGCTCTCACGGAGCAGGCCCGTGACGGTCCGCTGGAGTGCCGCCCGGAAGGCCTCGACGGTCGAGACCTCCTCGCCGGTCCAGTAATCCTTGATGTTAAGCGGCGGGCCGACGTTCACCTTGATCGTCGCCGGCACCGGCCACATGATGTGCGTGCCGAAGATGGACAGGGGCGTCACGGGGACGGCCAGCCCTTCCTCTTTGTAGAGGTTGTAGGCCATGATGGACACCCCGCGCCGGAACTCTTTGACGTACGGATTGGACTCCTTGGGGTGGACGCGGCCGCGGCCCTGCAGCGAGATGACGGCCCGCCCCTTCATCAAGTAGCCCTGACACCTCACGATCGAGTCCCGCTTGCTGCCGTAGAGGTCGACGGGGATGGTCCCGATCCGGGCGATGTGGCCCGAGACGAAGTCGACCATATAGGAGTAGAACGGGATGAGGAGGAGGTGGACGAAGCCGCCGAACTTCCCCATGTGACGGTGGAGGTGGCGCAGGACGAGCTCGCTGGCCTCCTGCCTGTTGAAGAACATCTTGTTGCCGGTGAAAAAGATCATCCGGGGCACCGTGCGCAGGAGGACGGACACATCCTTGGCGGCCCCGATGTGGTTCCCGACGATGATGTTCGGGCCCTCCCGGACGAAGTTCTCGGCGCCGCGGAGGTCGATCTTCTTGGGGAACAGGAGCAGCCGGGTGATCCGGTCGACGGACTTCCGGATGGCCTCGAATTCCTCTTCGTAGGTACGCATGACGGCGGGCTTATTCTACCCAATCCGCCACCTGATTACAAAACACCCGGTCCGCCTGGACCGCTTGCGGAGGCCGGACAGGCGTGTTAATTTAGGCCCGTCACCCGTCCAAGGAGGCGCCCATGATGACCCTGATACGCGGCGGAGAGGTGTTCGCGCCGGAGCCGCTCGGACGGAAGGACGTCCTCGTCGCGGGCGGCGCCATCGAAGCGGTGGTCGAGTCAGGGCGCCCGGCGGCCGGCGGGTTCGAGATGGAGATCGTCGAAGCCGACGGCCGGCGCGTCGTCCCGGGGCTCGTCGACCCCCACGTTCATATCCTCGGCGGGGGCGGCGAAGGCGGGCCGGCCACGCGCGCCCCGGAGATCCGGATCGAGGACATCGTCGCGAGCGGCGTCACGACGGTCATCGGCTGTCTGGGCACCGACGGCGTCACCCGCCACATGACCTCGCTGCTGGCCAAGGCCCGGGCCCTCGAGGCCGAGGGCGTCTCGACGTTCGTTTTTTCGGGATCCTACGAGGTCCCGGTCCGGACCCTGACCGGCAGCGTCCGCTCCGACCTCGTCCTCGTCGACAAGGTCATCGGGGCCGGGGAGATCGCCGTGAGCGACCACCGCTCCTCGCAGCCGACCTTCGACGAGATCGCCCGGCTCGCGGCCGAGTGCCGGGTCGGCGGGATGCTCGGCGGCAAGGCCGGCGTCCTTCACCTCCACCTCGGCGATGGCCGGCGCGGCCTCGAGCTCCTCTTCCGGCTCGTCCGCGAGACCGAGATCCCGGTGACACAGGTCATCCCCACCCACATCACCCGCAACCGGAAGCTGTTCGAGCAGGGCCTCGATTGGGTGGCCGCGGGCGGGTCGATCGACGTCACCGTCGGTCCCGATCCCGCTTCCGGCGACCCCGACGTCGCGTTCGAGGAGCTCATCGCCGCCTTCAAGGAGCGGGGCCTGCCGCTGACGCGGGTGACGGCCAGCTCGGACGGCAACGGCAGCATGCCCGTCTTCGACGCCGAGGGCCGGCTCATCCGTCTGACCATCGCTACGGAGACAGACTTCCTGCGGAAGCTCCGGGAATCCGTCCGCAAGGGCCTCCTGCCGCTCGAGACCGCGCTCCGGATCTTCTCGACCAACGCGGCCGACTTTTACCAGCTCGGCCGGAAGGGACGGATCGAGCCGGGCCGCGACGCCGACCTTCTGGTGCTCGACGGCGACCTCGGGCTCGTCGACGTCTTCGCCCGGGGAAAGCGCCTGATGGCCGGCGGGAAGCTCCTCGCGCGCGGTACGTTCAGCGCCTAGGGACTGTCCCCGGAGGGGACGGTCCCTCTGGATAGCAAGATCGGGGCTGTCCCCCTTGCCGGAATAAGGAGATCGCCGATGGCCGAAACGCCCTCCCCCGCTCCCGCGTCGGGGCGCCAGCCGAAATTCGGCGTCGCCCTCATCCCCCTCGTCGCCATGGCCCTCCTCCTCGGCGTCGGCTACGGCGTCTACAAGATCAAGGCCCAGGTCCTCCTCGTCGCCGCGGCCTCCCTGACCGCGGTCCTCGGCCTCGCCCTCGGCTTCAAGTGGAAGGACATGGAGCGGGGCATCGTCGACAGCATCCACAGGGCCATGCCGGCCATCCTGATCATGCTCTCGGTCGGCATCCTGGTCGGCTCCTGGATGGCCAGCGGCACCATCCCGATGGTCATCTACTACGGGCTCAAGCTCATCTCGCCCAAGTTCTTCCTGGCCACGGCCTGCCTGGTCTGCTCGGTCGTCGCGATCGCCTCGGGGACGTCGTGGGGGACGATCGGCACGGTCGGCGTCGCCTTCATCGGCATCGCCATGGGCCTCGGTATCCCCCTCGGCCCCGCGGCGGGGGCCGTCGTCGCCGGGGCCTACTTCGGCGACAAGATGTCGCCGCTGTCGGACATTCCCAACCTGGCCACGGTCATCTCGGGCTCGAATCTCTTCGACCACATCAAACACATGATGTGGTCGGCCGGGCCGGCCTGGCTGGCCGGGATGGTCCTCTATGTCGTCGCCGGATTGAAGTACGGGACGGCCGCGGTCCGTTCGGAGACCCTGGACCTGATCCTGACCACGCTCAAGGCGAACTTCCGCTTCAACCTGTTCCTGCTCCTGCCCATGGCCGTCATCTTCTATTTCGCGGTGGCCAAGAAGCCGACCATCCCGGCCATGGTCCTGTCGTCGGCCGTCGCGGCGGCGCTGGCCGTCCTCGTCCAGAAGGTCCCCTTCACGGTCGTGGCCGCGGCCATGAACTCGGGGCTCCCGGCCCGGACGGGCGTCGAGCTCGTCGACAAGCTCCTGGCCAAGGGCGGCATGATGAGCATGATGGAGACCCAGCTCATCGCCTTCACCGCCTTCGCCTACGGCGGGATCATGCAGAAGACCGGGTGTCTCGCCGTCATCTTGGACAAGGTGATGGGGTTCACGAGGCACGTCTGGAGCCTGGTCCTGACGACGATCGGGGCCGCCATCCTCTCGGCCATGATCACCGGCAGCTCCTACCTATCGATGATCCTCCCCGCCGACCTCCTGGCGCCCATCTATAAGAAAAAGGACCTCGCGGCCAAGAATCTGTCCCGCATCATCGAGGAGAGCGGCGGCATCATCGTGCCGCTCATCCCTTGGAGCATGGCCGGGGTCTACATCACCGGGACCCTGGGTGTCTCGACGTTCGCCTACCTGCCGTGGGCCTTCATGAACTACCTGTCGGTCGTGATGCTGGCGCTGTTCGGGTTCACGAAGTGGACAATGGCCCCGCGGGTGCGGGAGGACGAGACCCAGGCCGGCAGCTAGCTTTCTTCTTCACCTTCGCCCTGTTCGGCTTTTTCGAGGGCCTTCTTGAAAAGCTCGTCGGCCTGGGAGTGCTTCTCGCGCTGGAGCTCGAAGGTGGCATCGAACTTGCGGTCGAACTCGCCCTGCCGCTTGTGCTCCTTGACCAGCAGGTCGTCGAGCGAGCCCTTGGCCTTCTTGGCCTTCTCGGAGCGCAGGACGGACTTCGTCTCGCCGTCGAGCCAGAGCGTCGCCCCGCAGCAGGGACAGACGACCGGAAAGACGTGTTTGTCGTCCTTGGCGTCGGCCACGGATCGAATGTAGCACAGTTGGAATCCGGACGGAAGTGGCGTACAATGCGCGCCTCGTGAACACCCTGCTCGCCATTTTCGTCCGGGTGATCGTCCCGGTCATGATCACCGTGGGCGTCGGCTACCTCGCCGCCCGCCTCCTCGTCTTCGACCTCAAGATGCTGGCCCGTCTGGGACTGTACGTCCTGGTCCCCTGCCTGACCTTCACGGCCATGGCCCGGACGACGCTCGCGGCCGGCGAATTCGGCCGGATCGTCGCCTTCACCCTGATCTCCGTCCCCCTGCTCTGGGGCCTGTCCTCGGTCGCCGCCCGGCTTCTCAGGCTGCCGGCGGCCGAGGCCGGGGCCTTCCACATCTCGATCCTGTTCACCAACGCCGTCAATTTCGGCTTCCCCGTCCTGCTCCTCGCCTACGGCCCGGCGGCCCTGGAGCGGGGCATCGTCTACGCCATGACCGCGCAGATCGTCATGCAGAGCCTGGGCGTGTACCTGGCGGCCCGCGGGCGGGCGGACTTCAGATCGGCGATGAAGCGGACGTGGTCGATGCCCGGTCTCTATGCCCTGATCGCCGGGATCCTGGTCAAGGCGCTGGCGATCCCCGTCCCCGCCCCGCTGTTCGACCCGTTGAAGATCATCGGCGATTCCCTCGTGCCGTTCCTCCTTCTGGTCATGGGGATGCAGCTGGCCGCGGTCAACCTGCGGGGGAGCTGGAAGGCCGCGTCGGTCGCCGCGGTCCTCCGTCTCGTCGTCGCGGCCGGCCTCTCGTTCGGCCTGGCCCGGGGACTCGGCCTGACGGGGTTGACCCGTCAGACGATGATCCTCGAGAATAGCATGCCCAGCGCCATCCTCGGCGTCGCCCTGGCCCAGGAATTCGACACGGCCCCGGAGCTCATCACGAAGATCATCTTCCTGACGACCCTGGCCGGCTTATTCACGCTGACGCTGTTGCTGACGCTGGTCTAGGAAGACAAGAGGGACAGTCCCTCCTGTGACCGCCTCTAGGGACCGGCGACCGGCCTGGCCTCTATCCCATGCTTTTTCAACAGCTTGAAAAGCCCCTGACGGGTCAGCCCGACCTCGGCCGCCGTCCGCGTCCGGTGGTAGCGGCAGCGGACCAGCGCCTCCCGGAGGAACCGCCGTTCGAAATCGGCTTTGGCCTCGGCGAAGCGGTGCGTCGCGCTCGAGTACGTCAGCCCGGCCGGATTGATCTTGGGCGACAGGTGCTCCTCGAGGATGAGCGGACCGCCGCCGGCCATGACCAGCGAGCGCTGGATCTCGTTCTGAAGCTCGCGGACGTTGCCCGGCCAAGGGTAATGAAGGAGCATTTCGAGCGCGACCGGGGAGACGAAGGGCCGCGGCCGCGCCATGGACCGGGAGAACTCGTCCAGGAAATGATCGAGGAGAAGCCGGGCGTCCTCCGGCCGCTCGCGCAGCGGCGGCAGCTCGATCGAGATGATCTTCAGCCGGTAATAGAGGTCCTGGCGGAACCGGCCCCGCTCGACCTCGTGGTCGAGGTCCTTGTTCGTGGCGCTGACGAAACGGACGTCCACGGCCCGCGGCCTCGTCTCGCCGACCCGCCGGATCTTCTTCTCCTCGAGCACGCGGAGGAGCTTCGATTGGAGGCCCAGCGGCAGGTCGCCGATCTCATCGAGGAAGAACGTGCCGCCCGAGGCCTCCTCGACGAGCCCGGACTTGTCCCGGACCGCCCCGGTGAAGGAGCCGCGGGCGTGGCCGAAGAGCTCGCTTTCGAGAAGCGCGTCCGGAATGGCGGCGCAATTGACGGCGACGAACGGACCGCCCCGGCGCCGGCCCGTTTCATGGACGGTCTTCGCGGCCAGCTCCTTGCCCGTGCCGCTCTCGCCGGCGATGAAGACCGGCGCGTCGGTGTCGCGGATCCGCTCGATCATGTCCCGCACGCGGCGGACCGAGGGCGCATCGCCCAGGAAGGCCGCCGCGGCCGACGGGTCGGCGGGCTTCAGCGGGATCGCCGCCGCCGGGATGCCGCCGCCGTTCTTCCTCAGGAGATAGATGACCGGGGCCAGGGCCAGGGTCAGGAATTCCATGTTGTCCGCGTCGAAGGGCCGGCCCTCGCCGCTCCTGGCCAGGAAGACGATCCCGGCCGGACGGCCCGAAAGGGTCCAGGGATAGGAGAGCACGCTTCGGGGGCGATGCCCGTTCGCGTCGAGCTCGAGGTCGGCAAAGAGCGGTTCGTGGCGGAGGTCGCGGACAAGGACGGGCCGGCCGATCTCGAGGCCCCGGCCGACCAGGGCTTCGTCGACCTCCCTCGCCGCCTCGGTCCGTTCGGGCCGTCCGCGGCCTTCCCTCGCCGCCTCGAAGACCGGGTTCCCTTTCGCGTCGAAGGCCCGGAAGACGGCCAGGTCCGCGGCGACGTGGTCGAAGACGACCTCGGCCATCCGGGCGAGGAGCTGTTGGGTCATGGTTTCATCTTAACGACGACCGGAGGGCCGGGATATTCTCATTGCGGCCCGGCATTGACAGCCCCGGACGACGGGGATAACCTTGGGGCCATCCGTCGAAGAGAGGTCCGACCATGAGAGTCCGTTCCGTCGCCGCCGGCATCCTGTGTCTTCTCGCCCTGGGCCTCGCCGCCCAGGCCGCGCCGTCCCCGAGACCGGCCCAAGCCCAGGTCCCCGACCGCCTGCAGTGGTTCCGCGACGCCAAGTTCGGGCTGTTCATCCACTGGGGCGTCTACGCCATGATCGGCCGCGAGGAGTGGGCCCGCCAGCTCCTCCAGATCCCGCTCGCCGAGTACCAGGAGTACGCCGACAACTTCGACCCGGTCAACTTCGATCCGGACGAATGGGCCGCGCTGGCCAAGGAGGCCGGCGTCAAGTACGTCGTCATCACCTCGAAGCATCACGACGGCTTCGCCATCTACGACAGCGCCTACACGGACTACGACATCATGCACGCCAAGTACGGCCGGGACATCCTCGGCCCGCTTGCGGTTTCGATGAAGAAGGCCGGCGTCCCGCTCGGGTTCTACTACTCCATCATGGACTGGCACCACCCCGATTACATGCCGCGCCGGCCCTGGGAGAAGGACCGGACGACCCAGGGCGCCGACTTCGGCCGCTATATGGACTTCGCCGCGAACCAGGTCAAGGAGCTGGTGGCGAAGTACGACCCGGCCGTGCTCTGGTTCGACGGCGAGTGGGAGCACTCGAACGAGGAGCAGCGGGCCTTCGCCATCGGCAAGATGCTGCTCGAGATGAAGCCGACGCTCCTCATCAACGACCGGCTGTGGCGGCGCGAACCCGGCTTCGGCGACTTCGGCACGCCCGAGAACTACGTCCCGGCCACGGGCGTCCGCAACCCGGACGGCTCGCCCCGCCTCTGGGAGGCCTGCTATACCATGAATTGGAACGGCTGGGGCTACAACCGTTTCGAGACGGAATTCCACAGCGCGCCTCAGCTCATCCGCCAGCTCATCGAGATCGTCAGCAAGGGCGGGAATCTCCTCCTCAACGTCGGCCCCCAGCCCGACGGCCGGATCCAGGCCGATTTCGTCGCCCGGCTCCGGGAGATGGGCGCCTGGCTGAAGACCAACGGCGAGGCCGTCTACGGCACGACGGCCAGCGTCTTCGAGCGCCTGCCGTTCTTCGGCCGCTGCACGGTCAA
>Ga0209254_10006025_pt1 | contig 11158 bp, 7 predicted proteins | sample FrelakmetDIP11DI_FD_187148 | JGI IMG/M metagenome (GOLD analysis project Ga0209254, IMG submission 187148) | Freshwater lake sediment microbial communities from the University of Notre Dame, USA, for methane emissions studies - DIP11 DI (SPAdes)... | ecosystem: Environmental > Aquatic >... | reverse complement strand
ACTGTTCACCCCACAATCGCTGAGCGCACCGATGGAAAGATACGCCGACTTGCTTGATCTCGCGCAGGCTCATGTGGAGCGGGAGACGGCGATACGTATCGCCTCCATCCAACTTCGAGTGCGGCGAAGCGGGGGCCGCGACCACTGCATCGATTGCGCGGCCCGGATCCCGGAGGCCCGCCTGCGCCAGGTTCCCAACGCGATCCGCTGCGCCTCCTGCCAAGACCAAGCCGAGCGCGGCAGCGCTCGGGCCCTCTCCCGCGGCTAGGCGGCGGACCCGTCCCAATCCTCGGCTCAAGGCATCCGACGGCCGGAGCCTTGAACCGCGCCAGTCATGCTCCCCAGGCCCAAACGGTGAACGCCCTGAATGGTGGCCCGGAACCCGGACTTGAGGCAAGCATCCCGGGAGGGGAGACCAGGTGCAAGAGGGGTTGCGTCAGGAGCCCTTTAGGCGCTTGCCTTCACAGATCGGACGCGAAAAATTCACTGCAGCGTCACACAGAGATCGTAGGCTGTTGTGCAGTGCAGCATGAGGGCTGCATCTCGTGGCTGCCCCCCTATCTGATCCATCTCGTGAGGACCTCCCATGGCTGACTTCCTCGAGAACCAGGTCTACGACGCCATCCAGATCGGGCAGATCGCCGAGCTTCAGCGCGTGTTGACCCGGGACGACATCGCCCTGTTCAGCAAGGTCTCCGGCGATCTCAATCCCACACACATGGATGAAGAGTATGCCCGCGCTCGCGGCGCCAAGGGCCTCGTCGGCCACAGCCTTTGGGCCACTGGATTGATCTCCAGTCTGCTAGCGAACGTCCTCCCCGGCCCTGGTACGGTCTACCGCAGTCAGGACTCGCGCTTCCACCGCCAGGTGGAGCTGGGCGACAGCCTCAGGGCCCGAGTCAAGGTATTGGAGAAGCAGCCCGAGCACGTGGTGCTGTTCGAATGCCAAGTGGTCAACCAGCACGGCGAGACGGTGATGGACGGCCGCGCCAGCGTGATCGCACCTACCGAGGCGCTGCGCATCGAGGTAGCGGACGTGGCCGACATCTCGGTGCGGCATCACGATAGCTTTGCCGTCTTGTTCGAGCGAGTCGCGCCCCTCGCGCCCATCCCCACCGCCGTGGTTCATCCCGTTGATCAGGTGTCCCTTGAGGGCGCCATGGAGGCGGCGGAGAGTACCTTCATCGCGCCCATCCTGGTAGGTCCACAGGCGCGCATTCGTGCCGTCGCCGAGGAGCACAGCATCAGCCTCGCGGGGGCCGAGATCGTCGACGTGGAGCACAGCCATGCGGCGGCGGCCCGCGCCGTTGCCCTGATCCGCGAAGGCTCGGCCGAGATCCTCATGAAGGGCAGTCTGCATACCGACGAGGTTCTGTCGGCGGTGCTGAACAAGGAGGCCGGGATCCGCACCGCCCGGCGGATCAGCCACATCTTCGTGATGGACGTGCCGACCTATCCCAAGCTGCTCCTGATCTCCGACGCGGCGGTGAACATCGCCCCGGACTTGGAGGCCAAGGCGGACATCTGCCAGAACGCGATTGACCTCGCCCACACCCTGGGGGTAGAGCGGCCGAAGGTCGCGATTCTCTCCGCGGTGGAAACCGTGCGGCCCAAGATCCAGTCGACGCTGGATGCGGCCGCCTTGTGCAAGATGGCCGACCGGGGCCAGATCACCGGTGGGGTCCTGGACGGGCCGCTTGCCATGGACAACGCCATCAATCTCGAGGCGGCGCGCATCAAGAAGATCGACTCCGAGGTGGCGGGCGTGGCCGACGTGCTCATCACGCCCGACCTGGAGGCCGGCAACATCCTTGCCAAGCAGCTGATCTTTCTCGCGAATGCCGAGGCGGCCGGCATTGTTCTCGGGGCCCGAGTCCCGATCGTCCTCACCTCCCGCGCCGACAGCGTACGCACTCGCCGCGCTTCCGCGGCCATCGCGGTTCTGCATGCCCACGCCGTGCGCCAGGGGCTGCAGAAGGCCGGTCTCTAAAGGGGAAAACAATGAGCGGGTCGATCCTCACCCTTAATGCCGGATCGTCCAGCATCAAGTTCGCCCTCTACGCGGTGGACGGCGATGATCTGGCCCCGACGGTGAAAGGCCAGGTCGAGGGCATCGGCACCAGGCCCCACTTCGTCGCCAAGTCGACGGATGGGCAACGCCTCTCGGAGAGCTATTGGGAGCCAGTTGCAGACGGCCAAGGCCATGTCCGAGCCTTCAAGCAGATCTGGAGCTGGCTGTCGAGCTCCGACTGGGGTGCCGACGACATCCTCGCAGTCGGGCACCGGGTGGCTCACGGCGGTGAGGCCTATGCGCAGCCGGTGCTGATCAACAAGGAGGTCATCCAAGTCCTCACGAGCCTCGTTCCCTTGGTGCCTCTCCATCAGCCGAACAACCTGGCGGCCATCCGCGCCGTGGCGACGGACCACCCTGGGCTGCCTCAGGTCGCCTGTTTTGATACCGGCTTTCATCGTGGCCGCCCCTGGGTGACGGAACAGTTCGGCCTGCCTCGCGCGTTGCTCGACCGCGGCGTGAAACGCTACGGCTTTCACGGCCTTTCCTATGAGTACATCGCCGCCAAACTGCGGGAGGTTGCCCCGGACGTGGCCAACGAGCGGGTTGTGGTGGCCCACCTCGGCAGCGGGTGCTCGATGACTGCGATGAAGGGGGGGCGAAGCGTCGACACCACCATGGGCTTCTCAGCCCTCGACGGGGTGCCCATGGGTACCCGCCCAGGACTGTTGGACCCTGGAGTGCTCTTGTTCCTCATGCGTGAAGACGGGCTCGGCGTCGAGGAGATCGAGAGGCTTCTTTATAAGGAGTCGGGGCTGCTTGGACTCTCGGGTGTCAGCAATGATCTCCGGGATCTCCACGGAAGCGCTGACCCGCGCGCGGCCGAGGCCATCGATTACTTCGTGTACCGCGTTGGACAGACCCTGGGATCCCTGTGCGCCTCCATCGGTGGGCTGGACGCCCTTGTCTTCACGGCCGGGGTTGGCGAGAACGATGCCGCCATCCGTTCCCGGGTGTGCGCCGACGCCGCCTGGCTGGGCGTAGAGCTCGACGAGGCTGCGAACGCGGCACGGGAGCTCCGCATCAGCCCTGCGGGCAAGGCACCTTCCGTGTGGGTGATACCCACCGATGAGGAACGCATGATCGCCTTGCACACCTTGCGCCTGGTGCGCGTGTCCCATTGATCGAATGGATTTCGACGCCCCGCGAGCATCGCCTGGGGGAGCCATACGGGTGCTCGCTTCGCGCACGGGGCCATTCGAACCGGCCTGTCCGTCCAGGGAAACGGCCGGATGTACACCATTTCCTGATTACGGCGTCCCTGCAATCAACGGAGGCTTCGAATGATCAACCTGAGCGACCTCGCCAAGCAGAGCGGTTTTCCGGCCTCCTTCGACAGCGCCTCCCGTCTCTTCGCGGCCACCGAGGGTGATTACGGAGAATATGCGAAGGATCTGGGTTTCATTCTTCAGGCGCACGGCCAGCGCTCAGCCGATACCTTAAAGACCAACACCGAGAAGAATCTGGAGACCCTGCAGAAGGTCGCGGGCGCGATGACGGGCGCGAATCTGCTCAAGGATTGGACGGACTATCTTGTGGACGGCGCCCAGCGCGCCGTGCTCTTCGCTGACGCCATGCGCGAGCGCGGGAACTATTTCGTCGAGCACGAGGAAGGCAGCAACAAGACCGTCCTGAGCTGGGACCACGAACTGGTCGTGGACGGCAGAACGCTGCGTCGTCCGGTGAATTACTCGCTGGTACGTATCGTGCCACCGCAGGGCGTCGCAGTCCGTGAGGACGGACGTCCCTACATCATCATTGATCCCCGTGCCGGGCACGGCTCCGGGATCGGCGGTTTCAAGAACGAGAGCGAGGTCGGCGCCGCCATCTATGGAGGGCACCCAACCTACTTCGTGACCTTCACCCGCCTGCCAGTCCCCGGGCAGACCTTGGCCGACGTGACCGCCGCCGAGGCGGATTTCGTGCGCGAGGTGCGGCGTCGCCATCCCCACTCTCCGAAACCGGTTGTTATCGGCAACTGTCAGGGCGGCTGGGCCGCGATGTTGCTCGCTGCCACCAACCCGGACATCACGGGTCCCGTGGTCGCTAACGGGGCGCCCCTGTCCTACTGGGCCGGACAAAAAGGCAAGAACCCAATGCGCTATTTGGGGGGGCTTGTGGGAGGCGCCACCTCGGTTAAGATGATCTCGGACATGGGCAACGGCGTGTTCGATGGCTCCCACCTCGTGTCCAACTTTGAGCGGCTCTCACCGAGCAACACCTGGTGGGAAAAGTACTACAACCTGTGGGATCGCATTGATACCGAGGTGCCACGCTTCGTCGGCTTTGAGCGCTGGTGGGGCAGCTTCTATTACATGACGCCGGACGAGATCAGCTGGATTGTTGAGAACCTTTTCGTCGGCAACCGTCTCGGCCGCGGTCAGGCCAACCTGAACGAGCGCACCCATGTCGATTTCCGGCAGATCAACTCACCAATCATCATCTTCGCCTCCCACGGCGACAACATCACACCACCGCAGCAGGCCCTAGGTTGGCTGCAGGATTATTATACCGACGTCGATGAGATCAAGGCCCGTGGTCAGCGCATTCTGTATACGCTGCACGAGGATGTTGGGCACCTCGGCATCTTCGTCTCTTCCTCAGTGGCCAAGAAGGAGCATGAGCAGATCATCTCGACCCTCAAGGCCATCGAGGCCCTGGCCCCAGGCCTCTACGAGATGGTCATCACCGAAAAGCATGGTGAAGGTCTGGAGAAGACCTTTAGGGTGACTTTCGCGGAACGGACCATCCCGCAGGTCATGGAGCAGTGCGGCGGGGATGACTCGGACAAGCCCTTCGCGACCGTTGCCAGATTCTCCGAGCTGGGCACTGAGCTCTACGACCTATCGTTGGCCCCCTTCGTTCGGGCCATGGCGAATCAGATGAGCGCCGAGATCATGGCCAACACCAATCCCCTGCGCCTCCAACGATGGCTGCAGAGTGATCGCAACCCGGCAGTGCAGCCGGTTAAGGTCCTGGCCGAGCAGGTACGCAAGCAACGTCAGGCTGCAAGCCCCGAGAATCCCTTTCGGCAGATGGAACGGTTCGGTGCCGGCCTGGTCACCCAGTGGTGGGACGGCGTCCGTGACGTGCAGAACGCCCTGATCGAATGGAACTTTCACGTGCTCTGGGGCGCCCCGCACGTGCAGGCGCTCGGCGAGCGCATGAGCAAGGTGGTCAGCGAGGCTCCCCGCGAAGACCTGCGCACCCTCACGGCGGTTCAAGAGGCACTCGATCGCATTGGTCAGGGTGACTTCGCGGACGGTGTCGTCCGAATGCTGATCTTCCTCGCCCACTCCCGCAAGGAGGTTCGCCGCTCCCGCCTGGAGCGCTCCAACCAGATGCTCTTGAGCACAGAGCCCTTCGCGAGCATGAAGCCGAAGCACCGTACGCGCATGATCCACAAGGAGACACTGATCGTTGGCTACGAGCCGGAGGAGGCATTGGCGACCCTGCCGAAGCTGCTCAGGTCCGAGGCGGAGCGCAAGCAAGCGCTGGAGCTCTGTGAGGCGATCGCGGGACCACGTGAGGAGATGAGCCACGAGACCATTGACATGCTCAACCGTCTGGCCATCGCCCTTGACCAGGAGCCCGTCTCAGCTCCCCCGCACACTGACAACGTGGTTAAGATTGCCTAACCCTGCACGACACCCGTGTCGCCCCTGACCATAAAAACACGGCTGGTATGCAGGTTTTCTCTTACCCGGGCCCTTTCCCAGAGGGCGAGGGGGACAAGGGGCGCCTACGGCGCATTTCTAAGGTGAACAGAGGGAGCGTTAAGCCACGGATGGCCTGGGCACCGCACGGGAGCTCCCAACAGCCCATGCACCACGACCGCGACGCGCCAATCCCAAAGCCCCTGCGCGACTGGCTGGCGGGCGTCAATGAGGCGAAACGCGCGACCCTGTCGCAGGGCTTTCGTCTGACGATCACCGGTGCCAGAGAGGCGCTCGACACCATCACGCGCCGGTTCGTTACCGAATGTCCCTTCATGCCTCTAATCAGGGATGACGTGATCCCCGGACCGAGCTATCTCGTGCCCGTCCGGATCTATCACCCCCAGCCAGATCAGGCCCTTCCGGTCGCGCTCTTTGTTCACGGTGGCGGGCATGTGGCGGGCGGGGCAGCTCTCTATGACCCCATCGCACGCAAGCTGGCCCTGTTCGCACGCCGGGTGGTGGTCTCTGTGGAGTACCGGCTGGCCCCCGAGTGTCCCTATCCGGCGGGGCTGCAGGATGTAATGGCCAGCGCCAAACGGGTCATGCGTTTGCTCAGTAGCCTGAATATCAAGCACGTAGCGCGTCTCGCGCTGGTTGGCGACAGTGGTGGGGGTGCCCTGTGCGCCACACTCGCCCATCTGTCCCAGTACGATCCAGGATTGGAGCTCGATCAACAGGTGTTGCTCTATCCGAGCCTGGATTACACCCTCTCCCAGCCCTCAGTGAGTGCGAATGGGGAGGGCTACCTCCTGGAGCGAGACCGCATTCTCTGGATGTTTGATGCCTACTTTCAGCACGCAGAGAATCGCAAGGAAGTCTCTCCCTTGTTCATGGAGACCACCGAGCGCTATCCAGCGACGCTGGTGGTCACCGCGGGTTTCGACCCCCTGCGTGACGAGGGAATGGCTTATAGCGCTCGGTTGAAGGCGGCCGGAATACGTTGCGAGCATGTTCATCGGCCTGGCATGGTGCACGCCTTCCTCAATCTTGAAGATCTGACATCGGAGGACTGCCGTCTGACCTACGAGGCCATCGGCGACTTCCTAAGCGCCTGACCGCCTCGCGAAGTATCCGCTCGGCCACTTTCCGGAGCCTCCAGTGACAGAAACATTCTCCGCGGTAAGGGAGGCGTAACAAGGTACCGCCCTCCTTGACCCGGAACCCCACGCATCACGTAATTATCCTGTCACGTCATTGGGCTATTCTCAACCACTGTTTCATCTGCTCTGGTTCATCTGCTCTATTTCATCTGTTCTAAGGAGAACGCATGCACCCATCTCATCTCCCCTTGGCAGGTCGGCGCGGCTTGATTCTGGGCGTGGCCAATGAGAGCAGTATTGCCTGGGGTTGTGCCGAGCAGGCCCACAAGCAGGGCGCGAAGCTCGTGCTTTCCTACCTCAACGACAAGGCGAAGCCCCATGTGGCCCCCTTGGCGGAGCAGATCGAGGCTCCCCTCATCCAATGCGACGTGACGGTCGCCGGATCCCTCGAGAACTTCGTCGAGCAGGGTGTGTCGCTGTTGGGCGGGCTCGATTTCGCCGTTCACGCCATTGCCTGGGCGCCGGCGGCGGACCTCCATGGGCGGGTCACGGATAGCACGCGCGAGGGCTTCGGTCAGGCGATGACGATTTCGTGCCACACCTTCGCCGAGCTCGGCAAGTTATGCGAACCGTATATGGCGGAAGGCGGCACCTTGGTCACCATGACCTACATCGGCGCCAACCTCGCTGTGCCCAACTACGGCATGATGGGTCCGGTGAAGTCCGCACTCGAGGGCCTGGTGCGCTATATGGCTTTGGAGCTCGGGCCGAAGGGGATTCGAGTCCATGCGGTCTCTCCTGGTCCAATCATGACCCGCGCCGCATCCGGCCTGCCGAATTTCCAGGAGCTTCTGGAGTCCGCCAGGAACCGTGCCCCGCTGCAGCGGCTGGTGACTCAAGAGGAGGTGGGGGCCCTCACGGCCTTTCTGGTGGGTCCCGGCGGGTCTGGCATGACCGGGCAGACCTTGTTCGTCGACGGCGGTATGCATGCCGTCGGCTGATTCCCAGAGCCTGGAAGCGACAGGTACTGATCAATCCGTTTACGCAGCGAGAGCCCATTACCATGCGTCTAAGAGACAAAGTCGCGATTGTCACAGGTGCCGCCAGCGGCATCGGAGCCGGGGTTGCGGTTGCGTTGGCTCGGGAAGGGGCGAAGATTGCCATCGCTGACCTCAACCTGGAAGGAGCGGAGGCTGTCGCCCGGGAGATCCGAGATGGGGGCGGCCAGGCCATCGGCGTCGCCATGAATGTTGTGAGCGAGGCGGAGGTTGAAGCAGGCGTGGAGAGGACCGCGAGGGAGCTGGGCGGGGTGCATATCCTGGTCAGCAACGCGGGTGTCCAGATCATCAGCCCGCTGCACGAGTTTGCCTTCGAGAAATGGAAAACCATGCTGGCGATCCACCTCGACGGTGCCTTTCTAACGACACGCGCCTGTCTGAAGCAGATGTACGCTCAGAAGCAAGGCGGTTCGATCATCTATATGGGGTCTGTGCATTCCAAGGTCGCGAGCCCACTCAAGGCGCCTTACGTTACCGCCAAGCACGGACTGATCGGCCTCTGCCGAGTGGTGGCCAAGGAAGGCGCCGCCCACGGTGTGCGCGCCAACGTCGTTTGCCCGGGGTTCGTGCGTACGCCGCTGGTTGACAAGCAGATCCCGGAGCAGGCGCTAGAGCTCGGCGTTAGCGAGGAGGACGTGGTCAGGAAGGTGATGCTGAAGGACACCGTCGATGGCGAGTTCACGACCATCGAGGATGTGGCGGAGGCGACGGTGTTCTTGGCCGCCCACAGCAGCAATGCCCTCACCGGCCAGTCGCTCATCGTCAGCCATGGCTGGTGCATGGAGTAAGGAGAACCGCGATGAATAGCAAGATCGTTGCCGCGGAAGAGGCGGTCCGTCTGATTCACGACGGCGACACGCTGATTTGCTCCGGCTTTGGCGTTGTCGGCGTACCCGATGAGTTGGCAGTTGCACTGGAGAGACGCTTTCTTGACACAGGCGAGCCGCGCGACCTAACGCTCATGTTCGGCGGCGGGCCGGGTGACGGCAAGGAGCAGGGCGCGAACCGACTGGCCCACGAGGGCCTGATTCGACGCGCCATCGGTGGTCACTGGGGGCTGGTGCCGAAGCTTGGCGAACTGGCCTTGGCGAACAAGATCGAGGCCTACAACCTGCCGTTGGGAGTGATCTCGCATCTGTACCGCGAGATTGCCGCGGGCAAGCCGGGCAACCTGTCTCCGGTGGGCTTGGGTACCTTCGTTGATCCGCGTCTGGAAGGCGGCAAGGTCAATTCCTTTACCCAGGAGGATCTGATCGAGGTCACGACGCTCGGCGGGCAGGAGTTGCTCTTCTACAAGGCGCCCAAGCCCAACGTCGCCTTCATCCGCGGTACCACGGCCGATGCGGATGGCAACATCGCGCTAGACCGCGAGGCCCTGACCCAAGATACCTTGGCTATCGCCATGGCCACCAAGAACTCGGGCGGGTTGGTGATCGCGCAGGTCGAGTACATCACAGAGCTTGGAGCCATGCTCCCGAGGCAGGTCAAGGTTCCGGGGATCCTGGTGGATTGTGTGGTCGTCGCGAAGCCCGAGCACCACTGGCAGACCTACGGCACTCAGTATCATCCAGCACTTTCGGGAGAGATACGGGTTCCCTTGGATGCGCTGCCCCCCATGGCCCTGGACGAGCGCAAGGTGATCGCCCGCCGGGCCTCCTTCGAGCTCATGCCCAACGCAGTGGTGAACCTGGGGATCGGGATGCCGGAGGGCGTTGCCAATATCGCCGCGGAAGAACGGCTCCTGCCCTACATGACCTTAACCGCCGAGCCTGGCGTGGTCGGTGGGGTGCCTGGCAGCGGTCTCAACTTTGGCACCTCGACCAATGCCTCGGCGCAGTTGGACATGAACCAGCAGTTTGACTTCTATGACGGCGGCGGACTCGACCTCGCGGTCCTGGGGCTTGCCGAGTGCGATGCCAGGGGCAATATCAATGTGAGCCGGTTCGGGACCAAGCTGGCGGGCGCCGGTGGCTTTATCAACATCACCCAGAACAGCCGCAGCGTCGTCTTCGTCGGCACCTTCCTGGCCGGAGGCCTCAAGGTCGCGGTCGGCGATGGACAGATCAAGATCCTCAACGAGGGCAGGCACAAGAAGTTCGTCGAGCGAATCGACCAGGTGACCTTTAGCGGCGAGTACGCCGCGAAGAACGGAAAGAAAGTCCTCTATGTGACCGAACGTTGCGTGCTGGCGTTGACTCCTGAGGGTCTGGAGCTCACCGAAGTGGCGCCCGGTATCGACATTGAACGGGACATACTCCCCCACATGGCGTTCCATCCGATCATCAAGGATCCTCGGCCCATGGACGCGCGCATTTTCCGGCCCGAGCCCATGGGGCTCAAGGACACTTTATTGTCGATCGCACTCCTCGACCGCATCGCCTACCAGGCCGATCGGAACCTGCTGTTCCTCAATTTCCAGGCCCTCAAGCTGCGTATCCCAAAGGATGCGCAAGAGGTACAAGATGCGGTAGAGCGCAAATGCAGAGAGATTGGGAAGAAGGTCGACGTTATCGTGAACTACGACGGCTTTGAGATCGACGAGCCAGCGGTAGAGGCATATGCCCAGGTGGTCGAGCATATGGTCTCGAATTACTACAGAAGCATCACGCGCTATACCACGAGCGCCTTCCTGCGAGACAAACTGGGCACGGCCATTCAGGGCCGAGGCCTGGCGCCGCACATCTTCGAGACTCGGGCGGAGGCGGAAGCCGCAATCTAAGTCGACGACCCGGATGTCCCGATCGACACATGTCCCGATCGACACTAACCATCTGGATCGGGGATCGGGCGCTTTGCCCAGTCCCGCTGGGCCGCAACCTGGCTCTATTGCTGGAGCCAGGTCGGTGCCGAGGCGGTGGCCACCCCGCATCCAGGCGGTTGGGGCGACAGATGCCGCATCCCCTAGTGCATGGAATGTAGGCCGATCATGTTCCCCTCGGTGTCGTTGACGAGGGCAATGAAGCCATATTCACCGATCGGCATCTTGGCGCGGAAGATCCGGCCACCGTGCTCGGCGGCACGCGCGGCCTCCACGGCACAGTCTTCGCAACTAAAGTACACCATGGTGCCGCTTCCACCCGAGGGGATGCCCTGCATTCGGACCAGGGCGCCAGGCGCACCGTAACCCTCTTCGGCCATCGGGAAGGACCACATCTCCATCTCCCCCTCGTGGGGTGCTTCTTCAGGGGCAGGCGGGGCAGGCAACGGCGCCAGCGTTTCCTGAAACACGGCCTCGTAGAACGTCTTGGCGCGCTCCATGTCCTGAACATA
>Ga0209254_10006024_pt1 | contig 11158 bp, 10 predicted proteins | sample FrelakmetDIP11DI_FD_187148 | JGI IMG/M metagenome (GOLD analysis project Ga0209254, IMG submission 187148) | Freshwater lake sediment microbial communities from the University of Notre Dame, USA, for methane emissions studies - DIP11 DI (SPAdes)... | ecosystem: Environmental > Aquatic >... | reverse complement strand
ATGTGCGCCGACGCCGGCGACCCGGTCGGCCTGTACTTCGGCACCACGGCGGGCGAGCTGTGGGCGAGCCGCGACGAGGGCGGCAAGTGGGCCTGCATCGCCCGCGGCCTGCCGGAGATCTACGCGGTCGAGGCGGGCGAACTGCGCTAGGCGCGGCGCACGGCGATGAAAGTCTTGATCCCCAGTCCGTTGCGCTCGTATACCGCCGAGCGCAGCTGGGTCGAGGCCGACGGCGGCACGCTCGGCGAGGTGCTCGACGACCTGGATCGGCAGTTCCCCGGCATTCGCTTCCGCATGATCGACGAGCAGCAGCGGATGCGCCGGCACATCCGCTTCTTCGTCAACGGCGCGCAGAGCTTCGACCTGGCGCAGCCGCTGAGGGCCGCGGACGAGCTGTGCATCGTGCAGGCGCTCAGCGGCGGCTGAACCGCGGATGCGCCGCGCCGCCGAGCAGGCGCGCCTAGCTGGCCGCCGCGGCGATCAGGCCGACGCCGAACCCGCCGCCGGTCAGGCCGAGCAACATGACGTCCGCCTTGTGTTCCCTCGCGCGCCACGACTGGAAGGCAGCCAGCAGACAGGCCGCCGACAGGCTGCCGCACATGATCACCCACAGGTCCATTTGCTCACCCAGACAAAGACGAAGTCGAGGCCGGAGCATAAGGGGTCGGTTCGACAAAGAGCCCCCGCATTTTCCCGCACGCGCCGGCATGGATGCGGCGCGATCCCGCATGACGCGGGCGTCGGCTGCCTCTCAAGCGAGCCGGCGCGCCACCCAGTAGGTCGCGCCATCGACGCCGTACTGCTCGGCGTGCGGCACATCGCGCTCGAGCTCGAAGGCGTCGCCGGGGCGCAGGTGGCGCACGTCGGCTCCGACGGTGAGCCACATGTCGCCGCGCACCACCAGGGCCTTGACCGCGAACGGATGCGTGTGCGTCTCGAGCACCGCCTTCGGGTCCCAGTGCCGCTCGGCGACCTCGTCGAAGCCCTGCGCCCGCGCCTCGGCCTCGAACTCGGCAAAGCTCGCTGCACTCATCACGACCCCCATGGTTGGCCATTGCGGAAAGGCGCGCCATCGCCGCCGGCGGCAGCGGCACGACCGACCGGCTGCATGCTAGCTTGACCGCATGTTCCGCTGGATAGCCGAACGGCTGCTCCGCCTGCGCACCTGGTTCGCGGTGCGGCGCGGCCTGTGGCGCGGCCACTGGCGGCGCGGGCGGATCTCGGTGGCCGGCGTGAACTGGCTGGCCGGGCCGTTTGCCGTGCGCGTGTGGCGCTACGGCCTGTATGCGCCGCCGGGACTGCCCGACGACGAGGCGGCGCCGCTGCTCGTCGTGCTGCACGGCTGCCGGCAGCGGTCGCTTGGGTTCGCCTACGCGGCCGGGCTGACAAGGCTCGCCGACCGCGCGCGGCTGCGGCTGCTCTGCCCGCAGCAGCGCCGGCTGGCCAACCCGTATCGCTGCTGGAACTGGTTCATGCCGCAGGCGCAGCGCGGCGAGGGCGAGATCCGCGTGATCCGGGCGATCCTCGACGACGTGGAAGGAAGGGTAAAGGTGCAGGCCGGTGCCGTGGCGGCGGTCGGCCTGTCCGCCGGCGGCGGGCTGGCGGCGCTGCTGGCGTTTCACCTGGGCGATCGCGTCCGCGCGGTCGTCGCGGTGGCCGCGCCGCCACTGCTCGGCAGCCACAACCTGCAGGACCCGCGCGAGGTGATGCGCCGCGGGCTGCTGCTGCCGCCGGCCACGGCCCTCGGCCTGCAGGCGCGTGCCTGCGCGCCGCTGGCGATCGTGCACGGCGCCGACGATGCGGTCGTCCATCCGCAGTGCGCCGAGCAGCTGCAGACGCAGGCGCTCGAGTCGCTGCGCCGTGAGCGCATCGAGGTCGAGCGCAGCGAGGCGACGAGTGCGGCGGCGGCGACGGTCACGGACTACCGCGGCGACGGCGTGCTGCGGTTGCGTCGGGTCGAAGTGTCCGGCCTCGGGCACGAATGGAGCGGCGGGCCGGGCGGCCATCCGTACTGCGTGCAGGGCGGGGCGCCGCTGACCTCGCTGTGCGAGCAGTTCCTGCGCGACGCCGGGGTGCTGCGTTCGGACGGCGCTTAGGCTAGGGTCATTGCGGCGGGAACGCTGTCCGCCGCGTCAGCGCGCCGGCTGGTATTGCAGCAGTTCGAGCATCACCTCGCGTGCCGGCCTGCCTTCGGGGCCGGTGATCGCCTGCTCGTAGCGTACGAAGAGGTTGGCGCGCGGCGCGTAGTACAGCGTCTCGACGTTGCGCCAGGAAAGCTGCGACTGGCCGTCGTCGCTGGCCACCGTCGACTCGAATCGCACCGGCAGCACGTCGAAGGTTCCCGCCGCGACCGTCAGCCGCTCCGCGGCGAGCACGCGGGCGCGATAGGTGTGCACGTTGCTGGTGTCGGTGGCGCGGTTGGCCACCGTCGCCCGCCCTTCCCACTGCCAGCCGGCGGCGAGCGGAAAGCGGAACTGCGGATAGTGCGGTGTCCAGCGCCAGCGGTTGGCTTCGTCGGGCTCGTCATCGGGCGCGCTCGCTGCCGGGCGCGACAGCAGGTTCCACTCGCGCGTATATTCGGCGCGGCCGGCGGCAAAGGCCGGGTCAGTCGAGCCGAGTTCGCAGACGATCCGCTCCGCACCGATCTCGATCGCGCGCCGCGTTTCCTCGAAGCGGGTGCCGCGCAGGCGATCATGGCTGGCGAAGCGCCACAGGTCGCCGATGCGCACTTCGGGCAGGGGAGCGTTCGTCATCTCGAATCGATGCCGGCGCCGGAGCGGTGCCGCTGGCGGCGGCGATTATCGCCGCGCGACGCGCACCGGGAAACGGCAGTTGCCGAAGCTGCCGCGATAGGGCTCGAAGCAGCCGGCGATGGCGGTCATGCAGTGCGGACAGCGGCCGTCGTCGGTCAGTTCGTAGCGCAGGATGCGGTGCCAGTCGCGCTCGATCAGAGCCGCGTGACAGCGCGGGCAGGTGGTAGCGCCGCCCTCGCGGTCGTGCACGTTGCCGGTGTAGACGTACTGCAGGCCTTCCTCGTGCGCGATGCGCCGGGCGCGGGCCAGCGTCGAGCCGGGCGTGGCCGGCAGGTCGTCGAGCTTGTAGTCCGGGTGGAAGGCGGTGAAGTGCAGCGGCACGTCAGGCTTCAGCTCCTTCGCGATCCACTGGCACATGGCGCGGATTTCGCGGTCGGAGTCGTTCTTGGTCGGGATCAGCAGCGTGGTGATCTCGGTCCAGCACTGCGTCTCGTGCACCAGGTACTTCAGCGTTTCGAGCACCGGCGCCAGGTGCGCGCCGGTCAGCTTGAAGTAGAACTCCTCGGTGAACGCCTTCAGGTCGACGTTCGCCGCGTCCATGTGCGCGTAGAACTCGGCGCGCGGCTCGGCGTGCATGTAGCCGGCGGTGACCGCCACCGTCGCCAGCCCGCGGGCGTGGCAGGCGATCGCGGCATCGATCGCGTACTCGGCGAAGATCACCGGATCGTTGTAGGTGAAGGCGACGCTGCGGCAGCCGGCGGCCAGCGCCGCCTCGGCGATCGCCGACGGCGAAGCCGCGTCCATCAGCCGGTCCATCTCGGTCGACTTGGAGATGTCCCAGTTCTGGCAGAACTTGCAGGCCAGGTTGCAGCCGGCGGTGCCGAAGGAAAACACCGACGAGCCGGGGTAGAAGTGGTTCAGAGGCTTCTTCTCGATCGGATCGACGCAGAAGCCGGAGGAGCGGCCGTAGGTGGTGAGCACCATTGCGGCGCCTTCGCGCTTGCGGACGAAACACAGCCCGCGCTGCCCGTCGTGCAGCTTGCAGTCGCGCGGGCACAGGTCGCACTGGATGCGGCCGTCGGGCAACGCGTGCCACCAGCGCGCCGGATGGTGCTCGTCCGGCTGCTGCCCGGCGTCCCGTTCGGTGACGGCGGGGTTCATGCCAGCTCCGTCTCGGTGAACTTCTCGACCGTGTAGCGCGCGAAGCGCAGTTCGTCCGACCAGTAGTTGCGCGGCAGCCCGGCCTTGCGCTTCAGCTCGTCGACGAAGTCGCGCACCTCGGGCAGCATCTGCCACACCTGCGGCAGGAAGGTGCTGCTGCGGTGACCCAGTTCGAGGATCAGCCCGTCGACGCCGGCGCGCAGTTGCGTGTGCAGGTCGTATTCGCTCGCCACCGGCAGCGGCGAAGCGGCCGACAGCACCGACACCTCGACCTCGATCTCGGCGTATTCAGCGACGGAAAGCGGTGCGAAGCGCGGGTCGTCGAACGCTGCGGCCACCGCGTTGGCGCGCACGTCGGCGCCAAGCGGCCGCCGCGCCTGCAGCGAGCCGATGCAGCCGCGCAGGTCGCCGTAGCTGCGCAGCGTGACGAAGGTGGCGCCGGGACGCTGCAGGAACGCCCGCTGCGGTGCGGGAAGCGCGGCCAGGCGCAGCGCCTCGGCAATCGCCGAGCGTGCGTGCGCGAGCAGGATGCGGCCCCTGTCGATTGCCTCGTCGTCCTCGGCGTCGGCCCGCGTTTCCGCCGACGTCGATGGTCGGAAGGCGACGGCGGCATAGCCGACCACGCGGCGGCGGTCGCCCGCGGTGTCGCCCGAGTTGCGCAGGTCGAGCAGCTCGGCCTGCAGCCCCTGCCGCCGCGCCGCGAGCAGCAGGCCGTTGATCGGGGTGGCGCCGCAGGCCCGCTCGTGGTCGAGATCGACTTCGAGCGAAAGCAGGTGATCAATCGTGTCCTGATCGATGCGCCGCGCCGTGTCGTAGGGCAGGTAGTGCGACAGGTCCGAGCTGACAACGATCAGCGTCTCCTCGCCGCCCCACAGCCGGACGAGTACTTCGGCGACCTCCTCGGCGCTCGCATCGCCCACCGCCAGCGGCACCAGCGCGAAGTCGCCGAGCAGCCGCTGCAGGAACGGCAGCTGCACTTCGAGCGAATGCTCGGCCGCGTGCGCCAGCGGGCTATCGACGACCTGCGGCAGGTCGCGCAGCGCGGCGACCGCGTCGGAATCAAGCCGGACTTCACCGAGAGGGGTGGCGAAACGCGCCACTGCTGGCAATGCCAGCCCGCGCACCGGCACGCGGTGCACCGGGCCGAGCAGCACGACGCGGCGGATGCGGCCGCCCTGTGAGCGGATCTGCGCGTAGGCGCTGGCGGCGATCGGGCCGGAATAGACGTAGCCGGCGTGCGGAGCGATCAGCGCCTTGGGCGCCGGAGCGCGCTCGCCGCCGGCCGCCGCGGCCAGCAGTTCATCGACCTGCCGGCTCAGCTCAGTGGTGGATGCGGGGTAGAACATCCCCGCCACCGCGGCCGGTCTCGTCGCCGGCTTGTTCATCGACATCATCGCGGCCTCCCGAGGGTCCGCAGCAACTACAGCTTATGAGCGGGGATATGGGTGCGAACCGACGCAGATCAAGGCTCGCCCACGTTGCCGCCGCGCGCCTGCGCGGCGGCAACGCCGGGACCGGTACGAAGGGCAGGCGGTGCCTTCAGCCGTGCCGCTCAGCCCAGGTTCGCCGCCAGCCAGCGCTCGAGTTCGTCGACCGCCTCGCGCTTGCGCCGCGCCAGGTCTTCGAGCTGGTCGCGGCCGATGCGGCCGACGTTGAAGTACTTCGCCTGCGGGTGCGAGAAGTAGAAGCCCGACACCGACGAGGCCGGCGTCATCGCGTAGTTCTCCGTGAGGCCCATGCCGATCTCGGAGGCAGCAAGCACCTCGAACATCACTCGCTTGACCGCGTGCTCGGGGCAGGCCGGATAGCCGGGCGCCGGGCGGATGCCGCGGTAGGCCTCCTTGATCAGCTTCTCGCTGCTCAGGTCTTCGCCGAAGGCGTAGCCCCACAGATCCCGCCGCACGCGCTCGTGCAGCAGTTCGGCGAACGCCTCGGCCAGCCGGTCAGCGATGGCCTTGAGCATGATCGCGCCGTAGTCGTCATTCTTCGACTGGAAGATCGCCTCGCGCTTGTCCAGTCCGATGCCGCTGGTGACCGCAAAGAGTCCTATGTAGTCGGCGATGCCCGTCTCCTTCGGCGCGATGAAATCGCTCAGGCACTGGTTCGGGTTCGGCTTGCCGTCGACGACCGGCTTGCGCGTCTGCTGGCGCAGTCCGTGCCAGGTGAACAGCACCTCGCGGCGTGAGTCATCGGTGTAGATCTCGATGTCGTCGCCGACCGAGTTGGCCGGGTAGAACGCCATGGCGCCGTTGGCGGCGAGCCAGCGCTCGGCGATGCAGCGCTCGAGCATCTTCTCGCCTTCGGCGAACACCTGCCGCGCGTGCTCGCCGACCACCTCGTCGGCGAGGATCTGCGGAAACTTGCCGTGCAGGTCCCAGGTCTGGAAGAACGGGCCCCAGTCGACGTACTTGGCGATCATCGCCAGGTCGTAGTTCCTGAACAGCCGGCGGCCGAGGAACTTCGGCTTCGGCGGCACGTAGCCGGCCCAGTCGATGCGGCTGGCGTTGGCGCGTGCCTCGGCCAGGGTGATCAGTTCCGGCCCCTTCTTCGCCGCGTGCTGTTCGCGCACGCGCTCGTATTCCGCGGTGACTTCGGCAATGAAGCGCTGCGCGGCGTCGTCGGAGACCAGGTTCTGGCACACGCCGACTGAGCGGCTGGCGTCCGACACGTAGATCACCGGTCCGCGGCTGTAATGCGGCGCGATCTTCACCGCGGTGTGCACGCGGCTGGTGGTCGCGCCGCCGATCAGCAGCGGAACGGAAAAGCCCTGCCGCTGCATCTCGCGCGCGACGTGCGCCATCTCTTCCAGCGACGGCGTGATCAGGCCAGACAGGCCGATCATGTCCGCCCTTTCCTCGCGCGCGGTGGCCAGGATCTTGTCGGCCGGAACCATCACGCCCATGTTCACAACCTCGAAGTTGTTGCACTGGAGCACGACGGCGACGATGTTCTTGCCGATGTCGTGCACGTCGCCCTTCACCGTGGCGATCACCACCTTGCCCTTGGCGCGCACCTCGCCACCGGCGGCGGCGAGCCGCGCCTTCTCCGCCTCGATGAACGGCACCAGGTGCGCGACCGCCTGCTTCATCACGCGGGCGGACTTCACCACTTGCGGCAGGAACATCTTGCCGGCGCCGAAGAGATCCCCGACGATGTTCATGCCGTCCATCAGCGGCCCCTCGATCACCTCGATCGGGCGCCCGCTGCGCGCGGCGATGGCGGCGCGGCACTGCTCGGTGTCCTCGACGATGTACTGGGTGATGCCGTGGATCAGCGCATGCGCCAGTCGTTTCTCGACCGGCTCGGCGCGCCAGGCGAGGTCTTCCTTCCTTTCCTTGCCGCCGGCCTTGACCTGCTCGGCGAAGGCCACCAGCCGCTCGCCGGCGTCGGGCCGGCGATTGAGCACCACGTCCTCGACCCGCTCGCGCAGTTCGGGGTCGAGTTCCTCGTACACGCCGAGCTGGCCGGCGTTGACGATGCCCATCGTCAGGCCGGCCTTGATGGCGTGATACAGGAACACCGTGTGGATCGCCTCGCGCACGTGGTCGTTGCCGCGGAAGCTGAAGCTGACGTTGCTCACGCCGCCGCTGACCTTGGCGTGCGGCAGGTGGTGGCGGATCCAGCGCGTCGCCTCGATGAAGTCGACAGCGTAGTTGTTGTGCTCGTCGATGCCGGTGGAGATGGCGAAGATGTTCGGGTCGAAGACGATGTCCTCGGGCGGCAAGCCCGCCTGCTGCACGAGGATGTCGTAGCTGCGCTTGCAGATGCCGACCTTGCGCTCGAAGCTGTCGGCCTGGCCCTGCTCGTCGAAGGCCATCACGATCACCGCCGCACCGTAGCGGCGGGCGAGCTTCGCCTGACGCAGGAACTCGGCCTCGCCTTCCTTCATCGAGATCGAGTTGACGATGCACTTGCCCTGCACGCACTTCAGGCCGGCCTCGATCACGCTCCATTTCGAGCTGTCGATCATCACCGGCACGCGGGCGATGTCCGGCTCGGCGCCGATCAGGTTCAGGAAGCGCGTCATCGCCGCGGCCGAGTCGAGCATCGCCTCGTCCATGTTCACATCGATGATCTGCGCGCCGTTTTCCACCTGCTGGCGCGCCACCGCCACCGCTTCCTCGAACTGGCCGTTCAGGATCAGGCGGGCAAAGGCCTTCGAGCCGGTGACGTTGGTGCGCTCGCCGACGTTGACGAACAGCGCCTCGTCACCGATGGTCACTGCCTCCAGCCCCGCGAGCTTCATCAGCGGTTCTGCCGCCGGCACCTGGCGGGGCGCGGTGTGTTCGATCGCCCGCGCGATGGCGGCGATGTGCTCCGGCGTGGTGCCGCAGCAGCCGCCGGCGAGGTTGACGAAGCCGGCCTGCGCGAACTCGGCGAGCAGGCTGGAGGTCACCTCCGGCGTCTCGTCGAAGCCGGTGTCCGACATCGGATTGGGCAGCCCGGCGTTCGGATAGACGCTGATGAAGGTGTCGGCGATCGTCGCCAGTTCATCGATGTACGGCCGCATCAGTGCCGCGCCGAGCGCGCAGTTCAGTCCCACCGCCAGCGGCCGCGCATGGCGCACCGAGTGCCAGAACGCCGCCACCGTCTGCCCGGACAGGATGCGGCCGGAGGCGTCGGTCACCGTGCCGGAGATGACGACCGGCCAGCGAGCGCCGCGGCGCTCGAACTCCTGCTCGACGGCAAAGATGGCTGCCTTGGCATTGAGCGTGTCGAAGATCGTCTCGATCAGCAGGATGTCGGCGCCGCCGTCCAGCAAGCCTCGCGCCTGCTCGCCATAGGCGAGCACCAGGTCGTCGAAGGTGACGTTGCGCGCGCCGGGATCGTTGACGTCCGGCGAGATCGACGCCGTCTTCGGCGTCGGCCCCATCGCGCCGGCAACGAAGCGAGGCTTCTCAGCGGTGGTGAACTTGTCCGCCGCCGCACGCGCCAGCTTCGCCGCCTCGACGTTCATCTCGTAGGCGAGATCGGCCAGGCCGTAGTCCTCCTGCGCGGTGCGGGTGCCGCCGAAGGTGTTGGTCGAGACGATGTCGGCGCCGGCGGCCAGGTACTGCTCGTGGATCTCGCGGACGATGTGCGGCGCCGTGAGCTGCAGCAGCTCGTTGTTGCCGCGCAGGTCACGCGCGTGAGCGGCGAAGCGCGCGCCGCGGAAGTCGGCTTCGCCGAGCTTGTAGCGCTGGATCATCGTTCCCATCGCGCCGTCCAGGATCAGGATGCGGCGGGCGAGCAGATCGCGCAGCTGGCGTTCGGCGGCAGACGTGGTCATGGCATCGCGTATTACAGGGGGACGGCGATTGTAGAGGGCGGCCGCGGCCCCGCTCTCTAGAATGCGCGCTCCACCGACAACTTCCCCGCCCTTCCTGCCGCGATGCATCTTCCGCCGCTGCGGCTATCAGCGCTGATCTGGGGCCTGGCCGCCGCGTTCTACCTGTTCGGCTTCTTCCAGCGCGTCACGCCGGCCTCGCTGGCGCCCGACCTGATGCGCGACTTTGCGCTGTCCGCTGCGGGATTGGGCAACCTGTCGGCCTTCTATTACTACGCCTATGCGGCGGTGCAGATCCCGACCGGCGTGCTGGTCGATCGTCTCGGTCCCAGCCGCATGTTCCTGGGCGGCGCGCTGCTGGCTGGCGCGGGCAGCCTGATCTTTGCCTGGGCCGACACCGCGCTGGTGGCCGGCCTTGGCCGCGCGCTGATCGGCGCCGCGCATGGCGTGGCCTGGGTGTCGATGCTCAAGCTGGTCACCCACTGGTTCGCGCCGTCGCGGTTCGCCACGCTGTCGGGCCTGTCGTTGGCGGTGGGCACGCTGGGCGCGGTGCTGGCCGGGCCGCCGCTGCGCTGGCTGGCCGATGCCTTCGGCTGGCGCAGCGTCATCGCGGTGTCGGGACTGCTCGCGCTGGCGCTCGCCGTCGCCATCAAGTTCATCATGCGCGACGACCCGACGGCGCGCGGCTTTACCAGCTACCTGCCGAAGGCCGATCACGACGTGCCGCACGCATCGATTGCCGCCGACCTGCGCGCGATCCTGCGCTATCCGAATCCCTGGCTGCTGGCGCTGGTGAACTCGGGCGTGTGCGGCGCGTTCCTTGCGTTCACCGGCCTGTGGGGCGTGCCGCTGCTGTCGCAGGTGCACGGGATCAGCGTGGCGCAGGCCGCGCTGGTGACCTCGAGCATGCTGGTGCTGTTTGCCGCCGGCGCGCCGGTGTTCGGCGTGTGGTCCGATCGCCTGCAGCGGCGCAAGCTGCCGTTCGCTGTCGGCGGCAGCCTGATGCTCGCGGGGTTTGCGGTGCTGACTGCGCTGCCCAGCGCACCGCTCGCACTGCTGGTGCCCGTATTGCTTGCGGCGAGCTTCGGCGCCGGTTCGATGGCCCTGTCGTTCGGCTTCGCCAAGGAGTCGGCGCCGCTGCGGTTGCAGGGCACGACCACCGGCGTAGTCAACGCCGGTGTCATGCTCGGCACCCTCGTGCAGATGCCGGTCATCGGCCTCATCCTCGACGCGCGATGGCAGGGCGTGGCCATCAACGGCGTGCGCCAGTACGACGTCGCGGCCTTTCAGGCCGGGCTGGTGTTCCTGCTGGTGTGGATCGGGGTGGCGATGCTGCTGCTGGCGGCGACGCGCGAGCGGCGCCGCACTTAGCGGCCGTTACGGGCCACTAGTGCAGCGCGACCGGCGTGGTCATCACGCCGGTGTAGGCGGCGAGGAAGTCGTCGAGATCCTCGGCGGAGGGCTCGGTGGCGATCAGCTGCTGCACGCTCGCGCGGAACTGCTCGGCATCCTGCCCGCCGAGGAAGATCTCGCGGCGCAGCGTCTTGTCCATGATCTCGAAGCCGCCGGCCGGGTGCTGGCCTTCGGCGCCGAAGTCGCTGAACTCGACAACGCAGAAAAGCGGACTGTTGTAGATGGTCTGCATATGTGCTCAAGAACGCTTTGGCGGCTGAATGCGATGACCGCCGCTGCGACTGAATATCGGACCGCTGCCGTCGATATCAAGCCCCGGCGCCGATCACCGGAGCCCGGCATGGGTATTTGCGGCGCGGAAGGCCGCCGAACCGGCGCCCTCAGGGGCCGGAGGCGAGGAATTCGCGCAGCGCGGCGTTGAAGTCAGCGGGCTGCTCGATGTTCGACAGATGGGCGGCGCCGTGGATGCGCCGCAGTTTCGCCTGCGGAATGTGCAGCAGGATCTGTTCGGAGTGCGCGAACGGAACCACGCGATCGTCGTCGCTGGCCACCACCAGTACGGGAC
>Ga0209254_10006023_pt1 | contig 11160 bp, 10 predicted proteins | sample FrelakmetDIP11DI_FD_187148 | JGI IMG/M metagenome (GOLD analysis project Ga0209254, IMG submission 187148) | Freshwater lake sediment microbial communities from the University of Notre Dame, USA, for methane emissions studies - DIP11 DI (SPAdes)... | ecosystem: Environmental > Aquatic >... | reverse complement strand
GAGGTTATCTTTTTCAAAATCCGTCCCTCTCAGCCAGCGCTGCCAGTTCTCAATTGCCACTGGGCCTTCCTGTATCGCCGCGCCTACCAACAAGGCATGGTCCCTTAGAAGACCAACTCTCTTGTCATTTTTATCCGGTGGACTGATCAGGTCCTCGGCATCGCTTGTCGGGCGATAACCGACAAGCCGGGTAGCATTCTGAAAATTCCATATGCTTTGTTTATTATCGGATATACCAAAAAACACTTGAAAACCAAGGCTATCGGTATCCAGGCAGCGCTGGACCAGTTGAGCAAGATCGTCTGGACTGCACCAATTTCCCAGGATATCGTCCTGCGAACTTTGTGGGTATGGTGGATTCACATAAAATGACCCGATCCGGATGCAGACGATCGACATTCCAAACTTCTCAGCATAGTAACGTGCCAGTAATTCTCCAGTAGCTTTGCCAATCCCATATAGCGAGTCCGGATGAAACGGCATGTCAGGTGAAACCAGTCTACCACGCAGTTTATCCCTGGAACCGAAGACTGCGAGGGAACTGGCATAGATTACCTTTTTTACGCCAGCTTTCCGGGCTGCCTCAAAGACATTATACGTCCCCCCTATCCCGTCATTATAGGTATCCTCCCAGGATTGGGCCATACCAGGATTTGCTGTTAGGTGGATAACGGCATCAATATCTATCATGGACGCCATAACTGCCGTGAAGTCCTTCACACTGGCAATAACAACATCCTCTTCATTCTCAACCGCTTTAATATCGAGACAACGGAAAAGGTATTTATTGCTTAGAGAATTCCGAAGTGACGAACCTATCAGTCCCGCCGCACCTGTCAGTAAGATTCTCTTCATATCAGGTCAATTCCAGCAAACTTAATGCAAGAACACTGTCATTTTCTAATAGTTCCATAAAGACCGAATCGTCCGATAACCAGTCAGACTCCATCAACGTTTTCGGTGTAGAGAGTTTCTAAGGATAAGCATCATTTCATTTCTGCTTTTCGTAATATCCAGGGACAGATTGGTGTCGTGTATTCGTTTATATAACAAGGTTTTAGGGATGACAGCGAAAGGTATTTTTAAATCGATCAGCCTCACGAACCAATCAGCATCACAATTCAGGGAATATTCAGGGTTAAATTGCCCAACGATCTGAAATAATTCTCTGCGGGCAACCAAAGCACTCGGAGTATATCCTACCTGGTCATGCTGGTAGTGGTCCTTCTTTGGAATGTTACGGGGGGAATACTCCTGTCCTATGATAAACCGTAACCATGAAATTGTTCCCTGGACAAGGGGGTTGGCAGCAAGGTAACGGAGTTGGATATTCAATTTGTCAGGAGCCCATAGATCATCCGAATCCAGAAATGCAATGATTTTCCCGCGGGCAGCCTGGATAGCGTAGTTACGGGCATTCGCAAGGCCAAGGTCTTGCTGGTAATGGTAATGAACCTCTTTGATTGATTTCGCAATTTCGGCCGTCCGGTCAGTCGATTGCCCATCGACCACAATGATCTCAATAGGTTCGTGCTCCTGCTCCATCACACTTTCGACCGCTAAAGGGAAGAAACGTTCGCCATTTTTAACAACCATAATGACACTTACAAGGGGATTATCTATCTCAACATCTCCGCATTCCCGAGTTTGAAAAGGATCCAATTTAGACCAAATATTTCCTTATAATGGCTTTTCTTGAAAAATACACTCTAAGGGCTTCACTTGTCCGACCCTTTAGCCCGCTTCCGGTCAATTGAATGCTTCAGGATCTGTATTAACACACTGTTTTTTTCGTGTATTTTGATTAGGCTTATATTATCCCCATGGATTCGGCGTCTGGCAACAACATCTTGCAAAACCAAAATATTGATATCCTTATATAAAGCATAAGAAAACCAGCTTATTGCCTCGCCATGCTGGTAATTCTCGTGAAACAAGCCGGTTTTCTCGAAAGCACATCGTTTGACCATAATAGCGATTGGGGAATATCCTGGTAATGGCTTATCAGGAAAGGAATATTTTTTAGCAGCAGCCAGATCCAATTCAGGGCTTACAAATTGCTCGACATGTCCAGTGACAATTTCCAGAGCTGGATCGTGTTCAAAAGCATCCATTTGCCGGGCAAGTTTTCCAGGCAGCCAGAGATCGTCGGCATCCAGGAAGGCAAGAAATTCACCCCGGGAAATCTCAATTCCCCGGTTGCGGGCGGAAGCGACTCCGCGGTTAGCCTGGAAAACATATTTAATAAGCGGATAGGATTGGGCAATCTCCCGGCTCTTATCGGTTGAGCCATCATCAATCACGATGAATTCATACGATTGATAGGATTGGGAAAGAACACTATCAATTGCCTCAGCAAGATATCGTTCCCCGTTATAGACCGGCATGATCACACTCACCTGAGGGGGGAAATCCCTGAAATTTACGTTCATTTGTGTAATCCAATGCGCGGTGATTGTTTTTCAATGAATTTTTGGTACAAATTGTCGTAGGCATTGACATAATTCATGAGGTTGAATTTCTGCTGGGCACGTAATCGGGCAGCCGTTCCCATTTGTTGCGCTTTTTCCGGTTCAGAGAGCAATTTAATAATTGCATCTGCCAGGGCTCGTGGGTTTTCCAATTCCACAAGAAATCCTGTCACACCATCAATAACAATTTCAGTAAGACCACCTATATTCGTTGCTATGACAGGTCTGGCCATCAAGGCCGCCTCGACCGCCACGATTCCAAATGCCTCAAACCATCGCGAGGGAATCACAACCAGCGTAGCCTTATTGATATAGGTCGGAATATCTTTTGTAGGCATGCTCCCAATAAACTCAACCCTTTCTTTTATTCCCAGATTGATTGCACGCTGCTCTAATGCAATACGTTCATTGCCATCACCAATCATTTGTACAATGAGTGTTGGGAAGCGTTCCAAAATGGCTGGTATGGCATCTAACAATAAATCAAATCCTTTCTCATGTACCAGCCTTCCAATCCCGGCAATGCATGGTTTTTCAAAAATGAGTGGGGCGGGTGCAAGATTAGAGGGTCCTGGACAGGCATAAACCAACGAAGATCGTTCGGTGATTTCGGGTATCAGCTGGCGGACTCTCGTCAATATCGCATTGGAGACCGCTGTCACCCAATCGGCTCTCTTGAAAAGGTGGCTGGTGATTGTGTTCTGGCCGGTATTTAACCCGGTTAAATCACCATGCAATGAAATTAAAATGGGAACAAATTGAGACCTGGTAGTTGTGTGGAGGAAGTATGCAGTATAACCCGAAAAATCGACGTGAATTAAATCGGGTTTAAAAATGCCGATCAACTCAATAACCTGACGGTTGATTTTCATTATCAAAGGAATATCATTTTTCGTCAGGGCATTTAAGAAAGGAAACCGGTGAACCGGTATGCCTTTATATTCTGTAAAATCCGGTTGTTCCATAAATCCATGGGAGGTTACAACGAATACCTGGTAGCCGCGTTCAGCCAAAACCGGGATGGCGTTCATTGCCAGCGTTTGTGTGCCGCCTACATCAGGCCAAAATAGCGGAGTCCAATAAAGAATATTCATATATCAAAGGACCATCCAATATCAATTGGATTGTTCATCATTAAGTTTCCTGGGGAGTCGCACAAATCGGTCAGGGGCGATCTTTTTTTGAGAGTGTGTTAGATACATGAGTTTAGCCAGAGTGCTGAATGATTTCTGGGTGCGTGCCCGGTCGATGAATCCCTGGGTCATTTGTGCAAGGCTTTCATACCCGTATTTGCGCTGAATGGCTTGAACCTCTTCGAACATCCTGGCCATGTACTTCTGAGTTTTTGTATCCGGATGAACGGTTGCAGCCGCAATTATTTTTTTGGTTGCAATTAATTTGCCCGCACATGTAATTCGCATCCAGAAATCAAAATCGAAAGCATTTTCATAAATTGGATTGAATAGTCCAACATTTCGGGTAACATTCGCTGAAAAGAAACATCCGGGTTGTATAAACCAGTTATCCTCCCAATTTGCAAGGTCATCCCGTTCAATTTTTTGAGGAAGACGGGTTTGTATAATGTAGCCATCCTGGGTAATACTGTGTCCACCTCCTACCCATCCGGCAGCCTGTGGATACTGCTGGTACAGCTCAACCATGTGAGAAACTGAGCCCTGAAGCAGGAAATCATCTGAGTTCAGGAAGGTTAATATTTCGCCATTGGCTATTTGAAATCCGCAATTGATTGCTTCAACCTGTCCACCATCCGGCTGGCTCTGCCAGTAGGTCAGGTATTTGGAATATTTCTTTATTATTTCCACACTGCCATCCGTGGAACCACCATCCATGATAAAGTATTCCAAATTGGGATAACCCTGTTCGAGGACAGAAAGGATCGTATTCTCCAGGAATTTTTTTTGGTTATAAGACGGTGTCACAATAGTGACACATGGACTATTCATCATTAATTCTTCCAAAATATACCTTCATCCCTGCATTCCAATTTCGCGGACTGGATGCACGTTCTGATCTGCGGTAGGTTAATCGCATTTATGGACGATATATTATGATTGTATCATTCGAGCCAAAATAGACAATCAATACATGTGATAGTGAAAAAACTATTTCTAAAAAGGGATTAATGACAACGGCTGCTGTTTATTCCTCGACAATTACATTTATGAGCCTCAGGTTGAACAGTCGAATTGGATCGCAGCCAGTCCAGCTATTTGTCATACCACTTATTAGATGTCTGGATAATAGCTAACGATATATTTTAAAATTTTACAAAATTTATATATATTTAGTTGATATATATCGGATTACGACTGTGTTTTTTAACCAATTTCTAGATAGATCATACAAATTTATGGCAAATTCAGAAATTCCTTAAACCTCATTATATTAATCATCCTTTAATGCTAGAACAATCTGATACTATGGTTCTGAAGTTGGCACTTCAAACAAATACACCTCAAATCCATAATGCCAATAATCATCAATGATTTGTTTATGCTCTACCAATTTAATAGAATTCACTAATTGATCCATCAATTGTTCATCGCTCATATTATTGAGATTTTGTTTCACATACCAGACATATTCATTATTTTGATTGCTAATAATTTGAGATACTTTTTCGGCTGGATAAATGGTCCCCACCCATCCGGGTATCCTCAGGTCTTCCTTAAATTTAGATCCCAATTTATCAAAATAATAATCCAATGAAATTGGCACCATTACATTCGTAATTACTATAGAATTATTTTTTTGGCTTTGAGTAATGTACTCTGCAACGGTCCGAAAGGGTTCTTTTAATACCTTATTATAATAACCCAAGGGAAATATCAATTTATACAGGAGAAACACCACAAGAAATATGGATACAAAACCTTTAATCCAGGAAAACAATGGCAATGCCAGGATGGACCGGGCCAATAAGAGGTATCCAGCCGGAAGAGTAAACAATAAATATCGGTCAATAAATAATGGTTTAAGACTTATGGAAATACCAAAGGTTATAGCCACCGGTATTACGAAAAGCATAAGAAGAAGTATGTCTGAAGAAATTGGAAATTTTTTCTTATCCCGAATCGAATTGTTCGGAGAAAAAAGGTATACACAAATAATCACCAGGCTGGCAACAAGAATAGAGTGGGAATCTCCGTAGACAAAATACAAGAAATTAATTAATACATTAATACCAGAGTCATTAATCCAGGCGATGTGGCCTTGAATATTGTTGATTTGGTAAATAAATGAAGGTATCCAGGGTAAATAAGCAAATATAATCATTCCGTAGAGAAGAAGTATCTTTCTAAATGTCAACCATTTTCCAAAGAATAAGAACATGCTTAATAAACCCTGAAAAGCGATAAATGCAAATGCAAAATAATGTACATAACAGGAAAATATTGCTAAGAAAAAATATGCCAGGTAAATTGTAAATCGAACTTTCTTTTTCTGATGCAACCTTGTCAGAATTCTCAGCCAGAAATAAGTCGCGAAAACCGTGCTAAAGACCATCATCATCCCAGAACGAGCTTCCTGGCTGTAAAAAACCGCAGTCCACGAAACAGCCATGATAGCCGCCCCGAGCAGTCCCTCCTTGTACGTATACAACTCCTTTCCTACCAGAAAAGTACCCAGTACTGCCAGGAGACCACTGACAGCAGATGGTATTCGTAAAATCGTTTCGGAATTCCCAAACATTTTAATCATCCAGAATAATATAAGTTGATATGCCGGGGGATGAACATCGGGGATGATACCTTCCTTCATAACATCCGTGAGTGTATCGAAACTGCTCATCCACAGACTCATCAATTCATCAGTCCATAATGATTGGAACTCCAAACCATAAAAACGGAGGGATGCAGCCATTAATAATATAAGGATTAACAAAACACCAGAGAGGTATTTTTGATTCAATTGAATCCATGTTCGCATGGATGGAATTCCATGTTTCATCAATTTATATCCTATTCGATATGATATACCATAAATTCAATTCCCATTAATTAAAGGTTTTTTCCTATAGCATCGTTACCCAATTGATTTATTCCCAGAAACCGGTTTTCAAATACACAACAACTAATCCCAATAGGCATTTTGCATTTGACTGCAAATTGATCCAATTGAAAATGGCATGACTTTTTTATAAGCGTTCTCACACGCCTGTTTTAAATCGGTTGATACTACTTTCTTCATTACTGTCATTAATGATTCAACATCGCCCTGTTCAAATAACCATCCCGCATCAGGTTCAATTAATTCGGGCAAACAACCTATACGGGGTGCTATCACAGGCTTGCCAAACGACATGGCAAGAATTGCAGATCCCGATGTCAATATCTTACTAAATGGTAATACAACAACATCTGCAGCATTCAAATAATTCTGGATTTCATCATCTGGTATATATTTAAAATGAAAAGAAATCCTTCTATCAGATCCGCCTAATGCCTGTAAGTACTGACCATAAGATGCTGGTTTGTTGAGAGCACCAGCAATTACCAGGCGGTATCGTTTATCCTTCAGATTTCGAAAGGCTCTTATTAAATTCTCTATCCCCTTGTTGGGGCGAATACTACCCAAGAAAGTAAATATAAATAATCCCTCTTCAGATAAGTTGAGGATTCTACGGGCCTGTTCTTGTGAAACATTATTTTGATAGGCATTTACATAATTAGGGTGGTCCACAACATAGATTGCTTTTCTTCTCCCATATGTCTGGGTAATCAGCCGTTTGGCTTCCAGACAGTGGACAATAATCCGTTGCGACAGGCGGATTACGAGGAAGTGCCCGATTCGGTCCACCCATTTGGGCTCAAGCCAATATGTTGGGACCATTTGATGTACGGTAAATACCAATCGGTATCCTAAAATCCGTGCATAAATCAAATTTAAAGCAAATTTTAATACCCGCAGGAATTTTGCCCTACCGTCCCGTGTAGCGTAAAACAACTGGCAATAATGAAGATGTAAAACCTGTATTTGTTTCCTATTTGATTCTAGCCAGGCCTTGTTGAATACATTTGGAGTATCCCTGATAAATCCAAATCCTTCATTTTCAAACTCTGAGGCTAGCATATCCCAGTAAGGATTACCCTCCATCTTTTTCAAGGAAGGAAAAAAAGCAATGCATTTTTTTATATGTTCGGGCGATGTTATTATTTTGGGACCTCTTCTAATCCCTGTTCTAAATAATTAAGGTTACAGAACCGGCATTCCGTTGGTTTATTCAATCCACTAAATTATCTAATTATTTCATTAGAAATACCAACTATGTCAATCCATTAAATAGGTCTATTTTGTAATGCAATTTCAGGATACTTGTATCAGAGGTGCCAATCACACTTAAACAATTTGATGAAGCGCCAGACTGATCTTGTACACCAATCTGCTTGTTCCCGTCAATCCCAATAAATTTTACATAAATCCCCCCAGGGACACGAAATTTCATTTGAACAGCCACCCGTCAAATTATTTCCACTGCCGAATTCTTTGTTGACACGCTTCAGCATGATGATGGTGCAGATTAATCTGAGGATTTCATAACAAAATCGAACATCGGAAATCCTCTAGATTATTGAGGATGTCAAAATATAAATAAATGCAATTGGCAAATACTTTCAGACCGCTAAGTAAAAAACAATTTATCTGGACCTCACCCACTCGCGTAGAGTATTGATCTCATTGGCGTGAACAGCTTCCGATTGTGTTTTTCGGTCGCCGCGCATCAGCCGAGAAAATGTCATCCAGTTACGCGCAAGTACGTCTTTCCATCTTACAGGGTAGTATAGGTAGATGCGCCAGGAATTCGCATTTGCTTGATACATCTCAGCCATTGACCTGCGTGATGGCAGCAAACGGCTGCGAATGAGCGCTAATTTGCTGCTCAATCCTTTTAGATCCCATAAACGGGTAACATTTGTTGATGAAATCAGGTCCTCATCGAACCAATCTCTGTGAAAAATTCTCTGGCGGCCCAGAATGAGATAATCTTCCTCGAAATCGTCAGGTTGGATTGAAGCAAGCCAGTCCGCAGGCACTGCCACGCCCAGCAGGTCTTTTGCCAGCCGCAGGATGAAATAGATAGAGCAGAGCGCACCCCACTGCCGGGCGCGTGCGGCAATCAATTGCCAATCCAATTCCATCCCTTTCTGCCGCACGACCTCTCCGATATCACAAATCATACTTATGCGAATCCAAAAGAGATGGTGTATTGCATGCACACAGAGAAATACCAGCAAGTCGTTTGGGGAAAGCGCTAATGCAGGGGCTTGCGCCAATACAACCGGCTCAGCCCTGGTCCACAAACCTGGAATATCAATCTGGAAAGGATCTTCGGTTTCGTACAGAGCCCAATGGATTTCAAAATGAAAATCATTATTGGGATGCCTGTAGATAAGATGAACTTTGTTCATTCCATTTTCAGTATCCTGGTCATCGATTCCGTAACCCATCCTCATCAGTACTTTTTCAACTCGAAGAAGGTCATCCTTCAAAACCAGAAGATCAATATCCACCATATATCGTAGCCCTTTATTGGTATATATTATCTCGGCAAGGTGCGCTCCTTTGAGTACGATGACTGGTATGTTTATTTCCCGTAACTTCGACAGCAGATCGCCCAATTCCTTATAAATACGCAAGTTCCGCGAGGTATTTTTCAGACTCGCTTGTCTCAATCCCTTTATAATGTCATCGGGCACATCAACACCCAGTTGATTTAAATGATGATATAAAAACGGGGCAACAGCATGTCGTTGAGCTAGCGCCGCAACAGCCTGCCATTCCTGAGCTGAAATATACGCCAATCGTTCTTTCTTTGCTTTGTCACTTTCATAGCTAAGGCATGCAAGTAAAATTGTTGTTGCATCCTGATCCATTCAAAACTCCTTGAAAAGTTCAAATGCCCCATTTCACCCGGGTATGAATTTATGAGAATTAATTAGCGGCCTTATCAATTCGTTGATATATTATCTTAGGATATTGATAGGTACATCAAACCGAGGTATTATCTTTAATGTAATTGGGGAATATGTTCGCTGCATGAATCAGATAATGAGCTTGGCTGATATCAACCTTCTTGGAAATTATTTCAGTTTGATCTTTCCTTCACTTCCTTATATGATACTCTAAAAACCATACTTATAAAGTGATTATCCTTTTAAGTTGTGATGGTCGTAAATTTATATTAATAATTAAGGTAAAATTAAAAAATTAGAAAGAAAAATATATATTATTATGATCTGTAACTTATAGATAATATTATAGGAGTGAGCATCTCCTGAGTTAATATAACTTAGAAGGGGTTTTTCCAATATGGATGTACTTGGCTACTTCAATGTAAAGAGACCAGACGTTGTCCACGAGACAATTGATGGGGAAACTGTTATTGTCAATCTCGAAAATGGTGTTTATTACAGCTTGCGGAACTCTGGTGTTGACGTTTGGAACCTTATCGAAAGCGGGGCAAATTTTGAAGATCTCACTGCTGAGATCTCCAATCGCTACAATGGTGATGCTAAGGATATCGAAAGTGCGATCCGTGAACTCCTGATTACATTGCAGCAGGAAGGGCTCGTTCAAGTATCCTCAACCAGGCGCAGTGGCAACCAGACTCCAAAATCACCCATAGCAGTAGGTCCGGAAAAACCGGGGTTTGAAATTCCCATTTTGGAAAAATATTCCGATATGCAAGAACTGCTTCTTTTGGATCCAATTCACGAGGTTGATGAGGAAGGTTGGCCTCACAAAGAAGAAGATAGTGACCATGCCAGCGTCGACAAGGGATAAGTGCCTTGCATTTTTTCATTTCATTTATGTAATCTATAAACAAGCTGAACAGGCTTTCGGGGGATATCAAGATCGATATTTTAATGTTGGTGAACGTCCAATTCGTTTCAGGTTTATTGGCAATGGATTAGTCTCCGCCCTGACGCCTGCCTTAAGCCACCTGGAAATTCCCCCAACAGATATGCCAGAATTGACAGTTATGATGTGGGATAGCGTCTCAACCGGGACGGAAATTCCCTCGTTTCTATCGCATTACTTTGACTCCCTGGGTGAATGGTGGATTCATCTTGGCATCCGCGGCGAAATTAAGGAATATTCAAACGAGCGTATCCTTGCTGCATATCATTTGGGGCCTAATATTTTCAGCATCATCGATCTCCAGGAAAATCTGGCACTATACTGGGTCAAAGATGCACATGCGTTGCCATCCTATGAAATTGCCTCCCCTGTGAGGACTATACTACATTGGTGGGCGGATCGGGGAAAATATCAATTCATCCATGGTGGCGCGGTTGGGTTGACGACCGGTGGGGTACTGCTGGCAGGAAAGGGTGGAACGGGAAAATCAACCACCGCCCTGGCATGCCTGGAGGCCGGCCTGTTATATGCCAGTGATGATTACTGCCTTGTCAAAACGGACCCCATTCCGTTTGTATTCAGTGTTTACAACACCGCCAAGCTGCGTGGAGATCTCGATCTGGAAAGATTCCCGCACCTGGCTCCGTTCGTAAGCAACCAGTTCCGGTCGGAAAATGACAAGGCTGTATTTTTTTTGCAGCAGCATTTCCCGGAGCAAGTCAGCCGCGGTTTCCCTATCGAGGCGATCGTCTTGCCGCAATTAACGCACGGAAATGAGACTCACCTGAGAGCCGTATCGGCGGGG